>ENA-ORTQ01003995-ORTQ01003995.1-human-gut-metagenome-genome-assembly--contig:-NODE-3995-length-10395-cov-3.970793_pt1 | contig 10395 bp, 8 predicted proteins | sample MGYA00241912_ERZ509188 | MGnify/ENA primary metagenome ERZ509188 (study PRJEB26280, sample SAMEA2338849) | human gut metagenome | biome: human gut; feature: human-associated habitat; material: faeces...
CAAAAGTGGTAACGATCTGGTAACTTTGACCCCAAAATGACCCCAAAACGGCAAAGTGACTGCGCCCGGACGGTTGAGATTTTCAACCGTCCAGGCACTTTTTGTGGATAAATTTTGCGGAGTTGGCAGGTAAAAATAGGAGCGGTCAGACAAATTCACTGACTGCCTTGTGCGGGTTTCTGTTTGGCACTTTTGCGGTACTCGTTGGGGCTGGTGCCTTCGACCTTGCGGAAGCATTTGGAAAAATAGGGCAGTGAGCCGAAGCCAATCTGCTCAGCAATCTGGGTCAGGCTGAAATCGGTGCTGGTCAGTAAGGCTTTGGCCTCGGTGATGCGGCGCTTCATCAGGTAGTCGATGGGGGAGAAATTATACTCGTTCTTGAACGAGTGGGACAGATAATATTTGTTAACGTGGGCAATCTCCGCAAGCTTGTCCAGGGTAATGCTTTCACTGTAATTTTCATCGATATAGCGCTTTGCGGCGGCACATTCCTTGCTCTCGGAGGGCGGCGCAGTGAGGCGCAGCGAAACCGATGCCATGCGCACGATTTTGACTAGCAACACCTCGGTCAGGTCCTGGCAGACCATTTCGCAGCCGTCCTCTCGGGCATCGATCTCCCGCAGCAGCATCTTCATCAGGCTCAGCAGCTCCTCCCGTACGGAGCTGCATTTCAGCATGGTGTAGCCGCGATCCTTCTGCTCAAACAAAATTTCAATGCCTTCGATGCCCAGCACAATGTATTCCAGTGGGTTTGCCTGGTAACTCAACTCGGTGTGCAGGGTGCGGGGATTCACAATGACCATATCGTCCGGTGCGACGTCCAACATTTTGCCTTCGACGTTGAACTGACCGCGTCCATCCACGCAGTAGAACACTTCGGTGCAGGAGTGGGTATGCGGCACCGAGTTCCAGTCCCCGCCGAAGCGGCTCTTGCTCACGTACAGCAGGCGGATGGCCTCCCGCGGGGGAACATCCATATTGAATTCATACCGTGTGTTCATAGGCGGTGCGCCTCCGAATGACAAAATATTTACAAAAAATCCAAAGTATGCAGAGCAATATCGTTACATAATTAAGCAAGAACGGAAAGGTAAAAAGTCACGGGCCGTTTCCGGTTCCGTCCTTATTATATACGCATTTGGGGCGCATGGCAAGAGCTTTTCATAAAAAATCACGATGCAAAACAGAATAACGGCACGTTTCGCTGCAAACAGGCCCAAAGTTGGCAAGCTGCACAAAGAAAAGTCTTACTTTTTGTGCAGCTTTTTCTTTATTTTCTGATGTTGCCGCCGACATTCGAAAATAAAGCAAGATAGTACAAATGCGCAACAATATACCTACTGTTCAAAGAGGGCAGAAACAAGTATGATGATGTCAATGAAACGATGCCTGCTGCGGCAGACAAAACGGACAGAGAAGGGATTATGAAGATGGAGCAGACCGGAAGATTGACACTTCCCACAGACGCGGATGTGGTCGAGGAGACCCTGCGGCTGAAAAATCTGTTGGGCGCGGATGCGCTGCGCGACTGCGACGGTACCGAAATGCCGCAGGAATTGCTGACAGACCCCGCCAAAAAGTACGCTACCTATTATACGACCCGCAAGGACAACGCCTGGGCGGAGGCAAACCCGGACGAAATCCAGCAGGAGTACCTCATCAGCGACCGCCACACGGCGCGCGGCACGACGCTGCGCATTCATCTGATGGACGGCTTCCACACCCAGCAGTTGAAAGTCAACACGCTGGATGACCCCAAGCGCTGGTGGGAGGTCGTTGACCGCACGACGGGCGAGGTCGTACCCACCGACAAATGGTTCTTCGATGAACCGTCGGGCGAGGTTGAGATTGAAACCGTCCCCTATCACGAGTACACCGTCAGCTTTCTGGCGTTCCTGATCTGGGACCCCGTACACATGTACAACTTCCTGACCAACGACTGGAAGGACACGCCGCACCAGCTGACCTACGATGTGCGCCAGCCCAAGACGCAGGCCTATGTAAAAGAAAAGCTGCGCCGCTGGTGCGAGGCCAACCCCCACATTGATGTGGTGCGGTTCACGACCTTCTTTCACCAGTTCACGCTGACCTTTGACGACCAGAAGCGCGAGAAATTCGTCGAATGGTTTGGCTACAGCGCCAGCGTCAGCCCCTACATTCTGGAAAAATTTGAAAAGTGGGCAGGGTACAAGTTCCGCCCCGAGTTCATTGTGGATCAGGGCTACCACAACACGATGTTCCGCGTTCCGAGTAAGGAGTTCCGCGACTTCATCGAGTTCCAGCAGCAGGAGGTCTGCGCTCTTGCCAAAGAGATGGTCGACATCGTCCACTCCTACGGCAAGGAAGCGATGATGTTCCTCGGTGACCACTGGATCGGCACCGAGCCCTACGGCAAGTATTTCGCCTCCATCGGGCTGGACGCCGTGGTCGGCTCGGTCGGCAGCGGCGTTACGCTGCGGATGATCTCCGACATCAAGGGCGTCAAGTACACCGAAGGCCGTCTGCTGCCCTACTTCTTCCCCGATGTGTTCACCGAGGGCGGCGACCCGATCGGTGAGGCCCGCACCAACTGGTTGAAGGCCCGCCGCGCGATTTTGCGCAGCCCGCTGGACCGCATCGGCTACGGCGGTTACTTAAAACTCGCCAGCAACTGGCCCGGCTTTATCGACGAAATTCAGAACGTGGTCGGCGAGTTCCGCCAGATCCACGAAAATATGCAGGGCACAAAGTCCTACGTTGCCCCGTTCAAGGTGGCCATCCTCAACTGCTGGGGCGGACTGCGCAAGTGGATGAGCAATCAGGTACATCATTCCATTTACCACCGCGAGACTTACTCCGCCGAGGGTGTTCTCGAATGCCTGAGCGGCATGCCGTTTGACGTGGAGTTCATCGACTTCGATGACATTCGCAGCGGCATCCCCAAGGACATCGGCGTCATCATCAACGTCGGCGATGCGTACACAGCCTTCAGCGGTGCCGAGAACTGGATCGACGAAAAGGTCGTGACCGCCATCCGCAAATTTGTGGACGAGGGCGGCGGCTTCATCGGCGTGGGCGAGCCCACCGCCTGCCAGCATCAGGGGCGTTACTTCCAGCTGTCCGATGTGATGGGCGTAGATCGTGAGATGGGCTTCTCGTTAAGCACCGACAAATACAACACCTGCGACCCGCACCACTTTATCCTGGAGGATATTGACACCGCCGTTGATTTCGGCGAGGGCACGAGCCGCATCTACGCGCAGGGCAAGCACTATCAGATCCTGGCACAGGACGGCGAGTACAGCCAGTTGGTCGTCAACGAGTACGGCAAGGGCCACAGCGTCTATTTTGCCGGGCTGCCCTACTCCCCGCAGAACTGCCGCATTTTGCTGCGCGCCATCTACTACGCCGCCGGTATGCCGGAGGAGATGAAGCACTACTACGTGACCAACGTCGATACCGAGGTCACGGTATTCCCCGAAACGAAGCGCATCGCGGTCATCAACAACGCAGATGCCGAGGAAAAGACAGACCTGTACATCAAGGGGCATCTGATCGACAGCCTGACGCTGGCCCCGCGCGAGATGCGCTGGGTAGACGATGCCGAATAACACCCGATAATTTATGCCCCGCCGTGGGACATACGTTATACAGCCAAAGAATGGAGAAACATTTTTAAGGAGGAAATCCCCATGAAAAAGAAGAATGCAGCAGCCCTTATGGCGGCAGCTATGGCAGCATCCCTGCTGGTCGGCTGCGGCGGCGGTGCCGCTTCCAGCAGCGCAGCTGCCTCTACCGCCGAGAGCACCCCTGCCGAATCCACCGCAGAATCCACTGCCGCCGACACCACCGCTGACGGCGACGAGACCCTGACCGTATGGGCATGGGACCCCAACTTCAACATCTACGCCCTGAAGCAGGCGGAGGCCATCTACCAGAAAGACCACCCCAACTTCAAGCTGAACATTGAAGAAAACGTCTACAGCGACATCGAGACCAAGCTCATCACCGCTGCCACCAGCGAGGATTACAGCACCCTGCCTGATCTTTTCCTGATGCAGGACTACTCCTACCACAAGATGGTCGCCAACTTCCCCGGTATCTACACCGACCTGACCGACTCCGGCTTGGATTGGGACAAGTTCTCCGGCGGCAAGCTGGCTGATTCTACCGTCGATGGCCACCACTACGGTCTGCCCTTCGACAACGGCGCTTCCGTCATGGCGGTTCGTTCCGATATGATCGAGAATGCCGGTCTGACCGTCGACGACTTCAAGGATCTGACCTGGAGCGAGTTCGAGGAGAAGGCGCAGAAGGTCGTGGACGCCAACGGCGTGCCGATGCTGACCTCCTCCGGCGGTTCCGAGCTGATCATCGAGATGATGCAGTCTGCCGGTGCCTCCCCCGTGGTGGACGGCGAGGTCAAGATCGCCGACAATGCCGCGCTGAAAGAGTCCCTGACCGTCTACAAGGACATGGTCGACAAGGGCATTCTGGCCGAGTACACCGACTGGGACCAGTACATTGCTTCCATGAATGACGGCAAGGCTGCCGGCGTCATCAACGGCTGCTGGATCATGTCCAGCGTGCAGGCTGCCGCGGATCAGTCCGGCAAGTGGGCTATCGTGAATATGCCCAAGCTGGACGGTATCGACGGTGCCACCAACTACGCAAACTGCGGCGGCGCAAGCTGGGCCGTTTCCTCCAACTGCAAGAACACCGAGCTGGCCTTCGACTTCCTGAAGAGCACCTTCGGTTCCAGCGTCGAGCTGTATGACGATCTGCTGCCCAACGCCGGTGCGATCTCCAGCTACCTGCCCGCTGCCGAGAGCGACGTCTACAACCAGCCCTCCGAGTTCTACGGCGGCCAGACCGTTTACAAGGACATCGTTGAGTTTGCAGGCAAGGTCCCCGCATTCGACTGCGGCGCTTACTACTCTGACGTGCGCAGCGCCCTGACCGATGCCGTCACCAACGTCGTCCAGAACAACGCCGACATTGACAGCGAGATGCAGAACGCCCAGGATACCGTGGAGTTCAACATCGCTGGCTAAGCAAAACATGACACATACTGTGTCCGGTTACAACTGAGAATTTGCCAAGGGCACGGTTTGCATCTGATACGTCCGCTGCAAGCCGCGCCCTTGCTTTTGTGGCAAAATAGGAGACACTACGATGAAGAAAAAAGGACTGAATATGGAGCAGAAGCGCAGCCTGACGGGTTGGGCCTTCCTGCTGCCGGCAGCACTCCTGATATTTGTATTCTGCTTTTACCCCATGGTGCAGGCGCTGATCCTTTCGTTCCAGAAAGGCACCGGCAGCGCTGTACAGCCTGCGGGCTTTGCCAACTACGTGCGCATTTTAAAGGATGCCACGTTCCAGCAGTGCCTGTTTAACACGATTTTCTATTTTGTGATCCAGGTGCCCATTATGCTGATCCTGGCATTGATCCTGGCGCAGCTGCTCAACAGCCCGGACATTAAGGGCAAGGGCATCTACCGCACGATGATTTTCCTGCCCTGCGCCACGTCGCTTGTCTCCTACTCGATGATTTTCAAATCCCTGTTTGCCAACGATGGTCTGGTCAACCGGGTGCTGTCCACCGTGGGCATCCCCACAGTGGATTGGTTCCAGAACGCATGGGCGGCACGCTGGGTCATCGTTATTGCGCTGGTCTGGCGCTGGACCGGCTACAACATGGTTTTTTATCTTGCCGGTTTGCAGAACATTGACTACTCGATCTACGAGGCGGCCCGCATCGACGGTGCCTCCCCGCTGCAGCAGTTTGTTCACCTGACGATCCCCCTGCTGAAGCCCACCATCCTGCTGACTGCCATCATGTCCACCTCCGGCACGCTGCAGCTGTTTGATGAGTCCGTCAACCTGACGGCGGGCGGTCCCGGCAAGGCGACCATGACACTGACCCACTATATTTATAACATCTCGTTTGTTGAGACGCCCAAGTTCAACTATGCGGCGGCGCTGTCGGTGTTTATCCTTGTGGTCGTGGCAGTGCTGTCTGCCATCCAGATGAAAGTAGGTGATAAGCGTGACTAAGGGTAAAAAGATTCTGGCGCACGCTGTGCTGATTTTGGCCAGCTTCCTGTCTGTGTTCCCGCTGTACTATATGCTGTGCGGCGCGACGAACACCAGCATTGATGTTGTGCGCGGCAAGCTGATCCCCGGTACCTATCTGGTAGAAAACTTCAAGTCGCTGGTTGCCAACCAGAATCTGGGGCTGGCAATGGCAAACTCCTTCCGCAACGCCATCCTGATGACACTCATCACGCTGCTGGTCTGCTCCATCGCGGGCTATGGCTTTGAAATTTACCACGATAAGGCGAAGGACGCCCTGATGAACGTCCTGCTGCTGGCGATGATGCTGCCGTTTGTGGCCATTATGATCCCCCTGTTCAAGATGATGTCCCACTGGGGGCTTGTCAACAGCTGGGCGGCGTTCGTGCTGCCGTCCATCTCGACACCGTTTATGATCATGCTGTTCCGGCAGGCGTCGCGTTCCTTCCCCAATGACATCATTGAAGCGGCGCGTCTCGACGGTTTGAGTGAGATCGGCATCTTCTTCCGGATGTTTGTCCCCATCATGCGCTCTACCTACGGCGCGGCGATGACTGTCACGTTTATGAACGCATGGAACAGCTACCTCTGGCCGAAGATCGTATTCCAAAGCAACGCATCCATCACAATGCCGATGCTGGTCGCAAACCTCAAGAGCGGCTACAGTGTGGACTACGGTATGCTGATGCTGGGCGTTCTGATCTGCACACTGCCCACCGCGATCATCTTCCTCTGCCTGCAGAAGAGTTTTGCCAACGGCATCACGGGTGCAGTCAAGTGATGGACGAACGAACCTACTGCCTGACGCCGGAGCAGTGGCGTCACGCAAAAGCCTGCCTGACGCTGGCAAAGCGCTGGGGGCTGATCGGCGACGACAGCCCCGAGGCGCTGGAACGCCGCCGGGCGGCCAAAAACGCGAAGGCGGAAAGAGCGGAGCAGGACGGCAAGTCCGTGTACGGCACGCGGCGCTTCTCTGCCCCTGCCTACCTGCAATATGAGCTGACCCGCTTCAAGCTGGATTTCGCGGAGCCGTGCGAAAAAATTCGTGCGTTGGGCATCTGCCCGGATTTTACCGATGCACAGACCCGCGCCTGGTATGACGCGAATCCGGATCTGTTCACGCGGTACGCCGGCGACAGCTTCCCCTATGAGGAAGTAAAGCAAATCATCGAAAAGCGGATGCGGGAGGAGGTGTATGACAGCCTTGTGCAAGACCTATTACGTGGACCCGCAGACAGGCCGTGACACCAACGACGGCCTGACGCCGGAAAAGCCGCTGGCGACGCTGTTTGCTGTCAACCGGCTGGCCCTGGCCCCCGGTGACACGGTGCTGCTCAAACGCGGCAGCGTATTTGAGAAGCAGTTCCTGCACCTGCGCTGCTGCGGCGAAAAAAATTGTCCCATCACCATCGCTGCCTATGGTGAAGGCAGCGCCCCGCGCATTGACGCCGACGGGCAGGGGCTTTGGTATCAGGACTATGGCTGCGCACTGGATGCACCCACCCATGTGTACCGCGGGTATGTATCCTCCGCCGTGCTGCTGTATGATGCAGCCTATGTCACGGTGCGCGATCTGGAGATCACCAACCGCGCCGAGGCTGTGATCGGGGAGCGTTACTCTCAGGCCGACAAGATGCAGCGCACCGGCGTGGCTGTGGTTGCCAAGGATAAGGGCATCCGCCGCGGCATCACGCTGCAAAACCTGCTGGTGCATGATGTAAACGGCAATGTGTATGATAAGCACATGAACAACGGCGGTATCTATATGACCGCCCTGCGCCCGCAGAACGAGGCCTCCACCGGCGCGGCGCGCTTTGGGGATATTCTGGTCGAGGGCTGCTATGTTGCGCATGTCAGCCGCTGGGGCATCGCCGTGGGCTATACCTACGCGCATGCACAGTTTCAGGGTGCGGCGCTGGACGAAAAGCCCTTTGCGGCATACGGCCATGAGAACATTGTCATCCGCGACAACTATGTCAAGGCGGCCGGCGGTGACGGCATCACCGTCATGTACGCGCTGCGCCCGCTGGTCGAGCACAACACGGCGGATTCCGTTGCCTGCGAGATGAACGACCGTGTTTATCGGGAGCCGGGCAATCGCATGGGCAAGGTGGCCGCCGCCATCTGGCCGTGGAAGTGCAAGGATGCGCTGCTGCGCTACAACGAAGCCGTTGACACGCGGCTCAATCAGGACGGCATGGCCTACGATGCCGACTCCGGCGACGGCACGGTGTATGAGCACAACTACAGCCGCATGAACGAGGGCGGTTGCGTGATGTTCTGTTTGGAGGAGGCCATCCACAACACCTTCCGCGGCAACGTCAGCTATGACGACCTCGGCGGCACGATCAGCCCCTCCGAAAACCCGGACGCACGGATAGAGGAGAACACCTTCTATGTCCGCAACGGCGTCCCCTTTGTCCGCCCCCACATGGGCGGCGGCAGCTATACCGAGCAGGACAACACCGTGATCCCCCTGCCGGAAAAAGAATAAGAAAAAAGAAGCGCCCCGGATGCTGAGAGTTTCAACATCCGGGGCGCTTGTTTCAGGCTGTCAAAAACTTTTGTAGGGGCGAGCATTGCTCGCCCGTGCCTGTTTGGCAGTGAAAAAGCTTTCCCGGGAAACGCGATGCTGCGCCAGGCTGGCGGGCGACCAATGGTCGCCCCTACACATTCAATAGGTCAGGAATGCGATTCTCTGACACACTGACATTATTTGTGAATAATGTGATATTATAATTCGATTTGAAAAACGCAGACGACGGCAGCGGTAAGACGCACTGCCAAAAATCCTGCCCCATATTTGTCGATTGTGCCAAACGAATAAAGTTGCAATCAGATTTGACTTTTTGTATACTATATCTATATATACTATACAAAATAATCAGAAATATTATAAAAATTCTGGTTGGAAAGCGGGCCGGGTGTTGAAAAAGATTAGGATACAGCGGGTGAGCATCTTTGATATTGTCGCCACGCTGGTGTTGGCGGTGGTGCTCGTCGCGTTCGCGGTGCAGGGCACGGGGGAGTTGGCTCAAATGCAGACCGCCACGGACGATTACATCCAGTGCGAGACACTGGCCCGGCAGCTGCAAAGCGGGTCGGACTACCTGATCGAGCAGGTGCGGATGTACACCGCCACCGGTCAGCGGGAGTACATGGACAACTACTTTGAGGAGCTGAACACGACCCGCCGCCGCGAGAACGCTTTAGAGTATTTTGCAGAGCATTACGGCGACACCGATGCTTTCACGCTGCTGAAATCCGCCATGACAACGTCGCAAAATCTGAGCTATACGGATCGGTATGCCATGCGGCTTGTGGCGCAGGCCACGCTGGCGGACGAGTCGAGCTGGCCGACGGAAATCCGGTCTGTCTCGCTGCATGACAGTGACATAACGATGACAGACAGCGAGAAGATGCGCAAGGCACAGCAGTTGGTTTGCAACGACCAATATCAAAATATGCGCGATGATGTGAACGAAAAAATCACCGAGAGCATGGACAGCCTGACTGCACTGACACGCAGCCGCCAGAGCGGAGCCGAGGCCGTTTTCACCGGCGTGTACCGTAAAATTGAGCTGTGCGCGGCGCTGCTGGTACTGCTCATGCTGGAAATCTGCATGATAACGCGCCATTTGGTGGTAAAACCGCTGATGGACTACGGTCAGAGCATCCGGCGCGGGGAGATTTTCCCGGTGGTGGGCGCGGCAGAATTGCAGGACCTGGCACTGACCTACAACGAAGTCTACCGCGAAAACCAGGAGACGCAGAAGATCATCCGCCACGAGGCCGAGCACGACGCGTTGACCGGCGCACTGAATCGCGGTTCGTTTGAAAAGATCCTGAATATCTACGAGAACGGCGAGAAGCCGTTTGCAATGATTATCTGTGACATTGACATTTTTAAACATGTCAACGACACTTACGGACATGCGGTGGGTGACGAGTTCGCCGTTATCATGGTGGATGTGAATCAGGAATTGAGTTATACCATAAGTGAGAAAATCACGGTGATCAACAATCAGCTGTACTGTCCGACGGACGACCTGCCGGCCGTCTCGCTGAGCGTGGGCGTGGCCTTTACGGATCGCGCAAACCCCGGCGAGAGCATCTTCAAGGATGCTGACGAGGCGCTGTACCGTGTCAAGCAGAACGGCAAGCACGGCTGCGGCTTCTATTAAGTGCGCACGGATTTTGCGCAGCTGCGCCGTCTGCCGGACCTGCTTTTTCCGCGGCGCTGTCCGTTTTGCGGGTCATTGCTGGGGCCGGACGCACTGCAGGGCACGGTTTGCCCGGCCTGCGTGCCCGAGGAAATGCGCTTACAGCCCATTCCGGCGC
>ENA-ORTQ01003996-ORTQ01003996.1-human-gut-metagenome-genome-assembly--contig:-NODE-3996-length-10395-cov-3.861702_pt1 | contig 10395 bp, 6 predicted proteins | sample MGYA00241912_ERZ509188 | MGnify/ENA primary metagenome ERZ509188 (study PRJEB26280, sample SAMEA2338849) | human gut metagenome | biome: human gut; feature: human-associated habitat; material: faeces...
CTACGGAGACGACACCAAATCAAGCGGAGTTGTCAAGATCGTCAAGGATCTGGATCAGCCTCTTGAGGATAAAGAAGTTCTGGTTGTAGAGGATATTATTGATTCCGGAAGAACCTTAAGCTATCTGCTGGATGTTCTGAAGAGACGTAACCCCAACAGCGTGAAGCTCTGTACCCTGCTTGACAAGCCGGACCGCAGAGTGGTTGAGGGCGTTGATGTGGATTACTGCTGCTTCAATATTCCGGATGAGTTTGTTGTGGGCTATGGTCTTGACTATGCCCAGAAATACAGAAATCTGCCATACATCGGTGTGGTAGAGTTCGAATGAAAGGAGAATTATACAAGTGAATAAGCAGTCAGGCAGAATCGGCTTGTATCTTGTTCTGATCGTAGCTTTGATTGCAGGGTATCTGTATCTGAACAATCAGGTGCAGACTCAGAGCGACTATACTCTGGGAAAGCTTGAGCAGGCCCTGGAAGACGGCAAGGTGAATGATGCCGTGATCCACCAGAACAGTGAGGTTCCTACAGGTTCTGTGATCGCAAGCATCAAGGACGAAGGACAGAAGCGTATTTATGTGGCAGATGTAAGTGAGGCAGAGCAGCTTCTCCGTGAGAACGGGCTGGATCCCGCTATTGAGGATGTACCCAAGCAGAGCGTATTTCTCACCTCTGTATTTCCGGTGCTCCTTACCTGCGGTCTCATTATTTTTCTCATGATGATGATGAACCGCCAGATGTCAGGCGGTGGCGGCGGTACCAATGCCAAGATGATGAATTTCGGCAAAAGCCGTGCAAGAATGTCCATGCCGGATGACAAGAAGGTTACCTTCCAGAATGTTGCCGGTCTTGAGGAAGAGAAGGAGGAACTGAAGGAGGTTGTAGATTTCCTGAAGGATCCCCAGAAGTATACCAGAGTGGGGGCTAGAATCCCCAAGGGCGTAATCCTTGTAGGCCCTCCAGGTACCGGTAAGACTCTTCTTGCCAAGGCGGTTGCAGGGGAAGCAGGAGTTCCTTTCTTCTCCATTTCCGGATCTGACTTTGTGGAAATGTTTGTCGGTGTAGGTGCATCCCGTGTGCGAGACCTTTTTGAGGAAGGCAAGCGCCATGCACCATGTATTATTTTCATTGATGAGATCGATGCTGTGGCAAGACAGCGTGGTACCGGAATGGGCGGCGGCCATGATGAGAGAGAGCAGACCCTGAACCAGCTTCTGGTAGAGATGGATGGTTTCGGCGTGAATGAGGGAATCATTGTAATGGCTGCCACCAACCGTGTGGATATTCTGGATCCGGCTATTCTCCGTCCAGGAAGATTTGACCGTAAGGTTGGAGTGGGACGTCCGGATATTAAAGGCCGTGAGGAGATTCTTCGGGTTCATGCCAAGGATAAGCCTCTTGGAGAGGATGTGGATCTGAAGCAGATCGCCCAGACTACTGCTGGCTTTACCGGCGCTGATCTGGAGAACCTGATGAATGAGGCTGCCATTGCAGCTGCAAAGAAAGGCCATTCTTTTATCCGCCAGAAGGATATTAAGAACAGTTTTATCAAGGTCGGCATCGGAGCTGAGAAGAAGAGCAAGGTGATCTCTGAGAAAGAGAAGCGCATCACTGCTTATCACGAAGCAGGCCATGCAATCTTATTCCATGTGCTGCCGGATATGGAGCCTGTTTATACCATTTCCATTATTCCTACCGGAATGGGCGCTGCGGGATATACCATGCCTCTTCCTGAGAATGATGAGATGTTCAACACCAAGGGCAAAATGCTCCAGGATATTACCACCCTCCTTGGAGGCCGCGTGGCAGAGGAGCTGATTTTCGGGGACATTACAACAGGTGCTTCCAATGATATCAAGCGTGCTACCAGCGAGGCCAGAGCTATGGTGACCAAGTACGGCATGTCTGATAAGATTGGTCTGATCTCCTATGGAGACGACGATGATGAGGTATTTATCGGCAGGGATCTTGCCCATACCCGCGGATACAGCGAGGATGTGGCCAAGGCCATTGACAGTGAGATCCACCGTATTATTGAGGAATGCCATGAGAATGCTGTGAAGATTATTTCCCAGCATATGGACGTTCTTCATGGCTGTGCGAAGCTTCTTCTCGAGAAGGAAAAAGTACATCGGGAAGAGTTTGAAGCACTTTTTACAATGGAAAATCAGGGTGAAAACAACGAGAGTATATAACATGCACAAAAAATAATATCAATTTTTGTGAAGTTTGTGCACACTTTTTCGTTGCCGCATGGTACTATATACATCGTAAAAACCCCCCAATACATTATATAGTTTTTGCTACACCCCATAAGAAGAAATACCTTCTCCAAAAAAGACAGCTTTCATCGGCTGTCTTTTTTACGTATAGGGGCTAGATCAAAAACTTTGGTGAAAACGCCTTGAACATAAACGGAAGTTTGGAGGATAAGCCGAATTTTAACTGTTGTGGAAAACAGGAATTTCAGTTAAAATAAATGCAGAATGAATGAGTGCAGAATGAAAGAGGGACGTTATGGAGCGTAATAATGCAGATGTAATGAAAAAAATGCAGTATATCTTGAATATGAGACCGGTTTTGAACACAGAGGCATTGTTTAGCGATGGTTCTGATTATTACCGCTGTCCGTCAAACCCTAAGGCAGGAGAGAAAGTAAGGATCCGTTTCCGTACCAAGCGAAATAATGTAGATATGGTTTATCTGGTATACGACGGCAAGCGCCAGCAGATGGAGCGTGTAGCTAAGTCAAACGGATTTGATTATTATGAGACTTCTATTATTATGGGAGAGGAGATCGTCCGCTACCATTTTGAGATCACCTATGGATGGGTGACCTGTTATTATAATTACCAGGGTGTTTCCATGAACCCGGAGGAACGTCTGGAGTTCGAGATTTATCCGGATTATGATACACCGGAGTGGGCCAAGGGTGCGGTTATGTACCAGATTTTTGTGGATCGTTTCTATAACGGAGACCCGTCCAATGATGTGGAGGACAGGGAGTATTTCTATATTGGAGATACCACATCAAGAGTCCGTAACTGGGGCAAGGTTCCGGCAGTTATGGGCGTAAGAGAGTTCTACGGCGGAGACCTGCAAGGTATTCTGGATAAGCTGGATTACCTTCAGGATTTGGGCGTGGATGTTATTTACCTGAACCCGATCTTCGTTTCCCCAAGCAACCACAAGTATGATATTCAGGATTATGAGTACGTGGATCCTCATTACGGCAAGATCGTGGAGGATATAGAGGGTGGGCTTCTGAATGAAGGGGACCGCGAGAATGCACATGCGCAGAAGTTTATCAAGCGTGTGACAGATAAGAAGAATCTGGAAGCCAGCAATGAACTGTTTGCCCATCTGGTAGATGAGATTCATAAACGCGGCATGAAGGTGATCCTGGATGGTGTATTTAATCACTGTGGCTCTTTCAATAAATGGATGGACAGAGAGCGGATCTATGAGAACCAGGAGGGATATCCAAAGGGTGCTTATATTTCTGCAGACAGCCCCTACAGATACTATTTTAATTTCTATGATGAGAACCGCTGGCCGTATAACCCAACCTACGATGGCTGGTGGACCCATGATACACTGCCGAAGCTGAACTATGAGGCTTCCAGAGAGCTTTACGACAAGATCCTTGAGATTGGCAAAAAATGGGTTTCCGCTCCGTACAATGTAGACGGATGGAGACTGGATGTGGCAGCAGACCTTGGACACAGCAATGAGTTTAACCACCAGTTCTGGAAGGATTTCCGCAAGGCTGTGAAGGATGCCAACCCCAATGCCATTATTCTGGCTGAGCATTACGGCAACCCGGAGAGCTGGCTGCAGGGTGATGAGTGGGATACGGTCATGAACTATGACGCATTTATGGAGCCGCTGACCTGGTTCCTGACCGGTATGGAGAAGCACAGTGATGAGTGCAGGGATGACCTTTATGGAAACAGTGATGCCTTTATCGGGGCTATGAAGACTCATATGCGAGCCCTTCATATGTCCGCCCTTTATACTTCCATGAATGAGCTTTCCAACCATGACCATTCCAGATTCCTGACCAGAACCAACCGCAGGGTAGGACGAATTTCCTATGCAGGAGCGGAGGCTGCTTCCCAGAATATAAATCCGGCAGTGATGCGTGAAGGCGTTGTGGTACAGATGACCTGGCCGGGTGCGCCTACTGTTTATTATGGAGATGAGGCTGGCGTCTGTGGATTTACCGATCCGGATAACAGAAGAACTTATCCGTGGGGACATGAGGATCAGATGATGATTGCATTCCACAGGGATATGATCAAGATCCATAAAGAATACGGATTCCTCAGCAACGGCTCCTTAGTGTTCCTGTGGAACGATTATCAGGGACTTTGCTTCGGAAGATTTTCCCATGATGAGAGAATGATCGTGATCTTAAACAACCGGAATGAGGACCGCGAGGTAGAAATCGAAGTATGGAAGACCGGAATCAGCAGACTCCGCGATTCTGTGCTGAAAAGAATCATGCTGTCCTACAGGGATGGATACACAACCGAGGAATACGAATACACCGCCAAAGCCGGCGTGATCAAAGTGCCAATGCCTGCGTTTGGTGCAATGGTGCTGTATCATAAATGCGAGAATCCTACGATTTTTGTGGAAGAGGAAAATTGATGAAAGAGAATTATAACAGAACTCTGCAGGCCTGTTTCGTGGGGTATGTGGTGCAGGCGATTGTAAATAATTTTGTGCCGCTGCTGTTTCTGACTTTTCAGGGGACTTATGAGATTTCCCTGGAGAAGATTACCTTGCTGGTTACTTTTAATTTCGGTCTGCAGCTGATCATTGATCTGGTGTCCATTGGGTTTGTGGACCGGATTGGTTATCGGGCATCTATGATTTTGGCACATTTGCTGGCAGCTTTGGGACTTATTTTGCTTACCATTTTGCCAGAGGTTATGAGTGATCCCTTTGTGGGCCTGTTTCTGGCTGTGCTGGTGTATGCAGCTGGCGGCGGACTTCTGGAGGTGCTGGTAAGCCCGGTTGTGGAGGCATGCCCTACAGATAATAAGGAGAAGGCTATGAGTCTTCTGCATTCCTTTTACTGCTGGGGACATGTGGGCGTTGTGCTTGTTTCCACCCTGTTTTTTACTGTATTTGGAATTTCCAACTGGAAGATCCTGGCTGTGATCTGGGCCATTGTCCCTCTTTGCAACGCAGCGGTCTTTACACGGGTTCCCATGGCGTCCCTTCTGGAAGAGGGAGAGAAGGGAATGTCCATGAAAGAGCTGTTCAGCATGAAAATTTTCTGGGTGCTGATGCTTATGATGCTGTGTGCCGGTGCCAGCGAGCAGGCGGTGAGCCAGTGGGCATCTGCCCTTGCAGAGAAAGGCTTTGGCTTCAGTAAAACAGTGGGAGATCTGGCAGGTCCCCTGTCCTTTGCGGCGCTGATGGGATGCTCCAGAGCTTTTTACGGAAAATTCGGGGACAAGATTAATCTTGAGAGATTTATGCAGTGGAGCGCGGCTCTTTGCATTGTATCCTACCTGATGATTGCATTTATTCCTATTCCGGCACTTGGATTCCTGGGCTGTGCGCTTTGTGGCCTCTCCGTTGGAATTATGTGGCCGGGCACCTTCAGTATGGCATCCGCTGCCATGAAAAGGGGCGGTACAGCGCTGTTTGCACTTCTTGCCCTGGCCGGTGACCTGGGATGCTCCTCAGGACCTACCTACGTGGGAATGATCTCCAGCAGATTTCACGATAACCTGAAAACCGGTATTTTCGCAGCTCTGGTATTTCCGGTTCTGCTGATCGTGGGAGTGGAAATGATCTCGAAATTAAGAAAGAAAGCATAAAGGTGAAAGGACTCTGGAATGTATGGCGATATGTTCCAGAGTTTTTTCTATATGATGAAAAGATTTGGTATTAGACAAAAAGATCTCCCGAACTATATTCGGGAGATACGTAGTGGATGGAGAAGGATTCGAACCTTCGAAGGCATCGCCAGCAGATTTACAGTCTGTCCCCTTTGGCCACTCGGGAATCCATCCATGAACCTGTTCTATTATATACAATCCCGGCATATTTTGCAAGTTATTTTTTCTTTTTTTACACCTTTTGCTGCTTAGAAATGAAAAAAAAATCAATAATCCATTTTTTTTGCAAATAGCTAGACGAATTGAAAAAAATCTGCTAAACTACAAGCAATGGAAATAGTTAAGGTGTTTCCAAAGATAGGAGGAATTTTATCATGTATGAGTTAGTTAATGCAACAGAGATGCTCAAAAAAGCAAAAGCTGGACATTATGCAGTTGGTCAGTTCAACATCAACAACCTTGAGTGGACTAAGGCTATCCTGCTTACAGCACAGGAACTGAACTCCCCGGTTATCCTGGGTGTTTCTGAGGGTGCTGGTAAGTATATGACTGGTTACAAGACTGTTGTTGGTATGGTGAAAGGCATGATGGAAGAGCTGAAGATTACTGTTCCGGTTGCTCTTCATCTGGATCACGGTTCCTATGAAGGATGCCTGAAATGTGTTGAGGCTGGATTCTCATCCATTATGTTCGACGGTTCTCATTACCCGATCGAAGAGAACGTTGCTAAGACTACAGAGCTGGTTAAGATCACAAGAGAGCACGGAATGTCTATCGAGGCAGAGGTTGGCTCCATCGGTGGAGAGGAAGACGGCGTTGTAGGTATGGGCGAGTGCGCAGATCCTAAGGAATGCAAGATGATCGCTGATCTTGGTATCGATTTCCTGGCAGCAGGTATTGGTAACATCCATGGTAAATATCCGGCTAACTGGAAGGGCTTAAGCTTTGAGACTCTGGATGCTATTCAGCAGCTTACAGGGGACATGCCGTTAGTACTTCACGGTGGTACAGGTATTCCTACAGACATGATCAAGAAAGCAATCGACCTTGGAGTTTCCAAGATCAACGTTAACACAGAGTGCCAGCTTTCTTTCGCAGCAGCTACACGTAAATACATCGAGGAAGGCAAGGATGAGCAGGGTAAAGGATATGACCCACGTAAACTTCTTGCACCTGGCTTCGAGGCTATCAAAGCTACTGTTAAAGAGAAAATGGAGATCTTCGGATCCGTTGGAAAAGCCTGAATATGACTTTGTTCCGCATCTGCGGAAAGCCAGAGGAGGACTGCTTTTGCAGTCCTCCTTTTTTGAACTGAAAACAAAATAACAAAACTGCAGGAAAGTCCGTGGCCAGCTGCCATGGCTTTTTGTTTAAAAGAACCATGCTCCAATAAATTTTCCGTCCGTTTTAGACAGATTGTGACAAAAATTTCATGTACCAAATTTACTCTCTTGAAAAATGAACATGTTTCTTGGATTTTTATCATGGTTTTTTCATACAAAAAACAGTACTATATAACCAGCTTAAGAAAACAGATTCTTAAAAAAAGGAGAGTAAGAATTATGAAGATGAGAAAAATCGCAGCAATGGGACTTAGCGCAGTTATGGCAGCTTCTATGGTACCAGCATTACCAGTTATGGCTGATGACGCAGCAGGAAAGGTTTACTACTTAAACTTCAAACCAGAGCAGGATGAAGCATGGCAGAACCTGGCAGCAAAATATACAGAAGAAACAGGCGTTCCGGTAACAGTTGTTACAGCAGCTTCCGGACAGTATGAGACCACACTTCAGTCTGAGATGGCTAAGAGCGATGCTCCTACACTTTTCCAGGTAAACGGACCTGTAGGACTTAAGAACTGGAAAGATTACTGCTATGATCTGTCCGGATCTGATATCTACTCACAGCTTACATCCGATGCTTACACTGTAAAAGACGGTGATGCAGTTGATGGTATCGCATACGTAATCGAGTCCTATGGACTGATCGTAAACAAAACCTTACTGGAAAAAGCTGGTTACACAGTAGACGATATTAAGAGCTTTGATGATCTGAAGAAGGTTGCTGATGACATTCAGGCAAGAAAAGATGAGCTGGGTGTAAAGGGCGCTTTCACAAGTGCTGGTATGGACGGATCCTCTGACTGGAGATTCAAAACACATCTTGCAAACCTGCCAATCTACTATGAATACAAAGCAGACGGTATCGATGATACAGATGCTATTAAGGGAACATACCTTGACAATTACAAGGCTGTATTTGATCTTTACATCACAGATTCAACCTGCGATGGAGCAGATCTTTCCGCTAAGACAGCAGATGATTCCCGTAACGAGTTCATCAACGGTGATGCAGTATTCTATCAGAACGGTTCCTGGGAGTATGGCGAACTGTCCAAGACATACAGCGATGATGAGCTGGCTATGATTCCGATTTACTTCGGTGTTGACGATGAAAACGAAGGACTTGCAACCGGTACAGAGAACTACTGGTGCGTAAATAAAGAAGCTTCTGAGGACGACATTCAGGCAACACTTGATTTCATGAACTGGTGTGTAACTTCTGACGAAGGAACAAAGGCTATGGGAGAAGACATGGGCTTCACAATTCCTTTCAAAACAGCAGAAGAACCTACTAACGTATTTGTAAAACAGGATCAGGCTTACACAGAATCCGGTCTTACACCAGTATCATGGAACTTCACAACAATGCCATCTGAAGAGTGGAAGAATGGTCTTGGTACTGCTCTTACATCATATGCAGCTGGTGCAGGTGAGTGGGATGATGTTGTATCCGCATTCGTTGACGGATGGGCAACAGAGAAAGCTCTTTCTGAATAATCAAAGTAATAAATAAATCTTTCCAACAGTATATGATAATATGGTAGGAAGACATTCCAGAATCATAGAATGGTGAACAGGGTGGGGAGGCAGTGAACTTGCCTCCCCCATTTTGTTGGAAAGGAAAAGCACTGAAAATAGTTTCATAGTGTTATATGGGAAAAGGAGGAGCGAAGATGGTAGGAAAATCTTTGAAAAAATGGTGGCCTGTATTTGTATTACCCACATTTGCTGCATTTATTATCGGCTTTCTGTGGCCTTTTATCTGGGGAATTTACCTTTCATTTTGTAAATTCACTACAGTAAAAGACGTAGTTTGGGTTGGTCTTGCCAACTATAAGAAAATTATGATCGGCGGTGATTTCAGTCACGCATTCTGGCTGACCGTTGTATTTGCATTTGTATCAAGTATTCTGATTAACGTGCTGGCATTCTCCATTGCACTTGCTCTTACAAAGGGCTTTAAAGGAACGAATGCATTCCGTACTGTATTCTTTATGCCAAACCTGATTGGTGGTATTGTACTTGGTTATATCTGGCAGACACTGTTGAACGGTCTGCTTTCCATGTGGGGACAGCCTCTTCTGAAACTGTCTGCAACAAATGGTTTTATTGGAATGATTGTCCTTCTGCTGTGGCAGCAGATTGGATATATGATGATCATCTATGTGGCTGGTCTGAATAACGTATCACCTGATCTTATTGAGGCAGCACAGATTGATGGTGCAACGGCATCACAGATTCTGTTTAAGATTAAGATTCCGATGATTATGCCATCTGTTACAATTTGTACATTCCTTACACTTACAAACGGATTCAAGATGTTCGACCAGAACCTTTCCCTTACAGGTGGAGATCCTGGAAAGAAATCCCAGCTGCTGGCTCTGAACATTTACGATACATTCTATGGTCGAAGCGGCCCACAGTGGAAAGGCATTGGCCAGGCAAAGGCGGTTGTATTCTTTGTTCTGGTTGTTGTAATCGCTTTGATTCAGCTTCGCTCAACATCATCTAAGGAGGTGCAGGCATAATGGCAGATAAGAAAAAAAGTATTATTCCAACCATAATCCTTACGATCATTTCAATTATCTGGATTTATCCGATCGTCATGATTTTATTTAACTCATTGAAGGTAGAATCTGCGATTACTACATCTGGCGTATTTCAGCTTCCTACATCTGAAACCTGGAATGGAATCCAGAACTTTGTTGCCAGCGTTACACAGATGGATTTCCTGAAATCCTTTTGGTACAGCCTTGTAATTTCTGTAATGTCTGTTGTTTTGATCTTACTGTGCTGCTCCATGTGCGCATGGTACATTGTTCGTGTAAACGGAACACTCTCCAAGGTTCTGTATTACCTTTGCGTATTCAGTATGGTTGTTCCTTTCCAGATGGTTATGTTTACGCTGGCAAAAACAGCGGATACACTTCGTCTGAACAGCCCGTACACCATCTGCATCGTTTACCTTGGCTTTGGTGCCGGACTTGCTGTATTTATGTTTACAGGATTTGTAAAAGGAAGCCCTCTTGAGATCGAGGAAGCTGCCATGATCGATGGCTGCAGTCCACTTCAGGTTTTCTTTAAAATTCTGATTCCGATTTTGAAACCAACCATTATCTCTACTGCAATTCTGGAGCTGATGTGGGTATGGAACGATTATCTTCTGCCGACACTGGTTCTGGATATTAAGA
>ENA-ORTQ01004008-ORTQ01004008.1-human-gut-metagenome-genome-assembly--contig:-NODE-4008-length-10367-cov-4.860842_pt1 | contig 10367 bp, 8 predicted proteins | sample MGYA00241912_ERZ509188 | MGnify/ENA primary metagenome ERZ509188 (study PRJEB26280, sample SAMEA2338849) | human gut metagenome | biome: human gut; feature: human-associated habitat; material: faeces...
GTTGCCATCAGAAGTGTCAATGCCTGACGCTGGCCACCGGAGAGGAGTCCGACTTTGGAAGTGAGCCGGTCCTCAAGACCAAGACCGAGAATCTTCAGGAGTTCGTGGTATTCTTCCCGTTCCTGGCGGGTAATGCCCGGACGGAGAAGGCGGGATTTTCCGCGGCGTTTGGCAAGAGCGAGATTTTCTTCAATTCCCATAGTTGCAGCAGTTCCGGTCATAGGATCCTGGAATACACGGCCAAGATACGCGGCTCTTTTATATTCGGAAAGTTTTGTGACATCGGTTCCACCGATAATGATCTTTCCGGAATCTACAGGCCAGGCACCTGCAACTGCATTCAGCATAGTGGATTTTCCGGCGCCGTTTCCTCCGATGACTGTAACAAAATCACCTTCGTTCAGATGAAGATCCACGCCGTTTAAAGCAACCTTTTCATTGATGGTGCCCGGATTAAATGTTTTATGTATATCGATCAGTTTCAGCATGATCATTTACCTCCCTGTTTGGCTTTTGTAAAATATTTGCCCTTCCAGTATGGGAAAGCAAGGAAAAATGCAACGACGAGTGCGGAAAGCATTTTCAGAAGGTCTGTATCAATTCCCATCCAGATAACAATCTGAAGTACCAGATAATAAAGAATAGAACCAAATACAACGCTTAACAGCTTCAGTGCAAAGTTGCGGAAAATACGGCTGAAGATCGCTTCACCGATAATTACTGCAGCAAGACCGATAACGATGGAACCACGTCCCATGTTGATATCTGCAAATCCCTGGTACTGTGTGAGAAGAGCGCCGGAAAGAGCAACAAGTCCGTTGGAAAGCATCAGTCCCAGAACCTTATTGCGGTCTGTGTTGATACCCTGTGCACGGGACATGCTTGGATTACATCCGGTCGCACGCAGGGAACATCCGAGTTCAGTTCCGAAGAACCAGTAAAGGACTGCAATTAGAATGATGATCATAATTGCTACGATAAAAAGCGTATTCTGTGTCAGAGCAACACCCTTGACACGTCGAAGGGATACCAGAAGATTAAATTTATCAACATTGATCGCCTGGTTTGCTTTTCCCATGATCTTCAGGTTAACAGAGTAAAGGGAAAGCTGTGTCAGGATTCCGGCAAGGATAGCCGGGATGCCCATAAAGGTATGAAAAATACCGGTGGCAAGACCGGCCAGAAGTCCGGCTCCTGTTGCAACCAGCATGGACACCCATACATTGTGTCCGCTGAGCATCATCATGATACAAACAGCGCCGCCTGTACATAAAGTTCCGTCAACGGTAAGATCCGCAATATCAAGAATGCGGAATGTAATGTACACACCGATCGCCATGATTCCCCAGATAAGCCCCTGTGCGGCAGCTCCTGGAAGTGCGGTTATTAAACTCATAATCTGCATGTTAAATTATCCTCCTCTTTTTTATGCACGAACAGCGAGAAGGGGAACTCCCTTCTCGCTGTATCAGTGTATAATAGGTTTTTTACCGATTATTCAGCTGTTTTATCTGTTTCGATTGCTTCATATCCATCCGGAATTTTAATACCAAGCTCGTCACAGATGTCTTTGTTGTATTCTTTTGTGAATTTTGGTGCATATTCAATCGGCATTTTGGAGATATCTTTACCATCCTGAAGGATGCTGACTGCCATTTCGCCGGTTTTGTATCCAAGATCATAGTAGCTGATGGAAAGTGTTGCAACACCACATGCCTGACAGATACCTTCTTCACCAGCGATTACCGGAACCTTTGCCGGAAGACAGATGTTGTTGATGATCTCAGTATTGGATGCTACAGTATTATCTGTAGGTGCATAGATCACATCACTGTCATTGGCAGCTGTGGTAACAACGGATGAAAGATCGTTGGAATCAGAGAATGCATAATCTTCACAGGTATAACCAAGCTTCTCAAGAGCATCTTTTACTGTATCTACCTGATACTGGGAGTTTGGCTCTGCTGAGCAGTAGAGAAGTCCGACATTTTTTGCATCCGGGAAAAGCTCATGGAGCATATCTGCCTGCTCATCAAGAGGAGCAAGATCAGAAGTACCGGAAATGTTCCCGCCTACTGTTCCGTCAAAGTCATCGATTCCGAGAGCGACACCATATTCGGTAACGGCTGTTCCAAGGATCGGGATATCGGAAGTTCCGGCAGCTGCAGCCTGAAGAGATGCGGTTGCGTTTGCAAGGATCAGGTCTGCCCCTTCTGAAACAAAGCTGTTGATAATGGTAGAACAGGTATTAGAATCACCCTGTGCATTTTGCTCGTCAAATTTTACGGAATCACCCATCTTTTCAGTGATGGCATCCTCAAAACCCTTGGTTGCGGCATCTAGTGCGTCATGCTGGACCAGCTGGCAGATACCTATTGTGTAAGTCTTTTCTTCTTTGGCGCTTACTGTGGCAGCACAGGTTCCTGTTACAAGAGCTGCTGCGAGTACAGCTGTTAAAATACGCTTTTTCATATTGTTTTCCTCCTCACGATATAGTTGCATCTTTTTGAATATTAAAAAAGCAACACTGATTGTGTTAGTATAATGCTTTAACGCTTAAAAGTCAAGAAGAATTAACGTGAAAATGCGTTGATTGAAAAAAATATTCAGGACAAATCCGGGAAAATCCTCTGTATGGTCATAAATATCTGTCCGGTAAAATAAAATGATAAACTTATGCACAGGAAAAAGACAGATTCATATCTTATTATGACTGGATATTTTTGTAGGGAGAAAAATATGGCATATAAGATTGTTCTGGATGCAGGCCATGGTGGGGAAGATCCGGGAGCTGTTTATAAAGATCGTAAAGAAAAGGATGATAATCTGAAACTGGCACTTGCTGTGGGCAGGATTCTGGAGGATAATGGGGTAGACGTGGTGTATACAAGAACTACGGATGTTTATCAGACTCCTTTTGAAAAAGCGAGGATAGCTAATGAAACAGGTGCTGATTATTTTATTTCTTTTCACAGAAACAGCAGTCCGCAATCTGGACAATACAACGGAGTTGAGGTATTGGTTTATGATAAGAAAGGCATAAAGTACCAGATGGCACAGAATATTGTAGGTGCACTTGGCGAGTTGGGATTTCAGGAACTGGGAGTAAAGGAAAGACCAGGGCTTGTTGTTCTCCGAAGGACTAAAATGCCGGCACTTTTGATAGAAACCGGATTTATTAATTCGGAGAAGGATAATCAGCTTTTTGATGAGAAGTTTAAAGAGATTGCCAAAAGCATTGCAGATGCGATACTGGGTACCCTGGATGATGAAAAAGTAGATGCTCCGTTATATTATCGTGTACAGACCGGGGCTTTTCGAAATAGAGAAAATGCGGACCGGATGCTGTATCAGCTGACAGATCAGGGATTTCCGGCATTTATCCTGAAGGAGAATGATCTTTATAAAGTTCAGGTGGGTGCATATCTGCAGCTTGGTAATGCGGTGAATATGGAGCAACGTCTCAGAGACCATGGGTACAGTACCGTGATCGTTACAAGATAAAACAGGAGATCCGGATAGAATCTGAAACAGTATCCATGAGAAAGCATGATATGATACACAAAAATGAAGAAGATCAGAAATGTTTGTTTTTGCAAAAAGAATATTTCTGTTTGAGATACAACAGGGAAGGAAAACAGAGAATGTATGAGGAATTTTTAAAACAGATTGAAGATTTTATATTTATAGAAGATAAACCGGAAAAAGCGGATGTGATATTTGTTCCCGGAAACGGATATCCGCAGATGGCCGAAAAGGCGGCACAGCTGTACAGGTGTGGAATGGCGCCGAAGATACTTCCAAGCGGGAGATACAGTATTACAGCTGGAAAATTTGCAGGAGTGCTGGAAAAAAAAGAATATTATACCGGGGCTTATAAGACAGAATGGGAATTTTTAAGAGATGTCCTTATGAAAAATGGAGTGCCCAGGGAAGCTATTCTGAGAGAGGATCAGGCTACGTTTACTTATGAAAATGCAATCTACTCCAGGCAGGTAACAGACAGAGAGCACCTGAATATCCAGAAGGCGATTCTCTGCTGTAAAGCCTGCCATGCAAGACGTGCATTAATGTATTATAAAATGCTTTATCCGGACACAGATTTTTTTGTATGTTCATGTTGTGTGGATTCGGTTGATAAAAGTAACTGGAGTGAGACAAATGAGGGAATTGACGAAGTAATGGGAGAAATGACACGAATAATCAAACAGTTTTCTGTGATGCTTAAAAAAAATTAATTTGGGGGTGTCGTAAAAAAAAGAATTGTGTTATAATGCTTTTGACGAAAAAACGAAATATCTGTTACGAAAGATTAACAAGATATTAATTTTTGGAGAAATATTAATTCGGGCGCATGATAAATGCGTTCGATATTTTATGTAAAAGAATTTTCAGATAAATAACAAATATAAAACGAAAATTTTGAATATAGAGGTGCAGATTATTATGAAAAAGAATACAAAGATTACTTTTAGCAGAAGCTTTTCGATATTGGCAGCAGCGGCGTTATCTATGACATTGATGGGGGGACAGGCATTCCCGGCATATGCGGACAGCACTTCCGGTGTTGAATCCGGGGCTGTGATTCCGGACAATATTACGATTGACAGTCCAACTGCACTGAGAAATATTGCACTTCCATCTAATTCATATGGAACACTTTCCTGGGTGGATGGATCTTATATCCCGGAGAAACGTGTGCAGTCCTGTGAGGTTGTATTTAAACCGTCAACCAGTGCAGATCTTTCCGGACTTCCAGGATGGGACAGCGCTTCAGGAACGATCACCGGTTATGTAACTGTTGTTGTCAGCAGTCTTGACAGCACTTCAGAGGAGTATGTGAGCGATGAGGACAGGGATTCTTATGAATATGAGGAATCCGATGAAAAAGAAAAGAATACTTCCGACAGTGATGAGGACAGCTCAGATACGTCTGACAAAGAAACAGTAGAAGAAGATAATTCCAACGAGAGCGGAGACCAGAAAGATACTTCGGAAGACAGCAGTGCTGTTGAAGATCAGAATAAAGAAGATACAGATTCTTCTGGTGATAAGAATGGTCAGAATACAGATGACCAGAACAAATCGGACCAGAAACCCCAGATAATGGAGACACCGGAGGCAACCGCAACACCGGCTGGAGAAGACGATACGCCGGACAATGAGAAACCGGAAGTAACAGAAACACCGGAAGTGAGCACAACTCCTGCAGCAGATGATAGCACCGCAGATTCTGATCCTGCAGATAGTAAAGCAGATAATAAAGATGACGCTCCAGAGGTAACAGAGACCCCGGATACAACAGAAATCCCAGAGATCACAGAAAAACCGGAAGATAACAAGGATAATATTTTTGACAGAAAAGACGATGCAGAAGATAAACGTCCTCAGAATGCGGCTACTGATCTGACAGATGCGGAGAAAGCTGCAACTGCTGTACAGAATCATACCTGTGATGGAATCACAGTATCCGGTATTGACCTTCCGTGGTATGTGCAGTTCCGTGTTTCCGGAGGTGATGACTACCAGTTTACCAATGAAGAGGATGCTGCGATCTTTAAATCCTATGAATTTGAACTCTGGGATACTCAGAAAAATACAGAATATGAGATTCCAGATGGAGAATACATCAGTGTAACCGTGTCGGTAAAAGCAGGCTATACATATTCTATTGAGCACCTTCTTGACAATGGCGCTATGGAAACGATCATCCCGAGTGTGGATGGAGATACCATGACTTTCAGTACGCATTCTTTCAGTCCGTTCGGTATTGCGGGAAGTAAATCTCTGGTAGGACCGGATGCGGGAAGCGACAGCAGTGTGACAGTGACACCGGCAGCGGATACTTCTTCCACAGATACGGGAGCAGGCAGTTCGACTGATACTTCCAATGACAGCGGTGAAAGCACAGATGAAATGGATACATCCAAAGATCTGTCTTCCGGAACAGCAGAGTTGACAGACTCTTCTTCACAGAACGGTACTGAGAGCAGTGAGTCCGAAGACCAGTCTTCACAGGCGAAATCCAAGAAACAGGTAAATACCGGAGATACGACACAGATTCTTCCTTTTGTAATTCTGTTTGTGGCAGCGACAGTTGTAGCCGGTGTGGCGGTATTCCTCAAAAAGAGAAAGAAATAAAATTAATAAGAATAAGAGTAAAAGTCCTCCCGTATAATGAGACTGGGAGGGCTTTTTATGCGTGTAAAAACAGTGTTGTGGTCATTATTACTGTCTTATGGGCTGACAGGACTTTTTCTTTTGCTTCTGGCTTTTCTGCTTTTTCAGTTTGAGCTGGGCGAAGGAGCGGCAGCTGCAGGAATTGTTTTTATTTATGTGGTGTCCTGCCTGGCCGGAGGTTTTGCCGCCGGCAGAATTATGCGTAAGAACCGTTATCTGTGGGGAATTGTTACAGGGCTGTCTTATTATGTTCTACTGCTTCTGGTATCTTTTCTGGCACAGGGAAAATGGGATATGACTTTTATCCATGCAGTGACTACTTTTTTTATGTGCCTGGGCGGCGGAGCCATCGGGGGAATGCTGTCGTAAAAGCTTGCAAAAAAATGCTTTGAAAATCGACAATTTTATGCTATACTAGGCGGAGAATAGAATACATAAAGGAGGATATATCATGGAACATATCAAGACATTAAATACAAAGAACCTTCAGAACACGGTTAAGAAGGGTGGATGTGGCGAATGTCAGACATCCTGTCAGTCTGCTTGCAAGACTTCCTGTACAGTAGGAAACCAGAGCTGCGAGCATAAATAAGAAGCAGCCGTTGAATGAGTGGAAAGCAGCGGGAGACCCGCTGCTTCACTTGTTTTATCTGAAAGTAACAGGTATCCAGCAAAACGCGCCGGAGGGCGCGTTTTGTCGGGTTATAAAAGATTTTTAGAAAGGATTGCGGGAAGATGAGTCTGATTCACCGTTATCAGAGTAATGGATATAATATCGTGCTGGACATCAACAGCGGCTGTATCCACCTTGTAGATGAAGTAACCTACGAGGTACTGCCGTATCTGGAAGAAGGCATGGAAGCGGATGCTATTGCCGAGAAGCTTGGCGACCGTTTTAAGAAAGAAGATGTGGAAACATCAGTAACTGAATGTAAGAAGCTAAAGGAACAGGGAATGCTTTTTACAAAGGATATTTATGAGAATATCATTGACGAATTTACCAAGAACCGTCAGACTGTTGTAAAGGCTCTCTGCCTTCATATTGCCCATGACTGTAATCTGGCATGCAGATACTGTTTTGCGGAAGAAGGAGAGTATCATGGAAGACGTGCGCTGATGTCCTTTGAAGTTGGAAAGAAGGCACTGGATTTCCTGATCGCCAATTCCGGTTCCAGAAAGAATCTGGAAGTGGATTTCTTTGGTGGCGAGCCGCTTATGAACTGGCAGGTTGTAAAGGATCTTGTGAAATATGGAAGAGAGCAGGAGAAGCTTCATAATAAGAAATTCCGTTTCACACTGACAACCAATGGCGTTCTTTTAAATGATGAGGTTATGGAATTCTGTAACAAAGAGATGGGAAATGTAGTTTTAAGTGTGGACGGAAGAAAAGAAGTCCATGATTACATGCGCCCGTTCCGTAAAGGTGCAGGAAGTTATGATCTGATCATGCCGAAATTCGAGAAATTTGCGGAGTCCAGAAATCAGGACAAGTATTATGTAAGAGGAACCTTTACCCATCATAATCTTGATTTTTCCCAGGATGTTCTTCATCTGGCTGACCTTGGCTTCAAACAGATCTCTGTGGAGCCGGTTGTAGCAGCAGATACAGAAGAGTATGCCATCCGTGAGGAGGATATTCCTCAGATCCTGGAACAGTATGACATTCTTGCAAAAGAAATGATCAAAAGAGAAAAAGAGGGAAAAGGATTCAACTTCTTCCACTTTATGATCGACCTTACCGGTGGTCCGTGTGTATACAAACGTCTTTCCGGATGTGGCTCAGGAACTGAGTACCTGGCTGTCACACCGTGGGGAGATTTTTATCCATGCCATCAGTTTGTCGGTGAGGAACAGTACCTCATGGGTAATGTAGACGAGGGAATCACAAAACCTGAAATCGTAAAAGATTTCGGAAGATGTAACGTCTACACCAAACCGGACTGTAAAGACTGTTTTGCCAGATTCTACTGCAGCGGCGGCTGTGCGGCAAACGGCTATCATTTCGGGGGAGATATCCGGGGGAATTATAAGATCGGATGCGAACTCCAGAGGAAGCGTGTGGAGTGCGCTATCATGATAAAAGCCGCTTTGGCGGAATAAGAGAGGAAAAAGAAAATGAAGAAAAGTAGAGGAATTGCAGTGCTGCTTCTGACAGCGATTGTCACAGTATTCTTCTGCTATGTGGCTGCGGTAGGCATTGGCCCTACAGGTACAGGTTCGGCTAAGAACATCAACACCGGACTTGATCTTGCCGGCGGTGTCAGCATCACATACCAGGCCAAGGACAGCAATCCGAGCAAGGAAGACATGTCCGATACTGTTTACAAGATGCAGCAGCGTGTTTCTCAGTACAGTACTGAGGCACAGGCGTATCAGGAAGGTTCCAACCGTATTACCATTGAGATTCCGGGAGTATCAGATGCAAATGCGATCCTGGAAGAACTTGGAAAACCAGGTTCCCTGTATTTCATCGATCAGACAGATGCAGACGGAAACCAGAACTTTACAACAGGAAACAGCGAGAGCGGATATGTCCTTGCAAGAAGCATCGAGGATATCCAGAAGGCCGGTTCTGTTGTACTGGAAGGTACAGACGTTGCAGATGCTGAGGGAGGTGCTTATCAGGATTCATCCACAAGCTCTCAGAAATACGCAGTCAGCCTGACTCTTACAAAAGATGGAAAAACCAAATTTGCGGAAGCTACCAAGGCAAATGTTGGCAAGCAGATCGCAATTGTATATGACAATCAGGTTTTAAGTGCTCCGAATGTAAATGAGGAGATCTCCGGCGGAAAAGCTCAGATCACCGGAATGGCAAGCACAGAAGAGGCACAGAACCTTGCTTCTTACATAAGAATCGGTTCCTTAAGCCTTGAGCTTACCGAGCTTCGTTCCAGCGTAGTTGCTGCACAGCTTGGTGAGGAAGCTATTGCTACAAGTGTGAAAGCCGGAGCGATCGGTCTTGTGATCGTTATGCTGATCATGATCATCGCATACCGCATTCCTGGTCTGGTTGCATCTGTTGCCCTGGTCCTTTATACAACTTTAATGCTGATCACACTGAATGCCTTTGATATCACCCTTACGCTTCCGGGTATTGCAGGTATCATTCTGGGCATTGGTATGGCGGTGGATGCCAACGTTATCATCTACGCCAGAATCCGTGAGGAGATCGCGGCAGGTCTTTCGGTCCATGCAGCGATCAAGAGTGGATTTGGCAAAGCGTTTTCCGCTATTTTTGATGGAAACATCACAACACTGATCGCAGCCTGCGTGCTGATGTGGCTGGGTTCCGGTTCCGTTAAGGGATTTGCCTACACGCTGGCGATGGGTATTGTAATCTCCATGTTTACAGCACTGGTTGTGTCCAGACTTGTGATCAATGCAGTATACGCAGTTGGTGTCCGTGATCCGAAATTCTACGGTGTTGCCAAAGAACGTAAGGTTGTGGACTTTGTTGGAAAGAGAAAGATCTTCTTTACCATCTCCATTATCCTGATCCTCTGCGGACCTGTGGGAATGCTGATCCACAGCAATGTGATCGGTGATAAAGCCATGAATTACAGTCTGGAGTTCTCCGGCGGTACTTCTACCAATGTAACCTTCAACAAAGAGATGGATATCAAGGAGATCGACTCTGAGGTAACACCGGTTGTTGAGGCCGTGACAGGAGATAAGAACGTACAGCCGACCAAAGTTCAGGGAACCAATCAGGTAGTGATCAAAACACGTTCTCTGGACCTTAAGGAACGTGAAGCACTGAACAAGGCACTGGAAGAAAACTTTGATGTAGACACAAGCCTGATCACATCTGAGAATATTTCCGCTACCGTTAGCAATGAGATGAGAAGAGATGCTATCGTAGCCGTTATCGTAGCTGCGATCTTCATGCTTCTTTACATCTGGTTCCGTTTCAAGGATATCCGCTTTGCAAGCAGTGCGGTACTTGCACTTCTTCATGATGTCCTGGTCGTACTTGCATTTTATGTTATTTCCAGAACATCTGTAGGAAATACATTTATCGCGTGTATGCTGACGATCGTAGGTTATTCTATCAATGCCACCATCGTCATCTTCGACCGTATCCGTGAGAATATGAAGGGCAGAAAGAAAGTCGAAGATGAGAAGTTGAAAGAGATCGTAAACACCAGTGTTACAGAAACTCTGACACGAAGCATTTACACATC
>ENA-ORTQ01004018-ORTQ01004018.1-human-gut-metagenome-genome-assembly--contig:-NODE-4018-length-10340-cov-2.315411_pt1 | contig 10340 bp, 9 predicted proteins | sample MGYA00241912_ERZ509188 | MGnify/ENA primary metagenome ERZ509188 (study PRJEB26280, sample SAMEA2338849) | human gut metagenome | biome: human gut; feature: human-associated habitat; material: faeces...
ATATTAATTTCTAAAAATAAAAAAAATAAAAAAATGAAATTTAGCAAGTATATTGGTTTAGCGACATTATGTATGTGCTTAAATGGATGCACGGATTTTATAGACAATGCACCAGACGATATTATTACAATAGACATGATATTCGACGACAAGACTCGTACGGAAGATTGGCTAGCAGGTGTATACCAAGGCATTCGGGATCCATACTGGGATTATACGCGTTACGATGCGTTCGAGATGCTGGCAAACGATATCACTCCATCGCAAGGCTGGTTACCATATTGGGGTAGTGACTGCGGATTAGGATTTCGCGTAGGACAATGGGAACCTAATTCAGGTTGGAGCGGATCCTATTGGACAATGTCCAAATATATTCGACAAGCCTATATTTTCATGGATAACGTAAAGGCTTTACCAAAACAAAACGTAACGGAGAGTGACGTGGAGACAATGAAAAACGAATGTCGTTTCATGGTTGCGTATTACTATTGGATGATGACCTTGGCTTATGGAGCAGTCCCTTATTTTGAAGATGATATGACTTCGGATTCTCCGGATCTAATGCGCGGTCAGAAAAGCTTTGAATGGATGATCGACTGGCTGGATAATCAATTTTTAGAATTGTCGAAAGTCCTTCCGGACAGTTGGAGTACGTTGTATGGTGGTCGCGCAACTAAATTGGCAGCATTGGCGCTTCGCGCCCGCATATTGCTATTTGCAGCAAGTCCGTTAGTAAATGGAAATGAATGGTATCTCGGCTTTAAAAATTCTGACGGAGAAGAACGTTTCAGCCAAGCTTATGATGCCAACAAATGGAAAAAAGCAGCTGACGCATGTAAGCAGCTGATCGATGAAGCCGAGAAAAAAGGAAAGGGGTTGTATATCGTAAATAACAAAGAAAACGGCAAAGTGGATCCCTTCATGTCCTGTTACGGAGCCACAATGAGAACAGAAGGAGAGGGTAACAATGAAATCATTTGGTTCCGACCTAAAGGAAATTACGGAGATTGGGAACAGCACGGAACTCCTCGCGGTTGCGGCGGTAATGGAGGCTTAGGAGTTACTCAATCACTGGTAGATGCTTTCTTTATGGAAGACGGAACGGAACCTATACTGGGATATAATGCGGACGGTAGTCCGAAAATCAATCCGAATGCGCCATTATATAGTGAGAAGGGATTTTCTACAAAACCCGAATATAGGGCAACCGATTATTATTTAATGGATGGGTACAATGATAGTAATTACCCTGACGTTACACCGGAACGAGACGGGAAACGCTTGATTGTACAACCCAACACATTTAATATGTATTGCCATCGGGAACCTCGTTTTTACCTGACTGTAGTATGGAATGGACAATGGTTCAAATGGGAAAACCGTAATACGAACTTTTTGTATGGACAACCGGACGGAGGACCAACACACGATGCTCCGCAAAACGGTTATTTAAATCGTAGTCGAGTATCATTGGATTATATACCTCGTGATAACAATCACCCTTATCGTCCGGCTATCATTTTCCGCATGGCAGAAGCTTATCTAAGTTATGCTGAAGCATTAAATGAAAGTTCAGAACGCATGAGCCACAAACAAGAAATACTCGACAATTTGAATAAGATTCGCCATCGGGCTGGTATTGCCGAATATGGAACTGGCACGGATGAGAATGGTTTTACCCGCATTAAGATCAATTTCTCAGACCAGAAAGAGGTAAGACGTTTGATACACAAAGAACGCCGAGTAGAATTTGTGGGTGAAGGAGTTCGTTACCATGATTTGCGTCGCTGGAAAACAGCCCATTATGGCATCGGAAACCTAAATGAGCAGGGTGAAAATCCAGATTGGGGTGTCAATGGACCGGATTATGGGATGAATTATTATGGAACCGAATATACTGATCAAGGAGACAACGCCTTCTTCAAACGCACAAAATACATGGATCGTGTTTATCCTCGCAAATTCTATTGGTATCCGATACATCAATCAGAAATAGATAAGGATCCAACATTGGTTCAAGGCCCATTTTGGCTTGGAGAGTAAAAGTGTATAAAGAAGATAAACTGGACGCAGACGTCGCAGAATGCGCTAATTAACGCAGACTTATTTTATATTGTCAATTAATATATCTACGCTTGTCTGCGTAATCTGCGTCCAGTAAATATAACCATGAATTGTGACATAACTGGGCAATGTTTCATGTCCTGGTATACACTTTATTTCTTATTGCAGCAACATTCCACATAACCATACATCGGTGCAAGTATAAATAAATCACTAAAACAGTTTCTAAAAAAAGGATAGCTTCCCGAACCCCGAAAAGCTATCCTCAAAAGTCAAAATATTGAAAAAATACCACACTATCCCCTCAATGCTTCATCCATTGCAGCAGCAGCCTTACGACCGTCACCCATTGCCAGGATTACGGTTGCACCGCCACGGACGATATCACCACCCGCATATACATCAGGCAAGGCTGAGCGCATATTTTCTTCATTCACCACGATCGTTCCCTTTTTGCTTACTTCCAATCCCTGGAAAGCACGCGGGATAAGCGGATTGGGAGAAACACCGACGCTGACAATCACTTCATCCACATCAATTGTTTCGATCGCTCCTTCGACTGGTACAGGACGACGACGTCCGGAAGCATCCGGTTCACCCAGCTCCATCTTCTGCAAGCGCATCTGTTTGACACGGCCCCGTTCGTCACCAAGATATTCGACCGGATTATGCAAGGTCATAAACTCCACACCTTCCTCTTTGGCATGTTTCACCTCCTCTAACCGTGCGGGCATCTCTTCTTCACTACGGCGATAAACGATCATGGCACGTTCGGCACCCAAGCGGCGGGCAGTACGGACCGAGTCCATTGCTGTATTGCCACCACCGATGACAGCCACTTTCTTACCCTGCAAGACAGGCGTATCGCTATCCGGATTGGCTGCATCCATCAGATTGACACGTGTCAAGTATTCATTGGAAGACATCACCCCGACCAGGTTCTCTCCCGGAATATTCATAAAGTTAGGAAGCCCGGCGCCGCTGGCAGCGAAGATTCCTTTGAAACCATCCGCATGCAGATCGTCATAACTGATTGTCTTGCCGACAATACAGTTTGTCATGAACTTCACACCCATCTTGCGCAGCCCTTCAATTTCTACATCCACAATCTTATTCGGCAGGCGGAATTCGGGAATACCGTATTTCAACACACCACCGATTTCGTGCAAAGCTTCGAACACCGTCACATCATAGCCACGCTTTGCCATATCACCGGCAAACGAAAGGCCGGCGGGACCTGAACCGACAACGGCAATCTTAATGCCGTTCTTCTCCGCTACTTCCGGGATGGAAATGTTTCCGCTTTCCCGTTCATAATCGGCGGCAAAACGTTCCAAGTAACCGATAGCGACAGCCGGTTTACCCATCTTCAGATGAATGCACTTGCTTTCGCACTGTTTTTCCTGCGGACATACACGGCCGCAGACAGCCGGCAATGCACTTGTTTCCTTCAGCACTCTGGCCGCTTCCAGAAACTCTCCCCGCTCGATGTTCTTCACAAACGTCGGGATATTGATACTTACCGGACATCCTTGCATACAGGTCGGATTCGGACAGTCCAGACAACGCTGGGCTTCCTGCATGGCCTGCTCCTTCGTCAATCCGAGGTTTACCTCTTCGAGGCGGGTATGGCTGCGGTATTCCGCATCCAGCTCATTCATTTCTACACGGGGGATATCCGTACGTTCCTTATTTTTTTTGCTTTTACGCAGTGCTTCTCTCCACGGTTCGGCACGACGGGCAGCGATCAGTTCTTCTGTTGTCATTTGTTTACTGTGGTTTCGTTATTTCTTTTCAATATCTTTATAAGCACCGAGGCGCATCAGCATCTCATCGAAATCTACTTGGTGAGCATCGAATTCCGGTCCGTCCACACAGACGAACTTCGTCTTTCCTCCGACCGTAATACGGCAAGCGCCGCACATTCCGGTCCCGTCCACCATAATCGTATTCAAAGAGGCGACTGTCGGGATCTCGTATTTCTTCGTCAGGGCAGAGACGAATTTCATCATGACGGCCGGGCCGATCGTGACGCACAAATCCACCTTTTCACGGTTGATCACACTTTCCACGCCATTCGTCACCAAACCTTTTGTACCGTAAGAACCGTCGTCTGTCATCACGATCACCTCATCGGAGTTGGCGCGCATCTGCTCTTCCAAGATAACCAGCTCCTTCGTACGGGCGGCCAGCACTACAATCACACGGTTGCCCGCCTTATGAAAAGCCTCCACGATCGGCAATAAAGGAGCCACACCGACACCACCGCCGGCACACACGACCGTGCCGACTTTCTCGATATGGGTGGCTTGCCCCAGCGGACCGACCAAATCGGTAATATAATCACCGGCATTCAGTTCGCATATCTTTTTTGACGAACCTCCTACAGCCTGGATCACGAGTGTGATAGTTCCTTTCGTCGTATCAGCTCCGGCAATGGTGAGGGGAATGCGTTCACCTTTCTCACCCACCTTCACGATAACAAAGTGGCCTGCCTTACGGGAGCGAGCAATCAAAGGTGCTTCCACTTCCAGTTTCACTACGTTGGCAGAGAAATGTTCTTTACTTACAATTTTATTCATTATAATCGCTACTATTGATAGTTAGTCTTGTTGATTTGGTTGCAAAAATACATCAAAAAACTGGATAGCACAGTATTTTGCCAAACAAAAAGGAGTTATTCGAACAAACCTTCGTCACGAACCAACATCAAAATAGCCGAATGAGGGACGATCAGGAACTTCTCTTCATTAAAATTGATCTCGTAAGCCGCATTCTGTAGAAATACAGCCAAATCGCCTTCATGCGCCTGCAAAGGAAGATAATGCACCTCACCCTCTTTCTTCTTTTCCCATACTTCATGTTCCTCACTCTGGGAAGGAAGCGGGAAACCGGGACCGACCTTGATGATATAGCCGCTCTGAATCTTCTCCTGCTGGACGGTAGGCGGCAGATACAATCCGGATTTTGTCTGACTCTGCGGGTTCTTCGGTTTGATAAGCACCTTGTCACCCACCATCAGGAACTTATCTATGTCTTTCTGATCTATTGCTAATTGCATGACTTTTATGTTTATGATATTTTGACGGACAAAGATATAAAATACGTTGCACAAAAAAAGCTGCTTTCCTTTCCGAAAGCAGCTTTTCCTGAACAAAAGAATCTACACGTCAGATGGCACGCCCCTTAAACACGTTGGACTGATCCGACGGATACAGATAACCGGTAAACGAAATACGGTTGCTGTTGAAGTTCGGACTCACAGTTGCCGTACACTTGTTCGTGCCTTTTACCATACGGATTGTCACATTGGCGGAGACTGCAACACCTTGTACCATCATACTAAACGTAACATTTCCTTTTTTGTCTGTTTTCATCTCTATATTTGAAGCACTGCCATCGACCGTTATCCCCCCGATCCCGTTCGGGCCGGCAGCGGCAGTATTGAAAGCCAACTGGATAGTCGCCCGGTCACCTTTCATGGAAACGAAGTTCGTGCTCGGGGTCACATAGACGAATTGTCCACGCTTAAACTCGACACGTTCGGCTTCCAATACAAAATCTTTCTCCTTCAGTGCTTGTACACCTTGTTCGAACAAGGCCATCTGTTCAGCTGCTTCGGCAGCTTTCTTCGCTTCTTTTTCTGCTTTCTTAGCGGCCTTCTCGGCAGCTTTATCCTGCTGGGCCATCATTGTCCCTGCACTAAATAGCAGGACAGCCAGTAATAATAATACTCTTTTCATACTTCTCATTCTTTTAGTTGAAACCTAATCAATCTACTTTCATATAGTATGACAAACGAGATACTAAAAAGTTCAATCCGAATTCTTACTTTTCATGTTTTTAACATGATACCACAAAAAGAGCCAAGCAGTTACAGCCGCAACAAAATCAGAGAAGGGAGCAGCATACCAGACACCATCCAACCCCCAAAAGCGGGAGAACAGCAACATCGCCGGTATCAGGAACAAGACTTGGCGGCTTAAACTCAAAAACATAGCCTTCCAAGCAATCCCGATGCTTTGGAAAAACTGGCTGATCGAGATCTGCGAACCGACAACCACAAATACCAGCAAACTGATCCGCAAGCCATTTGCCGTCACATCCAATAAATCAGGATCGTTCGTAAAGGCACGGGTGATCAATTTCGGAAACGCCACGCTACAAAAGCAGCCGACTCCCATGATAATGGTAGAGGTTATGATGACCAGACGTAGCGTTTCCTGGACACGCTCGTATTTCTTTGCCCCGAAATTGAAACCGACAATCGGCTGCATCCCCTGCGCGATCCCGATAATCAGCATCACCAAAAGCATTCCGACACTGGTGATAATGCCGTTTGCCCCCAATGCCAAGTCTCCCCCATGCTGTTTGAGTGCATAGTTCTGGATCACCACCACCAAACTTCCCGCCAACTGCATGGCAAAAGGCGAAACACCGATCGTCAGGATATTCCATACCACATGCTTTTCCAGCTTGAACGTCCCTTTATGGAAACGGACGATACTGTCTTTCTGGACAAAATGGTTCATGACAAAAAGAGTGCAGAGCAGCATCGAGATGATCGTCGCGATGGCAGCCCCCTTAATCCCCATATCCAGCCAGAAAATGAAAATAGGATCGAGTATCACATTGGTTATCGCCCCGATCAGCATGGTAAACATTGCTTTCTTCGGATAGCCGGAAGCACGCATGACAGCGTTGAAGCCAAAACTGAGGGAGGTCAGGAGCGTCCCCGGAACCACGATATTCAGATAGTCCTGCGCATACGGGATGATCTGTTCGCTTCCCCCGAAAGCCAGTAATAAATCTTTCATCCAGATCATGCAGGGAACTACTGTCGCAAGCGTTATGATGAATGTCAAAGTGAAAGCATTCCCCAATACCTTTTCCGCCATCTCATTCTCCCTTCGTCCCAGATAGATGGAGACACGCGTCGCAGCCCCCGCCCCGATGAGCATTCCGAACGCCTGGAGGAACAACAGAATAGGGAATGTCAGCGTCAATCCTGCCATTGCCAGCGGACCGACTCCCTGACCGATAAAGATACGGTCGACAATATTATAAAGAGCATTCACCATTGTACCGATCACTGCCGGCATCGCATAATGCAACAACAACCGGCCGATCCTCTCATGCTCCAGCCGCCATGTTATTTCGTTTGCCATATTTATTCCTTTTAATCTTAAACAAAACTTTTATTTCCTACCGGGAAAATTTATTGTCATAAGCGAGAAACGTTGTTTCCATGTCCATAAAAACTTTTTCTCATGCTAATAAGAGAGACAAGCTCCGCCACCGTCCGGAGTTCTTCCTTGCAGCCCTCAGGGAAAGCCACAACCAGTTCATGCGGGCTCTTGCAAGTGATATTCAACTGCCCTTCCCTTACGGGCGAAGGACGGTAACCATTACGGATCAGAGCATTCCCTACCCAATAAGAAGTCAGAAAGTCGCCTTCCACACCGATGGGTGACGTAGGAGCTTCCGTATTCAGCTTTCCGGTTGCCGGATCGAATACGATTCCCTCCTTACCGAAAAAAGATTCAAAAGCTCCACTCATAATCAGGTCTTCGGGAGTTCCGCAAGCCATCGGACGTCCTTTCTCCTGTAGCCAAAGGCAATCCCCCATTTGGATAGCCAGGTCCAGGTCGTGAGTAGAAAGCAGAACCGCTTTCTCTTGCTCGACTGCCAGGCGATGCAACAAAACCATTGTTTCGATACGGCTGGTCACATCCAGAAAGGCGGTCGGTTCGTCCAACAGGATAATCGGGCACTGTTGGGCAAGCGCCTTGGCAATCATAGCCTTCTGCCGTTCACCGTCACTTAGCTCCGAGACATAGTTATTGGCTTTATGAGCTATGCCGGCAGCTTCAAGCGATTGCTCGATGATAACATGATCCCGCTTCTTCAACTGTCCGAAAAAGCCGGTATAAGGATGCCTGCCCAACGAAACCAGTTCATAGACGGTAATTCCTCCCGCATTAGTCTTTTCCGTCAGTACAACACCGACAGTCAAGGAAAAGTTTGCCTGCGAATAACCGGAAAGAGGCTTCCCCATCAAACGTATTTCCCCTCCGAGTGGAGGCTGAAAACCACAAAGCGTACGAAGCAGCGTCGATTTACCGGCACCGTTCAGTCCCAACAAACAAGTCACCTCACCCGAAACGAGTTGCAGGTTCAAATCCTCATGGACCACTTTCCGCTTACCGCCTTTCAGCAGGTAACCGATACAAAGTCCTTTTGTTTCTATTGCAGCTACTTTTGTCATATATCGGTCAGTCAAAGTATTGGATGTTTTTCCGGTTCACAATTACATAAATGATGACAGGCGCACCGAGCATCGGAGTCACGGCATTCAGCGGCAATATGTTATGCGTACCCGGCAATACCATCAACAGATTACAAAGCAACGCGATGCAAGAACCGGTCAGCAACGTTACAGGAACCAGCATCTTATGATTGGATGAGCCCAACATCAAACGTGCGACATGCGGGACCGCCAGCCCGATAAAGGAGATCGGCCCGCAAAAGGCAGTCGTAGTCGCAGTAAGCAATCCCGTACACAACAGGATCAGAATACGCGTCCGCCTGATCTTGATTCCTAAATTGGCAGCATACATTTCTCCTAAGAGCAATGCATTCAGAGGTTTGATCAAAAGAATGGCCAATAGCAATCCTATACAGGTAAAACCGGCAAAATAAGGCAGCTGTTGCAAGGAAACCCCGGAGAAGTTCCCCAATCCCCACATCACAAATGCATGCACCTTGTCAGTCGATGCATAATAATTCAGAACCGAAATCAATGATGAAGCGAGATAACCGATCATAATACCGATAATCAACAACATGACGTTATTCTTCACCTTCGCCGAGAAATAAATAATCAATCCCAAAATACAGGCCGCACCACTAAATGCGGCCATGATAACCGCCAGATAACCGCTGATCGGCAAATCGGTCACCATACTCAACGAACCGCCGAAATAGAGCATGATCGCAGCGACTCCCAGATTGGCCCCGTCACTGATTCCCAATATGGAAGGACCGGCAAGCGGATTCCTGAACAATGTCTGTAGCAACAATCCACTAACAGCCAGCGAAGCACCTGCTAACAAAGCCGTTACAGCCTGGGGAAAACGGCTCTGCAACACAATATTCTGCCATGCAAGTCGCTCCGTTCCCTCTCCCAGCAATATATTCACCACACTTTCAACGGGTATCGAGACAGCGCCATAAACCAGTCCGCCGGCAAACAACAGCAACAGGAGAACTAACAAAAACGGATAAAAAATGAAGACTTGCTTTTTCATGCCTGCAAAGATAATGCTTTTGGAAAAATTTTTTACCTTAGCCCCTTAAACAACAGAACTGCTAATGTTATATACTATAATACTATGAGAAGAATCATCATATCACTCATACTGCTTATAGGATTTTGTTCCGGCACATACCCGATATATTTCAAGCATATAGGCATGCAGGAAGGCCTGTCACAACTTTCCGTCATGGCCATCTACCAGGATAATTTGGGTAGAATGTGGTTCGGGACGGAAGAGGGAATCAGCATATACGACGGCGTACAGACCAAAGTATACAAACCATCCGAATTTCATCGCCAAAACGCCAATCCGATAGGTAACCAGACGCACTTCATTGCCGGCGACAAAGATGGAAATGTTTTCTTCGACTCCGATCAATCCTTGATCCGCTATGACATCCAGACACAGAAATTCTCATGCCTACGGAAATCAAACGTATATACCGTCGCTTCTATCAAAGGAACAATATGGGTAGGAATAGCTGACTCCATACTCACCTGGAATCCGGATAAAAACGATTTCGATCGTCACGAGGCTGGAAAACCGGAACCAGCGTGCGACCTGTTTGTTGGAAGATTCCGGCGGTCGGTACTGGATCGGCACTACAGACGGACTCTTCAGGATGAATGACGACAAATCCCTGACCTGTATGATCATGGGAGAAGACATTTACGACCTATATGAAGACTCCAAATATAATCTTTGGATATCCATTCGCATGAATGGCATATACAAAAGGGACGTGCACGGCAATTTCACCCGTTACCGCTACGATCCTTCCAACCCCAACAACATATCGAGCAACCAGGTCCGGGATTTCGTGGAAGACAACTTCGGGAACATCTGGTTCGGCACTTTCACCGGGCTAAACAAATATAATCCGACCAGCAACCAGTTCGAAGTTTATGCCCGCAACCCTCTGCCCGGCAGCATGACCCATTCATCCGTATTCCCCGT
>ENA-ORTQ01004023-ORTQ01004023.1-human-gut-metagenome-genome-assembly--contig:-NODE-4023-length-10333-cov-3.157132_pt1 | contig 10333 bp, 5 predicted proteins | sample MGYA00241912_ERZ509188 | MGnify/ENA primary metagenome ERZ509188 (study PRJEB26280, sample SAMEA2338849) | human gut metagenome | biome: human gut; feature: human-associated habitat; material: faeces...
CGCGGCGGGCGCACAGCATTGAGGCAGCCGGACCCGCATCCCGGGAGCATGGGGGAGAAAAGTCCTTTCAGGCCGTGGAAAGAAAAGATTTTTGTGGCATCCGGGGAGATCTTGTGGTAAAATGGGGCCGGTCATTCGGTCTGGGGCTCCGGACCCAGGCTTCTGAAAAGAAAGGAAATCCCAGATGATGATGAAACGATCCATATCCCTGGTCACCGCACTCTGTCTGCTGTCCCTCTGCGCCTGCGCCGCTCCTGGCGGAAGGGCGGTGTCCCCCGCGTCGGCGGACGGGGAGATGGGGAGCTCTGTGAGCTTCACGGACAGCTTGGGCAGTACCATTACCCTGGAGGAAGCGCCCCAGCGGGTGGCAGCCCTGATCGGCAGCTACGCGGAGACCTGGGTCCTGGCAGGAGGGGAGGACACGCTGGCAGTGGTGACCCAGGACGCCTACGATGAGCGGGGGCTGGAGCTGGGGGAGGATGTGACCAACGTGGGCTCCAACCAGACCCCGGAGCTGGAGGCGCTTTTCGCTGCCCAGCCTGACCTGGTGCTCCTGACTCCCGATCTGGACGGCCAGCTGGCGCTGGCGGAGCCCCTGGCTGCGGCCGGCATTCCCGCCGCTTGGTTCAAGGTGGAGTCCTTCTCCGACTACCTCTCCATGCTGGAGATCTGCACCCGTCTGACGGGGCGGGACGACCTGTATCAGGCCAACGGGCTGGATATCCAGGCAGAGATCGACCGGGTGCTTGCCCGTGTCCCGGAGGGGGAGCACCCCACGGTCCTGCTGCTGCGGGCCTACTCCACCGGCGTCCGGGCCAAGAACAGCGACAATATCACCGGCGTGATGCTGAAGGATCTGGGCTGTATCAACATCGCGGACAGCGACAGCGGACTGCTGGAGGAGATCCAGATGGAGTCCATCCTGGCGGCGGACCCGGACCATATCTTCGTGACCACCATGGGCTCCAGCACGGAGAAGGCGCTGGACAGCCTGACGGAGCTGTTCCACAGCGATCCGGCTTGGGAGTCCCTTGCGGCGGTGAAAGAGGGGCGGGTCCATATCCTGGACAAGGCCCTGTTCCACTACAAGCCTAATGCGCGATGGGGAGAGAGCTATGAAGTCCTTGCCGACATCCTATACGGCGGCGCGTAAGTGGGGGATCATCCTCCTGCTGGCTCTGGCCAGTCTGGGGGCGGCTCTGCTGAGCATGAGCTTCGGCTCCACCCAAGTCCCGTTTTCAGAGATCCTGACCGCCTTGATGGGCGGTGAGACCCAGGCATACAATATCGTGGTCTATGCCCGCCTGCCCCGCACCCTGGCGGCCCTGCTGTGCGGCAGTGCCCTGGCGGTGGGCGGGGTCATCATCCAGGGAGTGCTGGGCAACCCCCTGGCGGGGCCCAATATCATCGGGGTGAATGCCGGCGCAGGCCTGGGGGCAGTCCTCTGCGCCGCCCTGATTCCGACCTCTATGACGGCGGTCCCGGTGGCAGCTTTCCTGGGGGCGCTGGGGGCGTGTATGCTGGTGTACACCCTGGCCCGGAGGACCGGGGCCAGCCGCATCACCCTGGTGCTGGCCGGGGTGGCCATCAGCAGCATGCTCTCCGCCGCCATCGACGCGGTCTCCATCCTGTTCCCGGAGGCCGCCCTGGGGGCAGGCAGCTTTATGGTGGGCCGGCTGTCTGGGGTGACAGTGGCCGCCCTGAAGGTGCCGGCCCTGCTCTCCCTCCTGGCCGGGGCGGGGGCCTTTGCCATGAGCTATGAGCTGGACCTGCTCACCCTGGGGGATGAGGTGGCCCAGTCCCTGGGGCTGTCTGCCCGGGCGGCCCGGAACCTCCTGCTTACCCTGGCGGCGGTGCTGTGCGGCGCGGCGGTGAGCTTTGCCGGGCTGGTGGGCTTCGTGGGCCTGCTGGTGCCCCACGCGGCCCGCTTCCTGGTAGGGGGGGAACACAAGTACCTGCTGGCTGCCTCCCTGTTCCTGGGGGCGGCGCTGGTGACAGTGTGTGACCTGGCGGCCCGGGTGCTGTTCGTCCCTTTTGAGCTGCCAGTGGGCATCCTGCTCTCCCTGATGGGCGGCCCCTTCTTTCTGTGGCTGCTGTTCCGGCAGAGGGGAGGGCGGCGGACATGATGGAGCTATGCCATATCACGGCGGGCTACGGCGGCCCGCCGGTACTGAGGGACGTATCCCTGGTCTTTGAGCCGGGGAAGGTCACCGTCCTGGCCGGGCCTAATGGCTGTGGAAAATCCACTCTCCTGCGGGTGGCGGCCCGGCTGATGGCACCGGAACGGGGAGAGGTAAGGATAGAGGGGCAGGACGTGTCCCGGCTCTCCGCCAAGCAGTTTGCCCGGTTGGCGGCGCTGCTTCCCCAGAGCCGGCCGCTGCCCGGCATCACGGCGGGGAGCCTGGTCCTCCACGGGCGCTTCCCCTATCTGGGCTATCCCCGCCGCTACTCCAGGGAGGACCGGGAGGCGGCCCGCCAAGCCATGGAGCGCACCGGTGTGGCCGGGCTGGAGGGGGTGCCCATGGCCCACCTCTCCGGTGGACAGAGACAGAAGGTTTATCTGGCCATGGCGCTGGCCCAGGACACCCCGGTGCTGCTGCTGGACGAGCCCACCACCTTTCTGGATATCGCCCACCAGCTGGAGCTGGCGGAGACCGCCCGGACGTTGGCGGAGGAGGGAAAAGCGGTGGTCATGGTCCTCCATGACCTGAACCTGGCCCTGAGCTGCGCACACCGGGTGGCGGTGCTGGAGGAGGGACAGCTGCGGCGGGTGGGTGCGCCGGAGGAGATCTACGCCTCCGGCGTGCTGGAGAAGGTATTCCAGGTCCGGGTCCACAGCGTGGAGACGGCGAAGGGGGAGCGGCAGTACCTCTTCAGCCGGCTGTGAGAGCGGAGGGGGGGCCACCCTGCCCGTTTTCTTGTATGATAAAAAGAGCCGTCCCCCTGAGATAGGGGAACGGCTCTTTTATGCTGATCAGCGGATCAGCCGGCTTGAGAGGGAGCCGCTGGAAGCCGCCCTATGAGAATAGCGGTGCCTGCTCCGGCGGGGAGGAGCCGTTCAGTTGTCGTCCTGGAGGGCATCGTAGTCCGTCTCACCGGTCCGGACCTTGACCACGTTTTCTACGTTGTACAGGAAGATCTTTCCGTCCCCCTGATTGCCAGTGCGGACGGCTTTTTCCGCCGCAGCCACCACCAGGGCGGGGTCCACCCTGGACACCACGATGTCCACCTGAATCTTAGGAAGCAGGTTCATGCTCATTTTGACGCCCCTGTACTGCCCCACCTTGCCCAGCTGGGTGCCGCACCCCATCACGTTGCTCACCGTCATGCCGGTGACGCCGATGGCCGCCATGGTGTCCTTCAGGATGGAGAAGCGCTCCTCCCGACAGATGATGGTCACCTTGGTCAGCTTCCGGCCGGAGGGGTCAGGCGCAGGCCGGGATTCCAGCGCGGCCGGCACAAGTCCGGAGAGGTCCACCGGCCCGCCGGCCCCTTCTCCGCCTAGGGCGCTGGGGGCTGCGGGGCGGAAGTCGGCGTAGGCGGAGGCCAGGGCGTGCTCTGTGATGTCCAGGCCGATGATCTCATCCTCGGCGGATACCCGCAGACCGATGGTCTTGTCGATGAACTTGAACACCAGGAACATGGATACAGAGGCATAGGCGGCGATGGCAGCTACACCCATGCACTGCACCCCCAGGTGGTAGAGACCGCCGCCGTAGAGCAGCCCGCTGGAGGTGTTGAACAGGCCGTCCGCCAGGGTGCCCCAGATGCCGTTGGCACAGTGGACCGCTACAGCACCCACCGGGTCGTCCACATGGAGCTTGAAGTCCAGCAGCTCCACCACCAGCACCACCAGGATGCCATCGACTGCGCCGATGAGGATCGCGCCCAAGGCGTCTACCGTGGCACAGGGGGCGGTGATGCCCACCAGGCCAGCCAGAGAGGCGTTCAGACACATGGAGACGTCCGGCTTGCCGCTGCGCACCCAGGTGAAGACCATGCAGGTGAAGGTGGCCACGGCGGGGGCAAGGGTGGTGTTGCCCAGGATCTGGGCTAGCTGGGCGGCATCTGCGGCGGCGGCGCCGTTGAAGCCGTACCAGCAGAACCAGAGGATGAAGCACCCCAGCGCGCCCATGGTCAGGGAGTGCCCGGGGATGGCGTTGACCTGGATGCGGCCGTCCTTTTCCCGGGTGTACTTACCGATCCGGGGGCCCAGCATCCACGCGCCGATAAGGGCAGCCAGTCCGCCCACCATGTGGATCACAGAGGAGCCGGCGAAGTCCACATAGCCGAACTGGACCAGCCAGCCCTGGCTGTTCCAGACCCACCCGGCCTCGATGGGGTAGACCACCGCGCTGATGACGCCGGAGTACACGCAGTAGGCCAGGAATTTGGTGCGCTCCGCCATGGCGCCGGAGACGATGGTGGCCGCTGTGGCGCAGAACACCAGCTGGAAAAAGAAGTTAGACCAGTCGAAGGCATAGAAGTTCGTAAACATCTGATACTCCGGCATGCCGATTAGGCCGAAGAAATAGTTCTCACTGTTCATGATGCCGTAGCCCAGCAGGATGAAGACCACCGTTCCGATGCAGAAATCCATTAGGTTCTTCATGATGATGTTGCCTGCGTTTTTTGCCCGGGTAAATCCTGTTTCAACCATTGCGAATCCGCACTGCATGAAAAAGACCAGGATTGCGCCCATGAGATACCATACCGATAAATCCATCTTCTCTCGCTCCTTTTTACACAAGGGCGTGCGGTCCGGCACCTTCGCCGTCCCGCACGCCCTTGTGCGTTTGATTTTGGTTCCTCTGCTGCAGCAAAAGAAGCAGGCGCCGCCGGGTCTGATCCCGACAGCGCCTTTGCTTGAGTGTGAGTTTATACCTCCGGTTTTCTCCTGTCAAGATGCAGGAAGAAAGTTTGTGGGAGCCAATCAAAATGCAGGGAGACAGGGCAGACCCTCTTTTCCAAGTTCAACAAATTTTTTGCGTGCCAGAGTCAGAAGGAGAGGGAAGCGTTTCTCAAAAAATAGAAAAGAAATAGTTGAATGTAAAAATTGCATAAAATAGGAGGGCGCTCCTGGAATTGGCCATATATTTGCAATAAAGATAAAATATAATTTCAAAAAATATTGACTTTCACGAAGTAGTGTACTATACTTTCGCCCATAGCTGAAAACAGAGGGCCTCATGTCTCTGATAGAGACATAATTTCGAGATGCCTAAACTTGAAAGAAGGAGGTGAGGTTCCTGCAAAATGACTAGGCTTGGGACGGGAGCCCTGCGGTGAAAGACGGCTATGTGCATATGGGAGAGACAGCGCAGTCTCGCGGCGGCAGTCCGGGAGTTTGACTGCCGTATTTTTGTAAGCTGACCTGGAAAGGGGAAATCGAGATGAACAGAGAAGGCTATCAGCAGCGCGGCTTGTATGACCCGGCGTTTGAGCACGATGCCTGCGGCATCGGAGCCGTGGTGGACATCAAGGGCCGCCAGAGCTATGAGACGGTGGACAGTGCGCTGAAAATCGTGGAGAAGCTGGAGCATCGAGCGGGAAAGGACGCTGAGGGAAAGACCGGTGACGGCGTGGGCATCCTCCTCCAGATCTCCCACCAGTTTTTTCAGAAGGCGGCCACGGAGTGCGGCATCCAGCTGGGGGAGGCGCGAGACTATGGCGTAGGTATGTTTTTCTTTCCCCAGGACACTCTCAGGCGCAATCAGGCTAAGAAGATGTTCGAGGTCATTGTGGCCAAGGAAGGCATGGAATTTCTGGGCTGGCGGAAGGTGCCTGTCTGCCCAGAGGTGCTGGGCCAGAAGGCACTGTCCAAGATGCCCAACATCCAGCAGGCCTTCGTGAAGCGGCCGGGGGATGCGGCCCGGGGACTGGAGTTCGACCGCAGGCTGTATGTGGCCCGCCGAGTCTTTGAGCAGTCCAACGACAACACCTATGTCCCCTCCCTGTCCAGCCGGACAGTGGTATATAAGGGGATGTTCCTGGTGGGGGAACTGCGGAAGTTCTACCTGGACCTGCAGAGTCGGGACTACCACAGCGCCATCGCATGCGTTCACTCCCGCTTCTCCACCAACACCAATCCCTCCTGGGAGCGGGCCCACCCTAACCGCCTGATCCTCCACAACGGCGAGATCAACACCATCCGGGGCAACGCAGACCGGATGCTGGCCCGGGAGGAGACCATGTCCAACCCGGTGATCGACGACGCCCTGGACAAGATCTACCCTGTGGTCAACGGGGCCGGGTCCGACTCGGCCATGCTGGACAACACCCTGGAGTTCCTGGTCATGAGCGGCATGGACCTGCCCCTCGCGGTGATGGTCACCATCCCGGAGCCCTGGACCAAGGACGGCAGTATCAGCCGGGCCAAGCGGGACCTGTACCAGTATTACGCCATCATGATGGAGCCCTGGGATGGTCCGGCCTCCATCCTGTTCTCCGACGGCGACGCCATGGGAGCGGTGCTGGACCGGAACGGGCTGCGCCCCTCCCGGTACTATATCACTGACGATGGTAAGCTGATCCTCTCCTCCGAGGTCGGTGCCCTGGACCTGGACCCCAGGAAGATCGTGAAGAAATCCCGGCTGGAGCCGGGGAAGATGCTGCTGGTGGATACAGTCCAGGGGCGTATCATTGATGACGCGGAGCTGAAGGAGACCTACGCCGCCCGCCAGCCCTACGGCGAGTGGCTGGACCGGGGCCTCATCCGGCTGAAGGACCTGCCGGTCCCTAACAAAAAGGTGCCCGGCTACTCCCAGGAGGAGCTGACCCGGCTGGAGAAGGCCTTCGGTTATACCTATGAGGATGTGAAAAACACCATCCTCCCTATGGCACGCACCGGGGCGGAGCCCACCGCCGCCATGGGGGTGGACATCCCCCTGGCGGTCCTCTCCGACCACGAACAGCCCCTGTTCAACTACTTCAAGCAGCTCTTCGCCCAGGTGACCAATCCCCCCATCGACGCCATCCGGGAGGAGGTGGTCACCGACACTACCGTCTATCTGGGCAACGACGGCAACCTGCTGGAGGAGCGGGCGGACAACGCTCACGCCCTTCAGGTGGGCAACCCTATCCTCACCTCGGTAGACCTGATGAAGATCCGGGGCATGAAGCAGCCCGGCTTCCAGGTGGAGACCGTCTCCATCCTATACTACAAGAACACCCCTCTGAAGCGGGCGCTGGACCACCTGTTCGTTGCGGTGGACCGGGCCTACCGCAACGGGGCTAACATCGTCATCCTCTCCGACCGGGGGGTGGACGAGAACCATGTGGCCATCCCGTCCCTGCTGGCTGTCTCAGCCGTGGAGCGATACCTGATCCGCACCAAGAAGTGCACCGCCGTGTCCATCGTACTGGAGTCAGCGGAACCCCGGGACGTGAACCACTTCGCCACGCTGCTGGGCTACGGTGCCCGGGCGGTGAACCCCTATCTGGCCCATGCGGCCATCGGCTCCCTCATTGACCAAGGTCTGCTGGACAAGGATTACCACACCGCGGTGAAGGACTATAACCAGGCCATCCTCAGCGGCATCGTGAAGATCGCCTCCAAGATGGGTATCTCTACCATCCAGTCCTACCAGTCTGCCCAGATCTTCGAGGCAGTGGGCATTGACCGGGTGGTGGTGGACGAGTATTTCACTGGTACCCTCAGCCGGGTGGGGGGCGTGGGTCTGAAGGAGATCGCTCAACTGGTGGATGACCACCACAGCCGGGCCTTCGACCCCCTGGGCCTGGGCGGCGACCCTACCCTGGACAGCCGGGGCGAGCACAAGGCCCGCGCTGGTCAGGAGGACCACATGTACAGCCCCCAGGTCATCCATCTCCTCCAGGAGGCCACCCGCAGGGGGGACTACAAACTCTTCAAGGAGTACACGGCCCTGGTGGACGACGCCTCCAAGCCCCACACCCTCCGCGGCCTGATGGAGATGCAGTATCTGGACACCCCGATTCCCTTGGACGAGGTGGAGAGCGTGGACTCCATCGTTAAGAGGTTTAAGACCGGGGCTATGTCCTTCGGCTCCATCTCCGCTGAGGCCCACGAGTGCATGGCGGTGGCCATGAACACCCTGGGGGGCAAATCCAACTGCGGGGAGGGCGGCGAAGACCCCGCCCGCTTCGGCACCCTGAAAAATTCCGCCATCAAACAGGTGGCCTCCGGCCGCTTCGGCGTGACCAGCGAGTATCTGGTGTCAGCCCAAGATCTCCAGATCAAGATGGCTCAGGGGGCCAAGCCCGGCGAGGGCGGCCACCTGCCGGGGAAGAAGATCACGCCGGAGGTGGCCAGGACCCGCCATTCCACACCGGGCGTCACCTTGATATCCCCGCCGCCCCACCACGACATCTACTCCATCGAGGATCTAGCCCAGCTGATCTACGACCTGAAGAATGCCAACCGGCAAGCCCGCATCTCTGTGAAGCTGTGCGCCGAGCCGGGAGTTGGCACCATCGCCTCCGGCGTGGCCAAGGCCGGGGCCCAGGTAGTACTGATCTGCGGCTATGACGGGGGCACCGGTGCCGCCCCCCGCAGTTCCATCCATTCTGCCGGTGTGCCTTGGGAGCTGGGGGTGGCCGAGACCCACCAGACCCTGATCATGAACGGCCTGCGCTCCCGGGTCATCGTAGAGACCGACGGCAAGCTGATGAGCGGCCGGGACGTGGCCATCGCCTGCATGCTGGGGGCGGAGGAGTTCGGCTTTGCCACCGCCCCCCTGGTCACCATGGGCTGCTGCATGATGCGGGTGTGCAACCTGGGCACCTGCCCGGCAGGGATCGCCACCCAGGACCCGGAGCTGCGGCGGCGCTTCACCGGAAAACCGGAGTATGTGATGAACTTCATGCGCTTCGTGGCCCAGGAGCTGCGGGAGCACATGGCCTGCCTGGGGGTGCGTACCGTGGACGAGCTGGTGGGCCGCACCGACTTGCTGAAGGTGCGGGAGCACGCCGTCAACGAGCGGGCCGCCACGGTGGACCTGTCCGCCATTCTGGATAACCCGTTTGAAGGGGCGCAGGTCAAGCGCCATTTCGACCCCGCGGACGCCTATGACTTCCAGCTGGAGAAGACGGTGGACATGAGGGTCCTGCTGAAGAAGATGAAGGGGGCGCTGGAGAAGGGGGAGAAGCGGACGGTGAACGTCCCCGTCACCAGTACCGACCGGACCCTGGGGACCATTTTCGGTTCCGATATCACCAGGCTCCACGGCAGCAGCCTGCCCGACGACACCTTCACTGTCAAGTGTACCGGCGGCGGTGGGCAGTCCTTCGGTGCCTTCATTCCCAAAGGGCTCACCCTGGAGCTGGAAGGGGACTGCAACGACTATATGGGCAAGGGCCTCTCCGGCGGAAAGATCATCGTCTATCCCCCCAAAGGGTCCCCCTTCAAACCGGAAGAGAACATCATCATTGGCAATGTTGCCCTCTACGGGGCTACCAGCGGCAAGGCATTCATCAACGGCATGGCAGGGGAGCGATTCGCCGTGCGCAACTCCGGCGCCTGCGCGGTGGTGGAGGGCGTGGGCGACCACGGCTGCGAATACATGACCGGCGGCCGGGTGGTGGTGCTGGGACCTACCGGCAAGAACTTCGCGGCGGGCATGTCCGGCGGCATCGCCTATGTGTGGGATGAGGACCGGGACCTGTACCTGCGGCTGAACAAGGCGCTGGTCACAGTGGACCCGGTGACGGAGCGGCAGGACATCCAAGAGATCCGGACCATGCTCACCGAGCATGTGGAGGCCACCGGCTCCCCTAAGGCCCGGGAGATCTTGGACCACCTGGAGGAGAAGGCAGCCTGTTTCAAGAAGATTCTGCCTCGGGACTACGACAGAATGCTGCGCACCATCGCGGAATTTGAGGCCCAGGGCCTGAGCCACGAACAGGCTGAGGTGGAGGCATTCAGTGCCAGCACCAAGGAATAAGGGGGGGAGAAAGTGTTATGGGAAAGATCACTGGATTTCTGGAATATGACCGGCAGACTGATCCGGCGGAGCAGCCACTGGACCGCATCGAGCATTGGAAGGAGTTCCACCCCCGCCTGTCCGAGGCGGACCGCCGCCAGCAGGGGGCCCGGTGCATGGAGTGCGGTGTGCCCTTCTGCCAGTCCGGCGCCACCCTGGGCGGGATGACTTCCGGCTGCCCCCTGCACAACTTGGTGCCGGAGTGGAACGACCTGCTCTACACGGGGAACCTGCCCCAGGCGCTGGAGCGGCTGCTGAAGACCAACAATTTTCCTGAGTTTACAGGGCGGGTGTGTCCCGCCCTGTGCGAGGCCGCCTGCACCTGCGGCCTCCACGGCGACCCGGTCACCGTCCGGGAGAACGAGCTGGGC
>ENA-ORTQ01004025-ORTQ01004025.1-human-gut-metagenome-genome-assembly--contig:-NODE-4025-length-10328-cov-3.336416_pt1 | contig 10328 bp, 10 predicted proteins | sample MGYA00241912_ERZ509188 | MGnify/ENA primary metagenome ERZ509188 (study PRJEB26280, sample SAMEA2338849) | human gut metagenome | biome: human gut; feature: human-associated habitat; material: faeces...
TGTTAAATCCGCCTCCCTGAGGTCTGCCATTACCCATACCTCCTCTGTTTGCGTTCTGTCCGCCCTGGCGGTTGCCCTGACCATAGCCACCCTGACGATTATCACGATTGCCATCTCTGTTATCACGATTATAACCGCCCTGACCACGATCGTTCTGACCACGATTATCACGGTTCTGTCCGTAATTATTCTGACCGTAACCACCCTGACGGTTGTCGCGGTTATTGTTCTGCGGTCTCTCCGCAGGTCTCTCCGCAGGTCTTGCCTGTGCAGTATTCTGTGTATTCTGTGTATTCTGCGCTGTCTGCGTGGCTACGGTATTGGTACTCTGCGCTGCCTGTTCCTTTACAGGAGCCTGCGTGGCTGTGGTATTATTTACAGGCTTTTTCGCAGGCTGCTGTCCCTTATTGCCGGGTACCATTGCCACACTGGGTGTGGGAGAAGGCGGGGTCAGCGGCTTGATGGGACGTACGGGAGTCTGTGTCTGCACACGGTTATTGTAAGAATTGTTCTGATAGCCGTTGTTCTGATATCTGTTATTCTGTCCCTGGTTCGGACGCTGTCCGCCGGCATTTCTCTGTCCCTGTCCGTTCTGTCCGCCCTGACGCTGTCCGGGCATCTTGGAATTCTGCGGGTTACTTACGAAAATAATCTTTTTCTTCTTTTTCGTTTCCTCGGGAGATTTTGTTTCCTCCTGTGCCTTTTCCTCAACAGGCTTTGTATTTTCAGCCTTTGCCGGAGCTTCTTTTTCCACAGCGGGTGCTGCTGCAGCCTTCTTCTGTCCTAAGCTGTTACGTACCAGCGCTGCTGCATCCTCTTCCAACGAGCTCTGTGCTGCCTTTGCCTCAATTCCTTTTTCCTGTAAAAAATTCAATATATCCTTACTCTGTAGTTCTAATTCTTTTGCGAGTTCATGTACTTTGATTTTCGCCATGCTTTCCTCCATTCTGCCTAACCGGGCAAATTCGCTTCCAATTGCTTGATGAGTGCATCTGCCAGTCCCGCATCACACACACCTACCGAAGATCTTAAGTTCCGGCCGATCGCCCAGCCGAGCTCTTCTTTTGTGCCATATTCGTATACCGGGACTTCATAATAGGAACATTTGTCGTGAAACAACTTTTTCGTATTGGCGGATGCATCTTCTGCAACGATCACCAACATGGCAGAACCTTTTTTCACAGCGTCCTCCGTCTGGAATTCACCGCTTACCAGGTTACGCCCCCTCATCGCAAGTCCCAAAAGGGAATAAATCTTATTCTGTTTCAAGCTGATCAAACTCCTTTTCCAGCATATCATAACTTTCCGGAGAAATACTCATCTTGAAAGAACGCTCTAAGCCTTTATTCTTCCGGGCCTTCTGCAGACATTCCTTCTGTCTGCATATATATGCACCGCGTCCGTTCTTTTTGCCCGTTGTATCTAAACAGATCTCTCCTTCCGGAGTCTTAAGAACACGCAGCATTTCTTTTTTGCCTTTCATTTCTCCGCAGCCTACGCACTGCCTCAGTGGAATCTTTTTTGCCATTGATTATTCCTGCTCTCCATCAAAATCGTCTTCGTTTTCATCCTCGTAATCATCCACATAATCCTCATAACGGAAGCCGGGAGCATCCTTGGCCTGTGTCTCGGATTTGATGTCGATCTTGTAACCGGTCAGCCTTGCTGCCAGTCTTGCGTTCTGACCTTCCTTACCGATCGCCAGAGACAGCTGATAATCGGGAACGACTACCTTTGCGGTCTTCTCATCGGGATCCGCAAATACTGCTACGATCTTGGCAGGAGAAAGTGCATTCTGGATCAGGTTACCGGGGTTCTCATCCCAGTTCACGATATCGATCTTCTCACCGCGCAGCTCTTCTACGATAGCATTGACACGGGCACCGTTCATACCTACGCAGGCACCGACCGCATCCACGTTCGGATTGTTGCTCCATACAGCGATCTTGGTACGGCTGCCAGCCTCTCTGGCAATGCTCTTGATCTCTACGGTACCGTCCTTGATCTCGGTAACTTCAGACTCAAACAGTCTCTTTACCAGTTCCGGATGGGTACGGCTGACATTGATACGAGGTCCCTTCGGGGTATTCTTCACTTCTACGATGTAGACCTTGATACGCTCGGTGGGTTTGAAGACTTCACCCTTCACCTGCTCATTCTCGGTCAGCATGGCATCTGCCTTACCCAGGTTGATGCTGATGTTTTTGCCGACATAACGCTGTACCACACCGGTGACAACATCCTTTTCCTTCTCATAATACTGATTGTAGATCACGCTTCTCTCTTCTTCACGGATCTTCTGTAAGATCACGTTCTTGGCATTCTGGGTAGCGATACGTCCGAATTCCTTGGACTTGATCTCTACATGGATCATGTCGCCGACCTGTGCCTTTTTGGAGATCTCCTGTGCATCCTCCAGAGCAATCTGTAAGCAGTCATCCTCTACATCGTCCTTCGTGGGTACGACTTCCTTCTCAGCATATACCAGAAAATCGCAGGTCTCTCTATTGATCTCCACATGGACATTGTCAGCCTTTCCAAAATGGTTCTTGCAGGCTGTCATCAGGGAATTCTCGATGGCTTCAAACAAGGTCTCCTTGCTGATCTCCTTCTCCTTCTCCAGAACGTCCAGTGCCTCCATTAATTCCTTATTCATCATTTCCTCCATTCCGGCTTTCGCCTTTTCTTAGTGTATGGTTTCTTCTTATTATCAAAAATCCAGTGCCAGGCGGATCAGTGCGATGTCTGCTCTGGCAAAAGTTCTCGGGGTTCCCTCTTCTGTGATCGTAACCGTATCTGCATCAAAGCTTTCCAGAATGCCGGAAAATTCCTTGCATTTGTCGATGGGTTTAAACAGTTTGATCTCCACCTCTTCGCCGATGCTCTTCTGTAAATGCTTATCCTTTTTCAGAGTTCTGCCCAGTCCCGGGCTGCTGACCTCCAGAATGTATGCATCCGGAATGAAATCCGCCTTGTCGAGAGCTTCGGATAATGCTCTGCTGACATTTTCACAATCCAGAATATTCACACCCTCCGGCTTGTCGATGTAGGCTCTCAGATAGTAGTCACTGCCTTCCTTCACATACTCCACATCGTAGATCTCCACCTGGTTTACTTCTGCGATGGGCGCAAGCAGTTCTTCGGTTCTGCTTTCGTAGTCCTCTCGTTTGGACATGTATGCCCTCCTTTACTGATATGAACTGTCGTCACAACAACAAGAAAGAGTGGCACGCGTCCACTCTTACTCTAGTAATCATCTTTAAACTATACACAGTATAGACCCTGTGTAAAAAAAAGTCAAGTCTTAATAATCGGTTTTATTCCTTACACTGTTTCTCATTTTTCTTGTTTTTTGCCATTTTTCCCGACAACAAACCCAAAGACATTCCGCACTCCGGGGCCTGCGAAAAAGATCTGCCAGCACAGCGCCATGGGGAAGTTCTGGACGGTCTTCTGCATCCACAGGGCGATGATCTGGCTGCCGGGATGCATGAAGAGACAGGTGGCGATAAAGCTCATCACCGGGCACATCAGGCATACGATCATGGAAGAGATCGCCAGTGTGATAAAAATGGGCTTATCCCCCGGGGATACCATGCGGAATGCCAGCTTCCGGGACAGCTTTTCTACGACAAAGTATTCCAGAATACAGGCGACGGGCCACATAATGGGAATCTCGTAGAACGCTAACAGGAAGATCTCGTTGGTCATTCCTCCCTTGTCCAGTGCGATGTTGTAACAGACCATGGCGTACACCATAACGAACGCCATGATCAGGGTGAAAATAATGTTCTGTAATTTTGTTTTCGGCATAATTGGATGCCCTCCTTTTCTAAAAATGAGCGCAAAAAGACACATGTGTGTTGTTCGTTAATCAGTGAGCAGTGCGCACATGTGTCGTTTCCAATTCTTACCTAAAGTCTTTATGCTGTTTTACTATTTTTGCAACGGTGAGATTTTATCACATAGATTCCGGAAAAGTCAATATGAAATAATGCATTTTTTCTTCCACGGCTTCTTCCGGCGGTCTCCGGGATCTTACGCCGTTTTCTTTGCCGTTCTATCTTAGATACAGATGGGAGGAAAAATTTTTTTATATGTCTCTGAATAGACGCAAACGGGACTGTCCTTTCGAACAGTCCCTGAAGAGAAAAAGAGAAACCAAAATAGTTTTGGATAAAAGCTGATTAATTCTGAACGTTGAATGCGCCCATGCCGGGATATACGGCTGCTGCACCCAGCTCTTCCTCAATACGGAGTAACTGGTTGTATTTTGCCACACGCTCGGTTCTACTGGGAGCACCGGTCTTGATCTGACAGGTGTTCAGTGCCACTGCCAGGTCAGCAATGGTGGTGTCCTCGGTCTCACCGGAACGATGGGAGGAGATAGCGGTATAACCTGCCTTGTGTGCCATCTTGATGGCTTCCAGAGTCTCGGATACGGATCCGATCTGGTTCAGTTTGATGAGGATGGAGTTACCACAGCCCAGGGAGATTCCCTTTGCCAGTCTCTCGGTATTGGTTACGAAGAGGTCATCACCGACTAACTGTACCTTATCGCCCAGTTCTGCGGTCAGCTTCTTCCAGCCTTCCCAGTCTTCCTCATCCAGTGCATCTTCTATAGAAATGATGGGGTATTTCTCCACCAGTTTCTTCCAATGTGCGATCAGTTCTTCAGAGGTAAATACGGTGCCTGCCTTAGGCAGCTTGTATTCGCCGACCTTGCCGGTCTTCCATTCGCTGGAAGCGGCATCCATAGCGATCTTGAAGTCCTTGCCGGGCTCGTAGCCTGCTTTCTTCACAGCCTCTAAGATTGTCTCGATAGCTTCTTCGTCAGACTTTAGTGCCGGTGCAAAACCACCCTCGTCACCTACGGAAGTAGCCAGTCCTCTGTCCTTTAAAATAGAAGCCAGTGCGTGGAATACTTCAGCGCACCATCTTAAGCATTCCTTGAAGGAAGGAGCGCCTACGGGCATGATCATGAATTCCTGTACATCCAGGCCGGAGGACAGTGCATGGCAGCCACCGTTGATGATGTTCATCATAGGAACCGGAAGTCTGTTACCGGAGATACCTCCTAAAAAGCGATACAGGGGAATATCCAGGGAAATTGCTGCTGCTCTCGCACTGGCACTTCGATCATTGCAGCGACGTGCTGCCGCTCTTGTTCCGCTTGCAGGCGTGCGCGGCAAAACCGCTGGATGTCTACGCGCCGGTGGATGAATCGTCGATGGTGCGCAAGGTGGTGCAGCAAAGCGGCGCTTTCTGCCTGCATGACGTGCAAAAGGACGACGAGGTGCAGATTGGCGAATTTTCCGTGCGCGTTTTTGCCGCGCGTCACCCTGTACCGGGGGTTATGTACCGCGTGACGGACGGCGAAAAGACGCTGTGCTACACCGGCGACACCAATACCGTGGAGGGACTGACGGACTTCGCGCAGGACGCGGATCTGCTGCTGGCGGATGGGCTGTTCCCAACGGAAATGTGGCAGGAGGGTCTGCCGCACCTCTCCGCGGCGCAGACGGCGGAACTGGCGCGCGATGCCCACGTTAAGAAGCTCGTTATCACCCACCTGAACCCGAACATCGACCCGGAAACGCTGCTCAAACAGGCGCGGGCGATTCGCACGGACGCGGAGCTGGCGCATATCGGCGCAACGTATCGTGTCTGACGCGCGAACACGGCGTACATTGCTGCAAACCGCCCTCCTGCCCTGCGCGGCACTGTTGATGATGGCGGGCATCGCCCTCGGCTTCCAAGCGCCGACGAGTGCAATGCCGATGCTCTGCGTGTCGGCGGCGCTGGCGGGATTGCTTCTGCTGGGACGGCGGAGAACACGCGCGGCGGGCTGTCTGCTGCTGACGTTCCTGCTTGGCGCGGCGCTGGGCATCCGCACGGCGAATCCGACGCTTCCGCCGGAAGGGGACGCGCAGGTGACAGGCGTCGTTGCGGGCGAGGTGGACTTCCGCGCAGAGAAGGGGCAGGTGCGTGTTATCCTGCGGGACGTGACGCTGAACGGCGATCGCATTGCATCCGGCGCATACTGGACGTTCTACCTTAAGGCGGATGAGAAAATCCCGGATTGCCTGACGCCGGGGGCAAGAATCAGCATGACCGCCGAAGTCTATCATCCGCAGGGACAGCGGAATCCGCATGGTTATGACTTCCGGCAGGCTCTGCGGCAAAAGAATATTCTGATAGGCCTGTATGGTACGGCGAAACTGCAAGCGCTGCCGGACGGGCTTTCTCTTTATGGGCTGGCGGCACGGTTCAATCACCGCATAGCACAGACATTGAGAGACGTTTGCGGCGAGGAAGCCGGACAGCTGGCGAGTGCGGTGCTGCTGGGAATGCGCGACGAAGTGCCGGACGAGGAACAGGAACAGTTCCGGCGGCTCGGCATTGCGCATATTCTGTCCGTTTCGGGCTTCCATGTGGGCGTGCTGGTTGCCTTGCTGGCGCTGCTGATGATGCCGGTGAAGCATCGGCGGCTTCGGATGGCGCTGACATTGCCGATGCTGCTGGCGTATGCGTTCCTGACAGGCGGAAATGCGCCCGCCGTCCGCGCCGTGCTGCTCTGGGCGCTCGTCTGCTGGGGAAGAATTCGCCACAAGCGGGTGCTGATGCCGCATGTGCTGTGCGCATCGGCAATGATTCAGCTGATGTTTGCGCCCGCACAGCTGTTCAGCGCGTCGTTCCAAATGACGTACGGCGTGATGGCGGCGATTTGCGGGATAACGGCGCAGACCGCCCCGAACGCGCAGAAAAAGCGCGGTTGGAAGGGAAAAATACTGTCCCTGCTGTCCGTCTCCGCGGCGGCGCAGTTCGGCGTGCTGCTGCCGGAGCTGTACTGGTTCGGGCGCGTGCCGCTGCTGGGCATTGCGGTGAATGTGCTGCTGGTGGCGGGGATGAATGTGCTACTCCTGCTGGATTGGGTGACACTGCTGCTGACGCCGATTCCGTGGCTGGCGGCGCTTCCGGGGGCGGCGACGCGCGCAGTCAGTGAGGGATTCCTGCGCCTGGTGAACGCGCTGGGGCGGTTCGCGCCGACGCTGTGGACACGTCAGCCGGATGCGTGGGTGGTACTCGGTTGGCTGCTGGTGTTTGCGGCGCTGCTGCCGTTCGGGAAGAACCGGAACCGCTGGCAGAACCGCAAAAAGCGGCTGCCGATGCTTGCGGTAGGGGCGGCGTTGATGGCGACGATTTTGCTGCCCGCGCCGTTTTCCGGGACGGAATATATTCAGCTTGACATGGGCGACGCTGATGCCGCTGTGCTGCGGCAGGAGAAACATGTGCTGGTGGTGGATGCGGGCGAATACGGCGGCGATTTGGCATCATACCTGCGCGCGGAGCATCTGCCGGTGGATTTGCTCGTGCTGACGCATCTGCACAGCGACCACGCGGGCGGCGTGCGGGAACTGCTGGATGAGGGCATACCAATTCGCCGGTGCGTGATGCCGTCCGGCGCACTGGAGGCGGATTTCGACGAAGAGGTGCTCCCGCTGCTGGCGCGGATGGAGGCAAACGGCACGGTCATCGAAACCGTCTGCCGCGGCGACATCCTCCAGTGGGCGGAAGGCAAGCTGACGGTGCTCTTTCCGCCGAAAGGATTTTCAGCGTCGAACGCCAACGACGGCTCGATGGCGCTGCTGGTGGAGGCGGAGGGCGTGAAGCTGCTGCTGACGGGTGATTTGAGCGCGCGGTACGGACAGTACGCCGCCGTATCCGCGGACGTGGTGAAAGCGGCGCATCACGGGTCAAAGAACGGCACGACGCAGGCGTTTCTGGACGAAAGCGCGCCGACTGCCGTGCTGGTGTCCACCAAACGAGAGAATGCGGCGGACTATCTGCGCGGCATCACCGATGCGGATGTGTACAGTACGCTGGAAAGCGGAGCTATTATCATCCGCATGGCAGATGGACACTTTACCATCGAAGAATTTGAGGGAATGCAATGAATCACAATGAATTTGTGCAGGCGCTGAAGGCCGGGAAGGTCAGCGGTGCGTACCTGTTTGAGGGCGTGGAGGAGAACATCAAGAGCGTGACGCTGGCAGCGCTGCGCAAGGCGGTGCTGGCGGACGGACTGGCAGAGCTGAACGAGAGCGTTATGGAGAATCCGTCGGCAGGGGAGATTATTGCGGCGTGCGAAACGCTGCCGTTCGCGTCGGACAAGCGGCTGGTTGTTGTGCGGGAGCTGAATGGCACGACCGGGCGGAGCGAGGCGGAAGAGCGGCTCGTCAGCTACATTCCGAAAGTGCCGGATTCGTGCGTGCTGGTTATCTATGTGCGCGGCAAGGCGGACGGGCGCAAGAAGCTCTATTCGGCGGTGAAGAAGAAGGGTGGCATCGTGTCGTTCGAGCCGCTGGGGGATACGGAACTGAACGGGTGGATTGTCCGCGTGTTCCAGCAGAACGGGAAGAAGTGCGCGCCGGACGTGGCGAGCCTTTTGTCCTTCACGGTCGGCAATGACACGGCGCTGCTGCGCGCGGAAATCGAGAAGCTGACGGCGCTGGCGGGCGACCGCGACACCATCACGGAGAATGACGTTCACGCCGTGGCGACGCGCTCCATCGAATGCACGGTGTTCGAGATGGTGGACGCCGTCGTCGCGGGGCAGCGCGCGCGGGCGCTGATGCTCCTGCGCGATATGCTGACCGCCGGGCAGGAGCGGCTGGGCATTCTGGCAATGCTGCTGCGGCAGTACCGACTGATGCAGCATGTGAAAATCATGCAGTACGAGAAACTGAGCCGGCAGGAGCTGGTGAAGAATCTTGGCATTGCGCCGTTCGCGGCGGAGCGCACGATGCGGCAGGCGCAGGGCTACACCGGTGCGCAGGTGCGGCGCGGCGTGGAAATCTGCCTTGACACGGAATACAAGGTGAAGGCAGGGCAGTACAACGAGGACGGCGCGCTGGAAACGGCGGTGCTGGCGCTTTTGGGGCTGCGTGGGTAAGCGTGGAAAATCGAGTGGTGGACGAGGAGATTGCGCTGATTCCGTATTATCCGAACCCAGAAGCGGCGCTGCCGTGGTATCGGGATTGCGATGTCTGCAAGTGGGTGGACAACATTGACAAACTGTGTTCGCTGGAGTGGCTGAACGCGATGTATACCTGCCTGAGCACGCGCGGCGCGTGACGGCAAACATCTACGATTTCAACACGCAGAGTAGAAAGATGTTCCTGTCGCTGGACTTTCAGCAGACTGGGAAAGAATGGTATGTGCTGGAGCTGTGACAAGGAAACCCGCTGACGGTCATGTTCAGCGGGCGTTTTTGTATTTCTCCTGTTTTTCCCTGCAAAAGGGGTTGCAATTCGGGCGGAAAGCGCGTATGATATGCACATGGAACGAAATTCACCCGGTGGGCGATAAATGACCCACTTAATGATGCAGGAGGCGAAACGCAATGGAGCGTGTGTATAATTTTTCCCCCGGCCCGTCGATGCTGGCACAGCCGGTGCTGGAGAAGGCGCAGAAGTACTTGATGGTCTACGGAAACACGGGCATGTCTGTGATGGAGATGTCCCACCGCAGCAAGATGTATACCGATATCTTCGACAAGACGGTCGCGGACTTGCGCGCACTGATGCACATCGGGGATGATTACGAGGTGCTGCTGCTGCAAGGCGGCGCGACGCTGCAATTTTCCGCAATTCCTCTGAACCTGATGGTCAAGGGCAAGGCGGATTATGTCGATTCAGGCAATTTCGCGCACCTTGCCGCAGAAGAAGCAAAGCGCTACGGCGAAGTCAATATCGCAGCGACCAGCCGCGCGGACAACTACACCTACGTTCCCGACATGGCGGCGGCGAAGTTCGACCCCGACGCGGATTACGTTCACATCACCCAGAACAACACCATCTACGGCACGCGGTTTGTGGAACTGCCGGATGTCAAAGCGCCCCTTGTTGCAGACGCAAGCTCCATGATTCTCTCCGAACCGATGGATGTGAACCGCTACGGGGTGATTTACGCCGGGGCGCAGAAGAACATCGGCCCGTCCGGCCTGTGCGTCGTGATTGTGCGCAAGGACTTGCTCGGCCACGCGAAGCCCATCTGCCCGAAGCTGATGGACTGGAAGGTCGAAGCCGACAAGGGCAGCATGTACAACACGCCGAACACTTGGGGCATCTATCTCGCCGGGCTGACGTTCGACTGGCTGCTGTCCATCGGCGGCGTGGAGGCGATTTATCAGGTGAATCAGGAGAAGGCAAAGCTGCTGTATGACTTCCTTGATAACAGCAAGCTGTTCAAGGCGACGGCGCAGAAGAAGTATCGCAGCTTGATGAACGTGACGTTCGTGACGGGCGACGCGGAGAAGGACGCGG
>ENA-ORTQ01004026-ORTQ01004026.1-human-gut-metagenome-genome-assembly--contig:-NODE-4026-length-10328-cov-2.969629_pt1 | contig 10328 bp, 8 predicted proteins | sample MGYA00241912_ERZ509188 | MGnify/ENA primary metagenome ERZ509188 (study PRJEB26280, sample SAMEA2338849) | human gut metagenome | biome: human gut; feature: human-associated habitat; material: faeces...
GTCACGATATCACCTGGACGGATTCTGCGATAGGATGCCTCAAGTGCCTCCTTGTAATCCTCCATTGTTTCAGTTGTTCCCATAGTTGTATTCTTTTCTTCCATGATCTATTCTCCCTTATTATTTAATTCGTAATTATTCAAACCAGAAATAACTAATGCCCATAACACCCTTCATAGAAAGTTTCAATGTAATGATTTCATCCACATATCCCCAGACTGCCATTTCCTCAGAAAGGTTTATGCAAACCTCCTGAATCATGCCCTGCGTGTTTAGCGCAAACATCTGTGAATCTTTATCATTTATGGTAATTTTTAACTTACTGCCTTCTATCGCATAAAGCTTCAAATGAAGCTCGCTGCCAAGGCTGTCATTATCACCCATTGTGTACTCCATCATCGCTTCCTGCGCCTTATTGCTGATGCAGACAACTTGAACACCCTCCCGTTTTGAGATTCTCACATTTCTGCACTCATCATAAAGCCAGGCTCCTGTAATATTGGCAAAATCACGACGAATACGAATATCACCCTCAAGGCAGACAATAGCCTGCGCTGGACGCTTAGTGCCATCACTTTCTATTATCTGTGCCTGTGTATCTGCATCCTCTCCTATCCAGATTCGATATCCGCCATCGGAAAGCATCATGCTTTCTGTAATCACATCATAGATCATCAGCTCTCTAAATGGAATTTTAATTGTCACTTCCTCAGCTTCATTTGCATGGAGCATAACAAATGCAAAACCGACAAGCTTTTTATCTGGTCGTGTAAGTGACGCTTCCTCCTTTGCCGCATAAATTTGGATAACCTTTGCACCATCACAATTTCCAGTATTTCGTACACGAAGCACAGCCTTAAGCTGCTCCTTTTCTTGCTCCACTGCGAAAATATCATACACAAATGACGTATATGACAATCCATATCCAAACGGATATTGTTTTTTGCCTCTATAATATTGATAGGTCTGACGCGTGCGAATAATATCACATTCATTTTTTGCCGGAAGATCTTCAAATGATGAATACCATGTCATATTCAGTCTTCCTGACGGATTATATGCGCCAGACATAACATCTGCAATAGCTCTTCCAAGTTCCTGACAGCCAGACGGCGTAAAGAGAATAGCTTTTGCTTCCTGTAACGGCATCAGATCATGCGGATAGTTGCTTACAACAACAACGATCACATGCTCGTTCACCTTTTTCACAGCTTCAAACAATGCTATCTGAGCACTTGGAAGTCCATACTGCTCTCTGTCCTGTCCTATCTGACCATTGATCACTGGATTTGTTCCAAGTACAATAATCACCTTGTCAGCCTCTGATGCTAAAGTCACTGCACGAGCCGTACCATCCCAAGTCTGCTCAATTCCAAATAATGCACGATTTTCGCCTGGCCAGCCAATGCCAACCTGCTCATCTGTTGCTGCACGCAGCATACCCTCGCTGTCCCAATACACATCGCGTCCACGCCATGTTGTCAGTCGAAAACGTCCATCTGGCAGCATCTCAACACAAAAGCATTCTTTTACATGACGGCCAAATGCCTCACTGCGGTTTGCAAATAACTTTCCGTCCTCATCTACACTTGTCAGATAGCATCCTGTCGATGCCGCCTGCAGATTCATTTTTCCCTGTCCCCAGTCAGTTATAACAAATTCCTCAGCCTCTGAGCGCGAGCCAAGCGCCAGTCGTCCTTCCTGCGTCAGACAGACAAACCGCTCTCCACAGCGCAGGCACAGACGCCTTTTGCCGTCTGTGTAAGTCACACAATCTTCCCCAAATTTATCACGTATTCCTTCATACGGTGAAATACGATATGGTGGTATGCCTCCATTCCAATCCTTAAACCATTCATTTGCTAATGGTCCTATCACTGCAATTTTTTCTTTTTCTTGTGGAGAAATAGGCAGTATCTGTTCTTCATTTTTCAAAAGTACAATTGCCTCTCGTCCAGCCTGACGTGACAAATCAGCATGATCACTGCCGCCTAAAAGTGATTCATCTGGATTTGCAAACGGATCATCTTCTTTTTTATTAAACATACCAAGACGAATCCTTGTCGCAAAGCTGCGGCGCACCGCCTGATTAATGTCCTGCATTGAAAGAAGATTTCTGTCGTAAGCACCGCGCACCGCCGCTTCCACAAACTCAGGCTCATCAGCAAAACAATCCACACCTGCCTTTATTGCAAGCGCTGCTGTCTTTTCTCTGTCAGAAAAACGCTCATCCCTACACAGCTCTTCGAGCGAACATTCATTTCCAACGATATGACCACTAAAACGCCACTCTTTACGAAGTACCTCCTGTAAATGATCGCCAAAAAGTGCTGGTGTGCCATTGATTGCATTACTTGCTGTCATAACGCCTTCCGCACCACCTTCTATGATGCACCTGCGGTATGGCTCCAAATAATACTCATAAAAGCTGCGCGGATCAATTGATACACGAAGTGGCCGATCTTCTGAATTATAGCCGGTAAAATATTTAAGCGTAGCTGCTGTCTTTATATAGTTAGGATTATCACCACGCATCCCCTTTATATAAGCAGATGCCATCTGACCACCCAAATGAGGATCTTCTCCAAATCCTTCTTCTGTCCTTCCAAAACGGGGATCACGCTCTGGCTCTGCCATCGGTGCCCAACGACATAGACCGCCATGTTCACCCTCTCGATAATAGAGGATTCGTGCCTCATCTCCAACGGCTGCCCCCATTTTTTCCATCAGCTTAGTATCCCAAGTCTGACTCATACCAAACGGCTGTGGAAATGTCGTTGTCGGCTTCGGTGCTCCCCAGTTTACGCTTCGATCATGCTTTGCTTCCACACCATGAGCAGCTTCTTCACCCAGATAAGTACTTCGGATTCCAAGACGTGCCACCTCTGGTGTAAGCGTCGAAAACATCCTGCATTTTTCATCCAGATTCAGTGCCTCAAGCAGCCAGTCTAACCGTTCATTGATGTCAAGTGAGGCATCCCACAATGGTGTATTCTGGTTTTCCATAATTCTTCAGATCCTTTCACCTCAATAAATGAGAAAGATGCCGCAGGGAACTCTGCAGCATCTTCTTACTTCTTTTCAAGCTCCTTTACAGCAGCTACGATTTCAGCTGCATTCTTCTTTGAAATTCCTTTGGCCAAGCATGCGTACTGCACTAGTTCTTCGAGAGATCCATCAAACCAGAAATTCATGAATTGCTTTACCTGTGCTTCCAAAAACTTCTTATCATTGATTGCTGAAGAATAGTAGAACACACGTCCTTCTCTTCTTCCATTTACATAACCTTTTTCAATCAAATGTGCAATAAATGTACATACCGTTGAACGTTTCCAGTCCTTCTGGTATTTCTTTTCAAGTTCATCCATGATGCCAACCAGGCCAATTTCCTTATCAGCTTCCTGAATGCATCGATAAACTAGCATTTCACAATCTGTAATATCCGAAAACAGCATAACTTCTCCCTCTCTTTCTCCTAATTTGCTGCTTAATGCAGACTAAATTTCATAAGAAGCACAAAAATAAGGGCAAAACCAGCTAAAAACAAGATCGCCTTAATTTTTCCAACTTCATCGCCTACGTAGAACAAAATACCAAATACGATAATCGCCACCACACATGCAAGCAGCAGGTACGCACCTGCAAATGTAACAATAATAGGTGAGATTACTGCACTAAGACCTACCATAAGCAATAGTCCAAGATTTCCAGTAGCAAGTGTCAAATGCATGGATACTGGTTTTTGTGTGTTCATCCAGTACTTTCTTGCCACACGCACATACTCTGGAAGTACAAGGCCTACGCCGATCACAGCAACACCAAGCACACCCTGCTCTATGTTCAGCGCATGGGTAAGCGCTGCCGTATTATTCATAAGAAGAACACCGCCAAGACCTGCCAGTGCAAGTCCCACAAGCGTAAACACAATTGCCGGAACAAAATCCGTATCAGGGCGGCGCTGAAGCTTACGATTCTTTCCCATAAAATAAGGAAGCATCCACACAGTAAATGCTACAGCAAGAACAAGAAGAAAAAGACCCATTCCCCTAGAGATCGTGCTTGCTGGATGACCTTTACTCCAGGTGTAGTTAGTACAAACAATCAAAATCACGACGCAAACAAGAAGAAGCACAAGATCGCGAAGTGCATTGCCTGCGAGACGGTACGTTCCAGTGATTCCAAGCATTCCATAAATCAAAAGAAGTTGCAATACACCAGCTGTCAGTGCTGCTGTAAATACCATGTTTCCAAGACCTAATATACCACCAGAGATTGCTATGCTTAAAAATGGCATCAAGCTAAGTGCAAACCAGGAAAAAATTCGCTCCTGCGCATCTGATGTCGGTCCTTTTCTCATAATAGAGATTCCGCCTCCATTGACTAGCTTTGTGCTAAATAACAGTAGAACATATCCTAATACCAATAATAAAATATTCGTTATCCCCATAGAAATAACCACGCCTTTCTGTACACATATATACTTATTCTACCTTTATCTACTATTGATTGTCAAGTAAAAAAGATAGCTGTCCGAAGAATTTTCGGACAGCTATGCATTCTTTTATATTTTATTAAGTATTCAGAAGCACATTCACAATCACTTTTGTTTTTAGATTTCAAACAGAAGATCGCCATATGTTGGCATCGGCCATACCTTGCGCTCTACTAATACCTCAAGCTTATCAACTGGTGCACGTAGCTCATCCATTGCTTCCTTTACAACATCCTTATAATAGAATGCCTGCTCTTTTCCTTCCATAGCAACAGCCTTTGCGTGAACATCACTTAACTTCTTTAATGCCTGATATGTCTCACCAAGAAGCTCTGCAATCTCATGAAGCATACCCTCCTGAGTGGAGATGTTTGCTGCTGCGTATGCAGACTTAATGGTATTTACAGATGCAGCCAGATTATTCTCATACTTGATAACAGCCGGAATGATCTTCTTTGTTACCATATCAATCATTGTGCCTGCCTCAATATTTAAGGTCTTGCTGTATGTCTCATAGAAGACTTCTGCACGAGCCTCAAGCTCTCTCTTTGTTAAGATGTGGAACTTCTCATACATCTCTACTGTAGTTGGCTCTGTAACAGACTTAATGGACTCAACCCATGTCTTTACATTTGGAAGACCACGTCTTTCGGCCTCTGCAACCCACTCGTCAGTATATCCGTTTCCGTTAAAGTAGATATCCTTGTTCTCACGGATAAACTCTGCAGTCACTTCGCGAATAGCAACATCTGTGTGCTTACCTTCTCTAAGCTTTGCCTCAATTGCATCTGCTGCATCAGAGAATGCTTCTGCCATCATTGCATTTAATACAATGTTTGGCTCTGCAACGTTGCAGGATGAAGCAACCATTCTAAACTCAAAACGGTTTCCGGTAAATGCAAATGGTGATGTACGGTTACGGTCGGTCGGATCCTTATCAACAGCCGGGCACTCCTTTACACCAAGATCAAGCATTCCAGCTGGAATAGATGAATCTGCATATCCCTTTTCGATGATCTGATCAACTACACCACCAATCTGATCACCTAAGAAAATAGAAATAATTGCCGGCGGTGCCTCATTTGCACCCAAACGATGATCATTTCCCGGGTTAGAAGCAGCAGTACGAAGAAGAAGTGCATGCTTTTTCACTGCCTTCATAACACAGCCAACAACTAACTGGAAGCGAGTATCAGTCTCTGGTTTCTTGCTTGGCTTAAACAGATTAATACCATCATCTGTGGAAAGGGACCAGTTGTTGTGCTTACCAGAACCATTTACGCCTGCAAATGGCTTCTCATGAAGCAAACATACAAGACCATGACGTGTTGCAACCTTCTTTAAGGTATCCATTAAAAGTAGATTGCTGTCTGCTGCAACGTTTGTCACAGAGAAAATTGGAGCAACCTCATGCTGTCCTGGCGCAACCTCGTTATGCTGTGTCTTTGCAGTGATACCAAATCTCCACAGCTCTTCGTTTAGCTCCTTCATAAAGGAACCAACACGCTCCGGAATTACACCAAAATACTGATCATCAAGCTCCTGTCCCTTTGGAGCCGGTGCGCCAAACAGTGTACGGCCTGTAAATACAAGGTCATCTCTCTGTAAATATTTATCTCTGTCTACAATGAAATACTCCTGCTCAGGTCCAACACCTGCAGTCACCTTTGTGGATGTGGTATTTCCTAACAGACGAAGAAGTCTTACACCCTGCTCGCTTACTGCGTCCATGGAACGAAGAAGCGGTGTCTTTGCATCAAGTGCTTCACCTGTATATGAGCAGAATGCTGCCGGGATACAAAGAATGGTTCCAATTGCATCCTCCTTTACATAAATCGGTGAAGTCATATCCCATGAAGTGTAAGATCTTGCGCGGGATGTATCACGAATACCACCTGACGGGAAGGATGAACCATCTGGCTCGGACTCACACAATTCTTTTCCGGTAAAATCCATCATAACCTTACCATCTTCATCTGGAAGCGAAACGAAGGAGTCATGCTTCTCTGCAGTAAGCATTGTCAGTGGTTCAAATACATGTGTAAAATGTGTTGCACCTTTCTCAATTGCCCAGTCTCTTACTGCCTGTGCAACGATGTCTGCAGATCCCTTATCCAGCTTGCACGCCTTCACTTCATTATAAACCTTCTTCGGAAGACGAGCCTTCATCTCAGCATCTGTAAAAACATTGTTGTTAAATAACTCTGTAATTCTGCCGCTCATGTTTTCAACCCTCTCATTCTATACTGATATAACGCTCTGTCTGCTGCCTTTTCTTCTGTTAAGCTATTCTGCAGAGCCACCTGACCGAACTGATATATTATCGACCGCTTTACCGCGATAAAGTAAAAAAAAGAACGTCCTTATCAACTAAGATAAGAACGCCCTTGTTCCAGTCAGATCGTGATTGTCTGTTTCAATCACTGATGACAATAAAATACACCTTTTCATTCAGAAAAGCAAGTGTTTTTCCAGAATCGTTTCACTTTTGTGAAATATTCCTCTTTTTCACGCTAAACCTGAACGATAATTGTCTTATTTGTTTCAAGCCTTACCTACAGAACCGAACAGCTCCATCTTTTCCTTAACAGTAGCCTTGATTGCCTCAGCACCTGGTGCTAACAGCTTTCTTGGGTCAAAGCCCTTACCCTTCTGATCCTTGCCAGCCTCGATATACTCACGAGTAGCTGCTGCGAAGGACAACTGGCACTCTGTGTTTACATTGATCTTGGAAACGCCCAGAGAAATTGCCTTCTTAATCATGTCAGCCGGGATACCTGTACCACCGTGAAGAACAAGCGGCATATCGCCAACCTTCTCGCTTACTGCTGCCAGTGTCTCAAAGCTTAATCCCTTCCAGTTAGCCGGATATACACCGTGAATGTTTCCGATGCCTGCTGCCAGCATGGTTACACCAAGATCAGCAATTTTCTTGCACTCTTCTGGATCTGCACACTCGCCCATACCTACAACGCCATCTTCCTCGCCGCCGATAGAACCAACTTCTGCCTCAAGAGACATTCCCATGCCCTTACATACAGCAACAAGCTCCTTGGTCTTCTCGATATTCTCTTCGATCGGCAGATGAGAACCATCAAACATGATGGAGGAGAAACCAGCCTTGATGCACTTATAGCATCCTTCATAGGTTCCATGATCCAGATGCAGAGCAACCGGAACAGTGATGTTCATTTCCTCAATCATAGCCTTTACCATAGCTGCTACTGTACCGAAACCGGTCATATACTTACCAGCACCCTCGGAAACACCAAGGATAACCGGGCTCTGCAGTTCCTGTGCGGTTGCAAGGATTGCCTTGGTCCACTCCAGGTTATTGATATTGAACTGGCCTACTGCATACTTGCCGGCCTTTGCTTTCTTAAGCATCTCTTCAGCTGTTACTAACATTGAAGTACCTCCTTTAATTGCTTGTGTGATTATTTTTTCACAATCTTCTGTAAGTATAGCATCTTCGCCGATAGATTTCAACTGGATAGTTACAAAAATTTAATGATTTCCTGTTTGCAGCACTTATTGACTTTTATACATAGGCACGGTATCATTTTAATTAAAAATAATATTCGCAGAAAGGCAATAATATGAAATTCAGCATGAAAAAGGATTCTCCTTTTCGCAACAACATTTTTCCGTGGCTTATCTACGGCTTTGGCACAGGCTTCTATATCAGCCTATTACTTGTAAAGATGATTAAGCGTCCAGAACTGCTTTCCCCATGGATCACCATTTTACTTGCGGCTGCCGGCATAGCGCTTGGTGCAGTCTACATGATGTATTTAAAAAAGAAAGTGACAAACCGCCGTCCATACCTTTCTTTAAAACAGGGTATGATCATCGTGTGGGTCGTAGGTCTTTTATGTATTCTTTTGACTCAGATTTCCCACTGGACCTATTGGCTCTGTATTTTCCTGTCAGGAATGAGTGTCGGTTACTTCTTTATTTATATTCCTAAATTCATTGAGATCAAAAATTACCTGACGGATTTGATGAAAGACTATGGAACAGAAAAGTAATGCTTCAGTAAATTTTTCAAAGCGGCATAAGTCATAAGCACCGTTTTTATAATTTACTGGAACAGTACTGGCTCTGGCCTATATTCGATTTTAATGACCGCGTATGGATAACTGATATTCGCAGGTTCTTCTCCTTCCGGACCAAGCAATACACTTGTTACAACAATATTCTCTTTTGTCAGATATACGTCTGGAAACTGAATACTGTATCCGCCGGTCAGCTGTTTTCCATAACCAACCACTATGTAGAGTTCATCCTGATCAGCATAGGTCAGTTTGAACTCTCCTGTTTTTTTCTGATCAATGATTGTCTTTAATTCTTCTGGAATCTCATCATCATCCACTACTGTAAAATCAATCTCCTGCAGACGTTCTTCCTTTTTTGATGTACAGCCAAAAGACAGGCAAAAAAGAGCACACAGGCAGATACTAATGACTCGGCAAATCAAGTGATACTGATTTCTTTTGTTGTTCATTCTTAAATTAGCAGCAGACATAAAAAGCCTCCATAAATATGATATCTATCTCATATTTATGGAGGTTTTTCTTAAATATGCCAATCAAAGCATTATTCATTCTTAATTGCTCGGAATCTCTTCGCCCTGCTTTACATAACTGCCCGGATTTCTCTTATATGTAACAGTCTGTCCCTTTTCTGGATACATCATGCCCAGCTCGTTGACTGCGTAATCGTAAATACGCTCATAATCAACTGACCCTTCAATTTCACTGCTTTTAGCGTTATTGTCCTCAACAAGGGAAGCATATGTTTTTTGCAATGACGCAAGCTTTGTATTGCTTTGGTTTAACTTTGCCTGCTGACCTACGTAAAAAATACATGCAAATAAAAGCACAGCACACAAAACACCGACTACTGATGCCTCAGCAAAGGTCAGTGCATTTGCTCTTCTTCTGCGCTCTTCAAATTCCTTCTGTACTGCACGTTTGTGAATCTGTTTTTCCCAGCGTTTCTGACGCTCCTGCTGACGCTCAAGCTGTTCCTGCTGGTAGCGATCCAGATAAGGAACTGCCTTGCGCACGGTATTATCGCCGGACACTGCTGTATTAAATTGTCTGTTAAAGCTTGGCCAGATTATATTGTTTTTTGGCTCCATGGCGTCCTCATCTCTTCCTGTATATTTCTCGTTCTCACAGTCGTTTCACCGCCATTTCAAGCCGCAGCCCCACGCCATGATCACAAAATTAGTCCATCTTATACAATAAACTATTGTACTCCTTAAACGTGAGCTTGTCAATGAAAAGATTACGAAATCCATTCGCCTTCTGGCTTTGCTGTAAAATTAAGCACTAACCTTCCCGATAAACTCCCTTACACGGGCATTTTCAGATGAAAACAGTTCATCTGGCGTTCCTTCTTCCACGATCACTCCCTGTTCCATAAAGACGATGTGATCGGAAACTTCTTTTGCAAACTGCATCTCATGTGTGACAATTATCATTGTCATATGATTTTGAGCTAACTGGCGGATGACCTTTAACACCTCTGCTGTCAGTTCTGGGTCTAGTGCTGAAGTTGGTTCAATGCAAAAGATGCATGACGGTGTATCTTTCCTTTTGTGAGGATGGATACGGCAGATGCCTTTTGTTTGGCAAAGAACTGATTTAAGGTGGTGCCATATCTTCAATGATAAATGTCATGATATACTTTCCATATGGATGTATCTATTTACAACAATTTATTTCTATGCTATTATTATATCACAAAAACAAATGGATGTAAAGCGGAAAGGGAACATATGTACAAGAAAAAGTTAGGGCAAACGTATTATACCAATCGACACAGT
>ENA-ORTQ01004027-ORTQ01004027.1-human-gut-metagenome-genome-assembly--contig:-NODE-4027-length-10323-cov-6.523276_pt1 | contig 10323 bp, 10 predicted proteins | sample MGYA00241912_ERZ509188 | MGnify/ENA primary metagenome ERZ509188 (study PRJEB26280, sample SAMEA2338849) | human gut metagenome | biome: human gut; feature: human-associated habitat; material: faeces...
CTGCTTGAACAATTTTTACTTCAAAATATTGTCTAACTTTTTGGGGTCACTTCAGTCGGAGAAACCTGGCGGTTACTTTTGAATATCAAATTTATCCGATGTGGCGCTGTGATGATGTGTCGCCGGAAACGGTCTTTACCGCCTTGCTCATCTCCTGCATCAGAGAAGCATGGCTGAGGTCAGATGAATCATCTGCGTAGCGGATCCAGTAGTGGTCATGAGCGACAATGCCGTGTGTCTTGCGGCAGATTAGCTTGGGCTGGTAGAGCGTCAGTCCGGCGATGGCGAGCAGCTCTTTGGCATTCTGCCGTGTTGACGGGAAACACCGATCAGCGAAGAATTTATCCAGCCGCGCGGCTGTCGGCACGGCCTTGCCATCCATGCCGAACAGCAAAACAGGCAGATGGGAATGATCGAGCACGGTAAACTGCGGCTGCTTCATTGCATCATAGCAGACCTGCACAACGGGAGTTTCTTTCCAATAGATTGTGAAATCAACAGGTTTCATGCAAAATACTCCTTTAACTGCTGCAATCTTATCTGCAAAATCGTACTGCAATAGTCGTGCATCTGTGCAGACAGCGGCAGACCATCGAATACAGTATCCGGAATGCTGTCCGGCAGGACAATCCCGCTCGGAAGCTGTTTTATCAGATGCAGCTGTTTGGAAAAGCTCGTAGAGAACGGTTTGGCTTTGCAGGAGTACAGATATTGTTCGACCGGCCGATGCTCCGCCTGCATGAAGCCAAGTGCATAACCGCTGTCAAACAACGGCGGAAAGCGGTACGAACCGTCTGTTTCGTCCTTGAGAACGCCAAAATTGTTCAGATGACGATCCTCGTTGCAGATCAAGAAATCAAACAGCAGCATGGTATTCAGATAGTCTCGCGCAGCCAGTCCGGTTAATTTATAAAACAGGTCGATGACAAGTTCATAGTTATCCTTGGCCGAAACAGCCCATTGAATTGGCTCATCCGAACTTTCTACCATGGTTTCAAACGAGATAAAACTCTCATTCTTGTGACAGAAGTTGTGCGAAATTGTGCCAAGAAGGAACGTTTCATCATTTATGCGAATGCGGCATAGCTGATATTGCACGACAAGAATATGCAGCAGTTCACCAACACGCGAAGCAATGACTTCTGCAATGGCATCCTGATATTCACGCCCATGATCGACGCGATTCGCTTTCAGATAGCAATCCGTTTCCGGCTGATACCATTTCATTGCGTCGCCCTTGCTCATAGCTGAAAGCAGTGACGGAATACTCGTCGCAGTTTCAATAAAACCATACAACGCACTCACCTGCCTTTACTGCATTATATAGATTTCTTCCATTGGGACGCAAGAGATCATTGCAAGAATATAGAGAAACAAACAACTCCCGGCCGTGAAGATTGGTCAGGAGTGAAGAGTGCTAAGAGCTGGAATTATGGAGTTTTTCGAAGAAAACTTATAATTCAATCTATAACTAAAAACCGGAGCGAAGGCGATATCTGCACTGTGTAAACACGAAATACATAATCTGCGTTATGCCTTTATGCGCCACAGCACTTCGTACAGCTTGATAATACGTCCGAGCATCAGCGCAGACAGCACGGTTCCTACACCGATGCCGTAAAACGGGCTGTGGTTGATGATACACAGCAGGGCGCTGATCGCAACCATAGAAAGGTCAAACGAGTTCTTGACCGCGGAAAACCGCAGATGAAATACCTCGGAAATGGTGTTCACAATACCGTCTGTCGGCGTGAGCACCATTTTGCTCTTCACGCACAGAAATACGCCGGCCGCGGTGACAAACATGGTCAGCGTAAAGCAAAGCAGCCGCGTGGGCAGCGCGAACGGCAGCACAGGAATGAGCCAATCGTACACATCGGTCAGCACGCCGAATGCGAACGAAAGCGGGATTTCGAGCAGATAAGTAAGTGTAATTCTGCGCGACAGAATGCACTGCATCACTACAAAAATCAGATAACAGATGATGGACGCGGTGCCGAGTGAAATGCGATAAATCTCTGAAATGGCATACATAACCGAGCTGAATGCCGCCACACCGACGTTGTAGCGCACGTTCAGCACAACAGCCGCCGCGATCAGATTAAGACCGACAATGTACCAAACGGCACGCTTACCGGTGCTTGCAGTTGTTTCCATGTGCATTCTCCTTTAGCTGTTTTTCAGATTGTCCAACGTCTGAGTAATGAGTTTGAGCAGTGTATCCTGATCGTCCGCGCTGATATGATCGAGCAGCACATCGCCGAAGTCGGTGCAGTTGCGGTGCATGGTTTCGTGCAGCTCCTCACCCTGAGTGGTAAGCGTCACGGTTTTGTATCGTGCGTCATGCGAAGACACACGGGTGATGAGCAGGCCCTTGTTCACCATGCGCTCGACAATGGCACGCGCCGCCTGATGCGTAATCCCGAGGTGGGTTTTCAGGTCAGCGGCGGCGCTTTCCGGGTGCGCGTGGAAGAACAGAAGCGCGTCTGCCTGATCGGCGGTCAGACCAAGTTTTTTCAGATCGCGATTGCGCCGCTGTGTGATGGTATTTGATAGTTGCTGTATCTTTCGAGATAGAATATAGGTAGACTGCATGAATATCACCAGATTTTTATATAATATACAATACGTTGTATATTATCAGAAGAGTGCCGTTCTGTCAAGACGAATTCTTCCCCCGCCGAACAATTCCGGTTGTCAAATCTGCTGAAGCTGTGTTATGCTATTGCTATCAGCAAGGCACTGCGGCAGGAGGCGTTGAACAATGGATCAGGGGCATATCATATTCCGTGTACTGCATCACGAGAATATTTCGATCACAATGGATGCAGGCGTATCGCTGTTTTTCGGTCTGCACGGACAGTACACGATTTCCACTGCGCAGGAAAGCTACACCATCGGTGCTTCCGAGGTATACGCCGTATCTCCGTTCACGCTGTACCGCGCTGTCAGCGGAGAGGATGCAGGCGTACTACAGATTACGCTTTCGCCTGAAATTCTGCAAAAGGCTGACTGGCCGCAGCGGCAGATGATCGACTGCTATCTGTCCCGCAGTACACTGACGGATTCGGTCGCGCAGGACATTCGCAGACGGTGTGCGACACTGTTCCGGCTGTATTTTCAGCAGACTGATCAGGTGGAACTGCAGCGGCAGGCGGTATCGCTAGCCTCTCTGCTGTGGAGCCGCTTTTCCACAACCGACTCGGTTCAACCGGAAGATAGCATCAACACGCTGAAACTGCTGGAATCCGCACTGAAAATGATCTATACGCAGTGGAACCAGTCGATTTCCCTGTCCGAGACAGCGGCACAGCTGTATGTATCGGACAGCTATATCTCGCGTGTGTTCAAAAAGTATGTGGGAACCACATTTACCAAGTATCTGGTCGATCTGCGGCTGTCTCATGCGGTCAATGATCTGAAAGGCACGGACTCAGTAACCGAGATTGCCTATCGAAACGGTTTTAAGAGCGATAACTCGTTCATCGACTTTTTCAAGAAAGCCTACGGGTGCACACCGGGCAAATACCGTCAGCAGATGAAACAGTCTGCCGATACACCGGAGCCGCCTAAAGAGGATGTTTCGGACTGGCTGCAGGAACTGCTGCAGTATGCAGACGGCGCAAGCCTGTATTCAAAGAGTGCACCGACTGTCATTCGCAAGACGGTTCGTCTGCCTGAGACGCAGGATGGCGAACCGATTTGCCAGAGTTGGCGACAGATGGTGAACATCGGCTACGCGCATGACGGTCTGATCGGCTCGGTGCAGGAGCAGCTGCGTCGTGCGCAGAAGGAGATTGGCTTTACCTATCTTCGGTTTCACGGCATTTTCGATGATGATATGCATATTTATCAGGAAAACGAGGATGGTTCACCGTGGTTTAATTTTGCCTACGCCGACCTGCTGTTCGACTTCATTCAAGAGATTGGGCTGATTCCGTATGTGGAGCTCGGTTATATGCCGTCTAAATTGGCAAAAACGCAGTATACCGTGTTCGACAATCCAGCAATCTGTATCAGCATGTACAATGATTCGGAAAAGTGGCAGGCGTTGGTGCAGGCATGCCTGTCGCACTGGATTGACAAATACGGTCTGGCGAACGTGCGCAAATGGCGATTCACCGTGTTTTCGATGAATTACAGCAGACTGCAGTATACCGCGCCGGTCATGTCACACGAGGACTACTGCAAGATGTTTGAAGCGACCTATCAGACGATTAAAATGATCGATCCCGAACTAAAGCTGGGAGGTGCCGGATGCTTTCCGGGTATTGCACTTGCACCGGACGGTCTGCGTCGGTTTCTTCTCGATGTTAAGGAGCACGGCTGTCCGCCGGATTTCATCACGGTACAATGCTATCCGCACGAAGACTTTTCACAAGATAGTGATTTCTTCTATTTTACCTCTAAACAGACCTCGATGCCGTCGGTGCTGAGTAAGGACAAGAATTTTACCCTGCACTTTCTGCAGCGGCTGAACCGCATCCGACAGGAAATTGGCTTTGCAGACTGTCCGGTTGTAGTTGAGGAGTGGAATTCTACCCTGTGGCAGCGTGATCTGTCAGGCGATACCTGTTACAAAGCGGCATGGCTCATCAAAAATGTTCTGCAGAATTATGATCAGGCGGAATATCTCGGCTACTGGCTGCTGACCGACTTTCTTGACGAATGGCTGGTACCGGGCGGCGTATTTCATGGCGGATACGGTCTGTTTACTATCAACGGAATACCCAAGGCCGGCTATCAGGCCTTGCGGATGCTGGGTCGAATCGGTGAGCGCAAAATCGCTTCCGGTGAGGGATGGTTTGTCTCCCGAACCGAAAACACGATTCAAGTCTATCTGTACCATTATTGCCATTATGATGCGCTGTACCGCTACCGCTATCAGAAGCTGACCGACCCACACGATGCCTACAAGGTGTTCGAGGTTGACGGACGGCTCAAAATCGAGCTGGAACTCTGCGGATTGGACCCGGGTGTATATCGGCAGGAAAGCTGGACGCTCAACCGGTCGGCAGGCTCAACATTTGACAAATGGCTGGGAATGGAAGCGCCCAGAGTCATGACGCCGGAGGATTTAAACTACTTAAACGATATGGCACAGCCGCTCTGTAAAATTCGAGATACGGATACCGCAGGTGCGCTACACCTGCAGACGGAACTGGAGCCGCATGAGGTACGTCTGATTGTGCTGAAAAAGCGGGATGGATAAGATACCCGCGCAAGGAAATCCGTCATTTTTGCAGTCTGATATCGAAAAACTGAACTCTATCATACAGAAATACTCTGTCACGCAGAGAAACCGCCGGAATATCGGGAGCGATATTCCGGCTTTTCTGTATTCCTTCTCCGCATTTGCGAGTAAACTGTAAGCATGAAAACGAGCAGACCTGCAGGAAAACGCTCACATAAGAAAGAAAAAGAAAAGGGGAGAAAAACATGGCAGCAACAAGACAGACTGTGCAGAGCAATGCAAGCACAAATGTAAAAACCAGCATCTTTGAAAAGATCTCCTACGGTATGGGCGATGTTGCATGCAACGTAGTATTCGCACTCACCAGCGGTCTGATCACGTACTTCTACACCAACGTCATGAGCGTATCGGCGGCTATGGTCGGTATGATAATGCTCATTTCGCGTATTTTTGACGGTATTTCCGATGTGGCGATCGGCCTCATCATGGACAAGGTGCATTCCAAGCACGGACGAGGCCGAGCGTGGGTGCTCTGGATGGCACTTCCGTACGGCATTTCCGCCGTAGCGCTGTTCTGTCTGCCCGCAAATGCAACAGCGGCTGTGCAGGCCATCTACATTTTCATCACCTATAACCTGTGTACAACGGTTGTCTACACTGCACTGAATCTGCCCTACGGCGCAATGGCTCCGCTGATGACCAGTAACGAGCAGGATCTTGCCCGCATCAACCTGTTCCGCATGGCGATGTCGCCAATTGGCAACATGATCGTTTCTGCGGCCTCCCTGCCCATCATCAACCGCATGGGCGGCGATCAGGCGGCGTGGATCAAGGTAACGCTCATCTACTCGGTAGTCGCTATCGGCCTGCTTCTCTGGTGCTTCTTCGGCACCAAGGAACGCGTCAACACCCAGGCAGCACAGGAAGCAGAAAAGCTGCCGGCAAGCGTTCGCTTTGGCGCACTCATTCACAACAAGTACTTCCTTATGATCCTGTTCGCATCCCTGTTCCTTGCGGTTTACCAGACCGTCAACGGCACGGTTGCAACCTACTACGCGCAGTACATTCTCGGCAACAACGAATATTACAGCGTGCTCAATCTGGCGGAAAACATCCCGCAGGTAGTCGTTATCATGATTCTCGCGCCGTTCATCAAGAAGTTCGGCAAGCGCAATCTGGTTCTCGCCGGTGCAATTCTGACCATGGTCGCTCAGCTGACGCTGCTGGCGGTCCCGGCAAATCCGGCGTTTGTTGCCGCTGTTGCTGCAATCCGCGGCATCGGCAAGGCCCCGCTGTTCGGCTGTGTATTTACCATGATGGCTGACGTTGTCAACTACGGCCACTGGAAGACCGGCGTTCGCGTACAGGCTCTCATTTTCAGCGCTGCAACGGTCGGCCAGAAATTCGGCGGCGGCATCACCGGTGCAATTATCGGTCAGCTGATGGACAAGTCCGGCTTTACCGGTCTGGCGCAGGAAATTCCGTCCGCAGTAGCAATGGTCGAGAATCTGTACATCTGGGGCACGGTATTCGCCTGGGCGATTATTATCGCGCTGATGCTGGCGTACAAGCTGGAGAAAAACTATGACGGCATGATTCGTGACATGGAGAACAAGGGTATGCTCAAGCAGGCAGACTGACAAGGAGAATCGCAATGTATCAGAACTATCAATATGAAGTAGACCCGAAGGACCCGCTCAAGCCGCTCTATCAGGGTACATTTGAAGAAAAAGTAACGGTCGGTGGAAAAGAACGTCGCTATCTGGTGTATATTCCGAAGGGTGTGCGTCCTTCGACGGCAGGCGTGTTTATCCTGCCAGAAAATGGCAAGACCGCCGATGATCTCTGGCGCTACAGCTGGTGGCGCATGATTGCGGACACCGAGGAGACCAAGGAAAAGCTGATCGTATTCTTCCTCGAACCGGAGAACGACACCTGGAACACCGATGAACCTTACGGCAAGCCGGACGGCGATGTAGCCTATATCGAGCAGGTGTATCTCGCCGGTGCGCAGCGCTTCAAGTTCTGCGTACACGAAGCCAAGTTCTACCTGACCGGCTGCCGCGAAGGCGGTGTGCTGGCAAATATGGCCGCGATGTATAATCCGGCGGTATGGGCCGGCGTGGCAACGGTCGGCGGCTCGCAGGTAAACGAGAATTACCGCCAGGCCGCGGCAGAGGACTTCTGCACCAATCTGGATGGCTTTATCGACGAAACACATCGTCTGAACCTCAAAAAAAGCGATATCCCGATGCCTGCATGGGTGATTAACGATCCAGAAAGCCCGGTCGGCACAGACAACGGCACCGCGGACTACTGGAAGCGTTCCTGCGGCATCACCGAAGATGGCAAACAGACTTCGCCGGATACGGTAACATATATTCGTTCGGCTGAGCCTCCCTATGCGCCCAATCAGGAAAAGGAAGCATTCCGCGTCTGCATGAGCACGATTCCCGGCGGTTCAGCCGATTACGCCAATCTGTTGCTGCGCCGTATTTGGAAGGATTTCCTCTATCGGCAGCGCCGCTGGATGAGCGGCCCAGGCGGCGACCTGCGCGTGACAAAGGATCCGGTAGCCGACCTCGGCATGGAATACCACTGCGAGGAAATCGGCGGCTGGATGCGCGAATGGTACGTTTATGTGCCGGAACAGGTCAAGCAGAATCCGGGAAAGCCGGTTCCTCTGGTGTTTGCGATGCACGGCTATACCTGCTCGGCAGAAATCTACTGCGGCAACTCGGAGTGGTACAAGGTAGCTGACAAGCATGGCTTCATCCTTGTACATCCGACCGCAACACCCGGAACCATGGAAGCGACCACAGTGGCCAGCAGTCCGGATAATGTTGCTCTGCCGGCGTGGAATTTCATGCATACCGCACCGAATGGTCCAGATGAACTGCTGTTCTTCCGCACGCTGCTCGAAAGGGTATGCGTAGACCATGCTATCGACCGTACCCGCGTATACGCGACCGGTCATTCACATGGCTCGGTAATGACGCAGGTGCTTGCCATGACTATGCCGGAGGTGTTCGCAGCAGCGGCACCATGCTCTGGTGTGCTGTTCCAGGGATTTGGTATGGATATCCGCGTATTGCCGGAAATCCGTAACCGCAAGGATTGTCCAATTCCAATCTGGATGTTCGGTGGCGAGCAGGAGCCATGGCTGCTGCCTGCAGTACCGGAAATCGACAACGCCACCGGTGACAGCATCCGCATCTGGCGCGGCAACAACCATCTGACACCCGAAATTCCCGAAAACTGGGAAGACGGCTGGCAGGTAAACGGTCGCTGGCACGATCTGCATTATGCTCGCGAGGACGGTGCACCGATGGTCAACTATACCTGGGTAGATTACATGCCGCATGCGACCATGACCGAGATGAGCTTCCGTATCTGGGAAGAGTTCTTCAGCAAATTCTCCCGTGTGGACGGCGAGATCAAATATAACCCAGGAGTATAGATGAGCAAAACTTGTTTTGCGCTGCCGTCATATAAGCACAATACGGCCGGGCCTCTCAATCACGGGAGACCCAGCTGTATTTTTTCTGAGATTCAAGATAAAGTGCCACTTGAGTATAATATCCAATCTTGCGTTCGAGCGTTTTCACAACAGGAAGGTACAGCAAAATGGTGTTTGGCAAATGGTATATGCTCATCTATCAGATCAAGGGAGAACAGGTCTTTGTTGAATATGTGATTGACAGACGACAGGATTATCGATGGCTGATTCAGTAAAATCCCCATACATCATCTGACGAGCGCAGGCAGAAATGTCTGCGCTCGTTTTATAGAATTCACTCGCATTTAGATATGTTGAGATGCAGAAGAAACCTTGGAGCATCTTCGGTAAAAGGTATTAGGCTTCAGCCCAGTCTGCCGCATGGCCTCAGCCGCGGTAATCTCTCCTGCACGCCATCGCGCAACGACCCGCTCGAAGTTGTCCGGCAGAGGCATCGGCTTACGGCCGGTGTACTTGCCCTGTTCCTTGGCGATGGCGATACCTTCGCGCTGGCGCTGGAGAATATACTCGCGTTCAAGCTCCGCGACTGCTGCAAAGACAGTGAGCATGAATTTGCCGGTAGGCGTAGTCGTGTCGATTGCCTCCTTGCGGCTGACAAATTCTACTTGTTTCTCGGTCAACCGTTCCACAAGGTCAAGCAAGTCGCGCGTGTTCCTCGCAAAGCGGCTGATTGACTCAACAATCACGGTATCGCCGCGCCGAACGTAGTTCATCATGCGGGTAAGCTCCGGGCGGTCCGCATTTTTGCCGCTCGCCTTGTCGATGAAAACCTCGTCAACGCCGAGCTCGCGTAGCAGGACTTCTTGTCGAGCTGTGTTCTGCTCCTCGGTACTGACGCGGATGTAGCCAATTTTCATGGTGTATCTCTCCTTTAAGTATGGTATAATGAAAATAATAAGGACGGTGACGCTGATGGATGAGACAATCGAACAGGTAAAACAATTAGCGCACCGTTATGGAGTGCCGAAACTGGTATTATTCGGTTCGCGTGCCCGCGGCGATTATCGCGCCCGTAGCGACTACGATTTTGCGGTATGGGGCTGCACGCCGCAGCAGCGTGCGCAATTCAGCGATGCTGTCGAAAATGATCTGGACTCGCTGTATTCGGTTGATCTGGTGTTTGTCAGCGAACATACCGATGCCGCATTGCTTCAAAATATAGAGAAGGACGGGATTTGCTTGCTGGACCGTTACAATACGAAATTCGAAAATCTCACCAATGCTGTTGAGCGTCTGCGCGAAGGCGTGCAGGCGTATCAAGAGAATCCGGCCAAAATCATTCGCGACGGTGTAATCCAGCGCTTTGAGTTCACCTGCGAACTGGCGTGGAAAACCACACGCGAGTTCTTACTTGACCAAGGTTTTACAGAGTTAAACAGTCCGAAAGCGACTATGCGCAAGGCGTTCTCGTACGGTTTGATTGACGATGAACAGGCGTGGATTGCACTGCTGAATGCTCACAACCAGACCTCGCACCTTTATGATGATGCAACCGCACAGGAAATTTACTCTCAGATTGAGGGCGAGTTTGTATCGCTGTTTGATAATCTTATTGAGCAGTTGAAATGCGGTTAATTTGAGAATTGCTTACTATGCCGAATATACAACA
>ENA-ORTQ01004044-ORTQ01004044.1-human-gut-metagenome-genome-assembly--contig:-NODE-4044-length-10286-cov-3.930114_pt1 | contig 10286 bp, 7 predicted proteins | sample MGYA00241912_ERZ509188 | MGnify/ENA primary metagenome ERZ509188 (study PRJEB26280, sample SAMEA2338849) | human gut metagenome | biome: human gut; feature: human-associated habitat; material: faeces...
AGGCAAGCGAAGGACAGAGTGTTGGGAAGATACTACTAAAGGAGGGAATTCATGGACGATTGGAAACACGATCATCTGGGAAATCAGATCATCATATTATCAAACCAGGTAAAACATTATCTGCATCAGGCAGCGGAAGTGGAAGGCATCAGCGGTTCTCAGAGCCGGATCCTGCATTACATTTCCGAATTCAGTAAGAAGACAGAAGGATGTGGAAGAATTCTTCTATCTGCGCCGGTCTACCGTCACCCAGACGTTACAGGCGATGGAGAAGAACGGACTTATCAGGCGCTCCAGCGTTGCCAGAGATGCACGCCTGAAGAAACTGGAACTGACCGAAGCAGGGCAGAGCCTCTATGTCCAAAGTAAGCATATCTTCCAAAGCATGCACACCATGATCGACAGTGTGCGGGACATTGACCAGGGGCTGCGGGGCTGCTTGAAACTTGGATCAATCTATTCCACTATTTCTTTCACCTTGGATTTTCTAAAGAAATATCATGCGGAATACCCCAATGTAGAGTACTACATCCGCATGGGAACTCCCGGGGATCTTTTGAAAGATCTGAGCAATGGCGATCTTCACGTGATATTTCTCCGGGGGACTACAAGTGAAATCTCCGGCTCATGGGAACGCATACTCGGTGAAGAAACACTGGAAGTCATTTTGACAGAGAGCCTAGATCCTGCACCCGGACTGGATTATATTCCTATCGAGCGTCTCCGAGATGTCCCAATGTGCCTGCTGCGCAGCGATGACCTTTGGAGCTACAACAATTACCTTATTAATGAGTGTCAGCGCAATGGTTTCTCTCCCAATGTCGTCTGCCAGTGTTATGATACCCCCATGGCTCTTCAGATGGTACAGTCTGGATTTGGAATTAGTTTTTTGCCTCCGGCACTTGTGAATATAATCGGCTCACATGAGCTTTACTCGAAGCCGATCCGGGGCATAACCGCAAAATCATATCCTACTATGATGTGGAACAGCAGTGTCATGTACTCTGGCTGTGTCAAACGCTTTATTGACATGTTCGGACAATAGGACCTCAGTGACTGACTAATAGAACTGTTCATATCCAATGGTCTCCTGAGTCGACTTTAAACCAACCAAGTGAGTCAGATATTTATTCACTTTTCACTGGGGTACCTCAAGTTTCAAATAAGAATGGGGCGGCCGCAAAACACGGCCGCCCCATTCTTATTTGAAACTATGTCAGTATATATATTTTTGATATTACCCATCCCAATTTCTGCACCCTTGTTTTATACATAGAGCTGATATTTCTTCTGATCTTATGAGATAAATCGTAGCATACCAAAATTTTTATACCTTCCCCAGCAAAAAATAAGGGAGCCGGACCAACGCCGACTCCCTATATCGTTTGATTATTTTAGGGCAAACATCCCCTATTAGACCGCATTTGCGATCATCCCCCAATATAACACTTGGGTGCCTTCGCCAGCCTAATCAGTCAGCTCTCTCATCACACTCCCCCACATCCCGTGTGGTATTTTCGGCAAGTATGGTAATACTGTGGCAACACAGAAAATCATGTCATTTTAGTACAATTTAGCACCGGCAGGAATCGCATCATCTAACATGAGCAAATTCAACCCTTCGTGTCCGTCATACTCGTACACAGCAGAGATCAGCATTCCCTCAGACGGAATTCCCATCATCATTCTAGTGGGCAAATTCGTGATTGCAACGCAGGTTTTACCCACCAATTCTTCAGGAGTATAATAAGTGTGAATGCCACTTAAAATAGTCCGTTTGCGCTCAGTTCCGTCATTTAATGTGAACTTCAGCAACTTTTTAGACTTTTCGACCGCTTCACAGGATTCGATTTTCACCACACGAAAATCGGATTTTGCAAAAGTTTCAAAATCCACAAACTCCTCAAACAAAGGTTCAATCTTCACCTTTGAAAGATCAATACGTGCGCTATTTGTGGACACATTACGAGTTACAACAGCTTGATTTTCCCCTTCACTCTTCGTGTTCGCACCATCATTTTTTTCCAGGGGCTTCATCGTGGGGAATAGAATTTCCGGCTTCTGCAAAGTGTTATAAGTTTCTGTATTCCGCATTTTGAGGTGTCCTCTCGAACTTTTGGATTTATAACTTGGTATAAGTTTCTACCGTTTCATCACCAATGGGGGTAAAAATGGGGGTAAATCAACTGATTCGGATTTTGCCCTCCAGATTCGCAAAACTTGCTACTTTCTTTTCCTTGGTTGCCTCATTATAAACATTCATCGTCGTCGTGATATCTGCATGTCCCATAATCTCCTGTATAACTTTCAGGTCACGTTCATTTTCACAGAATCTGGTGCAGAAAGTGTGTCTTAAATTGTGGCAAGAAAAATGTGGCAGCAGCTCTGGACACCGTTTTTCCATTTTGGCCTTTTGCTTTTCCTCGGCATTATAATCCCTGCAGATACGCTCAATCGCTCGGTTAACACAATGTGGGTTAAGTACATCTCCATAGCGTGTCGAGAAAATAAAGCCCGAATAGCCGTCAATGACACAATCATTGAAGCCCTCTTCCATCTGGCGCAACCGTTCCTGCAGGAGCGCGTGCTTTACTTCTGCGAGCATCGGGATTATCCTGATTCCCGCTCTCGTTTTCGGTGTGTTCACATGAAATCCAACTTTTCCGGTGCTTTCCCGTTTGCGGTACACAAGATTGTGGTTAATGGATATAATTCCCTGCGAAAAGTCACAATCCTGCCAGCGCAGCCCCACCACTTCGCCGATCCTGCAGCCTGTCCCCAGCAACACTGTAAATACCGACAGCCAATGCCTGTAAGTCGGCGATGAAGAAACATAACTAATAAAAGCAGATTGTTGCGCTTCTGTCAAGGCTTTTCTTTTCGGCTTCTCCCAGTTATGGGTCCTTTTGATTTCGTTCATTACGCCATCGGTCGGATTCAACCGAATGATGCCGTCTCGAACTGCTGTAGAAAAAACCGGATGAAGAATTGTGTGTATGACTTCCATACTGTTTGGTTTGAATCCCTTGTCGTGAATCAAGGACAAATAAAACTTCTTGATATCACTATATTTGATATTCGACAACTTCATCTGTCCGATTTCTTCCCGTACATACTTATCATACATGTATTTATAGTTTTCTCTGGTAGACTCCTTGATCTCAATCTTCTGCGCAATATATCTATCATAATGGTAATTCAGCGTCGTCCGGTCTGCTTCGTGTGTTTTGATTCCATCTTCCAGATCTCTTCGGATTCGCTTTTCCATTGAACGCAGTGATTCAGCGTCTCGTTTCCCAGGCGGGATCCTATCTGTGTCGACCAGTCTCCAACTATATACGCTGTGCCTACCTCCTTTTTCATCATAGTACCTATACTCGTATTTGCCATCCTCTCGTTGTCGTTCCCCTTGTTTCAGGAGACGCCCTTTGGAATCGCGTCTTTTGTCGGACACAATATCCTCCTTCCAAGAGAATGCCCACACACATATATAATAATATGAACATCCCATGTTTTCAATAAGTTTTCTGTAATTTCCCTGTTGCAAAGCCGGGATACAGCATCCGCTGCATCCCGGCTTCCATCCGAAATTGGTTACACTGTATCCACGTCTTCCAAGTATCTCTCGAATTTTTTTCGTTTGATCAACCGCTTAGCCCCGACCCGAATCACAAACTCGCAATCTGGGTTGCTGGTTATCTCCCGCAATTTGTTGGTTCCGATCCCGAAGTAGGCAGCCGCTTCATCTATCGTCAAATTTGCCTTTTCCCAAATGGGAACCTCTTGTTTTTCCATGTTTCATCTCCCTTTCTGTCTGAATCCAAAAAGCAACGGGCGGCGGCTGGCTAAGCCGCTCCGCGAGACTTACTCCCCGAGCTATTGGCACTTCCCGTAACCTGCGGCGGATTGGTTACCGCTCGGATCACAGCCGAAGTGGTGTATCATGATCAACGAATATGGGTCATGGCCTCCAAGCCGCCACAGCTTGTCTGCACACAACATCCGGCTCCCCCCTGCCTCCTTTCCAAATTTGGGATCACGGCCCAGTCTGCTTGTACGGCTCTCCATATTCGCAATGTACCCGTTGCCGCATATGAGGCGCATACCGCCTATTTGTCAAGGTGCAGCAGGATGCCTTCCCTGAAGATCTTGGTGTCTTCTCCTCATTCCCCGTTTCAGAGAAAGAAATTTGCCATAGAAAAAGCCGCCACCAACCTATTTCAAGGTGTGGTGGCGACTCCTATATTTCTCCAGAATGTGCGCGGGCACGATTTCAGTAAACACCGAAACAGAAAGGAAGCCGGTACAGAAGGCCCCCGCACCTGCTTAATCCTCTTTAGAAACAATCACTATAATGCCGATGTCAGTAAAGTTGACTCCGACATTCTGTTCGAAACTTGAAGCATCATTTTTATATCATCGCTTCTGCCCAAGAAAAAACGGGGGATCTGGAGCGTATTCGCTTCACATCCCCCGTTTTCTGGTTGATTGAGATACTGTACTAATCAGGATATAGCCGCCATCTCGTTGCTTGGCAGCACAAGGAACGGGAACGCCTTAAAGGAACCTTCCCGTGAGACTTTTACTTGTCCGTCCAACGAGTCCAGATACTGGGCGCCGCCTTTGGACTTGGAAATGTAGAGGGCGTACCTCATCCGCACAAAGTCAGATGCAGCGCACTGCTCTTCATAGCAAATCGCCAAGACTGGGGTAGCCAGCATCTGCATCGCCTTCTTCCGTACCAGAGAGACAAACATCCGTTTGATAACAGCGGTTTCCGAGCAATTCGCATTCTTGAAGTAGGGACGCTCCAAGAACAGGGTCAGCTGATCTGCAGGCCGCTCATCCTCATATCGTTTCTCGGGTGGTTTAGTCAGATCGGCGAACTCCAAGGTCGGAGCATCGACATCATCTCGCAGATAATCCCGGCCCTTGGTCAGCCGGATCACAGCCCGCCCTATGACCTTACCATTCTTCTTGGCTAGTAGGATTTTCTTATTTGAGTCAAAACTGGAGAGCAGGCATTCCCGGTACTGACCATCCACATAAGATAAGCATGTGGAATATGGCAGCCTCCCCAGACGCAGGGTAGAGTAGTAATCATCCACTTCCTCCACCAGAATGCCGTAGGTCTCCATAGCGGTGTTCGTCTGCCAAAGCAACTGTTGCTGTTTTGTGGTTGGGAAACTGATTTCCCTATTCAGGTCATTGGGATAGTATTTGAGTGTTTTAAATTCGCCCATCAGTTCTGCCAGGATGATACGGCGGAATGCCTCCTTATTCTCAGTGTACTCATAATAGAGCCGGGTCATCTCCGCCCCCTCCCCCATAATGAAGCGGACGATGTGTTGCTCATTGTCTTGAAGGAATTTCTCGTCAAGTTCCAATTCTTTCGCCAATGCAACCCAGTCTTGATCCACATAAATGAGATCGTTGCGCATCTGAGTCCAGCTTTGATAGCCTCGCATCCGATCTGCGTTCCGGCTGGCAAAGAGTGCATCTTCCCAGGTGAGTAGTTCAGGGATCAATAACTTGATCTTGTCATAGACCAGCAGGACGCGCACAGCGTCAGTGGCGGACAGGCCGGCAATATGGCCCAACTCTTTCTGTCGCCACACACTCAGCGGTTTCTGGGACAGAAGCGCGGCCAGGCCACACAGGTCCTCCTCAGCAATCTGCATGTTCAACAGATCTCCCTTGAGCAGTTCCCGCATAACAACGAGTTTCCGATCCACGCCGATATCCGCCAGCATCCCATAGAACTGGATGTAGACCGGCTTGGCATAGCACAGCAATTTGAGTTCCTGAAAAGTATACTCCCTCTGTTCCAGCAGATCAAGGTTGTTCCTCTGTCCGGCCTCGCCAGCGCACGCGAGGAAATCCTTGCCGTTCAGCGCGTTCAAATTGCAGCGGGTGTAGAAACTCTCTTCCAGCAGGAAGGATTCCCGACCTAGTTTGCAGAAGTCCTCAAAATGCTCCGAAACCATGTGGAGAAACCGTTTCTTCTTGTGGGCGATGGCGTAGATCAGTACATCGTACTGAATGGGTCTGATGGATGCAAAAGGCACCTCCAAACTCCCGGAATACAGGGCGTTCAAGTATCCGACCCAGGTATCCAGCACCTGATGCTTTTCCTCGTCTGTAAGTGGCTCGCGCCGTTGAGCGAACCACTGCAGATCATGGCGCAGACCGTGGTTAGAGAGCCACCAGTCCAGAAACCGCTCCATCCATCCAGGGTCAGAACCCAGATTGGAGTATGTCTGGCGCACAAGTTCAAGATCCTTAGCCTCCAGATGGGAGAGCGAAGTCAACTCATCCTCTGTGAAAGAATGCTCCACTTGTTCACGGAACAGGAAATCCAGGACCGCCCGCATCGTCTCATTGGAGGAAAGCACAGAGAGGCTGGTTGAAATGGTACGTCCGGAAACATCGATGAAAGAGGAAAAATAAGGGAGCTTCAGCATCTCCCGCTCCTGCGGTTTCAAATCGGATAAAGTCACGGCGTTCTGCGCATAGAAAGCGTTCAGGTTATCTACCAATGCGGGCCACAATGCTTCATCCGCTAAGTCGTGTTCGAAATACTTCAGACACTCGTATTGACAGCAGGAGCCGTTGACCCCGGAGCCGTACATTTGAACCATCTGTTCAACGGTATAACGCCCCATCAGAGATTCCCCGAAACGATCCGCAGACTCCAGCCAGTCATTGATGAAATGGTGGGGCACTTTACAATCCACCAGTTTCTTGTAGTAGCCTGCAAATTGTTCGTTGCAGATCAGTTCTTGCTGGATACGTTCGGGCAAAACAGAGGAAAGTAGTCCTGTTAAACCTTGCTCTTCAATCCGTTCGCAGGTTGTGAGCAGTGTGGGAACACTATACTGATGTGTATGCTTTTTGCTCAAGCCACAGGTACTCATGCGCTCCAGCGCTTTAATACGGTTAACAGTTTGTAGCATTTGCACGCTCCTCCTTGATAACAATTTCTATAAGAGAGTACAGCGTTTTTCGTGGGATGGCATCCGTATCAATAGCTCTTCCGCATAAATAGAGCAACACACCGGCCTGCTCTGATGTTATGGGATAACTAAATTGGGAGGCGGCAAGATGCAGGGGCTCATCAATCAGGCTCAAGGCATCTCTGCGATCCTCTACACTGTAATAGCTATCCAAAAAATCCTTCAGCGATTGAACACTCCCATCAAACTTGGCATCCAATCTCTCCTTTTTTGTGGCAAGCGAGTTAGCCCGGCGCTCCTGTCTGATCCGCTCCCACTCTGCCTGTTGCTGCTCTTTCTCTGCATCCAGCTCTTCCTGCGTATACAAATCCTGTTTCAAACTGTTCACACTATGAATATTGTAACGTGTTGCGATCAGGGCTTTCAGAACTTCCCGGAGCGTCTCTTTATCATAGAGTGCGCGGACACAGTCATTCCATAGTGCCGCTTCCACAAAGTTATAATAACTTTGTGGTTCAAGACAGAATTGTGAGGTATCGATCCACTCAAAAAGTTGACGCTGTTCGTCCGAAGACAGAAAGTCCCGCTTAAAATCCAGTTTGCCGAGATCGCTATAGTAATAGCGGATAGATTTCATATAATCGCGGTGGAAGCCCGAATGACTCTCGAACAGGTCTGGATACTCAGTCACATCGTATGTTTCTAATAACTTCTTATTAAAGTCAAACGCCTTCCTGGTCCGAGAACCTGCGGTATATTCCTGCACATAGCACAACGCCTGTTTTTCTTTCGGCTCCGACTCATAATTGAGGTGTGACTGAAAAAAGGACCATAAATCAATGGTGTCAGCATCCACAAGCAACGCGAAATTCTTGTTATACCAGCCATTCTCTTGTTGAAACGCCTCCATATAGTCCAAGCCCGTCAGTTCCTGATAGCGCTCCATATACCGACGGATTTCCTTTTTGTCGGGCGCCTCCAGACGGTCGACCTGTTCAATGAAGAGATTCCGGTAATCCAGTGGCTCCAACTGTTCTGCCAAGATATCCCATTGCGGATCAAATACATCGAACCGATAAGAGAACTGTAAATTGGCTTTCTGGATCATCCACAATACTGTTTTAGGGTTGGTCGGATTGACCTGTGTGGAGACAGCAGGCCATATCCCCTCATGCCCTTCGTAACGGATGTGAAATTTACGATACATGGAGTAGAGTCTCTCCATGTGGGTGAAAGCCTCGTCCGGCAGCTCCTCGTCCTGATTGAGTGCAGCGATACAAAATTGGGCAGCCGCCTTCTCAGCAGGAATGCCGTTGGGATTAAGCCCAACTGGATTTTGGCAGGGCCAAATCATCCAGGAGTTGGCATACCTGATCTCCAGCGTACTATATCCTGAGTCGATCAACGTCTTGTACAGAGCGGAGCCCTCCTTGCAGAACTGGCCGGGCAACTTCAGCAACGCCCGCAGGACTGCATTGTCTTTCTTCCTGCACTCGGCGATGACCGGCTTATAGTTGCATAGAAGCCAGTCCAGCATACGGCCATTGCCGAGCAGCGGTATGGTCCGATCAACGCCCCACAACCGAGCGATCTGGGGGCGCATTGCAGGAAACTCATCTTCCTGAGGGTCAAATAGGGAGAGGACAAACATAGCATCCTCCGTCCGTTGATACGTATCGCCAGCCAGTTGGGACCGTAACTGCTTACGCTCCATCGGGTCGGTGGTCAGGAGGTAGCGGGCTCCCTGCAGATACAGGTCGTTCCCAGCCTCTTTATCCAGCCTACGTATGAAGTCTTCTCGCTGAGTCCCAACAAACATGGAGTCTGTGAGAAATGGCAGGGCAAATCCAAGAGCCAGCGCCAGCGCACGGAATATTTCTGGTCTGGAGCCGATGCGTTCCTCGAATCGCTCCGTAATCTCGCCGATATAGCGAAGTTCATGCTGGGCAAAATAGGCCCCCGGGTCGTTGCACCTGGAAGCCCATAGGGACTTCTGACTGATAAAACGCGAGTACTCCAGCATAGCGTCCTTGTTGTCGGACATCTTGACCACAAGGGCCAGAAGTGCATTAAAAAGATCTAAGTCGAGGATCTTCTCATAGGCGTCGCAGTGGCTTTGTTCCTTGTCATGACTGCTCATAACTATGTTCTCTCCTTTCTCTGTGCCACCGCTGATACGGCGGCCATTTTTGTGTGCGGTACCGGGCAGTCATGCACCGGCGCACCGTGTCTGTACGCTTGTCCTGTTGTGATCATTGACTCCCTCCTTTTTCTTGATTTGTGGTATTCACGCAGTAGATGCCTGCGGTACCTGAGAGAAATATGGTCGCCGCCACATACTGCATGGCGGCAGACAAAGAAAAAAGCGCCTGAAGATGTTCCTCAGACGCAATTTCACGCATTGGTACTGTAACTAGGCTGCGCAGACATATCTTTTTTGGGCAAAACGTAAAAAGCGTCCAAAGGCAACATGCCTTCAGACGCTTTGAAACACAGAATACTGTAATCGCCAGGGCGATTTCGGATACTTTATGTCAGTATTATACCGCACCTACGGATTGTTTGCAAGGGATTTTCGAACTGAGTCACCAACGTAAAATGCCACATGGCCTTTCTTCCTGCTCCACGGCTTGGGAATCGTGAACCCGATATGTTTCAGAACATCAGCTGCCACCGGCGGGTGGTGATTTTTAATGCTTGTTTTTTCTCAAAGGAAACGCTATAATATGCTCACATAGTATCTGCGGCAGCCTAAGGCAGTCTTAGTTTCCGTGTTGCATAGCGTCCAGAGGTCTTTCTGACCTTTGGGCGCTTTTTTGTTTTCTGGACAAACGAATGCCCCTCTTAAACAGATCTCGCCCATCCTGGGCAAAAGCGTGTGGACTATTCTGGGTTCCACACGTTTTTTTATATAGATATCCCTGCAGCGGAACACCGCAAAAATCAAAAAGGAGATGAAAAGTCATGCAATCACTCGAAAGAATCCCGACACGGCAGAGAGCATCGAAACACGGTGATCCGGAATGAATACCAATTGGATTGGCGTCGCTTTCGTCAGCGAAGAGGTTCCAAACCGAGAACAAGTTGAGGATCAACTTGCGGAGAGGACAGAGGCTCTACGTCAAGAGGCCCAAACTGCTCTGGATGCCTGGCTCAATGAACAAGGCCTGGAACAGGTAATGGGGGTTATCATCCTGAAAAAAACTATTTAAGTCAATCGAGGAGGAACAAACGTGGCTACTTTAATTATCGAGATGGATGGCGGACTGGTCAACGAGGTCTACTCCACCCTTTTGGAGCCGCTCAACATTCAAGTCTACGACACCGATG
>ENA-ORTQ01004051-ORTQ01004051.1-human-gut-metagenome-genome-assembly--contig:-NODE-4051-length-10277-cov-3.353062_pt1 | contig 10277 bp, 15 predicted proteins | sample MGYA00241912_ERZ509188 | MGnify/ENA primary metagenome ERZ509188 (study PRJEB26280, sample SAMEA2338849) | human gut metagenome | biome: human gut; feature: human-associated habitat; material: faeces...
CAATCTGATTTGATCCATAATATTCTCTGGAATATCAAGCACTTTCTCATCTGGCTTTTCGTCACCTTCACCAGTTTTCAGCTGTATCTTATCCATATCCACATATTCAAAATTATCCATATATAAGTCAGCATTTTTTATGAACTCAACAACCTTTTGCTGCAACTGATTCTTATTCTTCATAAGTTCAATCGTGTGCTGCATAGGTATGTTATTCATATTGATGATATCAATTTTTTCTGCAAATCCGACAAGAATCTGCTTCATCTCGTTGATATGTTCGAATTTACTTGTATCTACCACATAGCATAGCAAATTATTCTTCGATACAACTGAAATCATATTCTGAACAGATTCATCAATACACTCATATATTTCACTAACAGTATCTTTTTTCAACCAACAAACTTCCTTTTCGTTGTTGTACTGATCTTTAAATATCTCCGAAAATGACTCATATATATATTCTTCTTTTTCTGCATCATACTTAAAATCATAAGAAAACTTTCTTCCAGATGCCATAAATGTAACACCTAACTCGCATACATCACTATCAGTAAATATATTTGGCATCAGTCCATTCTTCTTATTTAAAAGTACATTTCTTATTGCCCTAATGCACTTGATTAGACATGTTTTACCGACATTGTTTGGTCCATATATTCCTACCGTTTTAAGGACATTAAAATTATTCTCTTTGTGAACATTTGCTCCAAATTTTTTATTTCGCATATCTGCTTTCATTGAAAATGTAATATCATCCTCAAATGCATAACAGTTTTTTGCTCTTACCTCTATAATCATGGCTCATTCCTCCAAGTCACTTTTCCTATTTACTTATCATTATTATATCATTAAATATTTTTTATGCAACTTTTTTTCATAAAAAATATTAATTTGAGATTTAATGTTCATTCACAAAAACAAAAAGCAGCCTCTCGGCTGCTCTATCTGTATATACACTATATTACTTTCGTTTCATTCTCTAATCTCACTCAATGCAATTTGCCTCTATACTTTCTTGATTGGATGTCTAATTACAGTTTTCCATTTTTCAGGAGCAACCTTTCTTGCATCGGACATATAAATCTCATGGTGTAAACGCTGTTCATTTATATTATTCTCATAGCCCTGCTCCTTCAAATAATTCTCCAGCAAAGCTACTGTTGCAGGTTCCGAATCAAATGAACCTTGATGCATAATCTGGACGCAAAGCCCCTCATCAATCGTTAAAAACTCTGCCGGTGAACAATCTATTTTTTTCTTCTTGGTTGCTGTTTGTACCGCCCATGCAAAATCTTTTTCGGTTATAAAATCAGGCAAACGAATAACAGAAATCCAATTAAATGTATCTTTGTTGCTATAATCAATTCCTTTGACATTTTCTCGCCTGTCGGTTCGGTCAGTTCGCATCTCAGCATCCACAGGATGCTGCTCACCCTGCCACCAGAATCCTTCCAGCGGCGGTACTACAACTACATATTCAAAAAATCCTTCAATTTTATAATCTGTCTTATAACTCATTTTTAATGTATAAGCAACTGCATATAAAATGCTTATTGCCTGCTGGTAATCACCACACTCTACATTCGGATTTCCCTTTCCGCGAACTGCAACATAATTCATTGGAGGAATTTTTACAATTTCCGGTTTATTCTTCGGCATATAAAATTCCTTGTATTCTTTTTTAAAATCAAACGCCATCTTTTTTCATCCTTTCTTTAATCTGTCTACTCGCTCCTGTATATTACGTTCAAATTCTTCCTCTGTAAAAGCAGGATCTTTTGTTTTTCTCCATATATCACAAGGGATATGCTCGCACTCTCCACATCCTTTCATGTCTTTTTGATTTACCACGCATTCATATATTGGACACGCCTGACCATCCGGTGCATGAAATACTTTTCCAAGACTTGCACTACACCCCTTGCACATATTCCCAAAGCACCCGCACTTGGAGCAATCTGTGCCACAACAGCTTATTATATTTACCGATTGAGCCACTTCTAATATTTCCCTCTGCTTCTTTTTACTAAATCCACCAAGTACAAGTTGATACGATTTATCCAATAAGTCTTTCAATAAATTGTCGGGCACTTCACCATCTGGTTTTATTGAATTCCAATGGGTTTTATTCATATAATATCCAGGAATGATATCTTCGTACTGTTGACGCAAAAAATCACCTTCCGTTGGTTCAAGTTTTAGGGTAATATAATATATAATATGGCTCATCAGTCTCCCATACCAAACAGACTGCGACAAACATTTTCCCACCTACTTGATAACGAATCCAATTCCAATCCTTCTGGAGATCTTTTGTCACTCCTGCCTTGCTAAGTAAATATTCGTCAATCCATGTATACCTCATAAAGCATTTCTCCTTTTTTTTATTTTATAGCCAAAATTTTACCTTCATATTTCTTTTTCATACATTCGATATTGACCTTAATCTCCTCCCGTATTTCCTCTGGTTCTAATAATTCTACCTTGTCCCTGAAGGACAGCAACCATGTAATCAGATTTTCCTTATCTGTGTAATCTGCGTGAAACAAAAGTTTTCCATTCTGCTGCACACTGAAACATTCCGGTCCAAATTCCTCAACCAATCTCCATTTGCAGTCTTTCTCAAATAATGCTTTGACCTTTATCCCTCCGGGAAATATCTTTTCATCGCTTAAATCCGGCATTGGCACCTGCCTTCGGGAAAACTCCTGCTCCGATATTATTACCTCATCCATTCGTTTCAATTTGAACAATCGAAAATCACCACATTTTATACACCATCCCCATACATACCAGCTTGACCACCGAAAAATCAGATAATACGGCTCAATGCAACGTGCAGACTCTCCTTTTGGAGAATAATAGACGAATTCCAGTTTTCTGCATTTATCAATTGATGTGCGTATCAATTCGATTTTAGGCGCAAGTGAATCCTTATACCAAGAGGATAGATCAATCAATACCGTCTGGTTACCCACCATAAAATCAGATGAACCAACTGACAGCTTTTCCATCAATTGTCCATACCTGTTTGTTCCATTCACACTGTCCAGACTGCGCAATCCTGCAAGAATATCCTGCATTTCTCCCCGTGTAAATAGTGTCCTATCCAGTCTATAGTTCTCCATAATGGAAATACCGCCATTCACACCCTGTTTTGTTACAATGGGAATCCCCGCTTTGCACAAATCTTCTATGTCTCTGTTTATGGTTCGCCGGGATACTTCAAACTTTTCTGCAAGATAAGGTGCGGTAACCGTATCTTTTTGTAACAGCATTGACAAAATCCCAATCTGTCTGTCTATTTTCATGATTTCTCCTTTAACAACTCCTATGATACTATACAAAACACGTCAACTGTATGTCATGTTTTAATTATACTTATAAAAAGTCTTGTCTTCAATTATTTTGTCGGTTCAGTAAAACAATAATCGCATATTATCTGTTCATTTCCTTACGGAATCCCCATAAATAAAAAAATCTTCTCTCTTATCATGTAAGATATACTTTTAACAAGAAAATAAATACAAAGGAGATTTTACAATGAACGACTTACAAACACTTATCAAAAAATATATGGATTATTGCAATGTGCAAAAATGCCTGGATGAAAAAACACTTAAAGCATATCGGATTGATTTACGACAATTTTCAGAACAGATATGTACTGATGAAGTAATACAAGTCAATTCTGCTATATTGGAAAGTTTTATTGCTACCTTACACTGTCAATACAAACCTAAAACTGTAAAGCGCAAAATTGCATCCATAAAAGCCTTCTTTCATTTTCTGGAATATAAAGATTTCATTGAACAGAACCCTTTTAACAAAGTACTGGTGCATTTTCGCGAGCCAGTTAAATTACCCAAAACAATTCCTTTACCTGTTATAGAAGCTTTGTTAACTACTATTTATTCACAACACAAGAATGCCGGAACAGCCTACCAAAGAAGAAACGCTTTGCGTGACGTGGCTGCCATTGAACTTTTGTTTTCAAGTGGAATGCGTATATCTGAGCTTTGTGCGCTACATGTCAATGATGTAAATTTATACGACGGAACAATTCTTATATACGGTAAAGGGAATAAAGAACGTCGCATTCAAATTGGAAACGAATCTGTTCTTCAGATTTTGAGAGAATATCAAAATAACTTTAATACTGAAATCAATCATTGCAACCATTTCTTTGTCAATCAGAACGGAAATGCTTTATCTGACCAGGCGGTACGCAGAATGATAAAAAAATATTCTGACATGACGTCTATTAATATGCATATTACTCCCCATATGTTCCGGCATACATTTGCAACCAGTCTTCTGGAAGCAGATGTTGACATCCGCTATATCCATTTCAGCCTGTTTGTTCTCTATTGCCTTATTCAGAGCCTTGCTGTTTTCTGCGGTGCAGCTATAATGAACACGGACAATCTTTCCATCGATCTGTCCTCTCCACTTCTCAGTAGCAACAAAATCCATAGCCTGCATATTTATCTGTGTCACATCATCATCATTGAGTTCAATGGTTGCAAACTCTCTGATAGGTGTTTCATGGAAAATACTCTGCCACGTTCCCAGCTCGTGCCAGTTGTGAATCCAAAAGCCCCTCTGCTGTCCCTCATCATTAAAGTTCATGGCATTTATCGCACCGGAATAATACCAGTCTCTGTGCATTATCTTCTGTGGTCTGTGAATATGTCCTAAAGCAACCAGATTGTAATTGGCCGCCAATAAAGCCTCCTGCGGAATGATTGGCTCAAACTGTGTGAGCATCATTGTCTGTCCGCTCTCGGTATTGCATCCTGGTACTGTGTAATGTGCCATCAGAATACTTTTCTTTTCTGGAGAGCATTGTGCTTTCAGCCCTGTTACAATATTTGATAATTCATTGGTAAACACCACATTTTCTTCATCACTTGACAATCCCGGATGATTAGCTCTGAACACTCCCCTGTCAAATCCTGGGAGCACCGCAATATCAACATCATCAAATGAAATTACCTGTGGGGTAATCACCACATGAACATTCGGAACATCTGCAAACATTTCAGATAGGACATTGAACTGTCCTGATCCGTCATGGTTTGGAGTACCTCTCATAACAACGACCTGCTTTGATACTGCCGCAAGCTCTCTGATATAATGAATTGCAGTGATAATTTCCTCGCAGCACCTGTCGGACCATAGGCGGCCAACATGGAATATGTCACCAGATACAAGCGAGTAATCCGGTTTTTCCTCATTTGCCACTCTGATCAGTTCATCCAGACATCTTTTCGTGTCCTCTGTTCGGAGATTTACTCCGTCCTTGACTGGGCTTCGGAATGTTCCAAGATGCCAGTCGGCTGTATGTAATATCTTCATTTCAACACCTCCATAGTGGCTTTCATAGCCATAATCATATTGTGTAATTCAAGTTCCAGAAGCTTAAATGTCTCCTCCTCCAATCCACAGAAGTCGATACCATCACCGCTCCATTCTTCGCCAACAAAGAGTACATTTCCCACAATTGGCTGATTATGCTCATCGGTTTTATAAAGACAGCTTCCAATGAGGTTTGGTGTGTTTGGCTTTAATCGCCCTTCCTCATCAATCAGCATACTCACGCACTGTCCCGGTATCTTTGTTGGTCGGTCTTTCATCTTCAAGTCTGTATATAACCGCTCTGGCATAACATGCTCATACAGCTCGCAGCCATTTCCAATCAGTCCTCTAAGGTAATCGTTCTGTTCTGAATGTGTTCCTGTCGGAAAATCATGCACAGTCAGTTCAAGGTCCGTTGAAATCTTAATCAGCTTCATTACTTACCAGCTCCTTTCTGACACTTCATGCACAGCGGTCTTCCAAATTTATTGAGCGAATACTCATATACCCTTTCGTTGATTTCTGCTCCACATCCATCACAGAAATATCCAGTTGTCTCATTTCCATTTGTTGTCGGCTGTGACTGCGGCTGTTCCTGTGCCGGTTGTTCCTGATCGAACCAGTTTCTTTCCTGCTCTTCCACAGCCCCATCACTATCCTCAGCCTGTTCGGAAGTAAATGCAGGATTGTCAATTTCATCCTCCGGATTAAAGTCTGACGAAAATGCTTCGCCAGAAAATGCAGTGGAGATTGCAGGCGGTGTGGATGAGGCACCGAACATATTCCCCATGGAATTCATCCCCTGCTGGAGCATTGCACTTCTCACTGTAGGATCCGTGTAATCTGGTGCAAATGTTACTGTGGGAACAACAAACGGCTTCTCCAATTCTGCCTTTGAGTATGTCCCCTTAATACCAAGCAATGCTCTGATAACTCTGAGGATTGCTCCTGTCTGTGCTTTTTCAGAAGCAGTCTTTCTGAGAAGTGTCATATTCACCAAAATTGACCTCTCGATATACTTCTCTCTGTCGCTGTCAGCAATGACATAATATTTCTCGGGCTTGCCCCACTGATTTATCTTCTCTGGATCGTCTTTCCACTCCCCTTTAAACATTTCAGAGGCAGCCTTGGCAGCTCTCCAATCATGGATTCCCATAATTGACTTGTCCATAAATTCAAGGCGGTACTTAGATTCTTCATCATCAAGACAGATACGCTTTGTCTCCATGTGTGTCTTGTAACTTCCGTCCGGAAGTCTTACTGCTCCGTATGCCTTGCCAACATAAGTATTTGTATTTTCTCTTGTAACTGTTGTGTACTCAGGATGAAACTGTATTCCTGCCGCAGTTGCCAACTTCATAAGAAGCGGCTTTGCAGGTGAGAAAACATCCTCGTATATGGCTTTTCCTTTTCCATCCTCTCCGGTCTTTACCTTTCCTACAGAAAAGATATCTCCTGAGTTCGGTGCTGTGTCCGCCACCACTTCCATAACGGAGCACTTATAAAATGGGTTGATCTGCACTGATGTAGCTGCCGGTAACAGCAGGTTGCAGTTTGGATATTTGGACTGAATTTCAGCTAAAGCATTTGAATTGTTCATAGATAAAACCTCCATATTGTGTAATATTTGCTTGATTTATAAAGCAGGAACTGCTACAATATGGATATCCGTAGGGGCACTCCGATCTGTGATTGGGTGCTCTTTTTCCATATCACGCAATGTTCTGCATAAATCCATAGTGAATTTTGAAAAAGCAAGGCTTCTTACATACTCCTCTGTCAGCTTCACCAAATACCAATGTTGCATCACAACCTTTCTCGGTTCACGCTGATATATGTACGCCTGCTTATGTCTGGCATACTTTAATGCCTCCTCAAACTGTTCATCTGTAATCGTGCATCCGAGCAGTTCTTCTACTTCTCTTTTTTCTACGTTGTCGTTCATATTCCAACTCCTCCATTGAATCAAATAAATAGTTAATCGCTTTCCATGCTCCCCAATAAACCGCGGGGATCAGTAAATATTCGCCTCCCACCGCCTCATACCCTCTTTCGATATAGGCAAGGTGAAACGACCATTTTCCAATAGCGTATGTAACGAGCAAAGTCCACACAATCGCTATCAGCTCTCTTTTTAACCTTTTTCGTCGCATGCCAATCACTCCTTGTAAAAATAATGTCTCCCGTGTCTAAACAGGAATGTTAAATGTTCGCTATGCCATGTAGAATTGCTCCTGCTTTCAAAGTAGGTTGCTCCCTCACTTCCGTCCCATCCTTTATCCCGGATAAGCCGTAAAGCCTCATAGCAATCCCTGTTCGGTTCCACTCTGTTATATCTTCCGTTGCTGATCGGACTAAACTGCCCTTTCTGGAAAATAACCTCTTTGATGGTATCCGGAAATTCATCATCCAAAACCCTGTTCATCACCACCAGCATTACAAGAGCTTTTCCTTTTGTGTCTTCTGATTCAGCCTCCGCCATAGCGATTTTAGCCAATAGGTAATCATCTTCATTGATACCCGATGTCTCCTCATCCTGCTCCGCGTATGGTGTTGCAGTTGGCGGAATCTCAGTTGCTGCCGGCGTCTCATAGGGTGCTGCATTTTTCTCCTCCGAAACAGCAGCTTGCGTGATAATTTCAACTCGATCTGTCTTTTTTGCCGGCTCTCCTGTAAAACTATTCGCAAATGCCACCACTGACACCAGGGAAATCCCAAATACCATCAGCAATCCCAATATGCACCTATTTCTCATGCTCCAACAGCACCTCCTTTTTGTCCGTCAAAGGCAAACGCCATCTGGCCGCCTCTTCCATCCATTCTCAAATACTTTCTGTAATACGCCCTGCTCTGCTTTTTCTCTCTTTCCTGCGTGCTTTCACAATCGCACTTTTCATTAGGATCCAGATTACTTCCACAGTTTGGGCAAACATTGTAATATGCCATGTTGCACCTCCTATTCTTCAATCATGCATCTTTCAAAAAAATACTTTCTTGGCACTTTTCCTGTCGGATATGCCGGTGTCAGCTTCCCGGCTTCAACCAATTCATCGCGAAGCTGTCTTATCAGTTCATAGGCTTTGTTTTCCTTGCATCCAAGATACTCCATTACCTCATTTGCACTGATGTAATATTTTCCAGCGGGTGATATAACCCCTGGTGCTGTTGCCAATGCATTCATGCTCTCACCTCCCGTGATAAATCCTGTTTTACAATCCGATCCATTGTTACGCCAAAGAAATCAGCAATTTTAGCCAATTTATCAACAGGCGGCTCAATCTCTCCAATTTCATACTTGTGCGAAATAGTTTTGGAAACACCAAGCAATTCTGCAATTTCCTGTTGTGTCATGTTGTGTTCTCTCCGCAGATATGCGATGTTGAGTGCATATACCGGTATTGGTGGTTTCATTTCTTTCAAGACCAGATCATCAAGCGTAACGCCGAAATACCTTGCCAGTTTAATAATCGCTTCGATTGTTGGCGTTCGCGTACCTCGTTCCCATGATGAGATTGTCTTTTGGTCAACCCCAAGCTGGATTGCAATTTCTTGTTGTAACTTACCTTTCATTTTTCTCAAATATCTCAAGTTTTCTACCAAATGCAAATCATCATCTCCTTTCGGCTTGGAGCTGCCTGTTGCTCCGAGCATATATTGTATTGATTTCCCGATTAGGATTTGGATTCGGATTGGATTACGGACGCATTTGTTGTCACTTGCTGACACTTGACAGCAACTTGCAAACAAAAAATTATTAAGCTCTACTTCGTCAATCGCACCGCCAGACTGTCCTCGCATATGCTCGGTCCAATGATACTTCCGACCGTTTCGAGCCTATTTTTTATAAGTTTTTCTTAATCCATAGCTTCATGCTCTGCGCAATCTCCTCTATTTCCTCCAAATTTCTCATTACCACTTCAAGTTCCGGCTTTTCGCTTTCATCAATCACGCCATCTGCAGTGATATCAAGAAGAGTTTCCCTCGTCTTTCCAATTTTCCGAAAAACAGAAAGTGTTCTGATTGTGATTCGGTCCAAATCGGCAAGTTCCGCTTTCGGCATCTCTTTCCCAAGAGGACACATGGTCCTGCAAAAATAATTTTCAAGTTCGGGAGCATTATACAAACCCGCCATCAACCTTATTTCTTCCGGATAAGGTACCGCAATACCGCTTTCTATTCTGTAAAGCCGCCCCCTGTCAATCGACATATAGTCAGCTGCGCCCTCCCGGCTACTCAACTGCTCATTGTGTGTTGCGGCATTACAACGGGCCTGATAAAAAACATTGGAGCTTGTCTTCGCTGTTATATTTGCCATTTTCTATGCATCTCCCTCCGTAGTACAATTATTTTTAGAGAATGTTATATCTTCCACCTGAACATCAAATAGTCTCGCTATTAAAATTGCCTTTTTTAGCGAAGGAGTTCGCTTGCCTGATTCATACATTCCAATAGTAGCGGAGCTGACACCGAGTTTCCGTGCCAAGTCACGCTGGGACATTTTTTTCTCGCCCCTCAGTTCTGCTAACGATTTGTTGTTATTCACGTTTTTTTCTCCTTTCTGCTCACATTATGTTGCTTTAGTTAAATAATACTCACGCATTGTTGTTTTGTCAAGCGTTTTTTTAACTTTTTGTGAGCAGTTGCTTTTTTTGCTTTTTTTGCTCACAAAATGTGATAAAATATATAAGAATGGAGGTTACATAATGGAGATAGGAAAAATAATCTCACAACTTAGAAACGACAAAGGGCTCAACCAGCGCGAATTAGCAATACATTTAGGTGTGAGCAATGGTGCAATCGGAATGTGGGAAACCGGGAAACGCCAACCCGATTTAGAAACGATCAAAAAAATTGCATCATTCTTTAATGTCTCTGTTGATTATCTTTTATTCGGAAAACAGGGAATCCCC
>ENA-ORTQ01004052-ORTQ01004052.1-human-gut-metagenome-genome-assembly--contig:-NODE-4052-length-10275-cov-3.811546_pt1 | contig 10275 bp, 8 predicted proteins | sample MGYA00241912_ERZ509188 | MGnify/ENA primary metagenome ERZ509188 (study PRJEB26280, sample SAMEA2338849) | human gut metagenome | biome: human gut; feature: human-associated habitat; material: faeces...
AATACAAAAATATTGAAAAAAAAATATATAAATAGTATAATAAAAAGGATGAAAGATGAAAAAAATAGTTTTATTTTTTGCAATGATAATAATTGTAGTTTGTGGAGTTTCATACATATTTTTAAATTACAAAGCAAATTACAATACATCAAAAAAAGCAAATCTAGAATTTGAAAATTATCTTAATGTAGAAGTCTCTGGAACAGACTTAGTAACAGTTATGAACAGAGCAATAGATAGCAACGAAAAAAATGAAGTGGAGAAAAACAACAAAGGAATTTACAAAGATAATGAAAAAAATTCTATAAGTATAGAAGTTAAAATAACAGATAATGATACAATATACCAAATGGAAACATTTGATAAAAGTGGAATGCAAAAGTTTTTAGCAAACTATGGAAGCATAAAATTTAAATGTACAAGTATAGAATATCATCAATCAACAAAAAAGGTAAAACATATGTTATTTGAACAAATTTCTAATTAATTAAGTTTTTAATGTTACTAATATGAAATTAGTATTTTAAAATAAAAAATAAAAAACAAAGGAGGAAAAAAACATGGAGAATGCATCAAAAGCATTAATTATAGCAGGAGCTATATTGTTATCAATTTTGTTAATATCTTTAGGAATAATGATATTTAACCAAGCACAAGACGCAACAAAAAATAGTGGTATGAGTCAAGCACAAGTATCTACATTTAACAACAAGTTTTCTAAATATGAAGGAAAAAAGATAAAGGGATCAGAAGTTAATGGTATGATACAAGAAGTAGTTGCAAGTAACGGTGATGAAGATAACCAAAATGCCAGTAGAATTATTACTGTTATGTTTGGAACCGCAAAAGTAGTTGAGGGAACAGCTGTAACAAATAATACAATACAATCAAATAAGACATATACAGTATCAATTTCTGAGTATGATAGCAATGGTTATGTTAAAAAAATACAAATAACAGCAGCAAATGCTAACGATAAGGCAAATAATTAAATTAATATAAGGAGGAATAATAATGGAAAACGCAGCAGACGCAATAAAAATGGCAGGAGCCGTATTACTATTTGTACTAGCATTATCCATTGTTATTCCGTTTTTTTCACAAGCAAGAGAAACAACGGACTTAATATTGGACGCTAGAGACAGAGAAACAACATACATAAATGGAAACTATTATTACAAAGCAACAGGAAACGAAAGACAAGTAGGATGGGAAACAATATTGCCAACAGTAATGAGGGCATACCTAGAAAACTATAAAATAGTATTTGTAGGCCTATCAGATCCAATTTACAAAATAAAATTAGATGGAAAAATAATTGATAAATATTCATTAGACCTAGAAACAAACAATGGAACAAAATATGAAAATGTAGCATTAGCAAATGAGGACCAAAAAGCTGAATTTTTATGTGGAATTTTATACCATAAATATAGAACAAATTACGAAGATTTTAATAAAAAATTTAATATAGAAATAGGAAGTAGATCCCTAAGTGATATGTTAAAAGGAAAAAAAATAATAGAAACATTAGGCGTTTACTATCAAAATGATTCAGATATACCAGATGTTAACAAAACACAAAAAAGAATTATAACATATACAATAACAAATTAACAAATATATGTAAATGCAAATATAAAAAAGGAGGTTAAAATGAGTGATACATTCATAACGGTAATAGCAATTTTGTTAGCAGTAGTATTATTAGTTGTAGTACCATTACAAGTTACATCACAAAGAGTTGACACTATGTCTAAACTTGATGTTGACACATTAACTTCCGATTTTGTTGAGCAAATACGAACTACGGGATCATTAACAAAAGATGATTATTATAATTTTAAACAAAAACTAACATCAACTGGAAACACATATGATGTTAATATGGAATTTAAAATTCTAGATGAAAATCCAGGTAAAAAAACAACACAGGTAACAAGAGACAAAATAGGAGAAAACGTATATTATTCAGTATATACGGCACAAGTAGAAAAAACACTTGAAGATGAAAAAAATGATGGAAAATATTCACTAAAAGAAGGAGACTTAGTATCTGTAACAGTAAGAAATACAAACCTAACAATAGGACAACAAATGAAAAATTTTGTATATAAAGTTGTAGGAAATGATACATATACAATTGCAGCATCAAAAAGTGGACTGGTAACAGCAAGTGGTGCAACATCAACAATATTAAGTAATAGCGTAGACAAACCAGAAATAACAGCAATATTTAAAGAAAATGATGCAAAAGGAAATGTCATAACAAAAAATAACACAAACTCATCAGAATTAACAAACAAATGGACAAATCAAAATGTATATGTAGAACTATCAAGCAAAGATAATTATGCTGTAGAATTGTTATTTTATAGAAGAAATTACAAAAATAGTACAGATTACAATGGATATGACCAAATATCAAATAACTTTACATTAACAGACCAGGGAGTACATGAATATCAAGTGTTTTGGAAATCAAGTTTATTAGTATCGCAATCACAATATTCAGAAATAAAAAAATTAACAGTAAGAATAGATAAAACAAAGCCAACATTAAACATTAGTACAACAGAAGCAGTATCAAATTCAAAAAATATAAATGTAAGCGCAAGTGATACAGGAGGAAGTGGAATAGCAGGATACTGTCATAAATGGTCAGAACCAAATCAAACACCATCATTAAATGGCGGAGAAGAATGGTCAGGAAATAATTTTATAACTGCAAACCCAGAAAATAATGACAAAAAATGTACAGTGTGGGTAAAAGACAATGCAGGGAATATATCAGATGCAAAAAGTATAATCGTACATAATATAGTAAAACCTGTAACAAAAGTAAGCCTAAATGGAGCAATAATAAAACAAGGGGAAACGGCAACATTAAAAGCAATATTAGAGGGCGGAAATGACTTTAAAAACATAAAATTTGAATCTTCAAATAACTCAATTGCAACGGTTGGTTCAAATGGAAAAGAAGTAAACGTAAGAGTAACAGGAAAAAGCGCAGGAAAAGCAACAATAAAATGTACAGTAACAAATCATGATAATACAACACAAACAGTCGAGGCGACAGTTACAGTAACATCAATAGCATTTAATCCAAATAGTGGAACATATAAAATTTCATATACAGATAAATCTGATAGAGTTACATTAAGAAGCAGAGTAAATGTATATGGGGAACCAAGCAAAACAGAATATGCATGGTCAAACTCAAATAATCAAGTACCAAACAATTGGCAACAATTCACAACTGGAAATGAAGTAACAAATATAGTTTCAAATCCGGGAAATTACTATTTATGGATACGTGCTACAGACCAATATAATAATTCTGTGACATATGTAAGTAACAATTTCTATGTAAAATACAAAGTACCAGATGCATCTCAAATTAAAGTAAATTATAGTGCAAAATATTGGACAAACCAAGATGTAATAGTTAGAGTAGAAAGTAATATAGCAGATTTTGGAATACAAATTAGCACAGATGTAAAAAATTGGTATTCAAATACAACATATGTATTTACAACTAATGGGACAATATATGCAAGATTTTATGATAAAACAACGCAAGAAATTGGAAATATAATGGCAATAAACGTAAACAATATAGATAAAACACCAATTAAGATAACAAATCAAATTACATGTACAGGAAATTCGTCAGATAGTATAAGTGTTAGACTTACTACAGTTGATAATGAATCAGGATTTTGCAAAGTTGTATGGCATTATACAGTTATTAGTACAGGCGAACATTATACAACAGAAGATGTTGAATGTAACATGAACGGTTATGAAACAGGAAATAGAGAAAATGTAATAAAGGAGAAAACACTTACAAATTTAAGACAAGGAAATTTATATGAGATATATGCAGAAATTTATGATGTAGCAGGAAATATGGTGCGTACAAATGCAATAGAACAATTGGCTGGAAAACGTTATGGAAACATCAAGGTAACAGAAAATAATCCAACCACTTGTATTGGCAAGAATTTAACATTTAGTGTTACATCAAATAAAAGTGGTGGAAAATTATCAGTATCAAGTGATAATACTTCTATAGCAGATGCATCAATTTCAGGAAATAAAATAACAGTTCAACCCAAAGGAGTAGGAAAAGCGAATATTGTAGTAACAAGTGCAGAAACCCAAAATTATTATATGACAAACACTTCAATTTCGGTAGAATTTTTTAATCATATTCCAACAGAAGGTGGTAACAAAAAGAGTGATGCAACATGTACTTCACCAGCAGTTTACTATAAAAAATGTAGTGAATGCGGAAAACAACTAACATCAACATATACAAGTGGAAATGCACTTGGTCATGATTATAAAACAGAAAAAATAATTGGAGATTGGAAATTTACAGAAAATAAAGGTAGTGGGGGAACCGGAAAAATTGCAGCAGTATTTAACAGGGCAGGTCAATATGCAAGATTTACATATAGTTCTTCTAATCCCCATACAATGAAAGTTTTATATTGTACAAGTGATACAAGTTCATCAATAGACCTATGCCTAGGAACAACAACATCAGCAACATCAGCAACAGTAGCATTTAGAGCATGGGGAAGCGGATATAAAATATTATATAATAATGGTAAACAGGTAAATGATTCAAGTGATACTCCTGGAGTAGGCGCAAATGGAATGTATAATTCATATATAGATTGGGGACATAATAGTAAAGGAACATGGACATTTACAATATTCTCTAATTCTGATAACACAGCAGCACATCCAACAACATGTGTAAGAAAATATTGTTCTAGATGTTCACACAGTGAAGACTACTATAGAGAATACTAAAATTTGTAAAAAAAAACTATAAAATAGTTTTCTTTTACACAATATTTTAAAAAACTTGAAAAATACAAACATAAATGCTATAATACAAATAGATTGAAAAAAATTAGGAGGAAAATAAAATGAGTGATACACTTATAACAATAATAGCAATAGCACTAGCAGCAATATTAATGTTCATATTCCCATTAATGACAATGTCAGACAGAACAGACGACGTTGCACAATTAACTGTAGACACAGCAACAACAGAATTTGTCGACGACATAAGAACAACAGGAAAAATAACACAAGATAAATATGACCAATTTTTACAAACAATAGGTTCAACAGGAAATACATATAATGTAGAAATGCAAGCACAAATATTAGACGAAAATCCAGGAAAGAAAACAACACAAACATCAAGTGAAAAAATAGGAGAAAATGTATATTATTCAGTATATACATCACAAATAGAGGACAAACTAAAAAGTGGTAATGGGGTATATAAATTAAAAGAAGGAGACATAGTTTCAGTAGATGTAAAAAACACAAACCAAACTTTATCACAACAATTAAAAAATTTCTTCTACAAAGTAGTAGGAAATGATACTTACTCAATTGCTGCCTCACATGGTGGAATAGTAACAGCAACAGGAAAGTAAAATAAAAGTTTCATTAAAATAGCCTGTAATAGAAGATATTACAGGCTATTTTACAAATAAGATAAATAAACGAAAGGAAAAATACATATGAAGATACAAAGTTTAGCAATAATGTTTATAATAATAGTGCTACCAATATCAATAGTAATGCAGACATATATACAAAATAGAGTGGAAACATTAAGTATGCAAAGTCAATATGACTCAAAACTAACAGGTGCAACATATGATGCACTAAAAGCATATCAAATAAACTCATTTAATAGTGATACATCATATTTAGCAAACTCGAAAATGCGTGATATTGAAGCGGGTGTTAATACATTTTTCAATTCCCTTTCAACAAATTTTGCAACATTAGGATATAATCAAAAAAGTTTGCAAGGATATGTACCAGCAGTAGTATTTACAATGTATGATGGGTATTATATATATTCTCCATACACGAATACATGGGATGATGAAACAAAAAACAAACAGGGAAGTGGAAACTCATTTAATGATGGTGATGTTTTATATGGAATAAAGCCATACGTATATTACAGTTGTAGATATATTAACGGAAGTACTGATGTTGTTATAACATACTCAATGGATAACTATGTTTCAATCCAAGGAAATGTTGCAGGAAAAGGTGTAGTTAGTTTATATGGATATCTTCTAGACAATGTAAATGTAAGTGGAGATACAGTTTCATACAATGAAATCGAAATAACAGGAGAACCAGTACTAGAAGAAAATGTATTTGTCGATGGTTATATACATAAATATAAATATGTAAAGAAAAATGGTACAAAATACTACAAAAGTGATGTTAGTAACGAAGTATTTTCTGTATTAAATGGAAAAAAACAAGTACAAAAAGACTTTGATTTTCCTACAGAAGATACCAGCGCGAAAAATTATTACATAGAAGCAACAAATTTAAAAAAATATATAACAAATTCTGATCTTGCAAATTTAACAATAGATAATGCAGTAGACATTTATGGAAAACAATATACAAAAGAAAACAATCCATTTACAAAATTAGGCAATAACGGAGATGGAAAAATATTTGACTTTGGGCATAAAGGCGGAATTGAAGCAGATGATTCAAACTTTAACACACATAGAATTGATGTAATAAAATACTCAATAGAAAGAAATCTATCTGTAGCAATATCAAATTATAACAATTATTACGATAAGGGAACAAACAGTACAGATTTCCAAATGCCACAATTGAAAGACACTGACTGGATGAAAATAATAGACAATATATCAATAATAACATTCTTACAAGGAATGAATGTAGGAGGAAAAGTCTATAATGGATATTCAGTTATAACAAACACAAAAAATACCGATGTAGTTACAAGTGACTCAATCTATATAAAAACAGTAACAGGAAATGAAACTGTTTTTCATAGACCATCAGAAAATAATCTTACCAATGATGACAATTCAGTTGGAGTATTTAATGTTGACCTAGAAAGAAGAACTGGAGAAAACTCAGATGGAGTTTACCAATATTACTATCCAAAAGAAGGAACACTATCTTATGATTCAATAGTAACGCAAAATACGGTAAATGAAAATAACACCATAAATAATAATATAGTTAAAAAATTATATTATACAGCACTTGGTAGAGAACGATACTGTTTATACAGAGAAAAATTAAAATTAAAATAAATGTGATAAAATTAAGATTTTATAGCAGTTAACATAGTGTATAAAATCTTAATTTTTTATTTTTCAAATTTATACAACCAAAATATAAATCGAATAAATTTCAAAAAAAAGCAAATAATATTAATAAAATAAAAAACAAGGAGCCAAAATTGAAAAACAAAAAAATCAAAATTAGCATAATAACAACAATTTTATTAATAATATATGCATACACACTATCAATACAAGCAATACCAGAAAACATAACAATAATCGAAGGAGAAAAAATAAACCTAAAAACAATAATCGGACTAAACGCAAACCTAGTAGAAAAAAACAATGTAATAGAAACACTAGCACAAAACCAAGAAAAAACAACAAACACACCAGGAAAAAAAACAGTAAAAATAAGCCTATTTGAGAACATATTTTTAAAAGACATAAATGTAGATGTATTACCCAAAACGCAAGTAATACCAGTAGGAAACATCGCAGGAATAAAACTATATACAAACGGAGTACTTGTAGTAGGAATGTCAGAAGTAGAAGGAATAGATAACCAAAAATACAAACCATATGAAAACACGGGAATTCAACAAGGAGACAGAATAATAGCAATCAATAATAGCAATATAAAAAACACAGAAGAATTAATAAAAAAAGTAAACTCATCAAAAGGAGAAGACATAAAAATACAATATATACACGAACAACAAACAGAAGAATGCTCAATAAAGCCAGTAGAAACATCAAAAAAAGAATATAAATTAGGCTTATGGGTACGAGATAGTGCAGCAGGAGTTGGAACAGTAACATTTTACGAACCAGAAAGTAAAAGCTTTGGAGCATTAGGGCATGGTATAGCAGACATTGACACAGAACAGTTAATTGACATTGCATCAGGAGAATTTGTAACAACAAAAATATTAAATATTATTAAAGGTGAAACAGGAAATCCAGGTAGAATACAAGGAACAGTAGATAATCAAAAAAATATAGGAACAATTAATAAGAACACAAAGTTTGGAATATATGGAAAAGTAGATAATATTTCAAGCCTAAATATTGATTTAAATAAAAAAATGGATGTAGCATTAAGAAATGAAATAAAATTAGGAAAGGCAACTATCATGTGCTGTCTTGAAAACGGCAAAGTAGAAGAATATGAGATTGAGATAGAAAAGATTTACAAGGAAAATAATTTTGATAATAAAAGTATGCTTATAAAAGTTACAGATAAAAAATTGTTAGAAAAAACAGGTGGAATTATTCAACGGAATGAGTGGTTCTCCTATTATTCAAAACGGAAAGCTAATTGGTGCCGTTACACACGTTTTGGTAAAAAATCCAGAAGAAGGATATGCAGTTTTTGGGGATATAATGATAAAACAAATGAAAAAAGGGGATTAAGGGATGTTCCTTTTTTCCCTTTTTCAAGGGATAAGGGGACACCCCTTTTTCTTTTTTAAAGTGATTTATGATCCATTTTTTGTTTTTAATTCTTTTCTAAAAGCATTGGACCTATTTTAGTAACAGTACCAGCACCTAAAGTTAAAATCAAATCATCTTTTTGAACATTATCTTTTAAGAAAGAAACACACTCATCAAAATCAGGAATATATTTAGCATCTTTACCCAAAGAAATAATTTTATCAACTAAATCTTTAGAAGAAATATTATAAGTATTAGTCTCTCTAGCAGCATAAATATCCAAAACAATAACATTATCAAAATTCAATAAAGCATGTGCAAAATCATCTAAAAGATTTTTAGTTCTGCTATAAGTATGAGGTTGGAAAACAACCCAAGACTTATTATGCTTTTTATTTGCAACAGATTTAGAAGTTGCAACAATCTCAGTAGGGTGATGACCATAATCATCATAAATGCTAGCCCCATTTACCTTACCTTTAAATTCAAATCTTCTATGAGCACCAGTAAATTTTTTAAGTGCAGATTGTAAATCCTTTTTATCAATTCCATAATAATCACATAATGAAATACAAGCCAAAGCATTTAAAACATTGTGACCACCTGGAACAGATAATTTAATTTTTTCGAAAAATTCACCTTTTTTATAAACATCGAACTCAGGGAAACCATCATTATCAAATTCAATATCTTTAGCAACAAAATCAGCATTTATATTTTCAATTCCATAAGTAATAACTTTTGCATTTGTATATTGAGGTAGGTCTAAACAATTTTTATCATCACCGTTAATAACTAATAGACCATCATTTGGTAACAATTTAACATATTTCACAAATGCTTTTTTAATATTTTCAAAAGTTTTAAAATAATCAAGGTGGTCATTATCAATATTTAAAATAATTTCAGCCTTTGGACTAAATTTTAAAAAACTTTCTACATATTCGCAAGCCTCAATAACAAAATGTTCACTATTTCCAACTCTATAATTTCCGTCTATCGCTTTCAAAAAAGCACCAACTTGAATACTAGGGTCTTTTAAAGCCTCTAAGAAACATAGTGAAATCATAGAAGTTGTTGTTGTTTTACCATGTGTACCAGAAATACAAATTGTATCTTTATAACATCTCGTAAGTTCACCTAAAAAATCGGCTCTTTCAATTGTAGGTATATTTAATTTTTTTGCTTCTAACATTTCAGGGTCATCTTGCTTAATTGCAGCAGAATAAACTACAACATCAGATTTTGCAACATCTTCCAAATTGTGACCAATTGTAACTTTTATACCCATTGAATTTAATTTGTCTGTTGCTTCAGATTTTGCCCAGTCTGAACCCGTGACATTAAAGCCCCAGTTTGTAAGGATTGCTGCAATACCGCTCATGCTTACTCCACCGATTCCTATCATATGTATATTTTTATATTTTGTTAAACTGCTTCTTTTAATAGTATTATCAGAAATGCCTTTTACTTTAGAAGCAATTCTTGGAGAATGATTAAATTTTTCAAGAAGTTGAGCCCATTTAAAATTAATAAGTTGAGATAAAACAAAACTATATTCTTTAAGCGATAGTACTTGTTGTTTAGTAAAAGAAATAAACATGCAATTTTTATCTAAATAATAAAGATCATATTCTTTTTTATTTGTTTTATTTGGAGATTTCCCAAAAGTCCGTACCTTTGCAATGTGTTTTTCATAGTATTAGATTTAAGGTTA
>ENA-ORTQ01004056-ORTQ01004056.1-human-gut-metagenome-genome-assembly--contig:-NODE-4056-length-10261-cov-1.908583_pt1 | contig 10261 bp, 10 predicted proteins | sample MGYA00241912_ERZ509188 | MGnify/ENA primary metagenome ERZ509188 (study PRJEB26280, sample SAMEA2338849) | human gut metagenome | biome: human gut; feature: human-associated habitat; material: faeces...
AGCGGCTGCTGGTTGCCCGCCTCGATTCCTGGGGCGATGAGCGCGCGTTCAAGACGTTCGGAGAGGTTGGGGTCGAGTTCCAGGGCATGGATCACGTGGGCGAGGGCCATGCTCTCTCCCGCCGTAAGGCGCAGCGGCCGCATGCGCGCCGCATCCCCTTCAAGGACGATCGAATCGCCTTGTCGGTAAGCGATCGCGCGGGCTCCCCCTTGCCGGTCGGCAAGGGTGGAGAGCAGGTCAAGATACCCGTCGAGCTCTTCGTCGGTGCATGCGAGCGCCCGGCGCATCTCGGCTGCACTAAGGCGGTGACCCGGAGCAACTGTGAGCGCTTCGAGCATCCAGAGGGCGTTGGTCACCCGATCGCTATGCGCCATGTGCCTCAACCACCTTATCGATCATGCGCTTCCATGCGTCAACGAATGCCTGCGGGGCCACAGGGCGCAGCCCCTCCCGCGCATGGCTGAGGGCAAACGAGGCGGCAGCATCAATATCCCGCCTCGATAGTCCATTGCCAGGAGCCGGCTTCTGTGAGGGCTACTTCTCCGCGTCCATGGGTGCATGCGAGCACCGCTGTCCGAGGCATGGAGGCGGGTAGCGAGAACTGCGCCTGCACCGATTCCCCCTCGCCGAAATCGAAGGGGAGAAAGACGTAGTCCTTAATGGAGAACGTGTTGGGGATGTTGTAGGTGCCCTTTGGGCGCCAGACCTTTTCGATGCGGTCGGTGCGAAAGGTGCGGATGCTTTGGCTTGCATCGTCGAGGCCGGTAACGTAGGCGCAGCCTTCATGGCTGAAGATTCCATATATGGCAAGGCTGCGCTTTGATGCTTCGCCGCGCGCGTTGCGGTACGAGAACGTGATCTTTTTGCGCGTGGCGAAGGCGCTCCAAAGTGCATCGAGAATAGGATCGAAGGCGTTGGAGGCCTGTTCGTCCCGTCCCTGCGGCGTGCTGCCCTCAGCAAGCTCGAGGGCCTTGTCGCGCACCGACTGGAGCGGGCGGCCAAGCGGCGTCGCCTGCCCCTCGAGATATTCATCTATCGCCGCGGCAAGCGTTTGTGCGTCGTCCCTTGTGACGATACCGCCTGTTGCGAAGGTATTCTCGCGGTCGAGCTTCCAGTAGCTCTCCTCGCTTTCGGCGGCGCCCAACGGCTTCGCTTCAACGATTTGAATGCCCTGCTCGGCGAGCTTCGAACGATCACGGCGAAACTTGCGAAGGTCCGAGTCGCGCTGAGGAGACCCATAGCCCAGATCGGAGTCCGAGACGATCTCTTCCGTAGAGAGCGCTCGCGTAGAGGCATTGAAGATAAAAAACAGGTTGAGGAGGCGTTGCGCCGAGGTGTCCCCGGCTATGGCCTGCGCTTCGTCATACGATGGCACGAATCCCTCCCTTTCTCGCATCCATTCTACATGAGGCCCCCGGGCGACGTGTTATGGAGATAGAAGGTGCAAATGGGTCTGTGAGCGCATATAACCTGCGGTAACGCAGCGGCGTTTTCAGAGTAGCGGTATACTTTCCAGAATACGGACGCATTATCTGCATGTTCTTATGCGTTGTGACCGCGACTATCGAACAGGGACAGGGAAAGCTGATGGCCACCACCCGTAAATATTTGAACCATCTACTCCAGAACATAGGGATCACTCCCGCGTGCAGCGAGGAAGAGCGAGCTGCTGCGGAAGATATCGCCCGCATCTTCTCCAACCATGGCTTTGAGCCGGAGGTTCAGGAGTTCAACGCCTCGGGCACCCCGAAGGTTGTGCTCGCCGCCTTGGGTATCGCGCTCTTCGTGGGCGCGGTGCTCATGGGTATTGGCGGCGTGGTGGGGATCATCGGCCTCTTGCTCACGGTCGCCGTGGGCGTGGTGTACGTGCTGGAGCGCATGGGCAAGCTGTCGTTTGCGGGCTTCGGCGCGTCCGGCCTCTCCCAGAACGTCATCGCCTATCACAAGGCGTCCGGCCCGCTCGCGTCGCCGCGCAACCGTCCGGTGGTCGTTGTCGCTCATTACGATTCGCCGCGCGCCGACCTGTTCTCGCAGCTCCCCTATGCGACGTACAAGCCCATCATCGTCAAGCTTATGCCGTATATGATGGTGGTCCCCGCGGTGCTCGCCATCATACGCTTGCTGCCGTTCCCGGGTGGCGCGAAGGTCGTGTTCTGGCTGCTCGCGATCGTAGCGGCCCTTATTCCGCTTGCTCATGCGGTGGGTATCATCGCGAACCGGTTCATCCTCCCGTATACCTCGGGTTCGATTTGCAACAAATCGTCTGTTGCCGCCATGCTCGGCGTGATGGATGCCGTTGCCCCGTTCGAGCACGGCGAGGAGTTCCCGAACGACGTTCCCTTCGAGGATTATTTCTCCGAGCAGGTTCGCATGGCTCAGGCAGCCGAGGTCGAGGCAGCGGTGGCCTCGGGAGACCTTCCCGAGGAGGCGCTCGATGAGCTTGCGGGCGTAGCCGCCGGCGACCAGGTGGAGGCTACGGAAGGCCAGGCTGGGGCGCAGGATGATCAGGGGCTCGGTGCCACGCTTGCCGGAACTGCGGCGCTTTCGCTCGATGATCTCGATGCCGGCCAGGCAGAGCTCTCGGGCAATGCTGTCCCGGAGGCCGTCGATGCGATGGGCGCCACCGCGGCCATGGCTCCGGTTGATGCCGTCGCAGGTGCGGCCGTGGATGCCGCAGCCGCCGTCGTGGATGCTGGCGCGGCCGCTGCCGGTGCGGTTCAGGGTGCCGACGATGCCGTTGCCGCCCAGGCGAGCGAATCCGATTCTGCTGGCGCTACGGTCGTCATGCCCGTGGTCGATGATGGCGCGGACGATGAGCGCGTGGCCGAGGGCGCAGCTGCAGAACATGGTGCCGATGAGGCTCCGGCCGACGATCTTGCGGATGAGCCTGCCAAGTTTGAAGACGAAGGCTATTCGGAGGAAGCAGAGGATGAAGCTTCCGCGCCGAGCGTTATCAACGCCTATGGTAATTACCGCTACGGTATCGATGTGATTCGCGCCATCGGCATGGTTCCCGAGAGCTGCGCCATCGAGTACGACCTCACTGAACCCGAGCCGGCGCCCGAGGCCGAGGCGGACGTTGCGGTCGATGAGAGCGAGCCTCTCGATCATGAGCAGGACGATGAGTTCTCCGATCAGACTGATGAAGAGCTCCCGCCGCTCGAGGACGAGTTCGAAGGCTACGCTTCCGATGAGGACGCCTATGCCGATGCCGACGATTACGGGTTTGAAGACTACGGCGACTATGACGATGATGCCTTCGCGCCGGTTCCGGTGAACCACGGGGCCGGAGCGCACCCCGCCGGCGCTGCCGCGGGTCTCGCTGAGACGCTCTCTGCTGTTGGCGCTCGTGCATCGCGGTTCTTCGATGGTGCGCTGCGCAAGGGCCGGAGCATGCTTGATTCCGTGACGTCTCATGGACAGGGCGATGCTTCCAACGAAGAGCTCGAGCAAGACGAGACCACTGCTGAGGCGAGCGCGCCAACGGTAGACGCTGCGGCTGACGGCTCCACTTCTGTGTCCGAGGATGCTCCCGTTACTGCCGACGCCGCGGAAAGCGGTGCTTCCGAGAGCGCGGCTGCGGAAGCCGAGCAGGTTGCCGATGTGGCCGATTCGGATGAGGGATCGTCTGTCGCGGGCGGCGCGACCCAGCGTTTCTCGGTAGCCGATGCCGCTTCGCTCGACCAGCCCGAAGCATCGAATGTCCAAGGGTCTTTCGGGTTAGACCCCGATGCAACGATTGCCCAGACGAGGTCCTTCCCCGTCCAAGATGCCACTGCGGCGCCGTCGCAGGCGTCTGACGCGGGTGTCGAGCAGGTGGAAACCGTCGACTCCTTGATGGCGCAGATTACCGCCCCGCGTCGTACCACTCCTCAGCCCGCGCCGCAGAACCGGGCGTTCAGCATGGTTCCCGATCCCGCGGCTCCCTCGGTCAACCAGATGTCGACGGTCAACAGGTCCTCGCTCTTCGATTTGCCGGATCCGTCTACGACCCCGGTTGATCCGTTTGTGACCGAGCCTGCTGAGCCGGCAGCGCCTGCCAACCAGGATGCAACCCCGGCGCCCGCCCAGGGCGCGTTCAGCGTGATTTCGTCCGATCAGGACTATGTCGCTGACTACGGCCAGGATGGCGGTTTTGGTTACAGCGACGGATATGGTGCCGATACCTACGAGCGCGATGACAGCGTGTTTGAGACCATCACCGCCGACGCTCCAGAGCCTCTGGCGGCAACCGGTCGTGCGAAGAGCGGGAAGCGCGGTCTCGGAAAGCTCTTCCATCGCAAGAAGCAGGACGAGTCGAGCATGAGCGACTGGCTTGGCGTCGACGATGATTTCGATGCGAAGCGCTCTGGCCGCGATATCGGGTCTTGGGATAATTTCGAAGGCGATGACTGGAAGGGTGGCGCCACCAGCTCGAACGGCGCTTCGCAGGAAGATCTGCGCGACGCTGTGACCTCGATGGGCGACGACGAGCTTCTCGGCCATGACATCTGGTTCGTGGCAACGGGCGCCTCCGAACTCGATAATGCAGGTATCCAAGCGTTCCTCGATACGCATCGCGATAAGCTGCGCGGCGTGTTCCTCATCAATCTCGAGAGCATCGGCGCAGGCGAGCCGCTTATGCTCGCAACCGAGGGTGAAGAAGGCGGCAAGCGCGTGCTCAAGGGCGACAAGCGCATCATGAACCTTGTCCGCCGCGTGTCTGGCGCCTTCCATCGAGAGTTCGCAAGCGTCGAGATGCCCTACCTTACGACCGATGCCTACCGTGCCATGAGCATGAGCCTGCGTTCGCTCACGATCGCCGGCGTTGAGGGCAACCACCTCGCCTGCTCGCATTCCGAGGACGATCTGCCGTATCGCGTCAACGAGAAGAACGTCAGGCTCGTTGCCGATGTTGTCACGGAGGTCATCAGGAGGTCCTAAGAAGAGCACCTGCTCGCACGTCTCGAATGGCAATGACGGGGCGCCGATACCCTAGGGGTGTCGGCGCCCTGTTTCATTCAAGGGCTATCAACCCCGTGGCACGCCTCGCGCAACGGTTCATTTTGGTTCATTTTGGGACGGGGTCAAAATGAACCATTTTGGGTGTTGGCGTCCTGTTTCATTCAAGGGTCCCCAACCCTGTGGTACGTCCTGCGCACCACTGAAAGCCACCTGCTAGGCGGATGGTTCTGATGCCCGACCATGCGTTGGCATTGCTATGCGTGGGCGTTGAGGTAGGCGATGATGTCGTCAGATTCGTAAAGAGGCTTCCCATCGATAAACAAGCAGGGGACCTGGACCTTTCCGCCCACGTTTTGGAGGGTCGAGCGGTCGCTGGGGTTAGCCGTGATATCGCGGAGGGGTATCTCGACGCCCTGGCGCTCCATATAGGAGAGCACCTTCCGGCAGAACGGGCAACCGGGCATGATATAGAGTTCAAGTGCTTGCGACATGCGGAGCTCCTTTCGTTTGCTGGGTATTGCTGCTATACCCAACTCTTGGATAAACCGACCATTGACGTTTGTTCAGGGTAAAGTTGCTCAAGCGGCCACAGAACCATCAAAAGCTGGTAGCATAACAGGGAGCTGGTTCGTATCCGGAGGTCCAGGTGAGTGAGATCATCGAGTTTATAAAGCGCCATTGGATCGCGTATCTCATCGGTGCGATTCTTGCCATCGCGCTCGGCCTCGGGGTATCCCTCTTTATTCTTCGTGTTGGTTCCACCCCGGAACAGCTCCATGCTGAAGAGGTGGCTTCGGAGCAGTCTAAGTCGTCATCCGGGCTCTATCTCTTCTAACCAGCTTCTGATTGGTCTCCTGATACGAATATCACGATGGTGCGCCACATGCTGTGACCGTTTCCTTCGGTGCAGGTGATGAGGCTGAGGACGCGGCGCGCGCCACTAATCGCAGTCTGCCAGTTCTCGGTGCAGGCGGATGCTTCACGTGCGAGCTCGGTGAGCCATGCCTTCATATCTTCAATGGATGTAAAGGAAAACCGCTGTATCGCTTCGTACGATGCGGGAACGCGGAGCGCACCGAGCGGTTGGAAGATTGTGGTTCGATCGACCTTGCCATCCTCAACGGAGCGCCATGTGGCATTGCCGAGCTTATCGAACGCGTCTTGTTGGCATCGGTTCGCCAGTTCGCCAAACAGCACCGGTGAGCTTGCAAGATGGTGGGCATACACCACGACGTGTTGCCCATCTTTGGAGCTCCTCCGGTCGATATACGGGCATCCGAGGCTGTGGGGAGTCCCATCGATGGCATGATGGAGATAATAGTCGTCTGCCATGGTTGAAGTTGGTTGCGCAACGGGATAGCTGATCTGTGTGCCATCAACGTCTATCCAGGCCACAACGGCGGGGTTGTGATGGGTCTCCTGATCCGTAACCTGGATATCGTTGGTGTTGGAGGCGAGCGCGCCCATAAGGCCCCGCATGCACAGGTCATACACGTCGACCTGCGCTGAGATGATCCCGGCGGAGCATGCGCCGAAGAGGCAGACAACGGCAAGGCACGGGGCAGCTATGGAGTGCAGGATGCTTTTGACGGAATAACGTGCGCTCATCGTGCCTAGTGCTTCCCGCGTCTCCAGATCGCCATCAAGATGCATGCGATAAGGGCGATGCAGACCGTTACCGCTAGTATGGGAGCCATCGATGTTGCGCCTGTTTTTACGAGCGGGCCCGTAACCGATAGAGGCGTCTGTGCAAGGATGCCCGATCTGTGGTTCGCCAGCGTTTTCATAGCGAGCAAGGCCACGTCATCTGCAGCCCATGCCTGTTTGGGCAAGAAGAGGGGTGCAGCGATAGCAAGGACGAAAGTCGCCGAAGCAATCGTGCGCATGAGCAGCCTCGTGACCCTTGTGTTGATTGCTTTCGGATGCCACCTGGGCAATACGCTCGGCGCGCGCCCCTGGCCTGTGTTTTGAGTGCGAGTCTTGCCGCCAAAGCCGCATCGTCTGCCCATCGCTGCCTCCCTCTTCACGCCGTGGTCCAAGCATATGAAGGGGAGGTGGTCGATAATTCGGTGGTAGATGACAAGATACCGTCTTAGAGCCGAACAAAAACTGAAAGACTAAGGAAAGCGGCAGCTTCTCAGCCCTGTCGCATGAACAACCAAATTCGAGGTGTGGCGAACAGGACCCTATTGCTCCACCAAAGGAACAGGGCCCATCACAATCGAGTGGCCTCGGCCTGGCCGGCCGCCCCAACCTGGTGGGCGGTCGCAACCCAGCCAGCAGCTCCAACCTGGCAGTCGGCCCCAGCCTGGCCGGCATGGATCCCAAATGAGGTTCCGAGTCTTCGACTCGCCTCTCATGAATCCAACAATGGTCTCTTAGGCTATTCCGCACCCGATCCGCATGAATCCAAAAGGAACTTTCGCGCGATTCCGTTCCGGCGAGCGGCAATTCAGGGGGATTCAAAAAGTCGTGCGTCATCGGCGCCGAGCTCAAGGAGGACAAGCTGGCAGAGCTGTTCGGCCTGTAAGCGGGAAAGGAAACAACTGCACTATGGCTGATATTCCTGTCTATCTCATCGCCGGCTTTCTGGACGCCGGCAAGACCAATTTCATCAACGGCATCCTGGAGGACGGCTTCGCCCGCCAGGACCGGACGCTGCTCTTATGCTGCGAGGAGGGCGAAGAGGAGTACAACTCCCGTGCCCTGGATAACGTGACGGTCATCACCATCGAGGACGAGGAGGAGCTCAAGTGCTCCTACCTCAAGGAGCTGGAGAAGAAGTACCGTCCCCAGCAGGTGCTCATCGAGTACAACGGCATGTGGCAGATGGAGCGGCTCTACCGGGAGGTGCTGCCCGCCAACTGGGTGCTCTATCAGATCATGACCATGGTGGAGGCCTCTACCTTCGACCTCTATGCCAAGAACATGGGCCAGCTGATGATGGAGAAGATCACCAACGCGGACATGCTGGTGTTCAACCGCTGCACACCGGAGCTGCGGGACTCCCTGCGCAAGCGGAATCTGCGGATGGTCAACCGCCGGGCGGACATCTACCTGGAGAAGGAGGACGGCACCAGCGAGGACTACCTCACCGGCGACGAGTGCCCCTTCGACCTGAGCCAGGACCTGATCGACGTGCCGGACGACGACTTCGGTGTGTGGTATGTGGACGTGATGGATCACCCGGACCGCTGGGCGGGCAAGATGGTCCACATGAAGCTTATCATGTGCCACTCCAAGAAGTACCCGGGCATCCACTGCCCCGGCCGCTTTGTCATGACCTGCTGTGAGAACGACATCCAGTTCATGGGTCTCATCGCCAAGGGCATGAACCTGAACCAGTACCAGAACCGGGACTGGGTGGAGGTCACCGGCCGGATGGCGGTGGAGAAGCACGCCGCTTACAAGGGCAAGGGGCCGGTGATGCATGTGATCTCCATCGGGCCCTGTGAGAAGCCCCAGCAAGAAGTCGTGACGTTCTAAGGGGGGAGCGGGCTCCCCTCCTAACCACCCCACCACCAGTCTGCGGACTGGTGTGTGCGCCCAGGGCGCACGGGTCAAGGGATTTTCGGCAGGCGCATGTCCTGCCGAAAATGATTGAAAGATCTTCTTTCGCCGCTGGCGAAAGAACTGGGAAAACCCTTGGTTTTCCCAAGTCCCTTTTCTGCGGGTATCGAAAGAGGAGGAGATTCGTTTGAATTGTCCTTTTTGCGGCGCGGAAATGGGGAGCGGCGCTTTGCAAAGCAACTATGGAATCTATTGGCTGCCAAAGCCTCGGAAAGCCGGACCACCGGACTTGTCTAAGGATGCAGAGCATTTGAGCAGGCAGGATACCCCGCTCATTACGCCACCTTATATCCCAGCCTCCCGCTGTACCAAGTGCCGGAAGATTATTCTTGATTACTGAGCTGCCGCCCCGGTCGGCACGTCTATGACCGTCCGGGCCACGGTGCGGCGGGCGGTTGATAACCGCCCCTACGGTCCTGCAGGGGTCCGGCGGAAATCCGGCGGGCGGACACACAGTTCCGCCCCTACCGCTCCCGGCAGACCAGCTCATCCAGCGACAGGCCGTAGAAATCCGCCAGGGCGATCAGCGTAGACAGGGTCGGTTCCCGCTCTCCACGCTCATACGTCTGATAGGCCCGCCAACCGATGCCGATGATTTTTGCCAGCTCGGTTTGTTTCAGGCCCCTTTGCTTTCTCAGTTGAAGAAGGTGTTCTGCAAACGTCATAATTCCTCTTCCGCTCTTGACAGACACAAATATGTCTGCTATGATACGTACTATAAAAGACACAATCGTGTCTGTCAAACAAATTCAGGAGTGATCCCCTATGTCCGATTACATCGACATCCTGCTCACCGCCCTGGAGGACGAGCTGTTCCCCTCTCTGGGCAAGGACTACTTCCTCTCCCTCCAGCAGGCGAACGACGCCTTGACCGCGCTTTCCGCCACCCTCACCGATCAGCAGCGTGCGCTGCTGGATTCCTATGAGGACGCCTCCGCCGCCGCAGGCAGCGCCTATCAGGACGCCTACGCCCGCAGGGCCTTCCTCCTCGCGCGGGAGGTCTACCGTTAAACGGCCTCGCCGTACAGCGCCCAGGTGTTGCTGCCGGTGACGGCCACATCCGCGAACTGCCCGATCAGGGCCTTGTCCCCTTTCAGCCGCACCAAGCGGTTGCCCTCCGTCCGGGAGGTCAGGGGGTACTCCGGGTCGTCGCTCTCGCCGTCCACCAGCACCCGCACCGTTTTGCCCACATAGGCGGCGTGGAGCTTGGCGGACATATGGTTCTGGACCTCCAGGAGCCTGTCAAACCACTTCTGCTTCTCCGCCCGGGTGGCCGGGTCCGGCATGGCCGCGGCCTTGGTGCCGGGGCGGGGGGAGTAGATGAAGGTGAACAGGGCGTCAAACCCCACCTCCTCCACCAGGGACACGGTGTCCATGGCCTCCGCCTCCGTCTCGCCGGGGAAGCCGATGATGACGTCGGAGGTCAATACCAGCCCGGGCATGACCCGCTTGGCGTAGTTCACCAGATCCAGGTACTGCTGCCGGGTGTAGCGGCGATTCATCTCTTTCAGGACCCGGTCGTTGCCGGACTGGAAGGGCAGGTGCAGCTGCTTGGCCACATGAGAGCTTGCGGCCATCACGTCAAACAGCCGGGGCGTGGCGTCCTTGGGGTGGCTGGACATGAAGCGGATGAGATATTCTCCCGGGATCCGGTCGATGTCCGCCAGCAGGTCGGGGAAGTGGTAATCCAAATCCAGGTCGTTGCCGTAGGAGTTCACGTTCTGGCCCAGCAGGGTGATGTCCTTGT
>ENA-ORTQ01004057-ORTQ01004057.1-human-gut-metagenome-genome-assembly--contig:-NODE-4057-length-10258-cov-2.492306_pt1 | contig 10258 bp, 7 predicted proteins | sample MGYA00241912_ERZ509188 | MGnify/ENA primary metagenome ERZ509188 (study PRJEB26280, sample SAMEA2338849) | human gut metagenome | biome: human gut; feature: human-associated habitat; material: faeces...
CGAGGAATGGGCGCCGGCTTCGGCAAGGCGTGGAAGACTTTATCTTCCCTGCCTATTTTTTTTTTGACTCCGAGTTCTTTCATTGCATTTTCGAACTCGTGAGCTTTAGCCGCAGCTTCTTTACGCTTTTGTTCCTTTTCGGCAGCGATTCTTGCTTCTTCTTCCTGTTTGACTTTCAGTTGTTCCTTCAAGCCCATCAGAGAAGCAAAAGACTCTTTATCGACATTCATTTCCGTTAATCAACCAAACCGTTTGTTTCTAAATAGTTTAAGGCGTCCAGAGCAGCCATACAGCCGGAAGCAGCGCTGGTAATGGCCTGACGGTAAACCTGGTCCTGGCAGTCGCCGGCGGCAAAGACACCCGGGATGTTGGTTGCCTGAGCAGCGCCGGAGGCAATACCCTTAGTGACGATGTAACCGTGGTTCATCTCCAGCTGGCCTTCGAACATCTTGGTGTTGGGGGAGTGGCCGATGGCAATGAAAACGCCCATAACCGGAATATCTTCCTTTTCACCGGTCTTGAGGTTGTTTAAACGGACGCCGGTCACACCGGTCTTGTCACCCAGGATTTCGTCGAGCGTGCAGAACTCGTGGAGGACGATCTTGCCTTCGGCCGCGACGGCTTTAAGACGATCTACCATGATTTTTTCAGCGCGATACTGGTCGCGGCGGTGGATCATGTGAACCTTGGAAGCGATACCGGCAAGGTAGATGGCTTCTTTAATTGCAGAGTCGCCGCCGCCGACGATGGCAACTTCCTGGTTGCGGTAGAAGAAACCGTCGCAGGTTGCGCAGGCGGAAACGCCTTTGCCCTTGAATTCCTCTTCACTGGGAAGGCCGAGATACTTAGCGCTTGCGCCTGTAGCAATAATCAAAGCGTCGCAAGTGTAGTTGCCGTTGTTGCCGACCAGGCGGATCGGTTTTTCGTTCAGATGGGCTTCTGTGATTTCATCGAAAACGATTCTGGTTTCAAAGCGTTCGGCATGTTCGAGCATGCGCTGCATGAGCTCCGGACCCATCACGCCTTTGGGATCGCCGGGCCAGTTGTCGACTTCAGTCGTTGTTGTCAGCTGGCCGCCTTGCTCCATGCCTGTAATGAGAGTAGGTTTTAAGTTAGCGCGGGCTGCATAAACGGCGGCGGTGTAGCCGGCAGGGCCCGAGCCGATAATCAAAACTTTACTGTGTTCGGTATTGGTAGTCATGTTCTACTTCCTTTAATATTCACAAATTGCCCAACAATTATAGAGCGTTGGTTTACAACTAGAATTACGGAAACACCATTTAACACATAATGAGCAACTCAATAGAAACCTCTTTCTTATATAGAAATTCCCCCCGGTTTCGAAGCAATTCGGACGACGAGGTCGGAGCCGGCGGGAAACTCTGGGGCCTGGTTCTCTTCTGCGGTTGTGCGGCAGCTTGTATTGCTCTTTCCCTTGTTCTGGGAAGTTATGACTACTCGGATCCGGGATTTTCACGTTTCAATACCAAGCTCCAAGTCAGCAACCTCTTTGGAGTGCAAGGCGCTTGGACGGCCGATCTGTTCTATCTTTTATTCGGCTGGGGCGCCTGGGTCTTTGTTATCGGACTCTTTTATTTTCTGGTTCGCGGCTTAAAGCGCTTGCGCGGAAAGAAAGTTTCCGTTTCACCGATTCCGATGGGTTTCCGGATTTTGGCTTTCTGTGTGTTGGTCCTCAGCTGCTGTGCGCTGTTCTTCCTTCGGTTTCATACTCATTCTGAAGGGCTTCCCGGCACGACGGGCGGAGCGCTCGGAAGTGCGATCGGATCCGAGCTCCTCTATTGGATGAGTCTTGAAGTCGCTACGGCTTTCGTTCTCGTGTTGGTTCTTTTTTGCTCTTCCGTGTTTTTCGGTTTTTCCTGGCTTTCTGTCGCAGAGCAAATAGGAAGAACCTTTGAACGCTTATTCCGTCGGGTCGCTTCCATCAAGCAAAGTAAAGAAGATGATGCCTTTGCGAAAGCCTCTATGGAAGAGAGAGAGAAGTCACTGCAGGACAGGCAAGGGCCTTCTCCGGAACTGCCTGCACTTCCTGCTGCTTCCGCACCGATTGTTCAGCCGCCTGTTGAAGAGATTAAAACAGAGGAAGTGTTATTTGCTGACGAAAAAGAAGACGAGGTTAAAGGTCCGGATCAATTTAAACCGATTGATTATGAACGCGATCCTGAAGAGTTAGCACCGGTTTCACTCCGCCCGACGCCGGAAAATACCGTTGCGCCGATGGAAGAAGAACCCTTTGATATTGAAGATATCCGCGCAGAAGAGGAAAGTGTCAAAGATCTGCCGATCGAAGATCATGTCATTGAACAGCCTGCTCAGCCGATTGAAGAAGTTCCGGAAGAGCCGAAAGAATTTGTTCTTCCGCCGGTTTCCCTGCTGAATGATCCTCCGTTTGAAGCGGTTACGGTCAGCAGAGAGGAACTTAACCTGACTTCTCAGCGTATCGAACACATTCTTCAAAACTATAAAATCAACGCTAAGGTGCTTTCTGCGCTGCCAGGCCCGATTATTACTCGGTTCAAGCTGCAGCCGGCCCCCGGTGTTCGCTCTCGTAAATTCGTCGAAGTGGCCAAGGATTTGGCCCGCGGTTTAGGCCAGCCCAATGTCCGTATTGTGGAGAATATGCAGGAAGCGGACTGTATCGGTCTTGAAGTTCCCAACTCTTCCCAGTCCGTACAGACGATTTACCTAAAAGAAATCATCAACAGCCATCCTTTCCAATCCAGTACTTCTCCGCTGACCTTGGCTCTGGGTAAGGGTGTTGCCGGAGACCCGGTCGTTATCGATTTGGCCAAGGCTCCGCATCTGTTGGTCGCGGGTACCACCGGCTCCGGTAAGTCCGTCGGTATCAACGCCATGATTCTTTCGATGCTGTACAAGAATCCGCCGGATAAGCTCAAGCTGATTCTGGTGGACCCGAAGGAAGTGGAATTTAGTCCTTACGAAGATATTCCGCACCTTCTGACGCCGGTGATTACCGACATGGCCAAGGCCGCACACTGCCTGGCGTGGGCGGTTCGAGAAATGGATCGACGCTACAAACTGCTGAAGATGGCCGGTCAGAAAAACTTTGACGGTTACAACCAACGCATTCGCGAAGCGAAGGAAGCCGGTACTCCGATCATGAATCCGCATGCTCAGCCGCCGATTCCTTTGGAAGAGATCCCGTACATCATTATCATCATCGACGAGTTGGCTGACTTGCTGATGGTTTACGGCAAGGAAGTTGAGACTCAGATCATGCGTCTGACCCAAAAAGCTCGAGCTGCCGGCATGCACATGATTATCGCCACACAGCGTCCGAGTGCGGACATTGTTACACCGGTGATTAAGGCCAACTGTCCTTCACGTATCAGCTTTCAGGTCTCTAACCGTTATGACTCCACGACGATTTTGAATACACCTGGGGCGGAAGAGCTGCTGGGCCGCGGCGATATGTTCTATATGAAGCCGAGTGCCCAGCTGCAGCGAATCCACGGCGCATTCGTTCCGGACGAGGAAATTTACCGCGTCACCGAGTTCCTCAAAGAACAAGGTAAGCCGGAATACGTGGACGGGGTGACGGACGCGCCTGAGGAAGAGGAGGAAGAAGTTGAAGAAACAGCGTCCGCCCGCAATGATGGCAATGAGCTTTACGACAAAGCAGTACAGCTGGTGACGACGGAAAATCGTCCGTCCATTTCCTATCTGCAGCGGCGCCTCGGCATCGGCTACAACCGTGCGGCCAACCTCATTGAAAAAATGGAACAGGAGGGCGTGGTTTCTAAACCGAACAGCATGGGCAAACGCCGAGTTCTGGTAGGCTCCGGCCCGTCAATGGATTAAGAGCACAGAAAAGAAAAAACGGAAGGTTTTGAGGCCTTCCGTTTTTCTTAGTGATAATCGGTTAGTTTTCCGAAGCCTGAGCAAACAAACCGCGTTCGGCTGCCCATGTCCAGGGCGTGTCGAGCCAAGCATCGATTTGTTCTTTCTCATGTGCGTCGATAAGGCCTAATTTTTCGGCTTTTTCAACAATGAACGCAAAAGGAAGAAGCTGATAAGCGGTGATGTGATGCTTTTCAAAGTTTCTCATCGTCTCCGGCATATCAAAGTTAGTGATTGCAAAGCAGGCTTCTACGATGGCGCCGGCTTCACGAAGTACTTTGGCTGCATCCAATAAAGAAAGACCGGTAGAAAGATGATCCTCAATGATGAGAACTTTTTTGCCTTTGACGTCGATACCGTCGATTCGGCTGAGGTTGCCGTAACTCTTGGTAGCGCGGCGCACCGTGACGAACGGAACGCCGAGGCGGTAAGCCAGGGCGGCGCCGTGAGAAGTTCCGGCGCCTTCAACGCCGGCGATGACGTCAAGCTTCAGTTCAACGATGCGGGATGCCATCGTTTCAACAATATCTCTCCAGGCTTCGGGATAAGAAGGAAGGATACGGTTATCAACGTAAATCGGAGTGACCAGACCAGAGCGAAGACGCATAGGCTTGTCTTTGAGAAATACGATAGCGTTATGGCTGAGGAGGTGTTCAGCCATGATATCTTGAGCGATAAAAGAAGTAGGCATTGCAAACACTCCTAGATTTGGATAGAGAAGTCGGTGTTTTCCAGCGGTGGCAGACCGAGGACTCGGCGTCCGTTGACCGTCGCAATCTTTGCCAGGGCTTCCATTTCGTCATAACGGCAGCCGGTCGCAAGCGTCATAAGTTCGTGCCACATATCGCCGCCGTTCCAAGGCACCATGGCGTCGCAGACGTTATCCGTACCTAAGGCAACAGTGATGCCGGCAGGATCGAGCTCATCGACAGGAGTCATCGAGTTATGGACAGGGCCGATACTTTCCGAACGCGGTGTGTCAATCCAAGCAGTAGGGCAGGCGATCATCATGACGTCGGCTTTTTTCATCAGATCGTACAAGCGGCGGCGATACATTCTAGAGTGAGCAGCGATGGAAATACCGTGAATGGCCACAACTTTGCCCTGCATACCGTGTTCAATGGTTTTAGCGCACAGTTCTTCGGTTTCATATTCGAGCGATTCATTGAATTGGTCGACGTGAACGTGAACCATCTTATTGAGGCGTTTTGCAGTGCTCAAAATAATGTCAAAAGCTTCGGAGCCTTTTCCGTAGTCCTTTTCATCGCGTTTCGGAAGGGCACCGATGATGTCGACCATTTCGGAGCCGATATCAAACCATTGTCTGGCCTCAGGATCGATAACACCCTTGAGCGTCTGATTAGCGAATTTAACAGTCAGCTGATCTGCGTAATGCTCTCTTGCTCGAACGCCCGCTTTGATGGCGCGGTCTCTGCTCTGCGGGTCGATGTCCACGAAGGTACCGACGGCAGTGACGCCTTGAGAAATCATGAGCTCGAAGAATTGACAAAATCTTCTGTAGAAGTCCTCTTCAGTGGATTCTGACTTCAGCTTATCCAGTGCATCCCATTTCTGCTGCAGCGTACAAGTCTTCCTCATGTGCAGCACATCCGGACTCAGCGTAAAGGAACGGTCTGCATGAGCATGGGTATTCACCCATCCGCCGTTCCTTTTGATGACCGGTTCAATCATCGAGCGAATAGTAAGAGGAGTTTCCAAGTTCATTTCAATTCCTGTAAAAAAAAGGCCTCCCGAAATTGGGAAGGCCGTTGAAGAAAACAGTTATTTTTGGGCTTGCGCAAAGCCCTCCAAAAAGACAGAAGTTTTTCTTCTTGAATTTGGATTGTTCGTGTTTTCATGAGCTAGGAGCATAGCAAAAATAAGCCTGGATTTTTTGATTGAAAGCCTAGGAGAACGAACAAATCGCAAACAATATTTGCAGGAAAACACTAGTCTTAGTAAAACTACTAATCATCATTTATGATTGGTTCAGACCTAACTTTCTTTTTGTTAGAACGAGGAAGAAACGTTTCATGAAAAAAGCATCACTTTTAGCCATTACCGGTTTATTTCCGTTCGTTGTTTTTTCCCAGCCGTCGGATCTCTTAAATAATTTTTTGAATGAGACAAAACAGGCATCAGGTGCTTTTGAGCAGCAAACATTTCAAAAGGACGGAAAACCTGCAGAAGAATTACAGGAAGGAACGTTCTCGTTTTCTCGGCCCGGAAAATTTGTTTGGACTTATACCAGCCCGTATCCTCAGAGGATGGTTTGCGACGGAAGCCGAATCTATATTTGGGATGAAGATTTAAACCAAGTGACCGTTCGGTCGGCTAAAGGAGCCATTCCTAAGAGTCCTGCCTCTATCTTATTTGGAACTCAGTCCTACAAAAAAGATTGGAATGCGGCACAACCCAAGCAAGAAGACGGATATATCTGGATCACGCTAACGCCTAAAGCCAAGGACGCGTCGGTGAGCTCAGTTTCTTTCGGATTTAAGTCTGAAAAACTGGAAAAACTCATTTTTGTCGGATCGATGGGCGAGAAGACAAACCTCACGATTTCCGATCTTAAGACTGATGTTCAGTTAAGCCCCGAGACTTTTAAATTCACGGCTCCTAAAGGTGCGGACGTGATCGAAGTCAAGTGAAAGATCTTTGTTCGGTCTTGACGCCGGAATCCGAATTTTTAGTCAGGTATCCTGAGGCTGATAACGCGCAGTGCTTCTCTTTTTAGAAAAATTGTGCGATTTGTGTTTCTTTTGTCAGTTTTTATGCTCAAATTTGTGGGGAGAGTCGGTTTAATTTTTAGACGGCGCTAAATAGTGTTATTCTCCGAGTAACAGAACACACGGGGAGCCAGGTCTTCTAATTCAGTCCCTTATAAGTAAAAAGAAGGCCGGCTTGTATTGATGGACACAAAGAACGAAGTTTTTCGTCCGGCGAGAAGTCGGGCGAACTCTGCCTTCGTTACCAACGGAGGCATGAATGAGTAAGGTTTTTCTATGCGGTGATCCGCACGGAGAGTTTGACCACATCCTAAGCGCTATAGACCAGTGGCATCCGGATGCGGTCTTGATTCTCGGCGATCTGACGCCGTCTCATTCCTTGGATGAGATTTTTAAAGGTGTTAAAGGAACCAAGATTTACTGGATTCCGGGCAATCACGACACTGACTCAGACCTTATTTATGACCGTCTTTGGAGGTCTTCTTTCGCTAAACATAATCTCCACGGCAGAGTTCAGGACGTTTGCGGCGTAAAGGTAGCCGGTTTGGGCGGCGTATTCCGAGGTCAAATTTGGATGCCTCCTGCAATGCCGCTTTATGCTTCTCCAAGTCTTTTCATCCGAAAGATCGGTAAGAGCGGAATGTGGCGCGGAGGTCTTCCCCGCAGACACCGTTCGACGATTTTCCAAAGCGTTTATGAAAAACTCAAGGAATGCAAGGCCGACATCCTGATTACGCATGAAGCCCCCTCAATGCATCCGAAAGGCTTCAAAGCCTTGGACGATCTTGCTATGAAAATGGGCTGCAAAATTATCTTTCACGCCCATCAGCATGAAAGCAAGCGCTATTGCCCGTGTAACGGACTCTGCGCACGCGGAATCGGACTTCGCGGAATCATTGATTTGGAAGGAAACGTTATCGTTCCCGCACAGGTTGATCCGCGCGAGCTCGAAGCAAAAGTGCAGTCTGCACCTTCTCCGGTGAGAGCTCAGTTAAGAAGAACGCCGGCTTCTAAGTTCCGGCGTCTCAATCGATTCAATCGGTTTTCAAGAAAGGGATGGTCTAACAAGTCCCCCAAAAAGGAACGACAGGGATAAGTTCTCCGTCTTCGGGCGCAGCCTGATCATCGGCCAGATAAATAAAGCAGTTGGCTTTTATCATGGACTTTAAGGCTCCCGTCTTTTGCGAACCCGCCGGCGTTACCGTCACAAGGCCGTCTTGCATTGTCAGCAGACCTCTTTGGAAATCCGTATAACCCAAATTTTTCTTAAATTTGCCTTTTGCCGCAGCTAAAGCGTAGATCAGCTTGGGATTCTTCTGACCAGAGAGTAACGCCAAGGCAATGGAGACAATGGCATAGAAAGTGACTTGAGCGGCGGTGGGATTTCCCGGGAGTCCGAAGAAATATGCTTTTCCGATTTTTCCGACGGCCAAAGGCTTACCCGGTTTAATCAGGCAATGCCAAGATATCAATTCTCCGATCTCCAAGACGACTTTTCTTGTGAAATCGGCTTCTCCGACGGAGACTCCGCCTGAGGTAATCACAGCATCGCACTCTTGAGAAGCTCTTAAGAGACATTCTTTCAAGGCTTCAGGATTGTCTTTGATAACACCGTAATCGATGATGTCAAAGCCTTTTTCTCTTAACATCGCTCCGATACAGTAACGGTTCGAATCGTAAATTTTTCCCCGAGCGAGCGGCTGATCGATGCTTTGAAGTTCGTCGCCGGTGGAGAAAAAACCCACCCTAACCTTTTTGAAAACCGTTACTTTGTGGATACCCAGCGCAGCAAGGAAATTTATTTCCGGCGCATGGAGCAGGGTTCCCTTCGTCATGCAAACATCACCGCTCCTGATCTCTTCTCCTTTTCGACGGACATTGTCACCAGCCCTTACTTCCGACGGGAAAGTAATTTCTTTATCGTCGGCCTTCACAATCTCCTGTTTGACGACGGTATCCGCTCCTTCCGGTACTTCTCCGCCGGTCATAATACGGACGCATTCACCTGACTGGAGCTTTTTCGGGCAAGGATGACCGGCAAAAGAGGATCCGACCTCTTTTAACGTAAAACCTTCAGGCTTGATGTCTTCCGAACCAAAAGCCCAGCCGTCCATCGCTGAGTTATTAAAAAGCGGAAGGTCGATGGGTGAGTGAAGATCTTCAGCTAATACAAACCCAAGCGCTTCGGAAATCGCCTTTTCTGCTGTTGAAGCCACAGGCTCGATATAAGAACGCAGAAATTCCAGTGTCTGCGTGTAGGTTTTAACTTCCATCGGAAAGCTCCTGTTCTAATGTTTTGTTTAATAGTTCCAGCTCTTCGAGCGTGTTGAGATTCATGAAAGCGCCTTCATCGATTTCACATTCCAATTCGAGTGCACCAAGATGCTCTAGGAATCCCAGAACGCTCCGTTTATTTGAATCTAAGAATGAGGTAAGCGAAGGCAGGACATCTTTGTGAAGCAGGCAATGCAGAGGTTCTTTTTTACCATTGTGTGTCGGAAAGACACAGAGTGCCTGTTTCTCTATCGCTGTCTTATGCAGAAGTCCGGCCAGATTTCTCGGTAGAAACGGGGTATCTGTCGGTGAGACGAAATACCAAGGACCGCCTAAGTCCTGTTTTAAGATAGTTTCGATTCCGGCTAAGGGACCCGGATAATCCTGACGAACATCCTTGAACACAGGATAACCGTAAGAATCAAATTCGGCCGCAAAGTCATTGGAGCTAATGAATATGGAATTAACTTGGGGCTGCATCCGTTCAATGACCAAGGCTGCAAGCGTTCGACCTCCAAGAAGCTGGGCTCCTTTGTTTACGCCTCCCATCCTGCTGGCCTTTCCGCCTGCCAAGAGAATCCCGCTGATTTCGTTTTTTCTTTCGTTACTCATTCGCATTAAGTCAACAAAGTGTGTTCGGCCAATGCCGAACATCCGAGTTATCACCTGATTGTATTACTCCTGGATTTTGAATCAAACAAAAGAACGGTGCACCGCGAACATGTCGTTTGACTGAAGCCTACAAAAGCCTGATTTGTTATTTGCTGTTTTAGGACGTAAGACATCACCTGACGTACTTAGGAGGACGATGAAATCAATAAACTATTGTCGGTGTTTCATCATGAGCGAACTGAAATACTTAGCCTCTAAAAACGGCTTGAAATACAAAATCGTGCGTTTCGAAGCAGGTCCCGAGGGCAAGCGAGCGAAAATCAATCAAAAGGCAGCTACTGTAGATTTCACAGTTTATCCGGCTAGGTTTGAGCCTATCCTGGAATTGACAAAGGAAGAACTTGAAGAGATCAGTGCGTTCACTAGGACAATGGAGACCGAGCTTGAATCAGCAGAAGTCAAAGAATTTATTCTTCGGTACAGGGAAGGGTTGAGTGTTGAAATCATTAGCAAAGCTACGGGGGGATGTCCCGAAATCATCGCGGACCTAGTTAAGTCATTGAAGCGCGCCCTGGTTCCTAAAGAAACATTGGAAGCTGCGCCCGATCACCTCTGTTTCTTGGTCGAAGGCGAGACCGAAGGAAACTACATTTCTGCCTATGCGAGAAGACTTGGTGTGCTGAATAAGATCTCCATTATCAAGCCATCAGGCAATTCCCCGGCTGAAATGGTAAAGGAAGCAGCCAGAATTCTGGCGCTGGATG
>ENA-ORTQ01004060-ORTQ01004060.1-human-gut-metagenome-genome-assembly--contig:-NODE-4060-length-10246-cov-2.105387_pt1 | contig 10246 bp, 7 predicted proteins | sample MGYA00241912_ERZ509188 | MGnify/ENA primary metagenome ERZ509188 (study PRJEB26280, sample SAMEA2338849) | human gut metagenome | biome: human gut; feature: human-associated habitat; material: faeces...
GCTCGGAGATCAGGCTGCCGTAGAGCGCCTTGTGGTTCTGCTTGAGCGCATAGATCGGATAGCCGTAGCCGTCGGGGCCGATCACCTCGTATTCGTCGACATGCTCCTGCACGGGAACTTCGCGCGCCTGTCCCTGCGACGAGGGGGGATACATGTCGTTGTGATAACCGACGGTCTTGGCTTGAAGGAAGAACCAGATCCATTCGCATTTCTTGGCGTCGAGCGAGCGGGCGGTTCCGCTGAACAACTCCCACAGACGGGTGTAGACCTTGCCGTTGCTTTCGTCTACGTTGCCGAAGTTCGTCGTGTTGCTCTTATCGGCTCCCTGGTAGAGCGAATAGCGTTTTTCGCCGGTGTTGGTCGTGAAATCGATGACGGCCTTCGCTGCCGCGGCGGCAGCGTCCCAGCGGGCGGGATCGTAACGCTGGTACTCGGAGGCGTAGCTGCGGTTATCGCCTTTGAGCGTCGAGCCGTTGTAGAGCGGCGTGGCGGCGATCCAACGCGCCAAGGCTTTCAATGCCAGGCAGGCACCTTTCTCCACGCGGCCGAATTGTTCGGCTAGATAGCGCTCCGGAACGCGGTTGTAGGCTTCATCACAATCACGGCAAATTTTTTCGACGATCGAGTGGACGTTCTCGCGCTCGAATTTCGGCAGGTTGTTGGGGTCGACCGTGTAGTCCACGTAGGGGCATTCGCCGTAGCTCTTCAACACGCAGTAGTGCAGGTAGGCGCGCAGAAAATAGACTTCACCGACACGTTGTCCGATTGTTCCGGGGTGTACCTGCGAATCGGGCGTGTTGTATTTCTCGATGCCTTCGAGAATGACATTTGCGCAGCGGATGTCCTGATAGAGCGCAGGCCAGAAGGTGTGGCAGGCGCCAGCGTTGGTCGTGGCGTTGCAAGAAGTGTAGATCTCGGCTCCTGGCTCACAGTTGCCTTCGTTGAACTTGTTCGACCAGCCGTTCTCGGCCGACGAACCTTCGCATTCGTCGGCGAGGGTCGAGTCGCTGAAAAAGCGGATATGCACCAGCGGTTGGTCGGCCGCACGCACGTAGAAATAGAGACGGTTGATAAGTTGTTCCGTTTCGTTGAAACGGGTGAAAACGTCTGCTTCTGTCAAGTCTCCCTGCGGGGTTTTGTCGAGGTAGTCCTCGCAGCCGAACAGCGACAGGGCCGAACAGCAGAGGAGCAGGTATTTCAATATGTTTTTCATAGTCGATTCGAATGATTTGGAATGGTTAGAATGTCATGTTGATGCCGAGGTTCACGACGCGCTGCACGGGGAACCAGCTTCCGTCGCCGTTCTTGATTTCGGGGTCCATGTCGACGTCGCCCAAGCGGTCGAACGTCAGGAGGTTTTGTCCCTGTGCATAGATGCGGACGCTTTGGATACCGGCTTTCGACGTCCAGGCCTTGGGCAGCGTATAGCCGATCTCGACGTTCTTCAAACGGATGTAAGTCGCATCGTAGAGGAATAGACTCGAATACTGCTGTTTGTTGTTGTTGTGGATGCCGTAGTGCAGGGCGGGATAGGTCGCCGTGGCAGCCGTTTCGGGTGTCCAGCGGTTGAGGTGCATTCGACGGACTTTACCGATGCGCGACTGGTCGTAGAGCGGGAAGTCCCATACGGCTGGGCCGCTCAGCTGCACCGAACAGAGCGCCGAGCCCTGCCACAGCATACTGAAATCGAATCCCTTGTACGACAGCCCGACCGGAATACCGTACTGGATTTCGGGAGTACGGGGATTGCCTATGGCCGCACGGTCGTAGTTGTTGACCACGCCGTCGCCGTTCATGTCTTTGTAGACTACATCGCCCGGCTGTACAGCTCCCCACATGCCGAATCCACTGCCGCCGTTCATGGCGTTCAGGCGATCGGCTTCGTCCTGGTCGGCGACGAAATGGTCGAAGATGTAGCAGAAGTTCTCTCCCACGCGGCGGCCGGTCTGGTAGCGCCACGGGCAGTCGCGTCCGTTGTTGTCGATGTAGCTGATCTCGTTGCAGAATTTCACCTTGTTGCGGGCGAAGGTGAAGTTCGGGCGGATCCAGTAGCGGAAATGCTGTCCGATGCGGCCGTCCCAACTGAGCTGGAACTCGATACCGCGGTTGTCCACGATACCCGAGTTGACGATCGGGGCGGTCTGTCCCACGATATAGGGGAAGCCGAGTTTATTGTCGTCTTCGAGCGAGGTGAGAATGTCGTAGCGGTGCTCTTTGAAGACGTCGACCGAGAGGGTCAGCCGCTGGTGGAAGAATTCGGCGTCGATACCGAAGTTGAACTTGCGTGCTTTCTCCCATGTCAGCGACGGGTTGGCGAAGACACCCTCGATGAGAGTGGTGCCGTACGGTTTCCTGTTTTCGCCGAAATAGATGTTCATGTTGTCGTCGGATGAGTAGTATTGTAGGTAGGCGAAACGGAGGTTGTCCGGCATTTGGTCGTTACCTACCAGACCGAATGACGCACGCAATTTGAGGTGATCGATCCAACTGACATTCTTCATGAATTCCTCCTGCGAGACGACCCAGCCGATCGAACCTGCGGGGAATACGCCGAAGCGGTGTCCGCGTGCGAAGTTCTCCGAACCATTGTAACCGAGGTTGAACTCGAAGAGGTACTTGTTCTTGTAGTCGTAGGTTGCACGTGCAGACATGCCCATGTAACGGAAAGGAACCTCATTGTTGACGATTTTGTTCTGCATGTAGTAAAGCAGCATGGCTGTTACGTTATGGTCGCCGAACTTGCGGTTGTAGTCCAGTCGGGCCTGGAAGCGCGACGTCCCTTCGGGTTTCCCATGACTGACCGTGTTTTTCGGAGCGTCGTCGGTGGTGCGCTGGTTCGCGTTCGTATAAGAACCGTTTTGTATCCAGTAACCGGCATTGTTTTTCCATTCGTCTTTGCTGTTGTTTGCTAGTGACCAAATCGAATAACCAGGGTAGGTGAGGTTGCCGATACCGAAGGTCGCCACGTTGTTGGCGATCGTGTGTTGGTTGAAGGTGTCGTAGGAGAACTGCGCGGCAACGCTCAGACCCTTGGTGATGAAGTCCAGGTCGTGGCTCAGTTTGAACGATCCTTGCAGGTAGCGGCGCGTGCGCTTGCTGAATCCCGTGCGGGTCAACTGACCGAGCATGTTGTAGCGATAATCGACATCGCCGTAAAGCAGATAACCTCCGTTCTCCTCGAAATTAGTCTGGTTTACCTCATTGCCGTTATTGGGCAGCACGATCGGCAGGTAGGGCGGCTGCGTGTTGGCCAGCGAGATGATGTTGGCCGCCGTGGCGCCGGGATAGCTGTATTCCGTCACGCGGGCACCCAGATCGACCGAAATTTTCAGCCGTTTGGTGGCATCGACGTCGACGTTGGCGCGGAAGTTATAGCGCAGGAACTTGTTGACGTTGTCGGAGTTCGAGTGCTTGTAGTTGCCGCCCTGGTTGTAGTAGCTGCCGAGGATGAAATAACGGGCGCGGTCGGTGCCGCCTCGTACCGAAAGGCTGTAATCCTGGAGGATCGACGGTTTGAATGCGTAGTCGAAGTAATCCCAGTTGTAGCCCAGGCCGTCGGAGTTGTCGCCCTTGGCGCGGCGGAAGTTGCTGATCGTCTCCTGGGAGAAGAGCGATGCCGAGCCGGGATCCAGCGAGGGGTTGTCGTTGAGCATCGCCTCGTTGTAGAGGGTCGCATAGCCTGCCGAACCCAGGTAGTCGGGGTAGCGGATCGGTTCGCTGATGCCCACCGAGGCCTTGAAGTCGACGGTCGGTTTCTCGCCCTTGCGGCCTCGCTTGGTCGTCACGACGATCACGCCGTTGGCGCCGCGGATACCGTAGGGTGCCGTTGCCGAAGCATCCTTGAGGATCGTGAAGGTCTCGATCTCGTCGGGAGCCAGATAGCTCATGTCGCGCTCGATACCGTCGACGATCATGATGACGCCCGACTGTCCGTAGGTCGAGATACCGCGGATGTTGAGCTGTGCGGCGTCGTTGCCCGGCTCGCCTCCGGAGAACTGGTTCACCAGCAGACCCGGCATACGTCCGGCCAGCGCGTTGTTGATGTTGGCCGTGGGGGACTGTTTGAGGTCTTTGGTCGTGATCGTGGCGATCGAACCGGTGATCGTCTCCTTTTTCTGGACGTTGTAACCCACGACGACGACCTCTTCGAGCGCCTTGCTGTCTTCGAGCAGCGTGATGTCGATCTTCGTGCGGTTGTTCACGTTGATCTCCTGCGGTGCGTAACCGATGTAGGAGACCATCAGCGTCGCGCCGCCGTAGGGGACGTCGATGCTGTAACTGCCGTCGGCGTTCGACACGGTGCCGAAGTTCGTACCCTTGACGATAAGGGTCACGCCGATCATCGGGTCGCCCTTGTCGTCCTTGACGAATCCCTTGACCGTCAGTTTCGACGACTGAGCTTGTGCGGCCGGTTCCGCATCCGCCTTGCCCGGAGAGGCCACGGCGGCCTCTCCCAGGCAAAACAGACACAATATCAGTGTTAAAAAACCGTATTTCTTCATGACTGTATTGTAGTAGTTGGGTTGATGTTACTCTTTGATTGTGATGTTCATGACGGTTCCGGCCGATGCGTCCTTCGTGGCCTGATCGCAGATCGTCACGTCTGCTTCATCTTTTTCAAAAACTTTTTGATAGATATAGACCGGATTGACGTGCTCGGCACTCTTGACGGTCGCCGTGAGGGTTCCGACGTTTTTGCTGGTGGAAATCGTCACGACGGTATTCGAGTTCTCGATCACGACCAGACCGGCTACCAACGGGAAGGCCGTCGTAGCGGGTTCGATGGTCGTAACGGTGATGTTGCCGTAGTTTTCGCAGCTTTCGATCGAGTTGCCGGCATTGCGGGCAGCCGAAAGGATACCTGCGGCACGATACCTGAATACGCCCGTGATCGATCCGCGGTTGATGCAACCCTTGATTTGAAGATTGCCGTAGGCCGAACCGATGATTCCGCCTATCTGCGAGGGTACGCTTCCCGCGGCCGTTTCGTCTGTTTTCGGATTGCTGAGGTTGCCCGTGTTGGTGCAGTTCTCGATCAGACCGCTCTTCATCTTCTCGGCGATACCCACCAGACCGCCGGTGTAGTTGGTCGTGACGGCGATATCTGCCTCGTTGTGACAGTCGACCATTTTCAACGACAGCTTGTCTTTTCCTTTGTCCGATCCGATGCAGCCAGCGATACCTCCGATACGGCGGTTGGCCGATTTCGCATTGTTCATGACGATCTGTCCGCGGTTGTAACACTTCTCGAACGATCCGTAACCGTAGCCGAGAATACCGCCGAGCGAGTGGAACTGCTTGTTCGTGCCGTTGAAGTCCATGGTCATGGCGCCTTCGTTCACGCAGTTGGTGTAACTCCATTCTGCGGCTTCGGTCATGCCGATGATACCGCCGATGCGGCCTGAATCCTGACCGGAGTCGGCGAGGTTCATGTTGATCTTGCCTTTGTTCGAGCAGTCGACGAACGAACCTACCGTATCGTCGGCTGCACTGCCGACCAGACCGCCGATAGCGACCGAACGGACGGATTGCAGGAACTCGAAGTTACCGGTATTGTGGCAGTCGGTGTAGATCGAGCCGGCCTTGTCCTGACCGACCAGACCGCCGAGATTTCCCATCGTGCTGCTGGTTTTCAATCCCGAGAAAGTGATTGCCGCCGTATTGGTGACGCCGGTCAGTGCGGCGCCGTTGTTGAAGACAGCGAGCGTACCGGCCGTAACGGGATCGATTTTGCTGATCGTCATGCTGCCGGCCAGCGTTCTTCACCGCGGCCGTTGCATCGAGCGTGTGGAACAGGCCCAGCTCCTTGGCGTCGCCGTCGTTGAGGCTGACCGTGAGGGTATGTCCCTTGCCGTCGAAGATGCCGGTGAACGGATTTTCGACCTGCCCGACGAAGCAGGTCTGGGAGAATGCGCTCAGGTCGACGTCCTGCAACAGGATCACCGTGCCCTCCTGCATGAACTCGTCGAGCGGCGCGGCCTCCGTGACGGCTTTGCCGAAGGCCACGAAATCGTCGCCCGTGGCGATGCCTTTCAGCGAGAGCTGCGTTTCGAACGATTCGGTCAGCTCCTCGGCCGAAACCGCATCCAGCGTGACCGTGCCGGCGGGGATTCCGACCCCTTCGGCGGGTGCGGTGACTTTGAGCATCGATGCGGCGATATCCAGTTCGACCGTCCAGCCTTCGGGGGCCGTGATGTCGCACTTGTCTACATACTGCATCGTGCAGGGGATGTCGCGCTGTTCGCCGAAGACGAAGCGGTCGATCGGCTCTGCGAACTGGATGACGGGCATCTTGGTCGAAAGCTCGACGCTGATCGACGACGATTCGCCGGCCGTGCCGCGGACGCTCAGCGGCGTCACCTTGACCGCACCGGTCAGCGTCGGATTCTGACTGTCGGGCATCGGCGCCGTGACGGTCAACTGGCTGTTTTCGAGGTCGGTTTCCGTCGTCCAGCCCTCGGGAGCTTCGACTTCGAGCGAAGAGGTGTTTTCGCACGAGAAGGGGAAGACGAGGCTCTTGCCGTAGGAGAAGATGTGGTTTTTGGTCGTCGCCTCGCCGTCGAAGGTCAGCGAAATACTCTCTTCGAGGGCGGCTACGCTGAGCGTGTAGCTCATCGTGCGTCCGGCCTGCGAGGTGATCGCGATCGTGATGTCGCCGCCGGCTTCGGCTTCCAGATCCGAGGCGACGGGAGCCGTCACCGTGCAGCTCCGCGAGCTGGGGATGACGCTGCATTTCCACCCTGCGGGAGCCGTGACCTCCGTGTAGGTCACGAATGCGCTTTTCAGCGTGTAGGCGGTCGTCGCGCCGAACTTCATGCTTTGGAGACCTTCGATGAGGGTGCCCTCCGTGTCGTAGAGTTCGAATTGGATCGCTCCGTCTTCCGCGTCCACGTCGTCGATGCCGCACGATACGACGCACAGCGTCGCGGCGGCAAGGAGCGTGTTCAGAAGAAAAAGAAGAGATTTTCTCATAGATGAAAGTTTTAGATTAGAGTTAGAATTGTAGAAACGATCGCACATTGCGAGGCGGTCGCAATGCGGAAATGGTTCAGGTCGGTGTATATATAAGGAATCATTCGGAGAATGAAGGTTGGTTGCGGAAGTATCGCGTGCGGATGCCCTTTTCCATTGGAAATAAGGGCGAAACGAAGTCCGATTCAGGTAGATCAAAAGTAGACCTTTGACCGATACGAACCAATGGCGTCAAAAGAAAATATAAATCCGATTTTACTGTAATGTATTTGTAATCAGATTGATATTTCGATTCGTCCGGTTCGATTATATGAATTGCGTATGAATCGGAACAGGCCGCGAACCGTCGGATCGGTTACCGGATTTCCAGTATTCGCTTTTCGAACTCCTGCGGAGGGATCGTCGCGGCGTTTCGCAGCCGGTTGCGGTAGGTGTAGACCGTGTTGATCGAGATGTGCAGGAATTGTGCGATCTGCGCATTGTCGGTGATGCCGAGCCGGATGACGGCCAGCAGCCGGAATTCGGTGTTGAGTTTGGGGGATTTGAGCCGCTCCGTTTCATGCAGCAGCGCGTTGACCTGTTCGATGAAGTCGGGGTAGATCGAGAGGAAAACGGTGTCGAACTCGTTGAAGAAGGCCTTGTATTCCCGTTCGGTGGAGGAGGGGGAGCGCAGTTCGCGCAGAAGGCGGTCCAGCCCGTGCGTATTGAAGGTCTTGAAGAGTTGGACGCGGAAACGTTCCAGTTTGTTGATATAGAGCGTGCTGAGCTGCATATAGTGACGGATGTACTTGTCCTTGACCGTGTTGGCTTTCGACAGTTCGTCGTTGATCGTCTCCTGCTGCCGGTTGATGACGCTGAGGCGTTCGTTGAGTTCGCGCAGCCGCTCGTTGTCGTTGGCGTGTTGCGTTTGGAGTTGTTTGATGGTGCGTTTCTGCCGCAGCGTGAAGACGAGGATTCCCGTGAGCAGCAGAATCGTGCCCGTCACGACGGCGAGCAGGAGGTAGAGCCGGTGCTGGTGGCGGGCGATCTCCTGCATGAAACTCTGGTTGATTTCGGTCATCGTGCGCGACGCGATCAGGATACGGTTGACCGAGTTGCAGTCGATCGCGTCATCCAGACTGCGCGTGATGTAGCGGTTGGCGCGCACGAGATCTCCCCGTCGGAAGAGCAGGTCGGCCAGTCGCGGCAGGGCGCTGTATGCGAGGCTGGGTACTTCCAGATCGTAGATTGCGGTGAGCGTCAGGTAACGCAGACGTTGCTCGTCGTCGCCCAACCGGCCGTATGCGTCGGCGAGACTGTTGGCGATCACCGCCTTGTTCGGTGTGGAGTTGTCGTTGCGTGAAAAGAATGCGTTCAGTTCGCGGATGCTTTCCTGCGGATCTCCGCCCTCTTCATACCGCTTGTCGTGGCGCATCAGCGTGCAGGTGAGCCGGTTGCGGTCTACGACCAGCAGCACGGAGTCGCGGTAGAGGCCTTTCAGCCGTTTGTATTCGCGTTGCAGCGGGCCGGCCATGGCAGTTTGCGCCATGGTATGATAGAGTTTCAGGTAGCAGTTGTAGTAGTCCACCGAATCGAATTCGGCGCCGTGGGCCGGAACCGCTTCCAGTTGGTCGGCCGCGGCCTTGTACATTCCCAGGAAGATGAGATTCTTGCAGCGGATGAGCCGTGCGGCGTTGATCCGCTGCGGATCGCCCAGTTGGCGGGCGTACGTTTCGAGCCGGTCGCTGTAACGGAGCGCCGAGTCGAGCTGGAACTTCTGGAATTCGTTGTAGAGATGGAGGGCGGCGGCATACCTGTCGCGCGGGGTGCGGCTTTGATGCAGATCGTTGCGGTAGGTGTCGATCCGGTTCGCCTCTTTGCGTTCGGCTACGAGCGAATCGAGCCGTCGGAGAAGTTCGTCCTGGGAGAGGGTCAGCAGCGGGTCGAAATTCCCCCCCCCTCCGCATTCCGGGAGTGGAGATCACTGTTCGTAGCGGCCAGACAGATGTTCCATCCGATGAACAGTCCGCCTATGATCGAGAGGGCGTAGCGGTACATTTCCGTTTCAGATTTGGGTTAGTGTCAACAAATATACGCTTTTTCCCCGAAAAACGAAGACCCCGCTGACAGTTTTCCGGCTGTCGGCGGGGCGGATCTCCGGGGCGGGGTTACCGCCGTTCGGAGTGTTCGGCGACGTAACGCCACAGAGGGGCGGCCATCAGGGCCTGCGGGATGCAGTTCTCTTCGAGCAGCCGGCGCACCTCTTCGAAGGTGAACAGATGGATGCGGATGTCCTCGCTCGCTTCGAGGTGCTGCGTCGAAAGCGGCTGCACGCCGGTGGCGAGGAACGTGTAGGTGAGGTTGGTGTGGGTGGCGGGGTTGGCCGAGAGCACCATGTACTCTTTCCACTCGCCGCCGCCGTATCCGGTCTCCTCGTAGAGTTCGCGCCGTGCGGCGTCGAGCGGCGTGGCGTCCTGCGGGTCGCGCACGCCGGCGACGATCTCGTAGGAGGTGCGTCCGAGTCCGTGGCGGTATTGGTCGATCAGGAGGAACCGCCCGTCGTCGGTACATGCGATGACGTTCACCCAGTCGGGATATTCCAGCACGTAATAGGAGGGGATGCGTGCGCCGCCGGGGAGTTCGACGGCTTCGCGCCGCACGGTGAACCACGGCTCATGCGCCAGATATTCGCTGTTCAGGACTTTCCAGGGTCGGTGATCGGGTTGTTTCATGGGAATTCGCTTTTCGGCAAAGATACGATATTTTTGCGTTTCCGTGCGGGAGCGTATGCGATTTGCCGAAAGGCGGCACCGCGGAGCGATGCCGGCAGTTCGCCGACATCCCGCGCGGCGGACTGCACTGCGCTGAGGCTCGTGCGGAACCTGCCGCCGTCGGCGAATCGCAGAAGATACCTTGAAAGTGCGGGGAATTCCTGCGGATAAATGTTGAATTTCATCTATTTAACCTCGTTTTGGATCGTCCGTTCCGGCAAAGTGCTTGAAAAAGTTGCTTTTGTCTGCGTTTATCCGTATCTTTTGGTGCGTAAAATTTCTTTTCGAGATGATTCCTTCTTCGCAGCGAAAAGCCATTGCCGATCTGCTTCGGCGCGAGGTCGTGCCGGCGATCGGGTGCACCGAACCGATGGCCGTGGCGTTGTGTACGGCGCGTGCCCGCGAGTTGCTCGGCGGCCTGCCCGAACGTATCGAGGTGCTGTTGAGCGCCAATATCCTCAAAAATGCGATGGGCGTCGGGATTCCCGGTACGGGGATGATCGGGCTGCCGATCGCCGTGGCGC
>ENA-ORTQ01004065-ORTQ01004065.1-human-gut-metagenome-genome-assembly--contig:-NODE-4065-length-10232-cov-2.347254_pt1 | contig 10232 bp, 7 predicted proteins | sample MGYA00241912_ERZ509188 | MGnify/ENA primary metagenome ERZ509188 (study PRJEB26280, sample SAMEA2338849) | human gut metagenome | biome: human gut; feature: human-associated habitat; material: faeces...
TGTAGCTGTTTTTTCTGCGTGCAATAGACGGCGAAAGCTGCGCGGCCTTCACGCGGTGCAGAACGCCCACAAGGTCTTCCGCAAGGTGCAGGTACGGCGTGGAAAACTCAAGGTGATACTCCTTCTGCGGGTCTGTGACCGTGCCGCAGATGAGGAACACGCCGCGCAAAAACGCCGAAATGCAGCAGTCCTTTTGCAGATTTTCCTCGTGAATATGCAGGTTCACGTCATTCTCATCGTGCCCGAACGAACGAATCATCTGAATGCGTGCGGCTTCACCCGGAATGGTGATGGCATACGCGCCGATATTCTTGCGCCTTAACTGCGAGCGCACCTCGGCGTATACACCGGCCGAAACGGCAGCGGCCTCCGCCACACGGCGTGCAACGGCGGCATTTTCGCATACCATCTGCGATTCCCGCGCGGAAAAACACTTTGAAAAAAGCAGAAGGCCGTAGCATTCCGCTTTCAAACAGCACGCGCGCTTATTTTCAATCATACACAGCTCTTGCTTGCAATCCGCAGCAAATGACATGAAAACGGCTCCCTCCCGCTTTATTTTTTCGTGATATCCCGGTGCGAGACCGTGGCGTGAATGCCGTTTGCGGCAAGGTGATCGTGCATATACTGCGCAAGCGCCACGGAGCGGTGATGCCCGCCGGTGCAGCCGACCGCAATGACGAGCTGGCTTTTGCCCTCCTGAATGTAGAGCGGCAGCATGTAATCGATCATGTCCGTAAAGCGGGTTTTAAAGCCTTCGGTTTCCTTGCAGTTCATCACGTAGTCGCGCACGGGCGCTTCAAGGCCGGTATGTTCACGCAGCTCCTCCACGTAGAACGGGTTCGGCAGGCAGCGCACGTCAAACACAAGGTCGGATTCAAGCGGCAGACCGTATTTAAAGCCGAAGCTGATGCAATGCACCGTAATGGCGTCGTTGTCGTTCTGCAAAAACAGGTCGGAAATGCGCGCTTTCAGTCCCGCCGCCGGAATGTTCGACGTATCGATGACGTAATCGGAGATCTCTTTGACCGGGCGCAGCATCTCGCGCTCCAGACGCACGGCCTGTTCCAAAGAGCCCTGCATCACTTCGGAAAGCGGGTGCTTGCGGCGCGTCTCCTGAAAACGGTTGACGAGCACGGACTCGGACGCATCCATAAACAAAATTTTATACGGCTTATTTTGCGCCTTCAGTGTTTCGAGCGCGCTGAAAAACGACTTAAAAAGCTCGCCGCCGCGGGTATCCGTGACGACCGCTATGCGGCGCTGAATACCCTCGGATTTATCGCAAAGATCGTAAAAGACCGGAATGAGCGCCGGGGGCAGATTATCGACACAATAAAAGCCGATATCCTCCATGGCGTGCATGGCGCGCGTTTTGCCCGCGCCGGATAAGCCGGTCAAGATCACAAATTCCATTTTAAAAACCACCTTTTCGGCAGCCAAATGCCACCGTAAATCCCACAAATTTTACTTGCCGAGCGAAATGCGGCGAATTTCCGGCTCCAGCTCCACGCCGGTCGCCTGAAAAACCGTATCCTGAATGGCGCGGATGAGCGCTTCCACATCGGCACACGTCGCACCGCCTTTGTTCACAATGAAGCCTGCATGCTTTTCGCTGACGCACGCGCCGCCCACGGCAAAGCCCTTCAGGCCGCACTGTTCAATGAGCGCACCGGCAAAATAGCCCTCCGGGCGCTTGAATACGCTGCCCGCGCTCGGCAGTTCGAGCGGCTGCTTTTCGCGGCGACGGCGCATGAAATCTTCCATTTTCGCGGTGATCTCCGCTTCCGCACCGCTTTCAAGGCGCAGCTCCGCGCTTGTGATGATGCGCTTCGTGCCCATAAAGGCGCTTTTGCGGTAGCCGAACGCGAGGTCTTCCCCGCTCATTACGCCGGGCGTGCCGTCCGCTTCAAGGAAATGGACGCGTTCGACGGCCTGCTTCATCTCGCCGCCGTAGGCGCCGGCGTTCATGTACACTGCGCCGCCGAGCTGCCCCGGAATGCCCCACGCAAATTCAATGCCCGTAAGCCCCTGCCCACGTGCAAAGCTGCATACCGTCGCAAGCGATGCACCCGCGCCGCACAAAACATGACCGTTCGCAAGGCTCTGCACTTTTTTAAAATCGCCCTGCAGCGTCAGCACCGCGCCGCGCAAGCCCTCGTCCGGCACAAGCAGATTGGAACCGTTGCCGAGGATGAAATACGGGACATTCCCGTCGCTTACAGCATTTAAAACCGCCTGCAATTCAGAGACGGTCTTCACTTCGACAAACCGATCCGCCGGGCCGCCGATCTTAAACGACGTGTGGGCGGACATGGGCTCATCGGTCTTATAGCATACGCCGGCACTTTGCAGTGCGGCGTCAAATTTACGGTAATCAGACATTCTCAAAGCTCCTTAAAATAGCATCGGCATCCTTGCGGTTTTCAAGGATGTTCGTGTGCGCGCGCAGATACTCGATGAGGCGATTCGTGTTCGCTTTGAGAATTAGCTCCTCCGGAAACTCAATCTCGCGCAGCATCTCGAGCGCCGCAGTGTGATCCTTCACCTGTGTCTCAAAATGCGCGTCCGAGCTGACGATAATCGGCACACGGTGCTTTTTGCAGCACAGCGCAATCTCGCGGCAGTTCGGGATATTCGCCTTGCGCACCTCAAAGGAATGCGAGTTAATCTCCACAAGCTTGTGGTTTCGACCGAACTCCGGAATGACCGTTTCATAATCGTAGCGGAACTCCGGACTGCCGCTGTGGCCGATGACATTCACCTTCGGATCGTGTGCAATGTTGAGCCAAAGCTGCGTGCATTTTTCGACCGTAGGATTCTCAAGCCCCGGCAGTCCGAGGTTGTGAATGGACGCCACAAGCCAGTTGACGTCGCGGCGTTCGGTCTCATTGATGTCGAGCGTGCCGTTCAAATCGATGACATTCGCCTCCATGCCCGCAATGAGCAGAATGCCGCGGTATAAAAGCGGCAGTTCATGCATGGAATTAAAGAACCACGGGCCGGGCGCACCGGGCATGGTGCGGGCGTGGTCGGTGATGGCAATGGCTTTGAGACCCTTTTCCGCAGCGGAATCGACCATTTCGCGAATGGTGCTGTACGCATGCGTAGACGCCAGCGAATGTGTATGCAAATCTGCAATGATGTTATACATGATGATGTTTTCTCACTTTCAGCTAACCTTAAACGCGGTTAAAAGTCTTTGATGAAACTTTCTTCAGGAAGTTTACAGGTTCTTAGGGCAGCGCCCTAAGCCGCTTTCCGCAGAAAGCGAAACCCTTTTGCCTACCAAAAGATCAGGAAGGTAGATCGGACAATCCGGTGAATTGTCCGACCGCAGAAAGCCCTATCAAAGGGGGTTCCTGAACAAGATGCCAAAACATCTTGTTTTATACTAAAATCATGCTGTTAAATATCCAAATCTCTCTTAATCTCCTCGTGCGGCATCATGGAAGCATCCATGCCGAGCGCGGAGAGCAGCTCGTAAGCGGCGTTGTAGCCCATTTTCTTCTGGCGGTTGTTCATCGCCGCAACTTCAATGATGATGGCAAGGTTACGGCCGGGTTTTACCGGGATCGTCATCACCGGCACCTTGATGCCGAGAATCTCCGTGTATTCGCTGTCCATGCCCATGCGGTCGTAGACTTTCGTCGCGTCCCAGATCTCCAGGTTGATGCACATGTCGATTTTCTCCTGCAGCTTAACGGCGCCCATACCGAAAATGCGACGGGCGTTGATGATACCGATGCCGCGCAGCTCGATGAAGTGGCGGATGTTCTCCGGGGACTGACCGACGAGCGATTTGCTGGATACGCGGCGAATTTCCACCGCATCGTCCGCGATGAGACGGTGGCCGCGCTTGATGAGCTCGATGGCCGTCTCGCTCTTGCCGACACCGCTGTCGCCGACAAGCAGAATACCTTCGCCGTAAACCTCCACCAAAACGCCGTGGCGTGTGATGCGCGGCGCAAGCTCGACGTTCAAATACGCAACGAGCGACGCGACAACATTTGAGGTCGACTCCGTCGTGCGCAGCACCGGCACGTGGTACGTTTCGGCAATCTCCATGAAGTCCTTGCCGGGGTCAATACCGCGGGCAACAATCACTGCCGGCGGCTTCAGGGACAGGTAGCTATCCAGCGCCATGGCGCGGCGCTCCGGCTTTAAGCTCTCCAGCATGTACATTTCCGCACGGCCTAAAACGGCGATGCGATTCGGGTCAAAATATTCGTGGTAGCCGTTCAGCTCCATGCCAGGGCGAACAACGTCTCTCGATTGAATCAAAATATCATCGGCGCTCTTCGGCAGAAAAGCGGTCTCAAGCTGTAACTCGTGAATGATCTTGGAAAGCGGTATGGTGTAAACTTCCGGCATCGTGATCTTCCTCCCTAAAGTTAAGACGGCTGCAAAAGCCTTTTCATGCTGTTTTAGCGGCTTTTGCTCCTTTGTTTTCGGCGTCCCACACAAAGCACGCCTAAGGTACCTGTTATCTTATACTATTATAGCGGATTTGCCGCTAAAAATCAACTTAAACTCCGCTTTCCGCCGTGGCGTATTAATTCTTCTTGAAAAGTCCGTTTTTGTGCGCTATACCGGTGAAAACAAAGCTCTTTCGCGCACGAATGTAAATAAAAATTTCGGCTTCAAGCCCGTCTTAAGAGATTTGAGCTTTGAAGTGATGACCGGCGAGCGCGCCGCGCTCATCGGGCGCAACGGCACGGGTAAATCGACGATTTTAAAGCTGCTTGCGGGCGAAGAAAGCCGTGCTCGAAAACCGGAAGATCAACGTTTTCGACGGCACCTATGCGGACTATCTGCGCGTGACGGGTCACGCATAAGCGAGCCGAAATGCAATAAAATAACAAAAGCCTTACGCCTTGCTCTTTTTGGAGCTTGGTGTAAGGCTTTTTGCCGTTTATGCTTTCTTTTTCAGCGGGTCCCACACGCCCAAAAGGTAGAACGCGAGCGACAATGTACTGGAAATTACCCAGCCGAACGGCCACGAAAGCCAGATGCCTGTGATGCCGAACGGGTGCACCAGAATAAACGCCAGAACAACGCGCAGAATGAGGTCTAAGAACGTGGTAATCATAAAATATACCATTGCGCCCGCACCGCGCAGCACGCCGTCCGCGGCAAGCTTTAATGCGAGGAACAGGTAGCACAGCGAGACAATAAGCAGAAATTTTTTGCCGATCTCGATGGCCTCCGCCGAGGTGCTGTTCATAAAGAGCAGCAGGAGGTTTTCGCCGCAGAACACATACGCGCCCATAAAGACGAGCGCCACGGCAAACGATATCACAAGCCCCGCTTTGAAGCCGCTGCGCACGCGTTCCATTTTGCCTGCGCCGATATTCTGCCCCGTAAAGCTCGAAACCGAGTTGTTGAGCGCCGTCAATGACGTGGTGGCGAACGTGTTGAGCTTTACGCCTGCGGAATAGCCCGCGATGGCGGAGGAGCCGAAACCGTTGACAAGTCCCTGAATGCACAAATTGCCGACCGAAACGAAACTTTGCTGCAAAATGCTCGGAATGGCTACGATCGAAATACGGCGCAGCATCGCACCGGAAAACAGCGCAGGCTTTTCTTTTGTCTCAATGGACTTTAAGCGGCGCAAGACCGCCCAGAACGCACACGCGGAAGCCACGCCCTGCGCGAGGAACGTCGCCCACGCAACACCGCCGACGCCCCAGTGGAATACGATGACGAACACGGCATCGAGCACGATGTTGCCGACGGACGACGCGATTAAAAACCACAGCGGCGTTTTGCTGTCGCCGAGCGACGTGAACACGCCGGAAGAAATGTTGTAGATAAAAAGGAATAAAAGCCCCCAAATGTAAATAGCAAGGTACAGCGCCGTATCTTCCATGATGTTCTCCGGCGTGCCGAGCATGCGTAAGATTGGCTCGCACAGCACCGTGCCGACGACCGTGAGCACCACGCCAAGCACCGCAACAGAAATAAAGCCCGTATACGCCGCCGTTTTCATTTCTTTAAAATCCTTCGCGCCGAAAAGCTGCGAGATGACGACCGAAATACCGATGTTCATGCCGAACGCGACCGCCATGAAGATCATCGTCACGGGGTACGAAGCGCCCACCGCCGCCAACGCGTCTTCACCCGCAAATTTGCCCGCGATGACGCTGTCTGCGATATTGTAAAGCTGCTGGAACGCCACACTCAAAAGCATCGGCAGCGTGAACCGCAGCAAAACACTCGCCGGCTTGCCGGTCGTTAAGTCCTTATTCATGTCCGTTTCCCCTTCTCTTTTCAAAATACGCACATTATTATAAAGAATTACAACCAAAACGGCAATGTTCAAAATACCCAAATTTTCACCCACGTGCGGAAAAGACTGCGCGTTCGGCAAAATCCCGCCCAAAGTCATAAACAAAGCCCGCCGAAAAACGCATTTAAAACGTCTTTCAGGCGGGTTTGTTCACTTCTATGCACGTCAGCGCGCCGTTTTCCGCTTTGTACAGGCGCGTGCAGTATTTCAGCGCGCCCGGGCGGTGCGTCGTCAAAATGCACGCGGTGTCCGGCAGCGCGGTTAAAAGATTTTTCAGAACCTGCGCTTCGGTCTTTTCATCAAGCGCCGAGGTCGCTTCGTCAAGGAGCAGGATCGGCGCGCCGCGCAGCACCGCGCGGGCGATGGCGATGCGCTGCGCCTGTCCCTCGGAAAGCCCGCCGCCGTGCTCTGTGATCTTCGTGTTCACGCCGTTTGGCAGCGATGACACAAACGCCCATGCGCAGGCGGTTTTGAGCGCCGCTGTCATTTCCTCCTCCGTGGCGTTCTCTTTTGCCATGCGCAGATTCTCCGCAATCGTGCCGGAAAACAGCGTGCTGCCCTGCGGTACATACGAAAACGCACAGCGCGTCTCCGCGCTGATGACGATTTCGCATCCATTCTTCCCGCGCAGCACAGCACGTCCGCTTTCCGGGTAAACGAGTCCGAGCAAAACACGCACCAGCGTCGTTTTCCCCGCGCCGGATGTGCCAACAAGCAAGGCAATCTCCCCCGGCCCTGCCGCAAACGATACGTTTTTCAGCACCGCTTCGCCGTTTCGGTATGCGGCTGTCACATTTTTGAGCTCTACCGTAAGTGCGCCCTGCGGCAGTGCCGTTTTACCGTGGCGCTCCTTCGGCAGCTCGCAAAGCTCACGCACACGATGTGCAGAGATCGCCGTGCTCAAAAACTTCGGGATAAGCCCTGCGGCACTTTCAAACGCACTTGTCAGGCTGCTGCGCTGCTGCAAAAAAAGTGTCAGCGTACCGAATGTAATGGCACGCGTCCACAATAAATACAGCCCGTAGCCCATGGCGGTAAACTGCGTGAACGCCCCCGCAACCCGCAAAAGCGCATTCACGCGCACGGAAAACATGTTGTATTGCAAACTGCATGTGCGCAGCGCTTCCTGTTTTTCCTTTAGCTTTCGGCTTTGGCTTTGCATTGTGCCGAGCGATTTCACCGTGTCGACTGTGTAAAACGTCTCCGCTTCAAACGCGGTCATTTCGCTGCCGAGGCGGCGCAGCTTATTTTCAAATGCCCGCCGCTTTTTGAGCACGGCGGCAGACAGCAGCAACACCACCGGCGCGCCGCCGAGCGCGATGAGCGCCATCACGGGGCTGTAAATCCAGATGAGGAAAAACACCGCGCACAGCCTGTAAACCGTCACTAAAATTTGCGGCAGCCAGCTCACTGCCCCGCCGCCCACAGCGCCCGTATCCGTTTCAAAGCGGTTTAAAATGTCGCCGCAGGAAAACGCGTGCAGCGCCTGCCAGTCCGCGTCTAAAATGCGGTCGAACACATCGGCGCGCACGTTGTTATTGAGGTCAATCTCCAGCTTTTTCAGCACGCGGCTCACCACGCAGTCGAACGCGATGGAGACCGCCGTGCTGCCAATAGCCGCGAAAACCAAAAGCGGCAGACGGGCGGTATCGTACCCCGTGACGATGTCGATGAGGTACTTGCCCGCCACGCTGCCGAACAGGCCGACCGTGGTACCGAGCACGCCGAGCGCGATATACAGCGCGATCATTTTCTTGCAGCGGCGGCTGTACGCAAGCAGCCATTTCCAGTCCGCCAAAACCTCACTGCGCTCGCAAAAGCGCACTTTGTTTTCTTTACGCTCCATTTGGCACCTTTTCTTTTCGGGCATGGCGGCGCGCAAGCATCACGATAAAAAGCGGCCTTACCGGTGTCAAAACGAGCCACACGGTTTTGAAAAACCGCCACAGCGCACTGTTTCGGCCGTACCACTTACCCTTGCGGCGCACGGCAATGACAAGGCAGCAAATTTGCTCGCCGTGCACGGGGCCCTCGGGGTCGGTCTGGCTGTCGCCAAGGAGATACCATCCGCTTTTCGTCACGCGCCAAACGCGGTGCAGAACATACTGCCCGTCTAACCGCCGAAACAGCACGATCTCCCCGCGCTTTGGCGGGTGCGTGCATTTTACAAGCCGCACGGCGTCCCGCCCGTGGATAAGAAACGGCGCCATACTGCTGCCGAACACCGGCATTTCCATCACGCCGCCCGCTTCCGTTTCGGAAAGGATCGCGCCGATATACGCGCGCAGCCCCGCAGCATCTATAAGCATGCGCGCAGGCGGACGGTCTCCGCCACGGTCGCGGGGTACAGCGCCTCATACAGGCAGTCGACCGCTTCTTCCGATATGGTACAATCCAGCAAAAACGCCGGTACGCGGCGCAGCAGTGCTTCCACGGCATCGAGCACACGCGCAGATTCCGCCTGATCCCAGCGGTTCACCGTCACCTGTCCGTAAAGCCGCAAAAACGCCTCCCCGCGCGAGAGCCTGCGCACGGCGTTCTTTTTCGCCTGCCGCAGCAAAACGACGGCGCTCAACCGCGCATCCGCATTTTGGCAGATGCCCGACGTGCCGCAGACCGGCCAACCGCGCGCCATCCAGCAATCCTGCACCTTCTGCAATAAAGCGCGGTCGCCGTTGATGATCTCCGCCCCGGCGTATTGCGCCCAGAGCGAGGCCTGCGTGCTCTTCCCCGTGCCGGACGGTGCCGAAAACAAAATAGCCCGTCCGCGGTGGCGTATGTAGGCGCTGTGCAGAATAAAGCTGTCCTTTTGCAGCATGCGGCGCTCAAGCGCGAAAAGCGACGCGAATACCGGGTCAAACACAAGGCAGCCGCGGCAGTCTTCGGCGATCATCATCTCGGCGTGCGTGTCGTCCAGCTCACGATACAAGGCGTAAAAGCCAAGCATGCCCTGTATACCCAAAAGCCGCGATTCCTTTTCGCCGTCGCGATACACAATGAGGTCTTCCCGTACGGCCGTGCACACGCCGACGGGGTTCGGGATGCTCTTTACAAAGCGCAGCGTGTAGAAATACGCAGGCTGCACGTCTTTTGTTTCAAAACGCAGAAAATTCGGTGGAAAAACGAGTGTATCGGGGTGATCTGCCGCAAAGCAGAAACCGCCCAACTTAAAGAGCCTGTGCATGGGGTACAGTCTCTCCTTTCTTCAAAATTTCGGGCGCTGTGCTTTCCGCGCACAGCAGGCGGTAGAGCGCTTTTGTGTAGGCGCATACATAAGACGGCACCGTGCCGAACGCGCCGCCCTCGCGCAAAGACGATGCCGGACACGCGCGGCACAGCGGACGCAGCTTGCACACGGCGCACGCTTCATGCTGTTTAAGCGCCGCAGATTTCTCCCGCACCGCACGCCAAGCGGCCTGCACGTCATTGTGTTCGATCGGCACGGAAAGCGCCCCGAGCATCACGCACGGGCGCAAATCGCCGCGCCAGCCGACGGCAAACGAACACCGCCCTGCAAGGCAGCGCATGCCGGCTTCCGTTTCCGGAACAGCGCTTTCCAGCGCCTGTACCGTGCGTTGCGCATATTCGTGAAAACCGACAGCGCCAAGCTTTGTTCTCGTTGCGGCAAGGCTTGCGGCCGCGGCTTCCTCCGGCGAGAGCTGCACTTCATGCTGTCCGCCTTCTGTGGACATCATATAAGTGTCCGGCTCCAACTCTAAATTTCGTTCCTTTGTGATTTGAAATAACGTTTCAAGGTCATGTCGGTTTTGCCTGACCACGCTGACGCCGACCTTCACCGGCACGCCGTGCGCCTGCAAAAGCTGAATGCCGCGCATCGCTTTTGCGTATCCGGTCTCGTCACCGCACAGCGACTTGTAGGTCTCTCCGCTTGCGCCGTACAGCGTAACATTCACTCGGCGCGGCGGATTTTTCGCAAAAA
>ENA-ORTQ01004066-ORTQ01004066.1-human-gut-metagenome-genome-assembly--contig:-NODE-4066-length-10229-cov-25.329762_pt1 | contig 10229 bp, 10 predicted proteins | sample MGYA00241912_ERZ509188 | MGnify/ENA primary metagenome ERZ509188 (study PRJEB26280, sample SAMEA2338849) | human gut metagenome | biome: human gut; feature: human-associated habitat; material: faeces...
GACCCATTGGAAGAGTCAAGTATGCACTGGCTTAATTCCGCCAACGGGTTATGATAATCTTTATGATGAGATTGGACTTACCAATCTCTCTTTGCGCGACCTGGGTAAACGCCAGAAGGATCTGAACGCAATACTTAGGCAGTTGAATCCGAACACGGAACTTTACAAACAATATTCCGAGCAGCTGAAGGAAGTTAATAACCGGATCAAGGAGCTGAGAGGAACGGCTAACGAAACGCGCTTCAGCTTGGCTAAATTGGCTGATGGTTTTAATCGATATGGAACGATTGCTGCCAGTATCATTGCAGGTCTGACTGGCGTTACACTCACCATGCGTAGCTGTGTGAATGAATACGCTGAAATGGAAGAAGCTCAGTCGCAAGTCGTCAAGTACACAGGATTGGCTAAGCAGGAAGTAGAAGAGCTTAACGAGGAATTCAAACGGATGGATACCCGTACAGCACGTACACGCCTGAATGAATTGGCTGGTGATGCCGGAAAATTGGGCATTACTACCAAGGATAGTGTGCTGGAGTTCGTCGAAGCAGCCGATATGATCAATGTCGCGTTGGGTGAGGATTTAGGCAAGGACGCTATCACTCAGATCGGCAAGTTAGCTGATATGTTTGGCGACGGCGACCGGTCGCTGAAAGAAAACATGTTGGCTGTAGGCTCGGCTGTTAACTCAGTTGCTCAAAATTCATCAGCTGCTGAACCTTATCTGGTTGAATTCACTGCACGTATGGGTGGTGTCGGCAAACAGGCTAACTTGGCGATTACGGATATCATGGGATTCGCATCAGCACTCGATCAGAATATGTTGCGCTCAGAAATGGCTTCTACAGCCCTTTCCGGTTTGATCCTAAAACTTTATCAGGAGCCGGCTAAATATGCGAAATTGGCTGGTTTGCAAGTCGAAGAATTTACAGAACTGATGAGTAAGGATGCTAATGAGGCTGTACTTACCTTCCTCGAGGCGCTGAACCGTTTGGGCGGTATGGATAAATTGGCTCCTGTACTCGACCAGATGAGTCTTTCCGGAGCTGAAGCTGCAAGTGTTATCTCTGCATTAGCCGGTAATGTCGACAAAGTTCGTAAGGAACAGCAGGGAGCTAACCAGGCTTTCGTAGAAGGTACTTCTATTTATAACGAATTTTCCGTCCAGAACTCTACAGTGCAGGCCGAACTTGATAAGGCAAAAAAGAGTTTTTCTGATATCCGTGTAGAACTTGGAGAACAGTTGCTCCCAGTCATGAAGTACATGGTAACAACAGGATCACTCACTGTTAAAGGCTTGAGTGCTGTCGTTTCTATTTTGATTGAAAACAAGAGAGTTATTGTTACTGCTACAGCAGCTGTTAGTGCCTACATTATTGTCGTTAAATCAGCTACATTGGCAACGAAAGCGTATGAAGTTGCAACCAAGGCTGCTACATGGGCAACCAACTTGTTTAGCAAGGCGACTAAAGCCAGCCCATGGGGACTGGTTATTTCTGGAGCAACAGCAGCTGCTACTTACTTTGCCTTTTTCCGTGATGAAACTGATAAGGCTACGGAGTCACAGAAAAATCTCAATGAGGCTTTGAACAAAAATGCTGAAGATATGGCTGCCTTACAGTCTGTACAAGATAGAGCTAAAAATTTAGATTCGCTGAATCAAAGGCAGCTTACCCAGCTGAAAGCTGATGCACAGGCTGAAGTCCAGGCTATTGAAGACAAACTTACTGCTGAAACGATTGCTTATCGCAAGTATTATGCTGAACAGAAAAAAATCATTGAAGATAGAACAGATATTGATCAGGCACAAAAATTAGCTTTATTGCGAGTCCTAGACAATAATACAGCCGAAAAAGCAGCTGAATTAGATAATTTGCTGAAGCAGAAAAATCAGTTGATAGAAATTATCAATAAGATACCTGAGAAAAAAAATATTTTTACGACTCCGGCTCTTGGTGATACTGACGATAAAGTTGATAAGGCTAAAAAGGAATATGAAACGCAATTAAAGGACTTGCGCACACAGCATGCTCTGGGACTGATTGAAGAAGAGAAGTACCAGGAACAACTGTATGCTTTAGAAGTTAAGTTTCTGGCTAAAAAAAGGGAATTGTATGCAGAAGCCAAGAGAGATACATCCCTAATCGATCAGCAGATTCTGTCTGCAATGACAGTGGAAGCTAATCGTCAATATGCTAATAAACTGGCAAATCAGACTCCGACCAAACAGGAAGATGCTTCTTTAAATATTATTGAAGAAGAAGCTCCGGAAGAAGATAATTATTTTATCGACAAGTACAAACAGAGTCTGGATGGGCAACTGGCTTTGCTGGAAGCCTTTCACGATGCTGGTATTATCTCTGAAATGGAGTATCAGGACCGCCTGACTGAAATCACGAAACAAAAGGAAGAAGAACGTACTCAGATCAGGAAAGCTGCATTAGATACATTTAATCAGTTGGCTGGCTCAGTATCACAGCTGATGTCTGCCATGCAAGATAGTGAGATATCCAAGGTTGAAAGTCGGTATGATGCTCAGATCAAAGCTGCTCAGAAAGCTGGTAAAGATACTACTGAACTGGAAGAGCAAAAGGAAGAAGCAGTATGGGAAATTAAAAAGAAATATGCTGATAAACAATTTGCATTAAATGTATTAGATATCTTGGCTAATACAGCTGCGGCTATTATGGTTGCTTGGAAGGCTGGTCCATTTATAGGCCCGGTTCTAGGTGCAGCAGCAGCTATTCAAGGTGCTGCTCAATTAGTCGTTGCTCAGCAACAAAGAGAACAGGCTAAGGGATTATATTCCGGCGGATATTCTGATGATTACGTTCAGGGGTACACGGCTAAAGGAGATTCTCGAGATGTAGCCGGTGTTATCCCGGTACATAAGAATGAATTTGTTGCAAATCATGAAGGTGTGGCCAATCCTCATGTTAAGCAGTTCCTTGATGTCTTTGATATCGCTCAGAAAAATGGTACTATCGGTATGATTAATACTACTCAGATCTTGCAACAGGTGCGTATGAGAAATGGTAAGTACAATGGTGGATATACCACTGACAGCGCTACCCAGGTTGAAAGTATCTCCGGAGCATCCTCTTATGACATTAAGGTACTCATACAGCTGATTCTTGCTGAATTGCGTATCTCGAATAAGCATCTTAGTAATATTGCTACGAAGGAAATGACAGTGAGTGTCCGGACAATACGTGATGGTATTAAGAGGCTGGAAATGCTCGAGAAAAATGCTAGCCGGTAATGTCCTTTTTTTTATAGTGCATTACGGGTACTTTTGTCACACAAACACAAAATAATATATGCAAAACAAAAAGTTAACAATACAGCTTGCCATGGCTGCTTTCCTTACCGTTAGTGGCATGGCAATGCTGATAATGGGATTATGGACTCCTCCAGTAGGCGAGATACACAGCTCGGTGCTGATTGCTTATGGCGAGGTAAGCACTTTTGCCGGAAGCTTGTTCGGCATTGATTATACATATCGGTACAAACTGAAAAAAACATTTAATAATGGACAAAACAACGCTTAAAAAAATTATGCCGTTCGCTACGGATGAGAACATAGACAAGTTCTTGCCGCACTTGAACGATACGATGGCGACCTTTGAAATTGATACGCCAATGCGTCAGGCTCATTTTCTGGCACAAATCGCACATGAAAGTGGATCTCTTCGCTATGTCCGCGAAATAGCTTCCGGAAAAGCCTATGAAGGACGTAAGGATCTGGGTAACCTTATGCCTGGTGACGGACCTAAATTTAAAGGGCGTGGACTTATACAGCTGACTGGTAGGATTAATTATTCAGCATTTAATGATTTTACAAAAAAGGAATATAATTTGCTGGAGCATCCGGAACGAGTCGAGCAACCAGACTTAGCGGCACTTGTAGCCGGATGGTTCTGGAACCGTAATAAGTTGAATGAACTGGCCGATCAGGATCAGCTGCTGAAAATTACCAAAAAAATTAACGGCGGATTCAATGGACTCGAAGATCGTACTGAGCATTTGGAACGAGCTAAATCTGTCTTATTAAGGGGAAAATGAAAAAATTAGATTCAAGTGATGTTCTTCTTTTGTTGTGTATTGGGTTTTTATTGGTTGTTCTGTTAGGTTTGACACTCCAGTCGTGCCGGTCGGTACGACTGGATAAGTCAAATCAGACTACATCTCGAACTGATGAAAGCCATAAAAATATGCAAATTGACGATCATGTGTCGTTATCTGAATTGGCTCAATCTTGGATAGACGATAAACGTATCATTATACGCGACTATGCAGTTGTGATTGATTCTTCAGGTAATACAATCCCGGTGCTTGAAAAAGAAACCGAAATCTCGCACAATAAGACTTATCAGCGTGACAGTTCCTCGGTTAATTTTAATAACAAGACGACGATTGATGATCATTCTAGTAGTAATATAACCGAAGAGAATGAGATGAAATCGGTTGATAAGGAACCGCTATTCAGTTTCTCTAATTATTCACTTATAATATCGTTTGCTTTACTGGTGTTCTTGATATATTATTCTTACAGAAGGTTTTCTAGTTAGTTTTTCTTTTTTCTTCATACACTGCTTGCCTGTGAAGGTAGGCAGTTTTTTTATGTCCTTTTTTCAGCTTTCTGATGAAACTATTTTTGCGTTATGAAAATATATGAGGCAATTAAAGAGATGCATGAGCTGACCAGGGCTGGCAAGACTTTCTCCTTCAGCTTTATGTCGTATTCCTATGATAAGGATAAATCGCATGGTCCGGTAACGGTACTGCATGCACAGCTGCTCCCTTCTAATCGGAAGGAACGTAACAGATTCTCTGATTATATGCTTCGGTTCAGAGATATGGATACCTATGAGGAAAAAATGTGCTGGCAACCATTGTTGCTGGAATTTAACGGACAACAATTAGAATTGACATGACAGATAATACACCGACACAAAATAAAACACCGGAGTTAAATACGGATTTTGAAAATATAGTACCCTGGAACGGTGCTAATGATTTTGGCCGTGATGTCCGATTGAAATGGGAGCGTAATTTTGAGAAACTTAAAATTAACTTTCTTGAGCTGATTACTGCTTTAGCCGATCTGGATAACTTTATCAGAAAAGATAGACCTGATGGGACAAGTTTCTTACTGTCTTTTGGTGAATTTATTGATTCCCTTATTACAGGCAAAGGCGCGGGCATATATCCTGATGGGCGTGGACAATTCGAAAGACTTGAAGTGCGCAGCTCTATGGTTGTGAAGGAACTTATCTACAATCGCTGGTTTGCTCAAGAAGGAAACGTTACTTATTCTGAGGCTGGTACTATCGAACGGATTGAGCAGCTCGAAGACGGCACTTATGACCTGTATCTCCGTCGTCGCTGGGATAATGATATCACGGCATTCAAGGAACAGGACGTAAGTTATGGCTCAGTGAATAACCTTAACACAACCGGAGAATATTATGACAGCTGGTTCCGTGTGCTGAATGTGATGCAGGCGGAAAATAAGATTAACGTAGTGCTCTATCCGGATGAAGAGGTTCCTGGAGGAAAAAATTATCCTCCTGCTTCCGGCATGGTAATTACCCGTCGAGGAAATGCGGTAGACGAAGAAAGACAAGGATTTTGGTATATATCCAGCTATGAAGGCTGTATCTGCATGCTTGACGGTGTCACGAAACCTATACTTGAGGAATCTAACTACAGCATTATTATCGGGAAACTGAAGAGGTTGGAACTGTTCGATAACTTGCCAATCAATTACCGACAGAGTTATGTATACTGTCGTGGTATTGCCATACAGGATCTCATGCGCATTAACTATCAGGGTGTGGTTGTTGTGCAGCTTAACGACCGTGGTTTCTGGTCCTTGGAGGTCGCTCAAAGTGAAAATCCTTATACTGCTGGCAAAGAAACGGTTGATACGGTATGGCATTACGGCTGTCGCTGGAAGTGCCTTGTTACCGGGACCACTGACGAACCTCGCTATGCTAGTACCGGATGGGCAATGATAGAAGGTAATCCTGAATTTACGATAGATATAGAAGTTGATAACGGATGGGTAATAGATGACACGGAATTGGTGGAGGATGCTGTCATTAGAACTATAACCCTGTCTGGTAAACTGTACAACGGTGATGTGACTGAGCACATTCTAGATTCAGATGTGACATGGACACGTGACACAGGAAATGTAAGCGAAGATAATGCCTGGGCGATTAAGAGGGCAGATGCAGGCAAGACATTGACTGTTACTCTTGATGATTTAGGACTCGAGTTCAAACAAAAAGGCCTATGTAATTTTAAGGCTACAGCCTTGTTGCGGGACGGACAGAATGTACAAACTGCTGAGATGACAAAGGGCTTTTGATTAATAATTAACGATATGAAGAGAATGAAAAGGATTAAAGTTTATGGCGTTATATCCCGATGTGGAAGCACCGAAAAAATAAGATTTGTTGAAACCGAAGAAAATATCAGTTTTAATTCTAAGCGTGCCGCTGAGCTTTTGGCTGATCAGGGCGTAATAGTAGACGAAATCTTGCAGATTACGAAACTTAATGAAATGACAGTATATGAAGTTAGCAAGTAAAAAGAAAAGTCTTAACATCAACTACCGCCCTCTACAGGCAAGCATAAGTATGCAGGTAGTGACAAGTGTGCCGGACAGACAGTTCTATTCGGCCATGGATAAGTCTTTTACCCCCGACTACACGCTTACCCCGCTTACTCTGTTCCCTCGCTGTGCGGCGGTAGACGTTGATTCCACGTCGGCTGCGAAGGCGATAAACTCAGAACTTACAAACATGAAGTGGTATGAGCGTATCGGCGGTGTACAGAAACTGATAAGCAGCGGTACGGATTATGTGATTACGCAGGCGGGAGAAAACAAGGGGCAGATACAGGTCAAGAAAAATTCGAGTATAGCGAATCCCATCACTCTTGAATTTTCTGCTGAATATGTAGATATACGTACTAACCAGGTTTTGAAATACACTGCCAGCAAGGTTATTATTGTGTCCGACTCAAGTTCTCCGCAGCCGGTTTTGTCTCTTGATTCTCCGGATACGGTACAATGGTATCCTGTACGTGATGTCATGGAGCAGACTATTACCGCTAAGTTCATGGCAGGAAATAAGGACATAACAGAAGATGAGCGTGTAAAATTCTGGTGGTACCGGGTATTGTCTACAGGTGCGTTGGAAGAAATTGTCGATGGCAATGGAGATAATGACTGGGAGATTGTGTCAGTTCACAAGAACGTGCTTGTGGTTAACCGTGATTTTATCGGAGATGAGCAGACTTATGTATGCAAGGCGGCATACCGTGAGACAGGTTCCCTCCCTGCCACTCCAGATACATTCGACCAGATTGCAACAACTCGTATTGTAAGGTATATACCACGGCTAGAATGTGACTTCAAGGGGGTAGTTACCGGATGTCCGGCTGGTACAAGCTATATCTATCCGCAGGGGTATGTACGTGATTCGACAGGTGTAATTCAGAATCCGGAAGAATGGTTCAAGTTCATCTGGATGGGAAAGAATCCCGGCTCAAGTTCATACAGCCAGGTAGCTGAAGGTGCTAATCCTACAATCAAATTCGTGGAAGGGATGCTGCTTGACTTGCAGATTGAAGACCGTGGGGCACAAGCAATATTGATTGACGATACAGACGAATCAGTATTGCAAGATGCGGATGGTAATGTTTTGTTTGACAGAATTAATAATTAGAATACTATGGCATATTACATTAAAGTGACAAAGAAGGTGGCCGATAAGATTGGTGCACCTGTAGAGAACCGTAACAAGACAGCGGACGGTAATATCCTGCTTTGGCAGGCAGATTTAAACATTATTCCGGGTGAAACTATATTCGATCGTGCGGCTTTTGTCGGTGGAGTGGCAATGACTGGTAATGATGCAAGGGGAGAGATTGATGGTACGGCCGAGCCTGCAGAAGTAACCATTCCTGAATATTATCAGGATGCTGACGGGGAAAATACACCGGATACAGATCATCCGGTTACGCTTCCTGCTGGAGAAGAAAACGGCGAGAATGTAACAGATGGTGAAACTGATAAAACAGAGTAATTATGAGTTTAGCAAGCAAGGTCGGACAGGTCGTATATCAGCGTAAATCCGGAGTTTATATGCCTATGTTGCAGTGCGACAAGGGAGATTTGTATCAGGAATATCAGGGTGACCCCCAGAATCCGACCAACATTACCCCTGATTTTTCCACCCTTCTTCCTACGTTAAGCAACATTATTACATCATCAAGAGTTGCAGATGGGCTGGTTATTCCTAACCTGGTGAAGTGGTTCTTCAATGATACGGAACTGACATTCGGTAGTGATAACGTGTCTACCAATTCATTCAATGGTGAGACCGGTCATTTCAAGTCACTCCCTTATCAGAAGGGTACAAGAAACTATTATGGATTGCAGATTCTGAAGAATCTTGTAAAAGCAGCGGGAGCAGCTCCATGTACGATTAAGTCTGAAGCTACTGTGGCCGTAGGCAATACTTCGGACAAGATACAGACTGTATATGGTATTCCGATTACGGAAGGCACATCAAATGCTATTCGTGTGACGATTCAGGCTGGAGATAATAAGTATTTTACGCTGACAACTAATAATGACAGTTGTATTCTTCAGGGCATAGCTAGAATAGGTAATGACGAGATTGCTTCCGGATTGACATACAAATGGTATAGTCTTGTTTCCGGTGTATGGAAAGCGATATCAGGTCAGACAGCAAAAAACTTGACTGTGACAAACGATATGGTAGATTCTGTCGGACAATTTAAGGTTGAAATCTATCAGAATGGTACGCTCATCGGCTCCGATGTTCAGACGGTTACAGATGCATCAGACCCGCTGGATATCATTCCGAACCCTACGCCTGAGGATGAGACTATCGAAGAGGGATCTAACGGAACAGTCGTCTATACTCCGATATTAGTAAAGCGCGGAGAGACAACGAAATTCAAGGACATGACTTTTTTCTTCGCCTTCATGGATGCTGCTGGCATTATCCTTAATCCGGAAAATTCTGAAACAGCAGCAGCTTCGGGAACAGTTACTGAAGAAATGTGTCAACAGGCATCCGGTAATGTCGCAGTAGTAATCACAACGAAAGAGTAATTATATCATGTTAGCTCGTAAAACAACAGAGGTTAAGTATCGTGTTAAGCCAGTGACCAGACTCCCATATCCTGCTGGTATCTATTCAGATACAATTAGATATACTTGTTCGGCCAATATCGCTCCTTATGTTGTATTCCAGCCTAATACATCACAGGATGCGGTCAGGTACGTAATGAACAAGGTCGGGACCTGGTTAGGCACTGAGCAGGGTATGACACCGGCAGAAGATTATGCAAAAAATGGAGAAAAAGCTACGTGGCTTCCGTTTGAGCATTTCAATGCGATCGAGATTGAACTTGCATTGATTCAATTTGCTAAAATCGGGCAGGCTATATTCTATGACCAGTACACGATTTCGGAGCATGGGAAAGATACCAATAACAATGATGTAACCAATTATAAGGACTTCAATGCGGCCGATCCGATGAATCCGGAGAATGCGTTTCGCCCGAATATTTGTTTGAATTGGCAGACAGGGGAAGCTTTCTTCTGGAGATCAAATATGTTCGCTTCTCGATCAGTTGGAGTAGGTTCTGTAGAGTTGGGTAGGAGTCAGATAGCAATTCCGCTTACGTCTAATTTCGTAGCACTTACAGGAGAATGGAACGGTAGTCCTCAATGGGGGCGTGTGCTTGCCTATGTTCCCGAAGACAGGGATTCGTGTTTGCCTAATTGGGACTATATGGAATTTACAATACAGAACGCTTCCAACGGACCAGCTGTTCTCAATATTGGAAATTTTGGCGAAATATGGGTAGGCAGTGAGAAGTATGTTATCAATACTATCACGATTGGTAAGCTCAGGCATGTAAACCTTATGTTCAAGGTTCGTAGGTATTCGTGTGGGATAATAGAAAGTATACGTTGTCAGTCTGGTACATTCTATGTGAAGAATGTTCATGATTTTGACATCTCAAGCTTTTACGACCAAACAACCCTTACAACTAAGGCCAATTTAACTTCAAAATCAATATCGTTTAACGTTTAATCAAATTATTATGATACAAAAAAAATCTTTAAAAGACGCGATACAAAATCCAGAGATAATATCAGTTGTGGGAGGACTATT
>ENA-ORTQ01004067-ORTQ01004067.1-human-gut-metagenome-genome-assembly--contig:-NODE-4067-length-10229-cov-3.575487_pt1 | contig 10229 bp, 9 predicted proteins | sample MGYA00241912_ERZ509188 | MGnify/ENA primary metagenome ERZ509188 (study PRJEB26280, sample SAMEA2338849) | human gut metagenome | biome: human gut; feature: human-associated habitat; material: faeces...
GCTCCGGCGGCTTGCCCAGCATGATCTCGGTCATTTTGCTGTTGACCCAGCTGCCAAAGTTGCGCCAGCCCGCCTGGCGTTTGCTGTCATAACTGGCGTAGACGACGTCGTAGCCCGCGTCAATTCTTTCCAGCAGCTTGCCCACCTCGTCGGCAGGGGTCTGGCCGTCGTCGTCCAAGCAGACGACGATATCACCGCTGCACTTGTGGAAGCCCGCCATCAACGCGGCATGCTGGCCGAAGTTTTTCGCCAGATCCACGCCCAGCACATGGGGGTCCGCCGCCACCAGGCTGCGGATGGTGCCAATGGTATTATCAGGCGAGCAGTCATTGACGAGGATGACCTCGTAGTCATACTGGGGCATCGTCTGCATTGTGGCGGCAATTTCCGCCACCACGCCGCCCACCGTATGCTGGGAGCGGTAGCAGGGAATCACATAAGAAATTTTCTGCATAGCTGTGTACATCCTCTCAACTGCGCTTATAAACGACCAGATCCTCGGTGGAGGCAAGCTCCTGCCAGTTTTCGGCCAGCAGGCGTTCCTCCACACGGGTGCCGTGGCCGCACATGACATAGCGGGAATAGATCGGGTTTTCGGCATCCCACAGGTAGCTGTTTTTGTCAAATTCAATGCCCATGCCGTCCGGCACGGCGTAGAGGTAGCCGTGGAACACGCCGTCGTCGTAGGTGTAGGCCAGCGTGTTGTCCCAGGGATCGGCACCGGCGGCCTGCACATCGGCAGCCAGGGCGTCCTCGACCACAGTCATCTGGGCGGCCATGACCTCATTCATTTCCGGCTGGCTGCCACGCTCAAAGTTCATGGGCAGCAGCAGGACGACCAGAATCGGCAGCCAAACCACCGCAGAGGCGGCGTCCTCCACAACAATAGCCCCCAGCAGCAGAATAGCAAGCAGCATCATGTGGCGCGGGTCGATGTTATACATCGTCAGCAGCACCAGCGCAATGGCGGCGCTGCAAAACAGGGCACAGGCTTTCAGCACCACCGAGCGGCCCTTGCGCTTATCCCAAAGCAGGCAGCCCACCGCCGCCAGCACGACCACCAGGAAGGTGACGCAGCCGCCGCCGATGTAAGTCTTGCCGCCCTTGATGGTGGGCCAGATATCGTAGAGCCAGGCGTTGCCCAACAGGGCCGTTGCGCGGGTCCACTCATAGCGAATCGCCGCGATGGGGTGGCCCTGCAGCAGCAACTGCACGCCGTCAAAATCCATGCCGCCGTCACTGAAATAGGGCGCGGCCAGCTTAGCCATCGCAAAGAGCGAGACGCCGAACCCCGCCGCTGCCGTGATAAAGCAGGCGCTGCGGCGACGTTTGTTCTGCCACACCGCCGTCAGCGGGAACACCCAGAACAGCAGCGCGTAGGGGCGGAAGATCGTTTCCACCGCGCAGGCCGCCGCGCAGACGGCGAGCCAGCCGGTCTTATCGGTACGGTGCAGCGCCGCAGCACTGCCCACGATGAGAAGCGCCAGCATATAGTGCATGGCCTCCGACGCGCCGCTGATGCAGGAGCGGATGGGCATGGCAATGGCAAACAAACCGGCACAGAGCACAATGCACTGCCACCAGTTCAGCTTAGCGCTGCGGGCAAACGCCGCAATGCCCAGCGTGATAAACAGCAGGTTGCACCACAGCACCACGTTGACGCTGCTGCCGAACAGAAAGCCCGGCAGCGCGTAGGCCCAGATGAGCAGCGGCCCCCAGGTTCCATAGCGGCCAATGTCCGCCGTGCCCTCCTGGTAGCCAAAGTACCCCTGCGGGCCGCCGTGGGTGATGACGCTGACGACCTGACGATTATAAAGCACTTCGTCGTTGTTCATCGTGGTGGGCAGCCAGATTTTGTTCAGCGGGGTGCGGCTGGTCAGGAAGTAAAATCCCGCAAGGAACACGACTGCCCCCAACACGCAGAGCAGCGCATTGGGGGTCTTTTCGAGAAACGTTTTGACTTTTTGCATCGGTTTTGCTTTCATCATTCCTTCTCCGCCAGGCGGGCCATAAACACAACGTCCCGGTATTGGCCGTCCAGCAGCTCCATATCGCGGAAGATGCCTTCCTGCACAAAACCGGCCTTTTCATAGCTGCGGCGGGCGGCGGTGTTTTCGGCCAGCACGCGCAGACTGATACGGTGCAGATGCAGCCCCGCAAAGCCGAAATCGGTGAACAGGCGGGCCGTCTCGGTGCCCAGACCCTTGCCGCGGGCACTCTCCTCACCGATGAAGATGCCGTACTCGGCGCTGCGGTTGTGGGGGTCGATATCGCGGTAATAGACCGAGCCGACCGGCTTGCCGTCGGCCTTATCCACAATGATATACTGCACGACCTGGCCGGTGGCAACCTTCGTTGCCAGCCAGCTGCGGTGCATTTCCGGCGTGAAGGTCTGGCGGAAGATGAAGTTCTGCACCACAGACGGCGTGTTGCGCCATTTGACGATCAAATCGGTATCGGCATCCGTGATGGGCCGCAGCGTCACCGCCGCGCCGTCCAGGATGGGAAGTTGGGGTGTGTTCATAAAGTCTCACCTATTTTTACATTCTGCTGCCATGTAGGGGCCGCACATCTGCGGCCCGCAACGCGGTGGAAAACGGCCGTCTGCCCTATACGCGAGGGCCGGGCATGCCCGGCCCCTACATGGTGCGCATATAAATCATGCACTTCTCACTCTGATAAATCACCTGCCACCCTTCGGCGTCCAGTCGGGCGGCGGTGGGGGTGTCGGCGGCAGTCATCACATAGCGGGAATAAATTTCGTGGTTCGGGTCGGTCAGGTAGGCGGCCTCGTCAAACTGGATGCCCATGCCGTCGGGCACGCCGTAGAGCAGGCCGCAGTGTACCGGGTCGCCGAAGGCGTAGGCCACCGTGTTGTCCCAGGGGGCGTCGCTGTCGGCGCGGTAATGGGCCAGCACGGTTTCCACCTGCTGGACCTCGGCGTCCCACTCGGCGCTGTAATGGGGCATCGTGTAGCCGTCGGCCAGGTTCACCACACCCAGCAGCGCCAGCGCGGCCGCAGCCAGCGCCGTGCCGCCCGCCGGGCGGGCATCTTCCACCAGCAGGCTTGCCAGCAGCAGCACGTCCAGCACCAGCGTGTGGCGCGAGCCCTCGCCGGGGCGATACATCAGCATCAGCGCCAGAAAAACGATGACCGCCGTGACAGCGGCGCAGCCCTTCCAGAAAATGGGCCGTCCGCGCCGGGCATCCACAGCTAGGCAGACAATTACGACGGCCAGCAGCGCGAACAGCAACAGGTAATACCCACCGGTACGGTTTGCAAAATCCGACGCCATTGCGGCAAAAACCGTCTGCATTGCACCGATGAGCTTGCGGGCCATATCCTTGGCCGCTTCTAACAGATGGCCGTGGGCGGCCTCCTGCAAAGCGCCCATATCGACGTTTGTGAAGAAATAGGGCGCATAAAATTTGGACATCAACACCAGCGTGCCGCCCAGCGACACAGCCCCGCCCGCAACGCAAACGGCGGCGCGGCGGCGGTCGCGCCAGGCCAGCGCCAACGGGTAGAGCCAGAGCACGGCCTCATAGGGGCGCACAAGAGTCGCCACAGCACACAGGGCGCAGAGTACGCCCCAGGCGGCGCGGTTCCGGTCTTGCCGGGCCAGGATGCCGCACCCCAACACGGCCAGCGCCAGCGCATAGTGCAGCGGTTCCTGCATGGCAGAGAACACATACCGGATCGGTGCGTTCATGGCCGCCAACGCCAGCGCAAACACGACCTGGCGTTTCCAACTCAGCCGCGCGGCCAAGGCGAAAAACGTCCAACCTGCCGCGACGAACAGCAGGTTGCACCAGAGGAACGCATTTTGCCCGCGCAGCAGCAGCCCGGGCAGCGCGTAGACGAAGAACACCGCCGGGCCCCAGGCCGCGTAGGTGCCCGCTTCGGCGTGGGACTCGTTGAAGCCGAAGTATCCCTGCGGTGCGCCGTACCGCACAGCGGCGGCCAGCTGCTTGCTATAAATGACCTCGTCGCTCCAAGAGCTGGTGGGCAGGAAAATCTGCGTGACCGGCACTTTGTAGACGGCCAACTCGTACACCAGCAGAAATACCAGCGCCGCAGCCGCCGTGCAGGCCGCCTGCGCCCAGCCGGGCAGGCGTTTACTGTGCATAGAACTCCAAAACTTTCGCAATGACCTTCTTGCGGTCGGCGTCGGTCAGGCCGTAGTACATCGGCAGACGAACCAGGCGCTCACTCTCGGCGGTGGTGTAGACGTCCTCGCCGTCGAAACGGCCGAACTTCTCGCCCGCCGGGGCGGAGTGCAGCGGGATATAATGGAACACTGCCAGGATGTCATTGGCCTTCAAATGGCGGATGAACGCGGTGCGCTCCTCAAGATTCTTGCACTTGAGGTAGAACATATGCGCGTTGTGGACGCAGCCCTCGGGGATGGTGGGCAGCTCGACCTTGCCCGCGTCGGCCAGCGGCTTGAAGGCCGCATAGTAGGCGTTCCAGGTCGCCATACGGTTGTCGTTGATCTCATCTGCATGGAGCAGCTGCGCCCACAGGTAGGCCGCATTCAGCTCGCTGGGCAGGTAGCTGTCGCCAAAATCGACCCAGGTGTACTTGTCCACCTGGCCGCGGAAGAACTTGGCGCGGTTGGTGCCTTTTTCGCGCAGGATCTCCGCGCGCTCGTTGTAGTCAGGATTGTTGATGACCAGCGCACCGCCCTCGCCCATCGAGTAGTTTTTCGTCTCGTGGAAGGAGTAGCAGCCGAAATCACCGATGGTGCCCAGCGCCTTGCCCTTGTAGCTGCTCATAACGCCCTGGGCTGCGTCCTCGACGACCTTGAGGTTATGGCGGCGGGCAATGTCCATGATGGTGTCCATCTCGCAGGCGACACCGGCGTAGTGGACGGCCACGACAACCTTGGTCTTGTCGGTGATGGCCTGCTCGATTTTCTTCTCGTCAATGTTCATCGTGTCGGGGCGCACGTCCACAAAGACGAGCTTGGCCCCGGCCAGCACGGCGGAAGTGGCGGTGCTGGAGAAGGTGAAGCTGGGCAGAATGACCTCGTCGCCGGGCTGGATGTCGCACAGCAGCATGGCCATGTCCAGCGCAGTGGTGCAGCTGGTGGTCAGCAACACCTTCTGGGCGTGGAAACGCTCTTCCAGCCAGGCATTGCACTGTTTGGTGAAAGCGCCGTCGCCGCAGATCTTGTGCGAGTCGATCGCCTGTTTGACATATTCAAGTTCATCGCCCACGCAGGGGGGCACGTTAAAAGGGATCATGAGTAAAGCCTTCTTTCCGGTTGAATTTTTATAATCGTGTTTAGTATAACACAGTTTGCGGTATTTGTCACTTTATCGCGGAACGGATTTGCGGAAAATCGCCTTATTTTTTTACGCGGGCGTCGTTGTAGGCGCGGATCATGCTGGCGGCGAACCAAAGCATGACGACACTGAACGCCACAAAGGCCACGGCAGCGACGGTGGCAGCGGGCGGCAGAAAATGCGCCACGGTGTAGACGGCCAACGGCACAGCGGCGACAAGCGGCATTTTGCTGGCCGCCTTGCCGCACAGCCGCAGCAGCACCAGCGCCGCGCCCCAGAGCAGCCACAGGTCCACCGCACGCAGCGCCGGTTCCAGCCAGACCCACGCGCCGCCGCTCTGTGCGCCGCTTAAAATCAATTCCAGCACCAGCCCCGCCGCACCGAACACGATGGGCAGTTTGGCCTCGCCCGCCAGCAGCAGGTAGCCGACCAGCGCCAGCACAGTGAGGGAGACTTCCTGAATGGCAGCGGCCTCCGGCACGGCGAGCAAGGCCCGCCCCGCCGCCGCCACCCCGATGAGCAGGTAAGCTAATGCGGTTTTGTTGCGTTTATCCATGGTGGAACTCCTGACGGTTTATTATACGCTTTTATCTGCGCCGCTGTGCAGGGACCGCATATGTACGGTCCCTGCACGGATGCAATAACAAATTTATTATACCTCTTTTATAAATCCCTTGCAAGGTTTGTCGGCGGGGCGTATAATGAGAATGTTTATACACGGAAACGTGCGAATCGTGTATAAATCTACATAGAGAAGTGAGGTTTTTGGAATGGAGTTTTCCCATCGTCTGGAACTGTTCGGCCCGGAGATTTTTGCTGCGCTCAACGATAAAAAGGTCGCGCTGGAAGCCGAAGGGCGTCACCTGTACAATTTAAGCGTCGGCACGCCGGATTTTGCCCCCACCGACCACCTGAAGCAGGCGCTCATCGACGCCGCGCAGGACAACGAAAACTGGAAGTACAGCCTGCGGGATATTCCCGAGATGCTGAACGCCGTCTGCGGTTACTACCAGCGCCGTTTCAACGTGGACACCATCACGCCGGACAAGGTCATGAGCTTTTCCGGCAGCCAGGACGGCATCGGCCATCTGGGCCTGGCGCTGTGCAATGACGGCGATTTGGTTTTGCTGCCCGACCCCTGCTACCCTGTCTTTATGACCGGCTCCCGCCTGGGCGGTGCCGAGCCGTGGTACTATAAACTGACGAAGGAAAACCATTTTTTGCCCGACGTCTCCGCCATCCCCGAGGATGTTGCCCGCAAGGCAAAGTTCATGCTGGTCAGCCTGCCCGCCAACCCGGTGGGCAGCGTCGGCACGCCGGAGCTCTACGCCGAGATCGTTGCTTTCTGCCGTAAGTACGACATTTTGCTCGTGCATGACAACGCATACAGCGATATCATCTTTGACGGTGCCCACGGCGGCAGCATCTTCAACACGCCGGGGGCCGAGGAATGCGCGGTGGAGTTCTTCTCCCTGAGCAAGAGCTTCAACGTGACCGGCGCGCGCATTTCGTTCCTGGTCGGGCGCCCCGATGTGATTGCCGCCTGTAAAAAACTGCGCACCCAAATCGATTTTGGTATGTTCCTGCCCATCCAGAGAGTTGCCATCGCGGCTTTAACCGGCCCGCTGGACGGCGTGCAGCGCCAGTGCGGCGAGTACCAGCGCCGCCGCGACGCCCTGTGCGGCGGTCTGCGCAGCATCGGCTGGGATGTGCCCAACAGCCACGGCAGTATGTTTGTCTGGGCACCGGTGCCCGCAGGGTACAAGACGAGCATGGAGTTCTGCCTGGCCCTCATCGATAAGGCCGGCGTTATCTGCACGCCGGGTTCCAGCTTTGGTCCCAGCGGCGAAGGCTACGTGCGTTTTGCCCTGACCATGCCGGTGGAAAAGATTGGCGAGGCTGTGAACGCTATCAAGGAAAGCGGAATCCTGTAAATAAACAAAAGCACCGTCGACCCAAGCCGAGTCGACGGTGTTTTTTCGTTTTGAACAAATCAGAAATTACTGTGCATTATCCCGCAAGGCTGCACGCATTTCCTTCTGGATGGCCGGGGTCGTTTCGACCTTCTGCATCAGGGCGGCCAGCAGCTCAGGCAGCTGCTTTGCGGGCAGCTGCTCCGCCACAACAGACGCCAAATACTCTGCATGGGTCATAGCCGGTTCAAAGGTACGAGCATACGTTTTGCCACTGCGCACAAAGCCCACTTCACGCAGGACACCCTTTTCCATCAGGCTGTTCAGCATGGAGAAAATGGAGCGCTCCTTCCACTTGCGGTCAACACAGGTGGAGACAACTTCCGTCTGGGCCATGGCGTGGTCAGCCTGCCAGAAAATTTCCATAATCTGTTGTTCGCTTTTTGTCAGATGCACGTTTCTATACCTCTCTCAACAAATATCTATGCTTTAATAGTATAGGTTCGTGAGATAAATGTCAATGGTTTTTGGGAAATTTCTTCAAAAAAGTTTATGCTATATTGTAACATTTTAACAAGTCTCGCACATTCCCTCTGTATTTTTGTAGATTTCCAGTTTTTGGGCCTAGATTCGACGTTTCGAGCGCTGTGGCATATGCGTGGCAAACCATGCCGCACCATGCCACACTTTTGCCGCATTTCCGTTTTTTTGCTGTAAGCCGCTCCAATTTAACTCTACTGATTAAGTGGTTCAGCACCCTGCCTTCCACTGCTCCTGCAAGTGCTTTAAGGCATGTTTTTCAATGCGGGAAACATTCCGCCGCGCCTATTGTAAACGATTGGTCCTAAGAAATCGCTTCCAACTCACGGAAGCGAAATTTGATGATGATTTGTTTGTCTTCGGTCAGTTCCACACGCTCGATGAGGCTGACCAGAAGCTCCCGGCTGGTGTAGGCAGAATCCAAAAACTGCTGCACCAACCCTCTTGCTCGGTCTTCTGTGCTGACCGGGCTTTCTTTTTGTGATTCCAGCTCTTTCAGCTTCTCTTCCAGAGAAGTTCTGTCCATCTTCACTCGCTGATAGATGCGCTCGAAGTCCGCTTCGGCAAGAAGTCCGGTCAGCCGATCCATATACATCTTATCCAGGTTGGCAGTCAGACTGTCGATCTTATTCTGAATGGACTGGATTTCTGCTTCATGGTTTTCCGCCTTGCGGGCTTTCTCTACTGCATCGGCAGCAATGGGCTGAAGCTTATTTGGATCAAGATAGGCTTCACAGACTTCTCTGACTTTAGCCAGAACTGCTTCGGTAACGACCTGCTCTTTGATGGAGTGGCAGGAACAGACACCTGCTCTGGTGAAACGCTGGTAGGTTCGACACACGAAAAACAATCGATCTTCACCGGATACCGGCGGACGATTTAGCACCGCCATTGGATAACCGCACTCATGGCAGAAAATCAAGCCTTTTAATAAGAAGTCATAGGTTCTGCTTCGGGTGTGCCTGCGGCTGTTGACCAGCATCCGCACCTTCTGAAAGGTTTCTTTGTCAATCAGCGGCTCGTGGGTGTTTTTTACCACCACCCAATTCTCCTTGGGGTGACGTAAGGCTTTCTTGGATTTGTAGCTGACCTTCACCGTCCGGCCCTGCACCATATTGCCGATATAGGTCTCGTTTTGCAGCATCTCCGAAATGCGCTCGCTGCTCCACAGTCCGGCATAAGGACCTTTGCGTCCCATATTCCAGCCACAGTAAGTTGCAGGCGTCGGAACACCTTCTTCGTTGAGAGTCGCCGCAATCTTTCGGCAGCTCATACCATCCAATGCCATGGCGAAGATTCTGCGCACCACAGGAGCCACTTCCTCGTCGATGACAATTTCGTTTTTCTCCGTCGGATGCATCTTATAGCCATACATGGGCTTGCCGCCAATGAACTGCCCTTTCCGCTGTTTATCCCGCTTGACGGATTTGATCTTCTTGGAAATGTCTTTGGCATACATATCGTTCATAATGGCACGGAACGGGGTAATGTCATTGGCGGTGGATTCTACACCGGTGTCAATACCGTCCAACAACGAAATGTAGCGCACTCTCTTTTCGGGGAAGTATCTCTCCATATAATGACCGGTCATGATATAGTCACGGCCCAGACGGGATAGGTCTTTGGTGATAACCATGTTGACCTTCTTGGCTTCGATATCCTCAATCATGCGCTGAAAGTCAGGGCGGTCAAAACTGGTACCGCTCCAACCATCATCGACATAGGTATCGTAAACGGAAAGGCGATGCTGCTGAACAAATTCATTGAGCAGGGATTTCTGGTTTGTTACACTTTGGGATGGTCCTTCGGTCTCATCCTCCTTTGATAAACGGATGTACAATGCGACATGGTAATCCATAGGGTTGCTTATTTCTAAGTACATAGTTTCCTCCTTGAAATAAGCGACCACTCATCGCAAACATTATACAACGGGTTTCTCAGATGTCGCAAGGATGCGGACAAGATAAAGCCGAAAAGACTCCTCCAGCAACTCAGCGAGGCTCTTTTCGGCTTCGGTATATATGCAGTGCACAACAGGCAAGGTTTGTTTCATACGTTCTACCCCCTTTGTTCATCGTATGTAAAGGGGCAAATTTTCTTGCCTGTCCATGTTGTGAAATTGATTGAAGTTTGCTGGAGCCGATTTTGGCTCCAGCTTTATTTTTGTCTGACGGTTGTGGTTGAGCGCTTACAGTGTTTAGAAAAAAATCCCTCTATACCAAGTTCTGTGTTGGTGTAGAGGGATTGCCTATTTAACTAAGTGACATTGCCTTTATCGGAATAGCTTTTTCCTTTATAGCAACCCCGCCTTACAGTTAGGGAGAAACGCTTAGCGCTTCAGTTCCAGCAACGCATCACCCTGCTTTACGGTGCCACCGGCTTTAGCCTCGACAGCGGCATAGTCATCGGTATTGCAGACAATGACCGGCGTGGTCACGGGATAGCCTTCGGCCTTAATGGCTTCCAGTTCAAAGCGGATCAACG
>ENA-ORTQ01004076-ORTQ01004076.1-human-gut-metagenome-genome-assembly--contig:-NODE-4076-length-10204-cov-3.573357_pt1 | contig 10204 bp, 7 predicted proteins | sample MGYA00241912_ERZ509188 | MGnify/ENA primary metagenome ERZ509188 (study PRJEB26280, sample SAMEA2338849) | human gut metagenome | biome: human gut; feature: human-associated habitat; material: faeces...
CCCGTGACCCAAAGGTATGGCGTGGAAAAGATGCATGGTATCTGGTTCTGGGAAGCTCCGTTGACCACAAAGGCAGACTGCTGATTTATAAGAGCAGTGATTTGCAGAATTGGACGTATCTCAGCCACGTGAAAAAAGATAACTTTGGCTGGATGTGGGAGTGTCCAGACTATTTCGAGATGGACAGAGTACGACTGATGAAGACAGAAATCGCATCGTGATTGCATGGGCAAGAATGCCGCAGGCAGTAGACGGAAAATGGAACGGTATGATGTGTATTCTAAGGGCGGTTTCTGTGAAGAATCAACAGATTTATCTTCAGCCCCATCCGCATATCCGAAACGCATTTGTGAAAGAGATTTCCTCTCCAGAGCAAGCTGGCAAATCTGGCTATCTGGTAAAAACGACACTGGAAAATGATGACTACATCAACATTGGGGGATATCAAATTTGGCGGAAACAAGACAAACTTTTCACAGACCGCTCTACCGTATTTGTGAAAGATGGCAATTACCGACTAATTGCGGAAACGCCAGTACTCAAAGATGGCTGTGAATTGGAAATCTATGTAGATGCCAACCTAATCGAAGTCTATGCCAATCAAGGAGAAGCTGTGATTAGCAGCGTGGTATACGGATTATCGGATATCATTGATGGAAAAGCATATACCCTATATATAATCGTATAGCAAAATTTATAATACAGATGGAATCACGTTGCAGAAATGGCTGATTGGTGCGGGCACGATTACCGATGGACAAGCTGGAGATTTTGATGGAAATCAAAGATTGAATGGCATCGACCTCATTTTTATGCGGCGAAAATTACTGGAAATGAAATCATCAGAAAAAGCCGTTTTGTTACATGGTGTGACAAAACGGCTTTTGTGATGTTATCTGCTTAAATTTCCTCGATGGTTCTTTTTACAAACGGCAATGCAGCACCGATTGCCGGTGCAAACTCATCATGTTTGCCCAATTGAATCTTGATATCTCGTTCCGTAAAAAATGGCAACGCTGTGATTTTTTGTTTCAGGAATTTCAAATCTGCTTCTGTGAAATATGGCACAAGAAATCCGCTCAGAATCACATCGCTGTCTATGACCGTGTTGACATTCCGGATAGCAGCTGCTAAATGAGAGAGATATGCGTTCCAAATCGCATTGCTGCTCGGTTCGCAAGTTCGGACAGATTGGAAAAATGTCGCAAAAGAGTTCCCTGAAATTTCACCTTTTTTGAGAGCCCCATTGCTCCTAAAATCGGGTGTTCCTGCATCCGAACGTCCATGATGGATCCTTCCTTTCTGCCAAAACAAAAAAGGCGTCTGAAATTTTCATTCCAGACGCCTTTGACTGTTCTTTCTGTTCTGTTTTCTTTTGATGCTTCTATTCTATCACAGCTGTTCGGATTTGTATTGTAAAAAACGATACTAACTAAAGTTTTCTGACAATAGCTGCTGATTGAAACGAAAGCCATGAAAGATTTACACAAATTGTTGAAAATCTCTGTGTATCATGCTATAATAAAAGAACCACAGAAACACGGATTGGAGATGGAACGAATGAAACAAGATCCCCATATTTATTTGCTGTTACAATATTATAGCTTGTTTGCAATTCCTGTTCGGCTATATGAAAACAAGCAATTGATTTTTCAAAAGATTCCATTTATTGATACCGAAGACCCTGTGCAGTTGGTTCTTCCAAAAATCATGAATGACAACCGGGAAATTGGATATTGTTTAGATTCCAATCACTTTTGCTATGGCTTTATTACAAGCAGCAACCGAAAAATCATTGTCGGCCCTGTCAGTGAATTGGAAAAAACAAAGCAGGAACTTCGGTACATTGCATTTAAGTTGAATTATCAAAACACAGAATTTTTGATTGCACAAATGCAAGCCATTTGTATTATGCATCCAGATACTTTGCTGCAATCTTTGATTTTTTTGAATTTCTGCATCAATAAAACCATGATGGAAATTTCAGATGTCCGAATCAAAAAAGAACAACAAATCAACATTACAACAGATTTTAAGGAACATACTTCCTTTGAGAAAAAAGATGCCTTTTTAACCCGTTCTCGTTCCTATGTGATTGACCAAGGGATTGTAAGAAAAATCAAGGCAGGAGATGTAGAAGGATTAAAGCAAGGTGCAAATCAAGTGCCTTCTGCCAATCCAAGAAACTTTGCCCCGCATCTTTTAAGACATACCAAAAACTTTTTTATCCGACTGCTTGCGATTTGTTGCTTTGCAGCAATGGAAGCCGGCGTGAATTCCACGGAAATTGCAGAATTGGAGGAACTCTATATTCTGAAATGCGAATCTTTAGAGGATGTGGAAAGAATCAAAAATTTGCAGTATCATATGATATTAGATTTGGCAGAACGGGTTCAAGCACTCCACAAAAGAAATCCAAATCATTCTCAGCTGGTAAAAAACATCACGAATTACATCAAGGAAAATCTAACAGAACGGATTACTGTATCCGAAATCGCAGAATATCTCTCAAAAAGCCGTGGATATGTGACAACAGAATTTAAAAAAATCACTGGTATGAATTTATCCGACTATATCTCTGAATTGAAAATCAACGAGGCGAAAGAACTCATTCGATATACCGATAGAAGTTTTATTGACATCAGCAGCTATCTTGGTTTTTCGACGCAAAGTCATTTTATCAAGGTATTTAAAAAGGTCACTGGAAAAACACCAAGAGCATATAGAGAACTGGCAAACCTGGATGAAGAAGAAAAACTCCTCTAAATTTGGTTTACAAATATACTATTTTCAGAACAAATATGCTATACAAGGGCTTTTTCTTTTGTTAAAATAGAGGTAGTTTGAAAAAAGTGCAAATTACACATAACAAAAGGAGGATATTTTTATATGAATACACGAAAACTTGCAGCCAGCTTAACCGCTGTTGTTTGCAGCATGGGCATGTTATCCTATCTGCCATCGTTTTTAGCACCCGTATCCGCAGTGGAGTTGGTGCACAACGACTTTGAAACCAACTATGACGGATGGTATGCCAATGCAGATGCCGTATCTATGACAGCAAAAGCAGGCATTGGACACAAGGATTCTCGTGGCATGGAAGTTTCCGGACGAACCTGTGCAAGCGATGGCGTCAGCTCTGAAAAGGGATTGTATCTTTCCGGCGGAGAAACCAATACTTATCGCATTTGGGTTTACAGCGAAACTGCAGAACAGTTTCATGTGACCCTTGCCTGTGCAGATTTAGACACCAGTCAAGAAACAGAAACCGAACTGGTTACAAAACAAGTCGCTGCTGGAACATGGACAGAACTGCAAGCTTCCTATCAGGCACCGAAAAACAGTGGCGAATTTCGGCTTACCATTACCACAGACAGCACCCATGATTTTTATTTTGATGATGTAACGGTAACCGCAAAAAAATCCAGCAATACCGTTTCTGCTGCTTCTGCGGAAAAGGGGTTAAAAGACGAATTTGCCAATTATTTTCGGGTCGGTAATATTCTGAATGGCGGAACTGTGCAAAATTCCACCATCACTGCCAGCTTTCTCAAAGACTATAATAGTGTGGAATGTGAAAACGAAACAAAGCCCGATGCAACATTGGTGCAGTCACAGTGCAATGGTACGAATATCGGCGTTTCTCTGAAAAATGCTGCCAGTATCATGGATTTCTGCGTAAACAATCATCTTGCCATGCGTGGACATACTTTAGTTTGGCACAGTCAAACGCCTGTCTGGTTCTTCAAAGAAAATTTCGATGCAAATGGCAATTGGGTTTCTTCTGCCGTTATGGATCAGCGAATGGAAACCTACATTAAAAATATGTTTGAGGCAATCCAGACACAATATCCAGAACTGAATCTCTATGCTTACGATGTCGCCAACGAGTGTATCAGCGATGACCAGAATCGAACTGCCAACTATGGCGGAACAAGAGAACCGGGCGAGAATATCAGCGGACAGTCCCCGTGGGTGCAGATTTATGGCAGCAATGCTTTTGTAGAAAAAGCCTTTACCTACGCCAGAAAATACGCACCGGAAAGCTGCCAGCTTTACTACAACGATTATAACGAATACTGGGATCACAAACGGGATGCCATTTACAGCATGTGTAAGTCCCTCTATGAAAAGGGATTGCTGGATGGAATCGGTATGCAGTCCCACATCAATGCAGACTATGACGGATTTTCCGGCGTTTCTGCCTATACCACCGCAATGAAAAAATTCCTCTCGATTGGCTGCGATGTTCAAATTACAGAATTGGATATTACCATGGAAAATGGCAAGTATACTTTGCAGCAGCAGGCTGACAAATACAAAGCCATTTTTCAGGCAGCTATGGACTGGAATAAAAATCCAACCTCCGATGGACGGGTCAAGGCAGTTTGTATCTGGGGGCCAGATGATGCCAACACTTGGATCAAAACAGAAAACACACCGTTGCTCTATGATACCAATCATCAGCCAAAGCTTGCCTATACAACCTTGACATCCATGATTCCACAGTCAGAATGGGGCGACGGCAGCAATCCGGGTACAACAGAACAGCCAGTTGAACCGAATGAATATGGCTGGTACTTCCAGAGTACCTTTGAAGGGGATTTGGACGGCTGGAGCGGCAGAGGTGATGCTGAAGTAATGACCAGCGGACGGACAAATTATGTTGGAGAAGAAGCGTTGCTGGTACAAAATCGTACTGCTGCTTGGAATGGTGCTGCACGAAGCTTAAATCCAAAGGCGTTTGTGGCAGGAAAGACATATAGTTTCAGCACAAATGTGCAGTATTTTGATGGTGATGCAACGGATACCTTCTATTTCAAATTGCAGTATACCGATGCAAATGGTGATACGCAATATGATACCATTGCAGAAGGCACTGCCATTCAAGGAGAATGGATGCAGCTTGCCAACAAAAATTACAAGATTCCAGAAGGTGCAACCAATTTACAGCTTTATGTAGAAACCAAAGACAGCACCAGCAATTTCTATTTGGATGAAGTCATTGGAGCAGTGGGCGGAACAGGCATTCTCGGAGCAGGCGAAGCACCAACGCTTACACTGGGAGATGTCAATGCCGATGGTGTCATCAATGTATTAGACCTTTCTCTTGCAAAACATGGCGTTTCCAGCGGCTTTTCCGGCAATGCTGCAAAACTGGCAGCAGACGTAGACCAAAATAGAATCGTTGATGCAGCAGATGTCAAGATGTTGCAGGATTATCTGCTTGGACGGATTTCCGTATTTTCAAAGGCAGAAAAAGTTATAGACACAGCTGCAATGGAGGCATTGTTTGCCGGAATCACGCCAACTGCCAGCTATAAGGCAGATGGCGAAAACAATCCGCTTTTTACACAGCGGTTTGGTGCAGATCCTGGCGTGATGGAATATAACGGCAGAGTTTACGTCTATACCACAAACGATGTCATTGAATATGACAGTGATGGAAAAGTTACAGAAAATACTTATGCACAGATAAATAAAATCAACTGTTTATCCTCTGCGGATCTGGTCAACTGGACAGACCATGGAGCAATTCCAGTAGCTGGAACTGATGGCATCGCCAAATGGGCAACTTGTTCCTGGGCACCGTGTGCAGCCCATAAAACCATCAACGGCAAAGAAAAATTTTTCCTCTATTTCTGTAATGGCGGAAATGGAGTGAGTGTTCTGACCGCAGACAGCCCAACTGGACCTTGGACAGATCCACTCGGAAAAGCCCTGATTACCCGTGCAACGCCAAATTGCAGCGATATTACTTGGCTATTTGATCCTGCAGTGATGGTAGATGATGATGGAACAGGCTATCTCTGTTTTGGCGGTGGCGTTCCAGATGGAAAAGATGCCATGCCGGGAACTTCTCGCATTGTCAAGTTGGGAGATGATATGATTAGCCTTGCCGGAACACCTGTGACCATTGAAGCACCCTATTTATTTGAAGATTCCGGCATCAATAAAATTGGAGATACATATTATTATACCTACTGTTCCAACTGGAACACCGCTGGGAATGCCTATGGAATGACCAGTGGAGCGATTGAATATATGACATCCAACAATCCGCTTGGGCCGTATACTTATGGTGGAGAATTGTTTCGGAATCAAGGAACATTTTTCGGACTGTATGGAAACAATCATCATTCCCTCTGCACATTGGATGGGCAGCTGTATTTGTTCTATCACAACCGCAGCGTAGAAAAGGCAATGGGCATAGAAGGCAATTATCGCAGTCCGCAGGTGGATGCAGTCACCATGCAGGGAACGAAAATACAAGCAGTTACAGGAACGATGACTGGTATTGCACAGAAGAAAACCATCAATCCGTATCAGACGGTGCAAGCAGAAACTATGTCCAATCAGGCAGGCATTCAGGTGCGTGGGTTGGGCGATACGGTTGTAACAGAAATTGACCAGGGCGACTGGATAAAAGTAAGCGGTGTCAATTTTTCAAAGGGTGCTGCACAGATTACAATGAAAGTTTCCTCTAAGAATGGCTGTGCTGTTAAGATTTGCACAGGTTCTCCAACCGGAAAAGCGGTTGGATATGCAGAAATTCCATCAGGCGGAACGATGACAACAGTTTCTGCTATGGTGCAGGGATTGAATGGTACACAGGATTTGTATTTTGTGTTCAGCGGTCAGGCGGAAATGGATAGCTGGTCTGCAAAATAATCATACAATCTAAATCAAAAGCCGCTTCCCAGCGTATCTACAAGATACGGGGAAGCGGCTTTTTTCATGCAGAAAGAATTTTCATTGCTTTTCCATTATTTTTTAATATACTCACCACCATCGCAATTATAACAAAAATATGATATAATAAAATAGGGTGATAGAAATGGGAACGAAATGCAAAATTAATATACAATTAAATCAAAAGGAATATGCACTTGTTCATTATGAGATGGAATTTGGACGAAATAAGACGATTAAAAATCAAGCAAAAATTTTATATTATGCTCACCAGGGAACTGACACAATCACAGAATTATGTAAAAAAAACAGAAAATTGTTATCGAACAGTTACACGAATTCTTAAACTCTATGAAACAATGGGAACAGATCCAATTTATCAATGCAAGCGTGGTAAGCGAATCCATCACTTGGAACAAATATCTGATGAATTAGAAGCTTATTTTGATGAAAATCCTCCGAAAGATGTGCCTGATGCGGTCAGAAAAATCAAAGAAAATTTTGGAATTCCTATCACAGCTACGCCAGTTCGATACTGGCTTAAAGCAAAGGCTATTCGTACAAAAAGTCAAAAAGCATACCTGCAAAAGCAAACATAAAAGCACAGTCGCTTTTCCTGAACAATATTCTTTTACCGCTTTTAAACATGGCAAAAAGCGGCTTAATGACACTATTGTTTTGCGATGGAGTGCATTTGACATATGGGTATCATGGTGGATATTGTTGGTGCAAAAAGAGAAAATTTGTACCTTCTGCCTATGGTCGGAAACGAGCAAATCTCCTTGGATTTTTAAACCCTGTAACGTTTGAAACTACAAGCATAATGAATGATTCCTACCTTAATTCAGACATTGTTTGTGACGGACTTGAAAGATTGCGAAAGTGATACCCTGATCAATATCTTTACATAATTCTTGACAATGCTGCTTATCAGCATTGCCGAAAAGTTAGGGACAAAGCAGAAAAATGAAATATCAATTTAGTTTTCTTGCCACCTTATTCTCCAAATCTGAATCTGATAGAAAGACTTTGGAAATTTCTCCGAAAAGAAATCCTTGCCAATCAATACTACCATAGCTTTCGGGATTTTTATTCTGCGATTGAAAGCTTTGTAAAAACGCTTCATGAAAATTATTTTGAACAGCTTTCCTCCCTTTTGACTTTTCGCTTCGAGGTGTTTGATTTTTCTGATTTTTATTGATTTTTAGAATAGAGGATGGTATATCTCAATCGCTGCTCTTTCCGGACCTCCGACGGCATGCAGCGAAAAAAGCTGCTGCATCCTCCAGAAATTCATTCTTTTCACTCAAACGACGATTTTCTTTTTCCAACGCTTTGATTCGCTTTTTCAGCTGCTGATTCTCTTTGGCAATGCTCAACGCTTCTTCCTAGCTGCGTTCGTCGCATCCGATCAGCTCGGCTGTTTTCACCTTTTGCATCCAGCTGTACAATTTGTTGGCAGGGATTTGCAGCTCCTCTGCTGCTTTTGCTGATTCAAGGTTTTTGGCGAACTTGACCGCCTGCACTTTGTATTCCTCGTCGTATCCTTCATTTTTCCTTTTTTCTATTTTATTCCCTTGTGGCTTACGTGTCAAGTTTGTTATATAGGATCAAAAAGCACATCACTTTCCACACCAATAGGCGTAAAAGTAACGTGCTTTTTAGCTTTTTATGCTTTTGAAACGATTTCTGCGTTCATCAAGCTCTGTATTTCCTGCCGATTTGGCATCACCTTCAATGCCCCTTTTCTTGTTGTAATCAGCGATGCTCCTGCATTTGCAAAATACAGCAATTCCAGAAGCTGCTCTTTCGTGAGCTTGTCCGCTTCATGCTCCAACACATAGTTCAGTACACAACCAAAAAATGTATCTCCTGCACCAGTTTTCTCCACGGGTTTCACATCATAGACCGGTGCTTTTGCGATTGCATTTCTGGTATAAGCACAGCTTCCATTTCCACCAAGAGTAATACAAATCAGTTGCATCTGCGAATATTTTTCCAAGAGTTCCCTTGCTGCCCGGTCATAGTCCGAATGCCCGAACAGAAACTCCACCTCATTATCTGAGATTTTCAGAAGATTGCATTTTGAAAATCCATATTCAATTTCTGTTTTTGCATCTTCAAGATTTTTCCAAAGCGGTTCCCGCAAATTCGGGTCAAAGGAAAGCATCGCTCCGCTTTCGATTGCAGTATCTATGGCAAATCTGGTGGCTTCCCGAACGCCTGCATGGGTCGAGGAAAGCGTGCCAAAGTGAAAAATTTTGGAATCCCGAATCAAATCTGTACGCACTTCCTGTTTGGTCAGCATCATGTCTGCACCCGGATTGCGAATAAAACTGAACTCCCGTTCGCCATCTGCAAAGGTATGCACAAAGGCAAGCGTCGTTGGAACGCTTGCATCTGTCATGAGTCCGTCTGTACAAATGCCAACCTCGTTTATGGTTTCTGCAAGCTGTCTGCCGAACATATCTGCTCCGACTTTTCCAATGAATGCAGTTCGTTTTCCCAGCTTAGAAAGCATGGCAAGCACATTGCAAGGAGCACCACCTGGATTTGCTTCCAGTAGGGGATTCCCCTGTGAACTGATTCCACTTTCAGTAAAATCAATCAACAGTTCACCCAAAGCTGTTACATCATAGTTTTTCATTGCATTTTCCTCACTCTGTTGTATACAACGTATAGGCTTCGCCATCAATGTGATTTGATAATCCGTATACCACGCTGCTAATCACAGCTTCGCCCTGATTGGCATAGACTTCAATCAAATTGGAATCCACATAAATTTCCAGTTCACAGCCGTTCTTGAGGACTGGCGTTTCTGCAGTCAGCCGATAATTGTCATCTTTCACAAATACAGCAGAGCGGTCAGTAAAAAGCTTGTTTTGCTTTCTCCAAATCTGGTATCCGCCAATATTGATGCATTCGCCATTTTCCAGTGTTGTTTTTACCAGATAGCCAGACTTGCCAGCTTGCTCTGGAGAGGAGATCTCTTTCACAAATGCGTTTCGGATATGCGGATGGGGCTGAAAATAAATCTGTTGATTCTTCACAGAAACCACTCTTGGAATACACATCATGCCGTTCCATTTCCCGTCTACTGCCTGTGGCATTCTCATCCATGCAATGACAATACGGTTTCCGTCTTCATCCGTTGTACTCTGCGGGGCATAGAGATCCAATCCGTAGTCCAAAAACTGATAGTCCTCTGCAAGCTGCATCGTTCCAGTCGATTCCTCGAAAGTAGAAAACAGACAAATTGCTGCGGAATCATATGCTTTTCCATCATTCAGAAACTCCATCGGAGAGAATATTGTAATGCCCTTGCCATCCATCTCGAAATAGTCTGGACACTCCCACATCCAGCCAAAGTTGTCCTTTTCCACGTGACTGAGATATGTCCAATTCTGCAAATCACTGCTCTTATAAATCAGCAGTCTGCCCTTGTGGTCAACGGAACTTCCCAGAACCAGATACCATGCATCTTTTCCACGCCATACCTTTGGGTCACGGG
>ENA-ORTQ01004080-ORTQ01004080.1-human-gut-metagenome-genome-assembly--contig:-NODE-4080-length-10196-cov-2.693817_pt1 | contig 10196 bp, 10 predicted proteins | sample MGYA00241912_ERZ509188 | MGnify/ENA primary metagenome ERZ509188 (study PRJEB26280, sample SAMEA2338849) | human gut metagenome | biome: human gut; feature: human-associated habitat; material: faeces...
CGAGGATGCCGGAGCCGAACTCCGGCTAGATCACTGAAAAACGCAAAATCTCAGATCCAATTATTTGGCGCAGATCAGCAACCGTTTTCGCTCGGGCACTCTTCGAGAAAAATCTTGTTTTTTGAGTTTGTAGGCAGAAATGACTGTATAAAACTTTATTTAGCAGATTAAATAGTCGAGTTTTCTACAGAGAAACAAAAGCCCGATGCTTCGTGCACCGGGCGAGAATTTGATCTGGTGCACGATACTGGTTTCGAACCAGTGACCCCTGCCGTGTGAAGGCAGTGCTCTACCCCTGAGCTAACCGTGCTTTCCAATGAAGCGTGATTCTACACGATTTTTTAATTCTTTTTCTTGCTCTGTTCGAGCGTTTTCTCAACGCCCAGATTAGCAAGGAAATCCGCGCGTTCATTACCCTCGATTCCATCGTGACCTTTGACCCAAACCCATTCAATGTCATGCGGTTTTGCGGCTTCGTACAGTTTTTTCCAAAGATCAGCATTCTTAACCGGAGAGCCGTCTGCCGTTTTCCAGCCTTTTTTGATCCATCCGTAGATCCACGCCGTCATTCCTTGTTGGACGTACTTGCTGTCTGTGTGCAGCGTAACTTTGCAAGGTTCTTTTAAACGACACAATGCTTCGGTCGGAGCCGTAAGTTCCATTTGATTATTCGTTGTACTTAGTGCTCCGCCGCAAAGCTCAAGCACATGACCCTTGTATTTCATCCATGCACCCCAGCCTCCGGGACCGGGATTGCCTTTGCTCGCGCCGTCGGTCCAAATTTCTACTTCTTTCATCTCAATTTAAAGTTACGTTGAATCAGTTCGGTCTTTATTCACTCTTGGGGGCAGGACGGCGTCCCAAGAAGAAAAACTTCTTGTTCACGGCACGCCCCACCAGCTTGCAGCCTGCTACTTCCTTCGTCGCACTGATCGCAAAAATTGCCCCGCATTGCGGCCACCAGCGATCACCGGCCTTCTCAATCCATGAGTCTTCTTTGCTCTGAGGAGAAGAAAACGTGAGGCCGTAGCATCCGAAAGCGCCTCGGTCGACATGGAATGAGAGTAAGTGCAGCCAGTCCCGAATCTGGAAAACTGACATAAACTGCCTGCCGGGCAGAAAGGTCTTTGCCCCAAAGCGTTGCATTTTAAAACGCAGACCCCATAAGCTCATCAAATTAAACCCCGTCAGAATAATCCTTCCGCCCGGAATCAATATCCGATAAATCTCTCTCAATAGAGCGTGAGGATCTTCAGAGACTTCCAAGGAGTGCGGCATGACGACCAGATCGATGCTCTCGCTCTCAAACGGCATGGCTTCAAACAGCATCTGCAGAGGCACGCGATCGTCCGTTTCCAAGAGCTGAGTCAGAGGCCGCAGAGTCGGCTCGGCAGCCACCTTGAGTCCGATTCGATTATTCTTTAAAAAATCGATTCCGGTCGCACCCAGCTGCACCGCGTTATATCCGAAACAATCGGATACCAATTTGTCGTACTGGTTCTGCTCCCACCGGAGGGCATACTGACCCAAGGATGAAGAGTAAAATTTTTCGAGTGTTATCGTTTCGGCCATAAATGACTGACGTTGCGGACGATGATAATTGAAACACAATCGCATCGATCCGGAATGATTTTCCATTAAAGTGCCTGATAATTGTATCTTTATCCTGACTTCTGAGCACCACTCCGATGTTTCTGAAAACCGCTCTCCGTACCTTGGCTTTGTCTTTGGTTTTAGCGCTTCCGCTGCACTCTTACGCTTCCGAACCTCCGGAGAGTGAAATTGAAGAAATCGTGACGCCCGGCGCCGATGACGACGAAATCTATACGGTTTGGACACGCGTACGAGACGGTTTCAAGATCCCGAACATGGAGAACTCAGTCGTTGACGAAAATCTTGCAAAGTATTCCAAACGTCCGGATTACTTGCAGCGCATGGCCAATCGCTCTCAGAAATATCTTTATCACATCATTGAAGAAGTCACCACCCGGGGGATGCCGACAGAAATTGCGCTCCTGCCTTTCGTAGAAAGTGCTTTTGTCACCAACGCCAAATCTCGAGTCAAAGCCGCAGGCCTTTGGCAATTCATGCCGGCAACAGGCAAGCATTACGAACTTGACCAGACAATGTGGAAAGACGAACGCTACGATGTTTTACAGAGCACTTCGGCGGCGCTTACTTACCTGCAGAGATTGCACGACGAATTCAACGATTGGCCGCTTGCCTTTGCTGCGTACAACTGGGGAGAAGGCAATGTTCGCCGCGCGATTAAGCGCAACCAGTCTTTAGGACTTCCGACGGATTACATGTCGCTCAAGATGCCGGCTGAAACCCGCAACTACTACCCGAAACTTCAGGCGATCAAGAATATTGTTCAGAATCCGAACGACTACGGCATCAAACTCCCGACCATTTATAACGAACCCTTTTTCGTTCAAATCTTCAAAGATCAGGATATCGACGTCAAACGTGCCGCCAACCTCGCCGGCATGAGTCATGAAGAATTCAGCACTTTGAATCCCTCCTTCAACCGTCCCGTCATCGTAGCATCGCACAACCACTCGATGCTGATGCCGACCGATAAGCTCGACCAATTCATCGAAAATTTAGTCGCGTACCGCACCAGCGGTAAACCGCTTTCGAGCTGGACAACTTACCGAGTCAAACCCGAAGATACCGTTGCTTCCATCGCTCGTAAAGCTCACATGACGGAAACGGCCCTGCGCGAAGCAAACCAGATTCCGGTCGGAAGGCGAATTAAACCCGGTTCTTTGGTTCTTGTCAGCAAAGCAAGCGGGCTCGGAAACGCAGAAGACATCTCTTCCGACACAATTGATGCTTCATTTGCTTTAGCGCAAGACTACCGCCGCGTTATTTATCGCGTTCGCCGCGGCGACAATATGAGAAGTGTGGCACGACGCTTGGGCGTTTCGCCTGCGACCATCATGAAGAGCAACGGCCTGCGCTCCCAACGTCTGCGCGTCGGCCAGACACTTCGTGTCAATGTGCCGATCGTTACCCGTCAGACGACTTCCTCACGCCCCTCTACGGCTAGGAGTACTCCGAATACGCCGGTTGCATCCACCAAATTCTACGTCGTGCGTAAGGGCGACACGCTGTACAGCATCGCGAATCGATACGGCATCAGTGCTTCCGCGCTGAGAAACGCAAACAACATTTCGGGAAATAACATTTCTGTCGGTCAGCGTCTAACCATTAATGCTTCAGGCACCCCGACCAAACGCCACGTTGTGCTGGAGGAAGTCCCTGCCAAACTTCAAAAGCAGGTTAACAAACGGCCATTGGCTAACAAGGCAACCTACAAAGTTAGAAAAGGCGACACGCTTTTCTCTATTGCCTCTTCTGCCAATATGTCTGTCAACCAGCTAAAGAAATTAAACGGTATCCGCAACAACAATCTAAAAGTCGGACAAACATTAAAACTGGCACAGTAATCTTCGCTGCTATCCATTCAGGCGCAGGCTTCACATGCTCTGCGCTTTTTCTTTGCCGTTATTCTTCTGACCTTCGATTAAGCAATTTCGTGTTTTTGTTCACAAGTCCTGATTTGTTTTCTGTAATTCGTCCTGAATTCGGCAAAATTTGCTCTTTTAATCTCAAAGTCGCTTAATATCTCATCAGTTTTAAAATTCCTTAGGACGAACAATGAGTTTGCTCAAAGACAAAAAAATCTTGCTGACGGGTGTGTTATCTAACCGCTCTATCGCTTACGGTATTGCCAAGGCTTGTCATCGTGAAGGCGCTCAGCTCGCTTTCACCTACCAGAATGAAAGATTCTTGGATCGCATCACGGGCTTTGCTAAAGAATTTGACAGCGATATCGTCCTTCCGCTGGACGTTGCCGATGACGCACAGATTTTTGCTCTTGCCGAGACGCTTAAAAACACGTGGGGAACATTGGACGGTGTCGTTCACTCCATCGGATTTGCGCCACGCGAAGCCATTCAGGGTGACTTTTTAGACGGTTTGTCACGCGATGCCTTCAAAACAGCACTCGATATTTCCGCCTACTCCTTCCCTGCATTGGTTAAGGCCCTGGTTCCTCTGATGGAAGGCCATCCTTCCTCCGTCCTGACGCTGACTTACTTAGGCAGCGAACGCGTCGTCCCGAATTACAACACTATGGGCGTGGCTAAAGCAGCTCTTGAGGCCTCTGTCCGCTACCTGGCCAACAGCTTAGGCCCCAAAGGCATTCGTGCCAACGCTATTTCTTCCGGTCCGATCAAGACGCTGGCTGCCAGCGGCATCAAGGATTTCTCCAAGATTCTGAAATACATGGAGACCTCCGCTCCGCTCAGACGCACGGTCACGATCGACGAAGTCGGCAATACGGCAGCCTTCCTGCTCTCCGACTACGCTTCCGGTATCACGGGCGATAATGTTTACGTCGACGCCGGTTTCCACGCCGTCGCTGTCCCCGATCTTTTGGAATAAGGATTCATCATGCATTTTTGGGCTTTCATCGGAAGTCTGCTTCTTGCTTCCGGCGTTGCTATGGGAGCGTATGGTGCACACGGCTTACGGGCCATCGTGGATGTACCTCGTTCCATCGAAGCTTTTGAATATGCGGTTCAGTATCAGCTCATCAGCGCTTTAGGTTTTTTTGCCATCGCTTGGGCAACAAACCACTTCAAGGCCGGTTTAGTCAACCTGGCCGGCCTCCTGCTTCTGATCGGAACGATCGGTTTTTCTCTGAGTATTTATCTGTTGGTTCTCGCTCAGTGGAGACCTTGGCCGTTGGTCACTCCGATCTCCGGCGGTTTCATGATCGCCGCCTGGATCGTTATGGCAATTGCCTGTCTGACTTCTAAGCCGAAGCACAGTTCCTTCTATTAACTTCGTTTTGTTCCGAAAGATCGATGCTCTCTTCTCTGCCTTATCCGCTTTTATTTGTGACCGACTGCTCCGAGCGGCCGCCGCAAAAGTATATCGACAGATATCTGAGCCCCGCTTTGCTGAAATATGCGGCAAATCATCCTTTGGAACAAAACGCTGTTCTCTGGAGCCGCTTGCTCCTTCTTTCCATTCCTTACCAGCAGCATCCGGACGATCCTCCTTTGATGATCGTTTCGGATCGTTTTACTAAGAGCCTGACGCTTGGCGGAGACTCCTATCACTACTGCAAGACTGATTGGCAGGGAGACAACCTGGCGCTCGTCGTCTCCGACCTCCCGGTTTTCCTTTCCTTTAAGTCGTTCGATTCGGTTAATGACCATTTAAAGGAAATCGCCAGACTGCGATTTCCCGCCATCATTAACAATTGGATTGATCGTCAGGAAAATTCCGAGCTGGCTTTTTACCAATACTGGACCTTGAGTGAGTGCTTAAAAGATCGCGACGACCCGACGGTTCGAATCAAAATTGACGATGATGACTGTTTGACTGTTCGAGGCTCCAGTGTGCTCCTTCGGGAAACCTTCCAGTTTTGGACGTCTGAGGAGTGGATATGTTCCGTTCAGGGACCGGCCCTCACGAATTTACTCTATGAGGTCAGAGAGCCGAAGAAAACTTTACAGATGCTTGATGAGGCTTTCGAAAAATTTGGTACGGAGTAAAGACAATGACAAAAGAATTCAGCACCGTCGGGGTTTTCGGAAAACGAGACTCTCTCGATTACGAACCTCTGCGAATTATTGCCGAGCTGCTCATTAAATCCGGACGCCAAGTTTTACTGGAGAAAAAGCCGGCAGAAGCCCTTTCGCTCGGCGAAGGTTATACCCGAGACGAAATCGGTAAAAAATCCGACCTCATCATCATTTACGGCGGAGACGGAACCTTCTTAGGTGTTTCTCGCCGGATGGCGCACTACGATGTGCCTTTCATCGGCATCAACGCCGGACGTCTCGGTTTTGTCACCGATATTCCTTCCGACAAAATGGTCGAAGAAATTTCCGAGATCTTAAGCGGCCACTATTACACCGATACCCGCTGCCTCTTAGAAGGCATTCAGATCCGCAACGGTAAAGAGATCTATCGCAATGTTGCCGTCAACGAGATCTGCGTTTCCCGCGGTAATTCAGGCGGCATGATCGAAGTATCAGTTTCGGTAAATAAACTTCCGATGAGCCGTCAAAGAGCCGACGGTTTGATCGTGTCCACGCCGACCGGCTCGACCGCTTATGCGCTAAGCGTCGGAGGTCCGATGATTTATCCGTCGGTTGCCTGCACGCTTTTAATTCCTGTAGCACCGCATTCCCTGGCGAATCGTCCGATCGTGATTCCGGAGAATTCTCTGATTGAGATTACCGTGACGGATATGAGAGACGCCACGCTGTATTTCGACATGCAGGATAATTCTGAGGTTTTAGTAGGGGATATCATTAAGGCATCCCCCTATCCTCATCGCGTTAAAATTCTTCATCCGAGTCGGCACAACTACTTCGATACGTTGTGCAAAAAATTACATTGGAACTACCTTCCCACGGACCGATAATCTCTCATGCTCAGTTCACTGAACATTCGCGACTTTGTCATCGTTGACAAACTTGATTTGGAATTTTCAGACGGTTTTACTGCACTCACCGGCGAGACCGGTGCAGGCAAATCGATCCTCATTGACGCACTTCAGCTTCTCTTCGGCGCTCGCTCCGATCCGGAAGTTATTCGTGCCGGCGCCCAAAAGTCCGACCTCACTGCCTGCTTTACGATCAATGACAAGATCAAATCCTGGCTCGAGGAACGTGAACTTACCGGCGTCAACGGTGAGTTGGTTTTAAGGAGAACGTTAGATATTAAAGGCCGGAGCCGTTCATGGATTAACGGCACGCCGTGCTCCCTTTCTCAATTAAAAGAGCTCAGCCACATGCTTGTCGTCGTACACGGCCAGCATGCCCACCAATCTTTGCTCCGCAAAGGTTCTCAGTTGGAAATGCTCGATGCTTACTCCGGACTGCGTCCTCAGGTCGATGCCGTTCGTTCTGCGTGGACACAGTGGCGTGAAGCACAAAAGACCCTTGAAGAAGCCAGAGAAAGGCAGGCGTTTAACCAGGCAGAACTTGAACGCATGAAATGGTTCTTGGAAGACATGAAAGAGCTTTCTCCGATCAAAGGAGAATGGGCTCGCATCAATGAAGAACACACACGACTTTCGCGCTATAACGACATTATTGATTCCTGCCAAAAAGCCAGAGAGGCTTTGACCGAAGCCGATTACAGCGCCTTGGAGCTCGTCGATTCCGCCATCAGCGCTATCGGCGATGTCTCGGACGTCGACGCAAAACTTGAGAAAATCTACACGCAGCTTAACGATGCTCGTGAAATTATTGATTCCGCATCCGACGATGTGGAGCACTACTTAGATCGCACAGACTTTGACGAAGCTCGTTTCGAAGAGCTCGATCAAAGAATTAATCTCTATCTCGAACTGGCGCGCAAATATCACGTCGAACCGGATGAGCTTTATGCAGAAATGCAGAAAATCACCGAAAAGGCTGTTGAGATGGAAGGACTGAGCGATCTGACGGCACTCTTTAATAAAGCGCACGAGGCAAAGACTCAATACGACAAACTTGCCTCAGAACTTTCCAAAGAGCGCAAAAAAGGCGCGTTGAAAATGCAGAAGAGCATCACGGATGTCATGCAGACATTGGCGATGGCAGGAGGCTCCTTTGAAGTTGCGGTCACAGAAGCTGAAGCACCTTCCTCCGTGGGTATCGACCATTGTGAGTTCTTGGTCGCAGGTCACGCCGGTGTCCCTCGCCGATCCCTTTCTAAGGTTGCTTCCGGCGGTGAATTAGCGCGTATCAGTCTTGCGATTGCCGTTACCGATACGATGACTGCCACAGTTGACACATTGATCTTTGACGAGGTCGACTCAGGCATAGGCGGCGCGGTTGCAGAAACCGTCGGCCGTCTTCTGGCTCAGCTCGGTGAGCATCAGCAGGCCCTTTGCGTCACGCATCTGCCGCAGGTTGCCAGCTGTGCTTCTCACCACTTCAAGATTGAAAAGAAAGCTGCCGCTGAGGGCGAAGCTCCGATCTCCAATGTGTATCCGCTCAGTGAAGATCAGAGAGTCCGGGAAATCGCCCGCATGCTCGGCGGCCTAACGATCACTCAGAAAACGCTGGATCATGCCAGAGAAATGCTGAGGCGTTAACTTCAGTAAAAAAAAGAAAGGATCCCAAAAATCGAGGATCCTTTCTTTTTGTGCATTCCGGACTGAAAATCAGATTTCTCTCTTTTCAGCCTTATGCTTTTGGCATTCAGGGCAAACGCCGTATAGAGCCATAGAGTGATCTACGAGTTCATAGCCGTGTTGCTTGGCAACTTCTGCTTGGCGTTTTTCCACTTCTTCGTCCACAAATTCGACGACCTTGCCGCACATCACGCAGATCAGATGGTCATGATGATGTCCGTCATCCAGTTCAAATACTGCAGTTCCGTGCTCAAAATTTCTACGAGTCAGAATACCGGCGGAGGCAAACTGGGCCAAGACTCTATAAACGGTGGCTAGACCAACGTCTTCTCCCGTGTTTACAAGTTCTTTGTAAACTTCTTCAGCACTCAAGTGACGGTCTTCACCAGCCTTTGCGCGTTCCTGAAAAATTTCAAGAATTTTGAGACGAGGCCCCGTTGCTTTTAAGCCGAGGTTTTTTAAATTTTTGGCGTTTTCTTGTTGTGTATCTGGCATATTTTGTTCCAACCTCGAGATTTACAAGTTCGATGGTTTTTTGATCAAGTCTTATCGATTATCATACAGGCTTTCTAATATTTCTACTCCCTGTTTTTCTAAATGAAACGGTTAATTTTTTGCGCACTTCTTCCTATCACTCTCTTATCCGGGTGCTCTTCCGTTAGTGACCATATCCCCGGATGGCTCAAGCCTTATACCCCGGACGTTCATCAGGGCAATGTCGTGACTTCCGAAATGGTTGACGCGCTCCACGAGGGAATGACAAAGAACCAGGTTATCTTCCTTCTGGGTACGCCTGCGCTGCGCAACTTATTCCATAAAGAACAGTGGAATTACGTGTATTACCTTAAACCTCGTTTCGGCCAGACCAGCATCCGCAAGCTGGAAATCACATTTGATGAAGACGGACGCGTAGAAAGCTTCAAGTCCGACAAGATGCCTGACGAAACCAACGCTGACTTGGCAATCCTCGGTGAGCGCGCCAGAGAAAGCACGTTGAAGCGTCAGGAAGAACTGGAAAAGGAAAAACAGGAAGTTCAGCAGCCCGCTTCGGAAGGAACTCAGCAAGCTGCGGAAACCGAGCCCTCAAAAGAGGAAACGACCGAAACTCCGGCCGCTCAATAACCTCGAGCAAAAATCGCACATAGCTCACGGCACCGCAAAAATCGGTGCCGTTTGTTTTTGTGAAATCGAGCCAGGTCGGATTTCCGGCAAATTTAGAGTAAATTAAAGAGTTACTGCGGAGCGTCTCTACGGCATTTTCAACAATTTAACTTTCCCGTCGTTCAGGGCGTTCCCGATCCTAACTACAACTTAACCTTCCGGAGTATTTATGGTCAAAATCGCAGTCGCCGGCGCCAAAGGGCATATGGGCAAAATGATTATCGATGCCGTTTGGAACATGGAAGGCGCAGAATTAGTTGCTGCCCTCGCACACAAAGGTACCGATAAATGGGAAGCCGATGAAGATGCCGGCGCCTCCTTGGGCTACAACACCGGCGTGAAGATCACAGATGACTACAGCGTGCTTCGCACGAGCGGTGCACAGGTACTGATCGACTTCACTCGTCCGGAAGGTACTAAAGAATTTTTGAAGATCTGCTCTGATGCCGGCATCGGCATGGTCATCGGAACGACCGGATTAGATGCGGAAGGCAAAGCCGCCATTGAGGAGGCCGCCAAGGTGATCCCCATCGTTTTTTCTCCGAACATGAGTGTAGGCGTAAACGTCACATACAAGCTGCTTGAGCTTGCAGCAAAACTGCTCAAAGACTACGACGCAGAAATTTTTGAAATGCACCACAACCGTAAAGTCGATGCTCCAAGCGGCACAGCCATCGCTATGGGTAAGGCCATTGCAGATGCTCGAGGACAGAATTTTGAAGAAGTCGCCGTATGGGCGCGTCAGGGTCATACCGGCCCGAGAGTGCCCGGCTCTATCGGTTTTGCGGCACTGCGCGGCGGTGACGTGGTCGGTGACCATCAGGTAACTTTTGCAGGCAGCGGCGAGAGAACCGTAATTTCTCATCTGTCGAGCTCTCGT
>ENA-ORTQ01004085-ORTQ01004085.1-human-gut-metagenome-genome-assembly--contig:-NODE-4085-length-10181-cov-9.650010_pt1 | contig 10181 bp, 10 predicted proteins | sample MGYA00241912_ERZ509188 | MGnify/ENA primary metagenome ERZ509188 (study PRJEB26280, sample SAMEA2338849) | human gut metagenome | biome: human gut; feature: human-associated habitat; material: faeces...
GCTCAGCGCCTCGTAGACGAGGTCCTGGAGGTTCCAGTTCATGCCATCGCTGGTTTTGACGCCCATCGAGATAGAGAACGCAAAGGGCCGGTGCCCGAAGACACCGGCCCAACGCCTAACAGGGGATGCATTCAGGGGCACCCCACCGGTCTCGGCCATCTCCCCGAAGAAGTCGTTGCGCACCGCCTTGAAAATGGGAAGAAGTTAGCACGCCTCCAACCGGCGCTCTCCATGTTAGCCGATACCATCGTTCCTGTCGATCGACGCCCATTAGCACGGGTCGAGAGAGACCGTCCGGCAACAGCCGGGCGACGCTGCCGCGCCAGTCGCGGCGCGGCCCAACGGAAAGGCGCAGAAATGCGCGATTCAGGAAAGGGGCCGCGCGGCGGCCCGATCATCTGGCTGATGGCGGTCATCGCCGTCTGTCTCGCACCGCCGGTGCGAGACAGACGGCGATGACCGCCATCAGCAAATCAAGATCGAGCGCGGTGAACTTGCGGCGGAACGAGCCAGGGCTGAACTGGATGCGTATAAGGCGGCCCACGATGGTCTGACACCATTCGAGGTGGCCAGACGCAGCCATGATTCACAGGCCATGCCCGATGATCGGATGGAGCCTGGTATCGAGCCGACTCTTTTCTGAACAAGGGGCCTGCCGCGGGCTCCGACCCGCGGCAGGTTGCGCCGTCAACGGCGGCTGGATGCCATCGCCCAGACGGCCAGGGCCGTCACGGTGATGTCGGCCGCGATGGGATCCATCACGGGAGCGAGGCAGATGACGATGACCGCCATCAGCCATATCCAGGGCCGGCCGTGCGGCCCCTTGTTACCCATGCGCATGTGCTGCGCCTTTCGTTCGGGCCGCGCCGCGACTGGCGCGGCAGCGTCGCCCGGCGGATGCCGGGCGGTCGGTTTTCGTCCCTGCTACAAGACGTCCATCGACGACGCCAATCGTATCGGCTAAGATGGAAACGCCGGCGGAGGCGCTGCTAACTTCCCCCTTACGATCAGGCGGGCATGCATGACTTTTCGGGGATGGCCGATGCCGGCGGGATGGGTTACCCGCCATCCCCTTTGATTGGGCCGTGGCCCCGCGTCTTCGGATGCGGGGCCGGCGTCTTCAAACACCAACCCTTTGCATTACTGGTCTGTTCAATCCAAGGTCCAAGAGCTATAATTTCCTTGTCAGACGCACGTCTGGCATACCTAATCAAGGGGGGCAAAAATGTTACGTACCAAGCATTTGAAGATGGCAGTGGTTCCAATGACTCTGCTGGCGCTCCTGTCGACGGCAGTCCCGGTGGCATCTGCTCAAGAAACCACTGACGAGTCGTTCTATGAACTTACCACCACTCCGTCGGGCGGGGACATGATTGTCGGCGAACCTGGCACAACGATTCTCTTTGATTCCAGCAACGGCGAATTGGTGGACGTGCTGCCGCCGAGCGAGGCTGAAGATTATTCGGTAACTGTCTCGCGTGGATGCGCTGATTCCAATGCTGGATGCTGGGCTGGCGGGAACGCTTTGGGTAACATGCAGTTTGCAGGCACCGGAACGGCAACGGGGTCCTGGCCGTATCGCAACAGCTATACGACCGGCAATAAGTCGGGACAGATCACCTTCGCAATCAATGGAGTTACATACACCCCTGTCGCAGCTGGTCCGTGGATGCGCATCGCCACGGCAGACGGCTCTGGCGTCGACGGCGTATCCGTTACCCGCTGGTAAGGATGTCTTTCTAAATTTCGGGCCGGTGTCTTCGGATGCCGGCCCTTTGCGTTCCCGGCGTTCTCACAGGCCGAGTCCGTGGCCTCCCGTGCCCCAGCCCATGCCGATGTTGAGCGGGTCGGCGGGGTCGGAGAGGTCCCATGTCTCCTCCATGTCGGGTTCGGCCTGTTTTTCGGCCTGTTTGCGTTCGTTTTCGGCCAGCCGCTCGTCAAGCCGTGTCTTGAACCTGTCGGTGAGCGCCTTTTTCGTCCTGATGGGCTTCGGGGGTTCCTGCGGGGCCTGTGGCGGCGTTTCACGAGCCTGCGGGCGTTCCTGTGGCCTTTCGGCCGGTTCAGGGCTTGAAGGGGCCTGTGGCGCGCCTGAGGGCCGTTGGCGGCGTTTGACGGCCGTCAGGATGCCTTGCGCTTGGTCGGAGAGCCGCCCGATCATGGCCCTAAGCGCGTCGAGGAGCCGGTTCAGGGCCTGGATGCGCCGGTTCTCCTCGCACAGGTCGCCCCTGCCGCCGCGTTTCTCCATCTCGCGGCTGGCGTATCCCTCGTGGATGGTGGGGATGCGTTCGATGCCCCGCGCCTTGAAGCTCCGATGGTCGATGACGGCGTATCCGGGGAGCAGGGCGTTGCAGGAGTCGGCCCACTCGCGCCTGAGCCTTTCGAGGAACTCCTTGGAGTCCAAGGGGTTGTTGCTCACGTTGACGCGCTTCCAGACCTTGCGGTTTCTGGCGCCGATCTTCTGCCGTCCGGTGTCGGGGTCGATGACGGGGATGCGCCGGCCGTTGGCGTCCAACGCGAACTCGCTGCGGCTCTTCGCCGCCCATCTGCCGGTCTTCGGGTCGATGCGCCGGTTGGCGACGAGGATGTGCGCGTGGGGGTTACGTCCGTCCTTGTCGGTGTGGATGGCGTACGTGCAGGCGTAGCCGTTGGCCGTGATGTTCCATGAGATGAAGTCCTCCAGTGCGCGGAAGCGTTCGCGGGCGTCGAACTCGCGGGGCAGGGCGACCATGATCTTCTTCGCGGGCCTCGCGTCGGAACGTTTCTCGGCCATCTCGACGGCGTTGAACAAACGCTCCGGGTCGAGGTACTCGCCGGGCGCGCCCTCGGGCAGCATCGTGCATACATGCTCGACGCGCTCCCTGCGGCCGAACCCGTTGAACGCCTCGCCGGTGCGCTCGTCGCGCATCCGACGCGAGGTGATGTACGAGCAGGAGGCGACGGCGCTGGAGCCGGCGGCACGGCTCACGTTCGACACGTGCAACGAGTAGATCGCCACGGGACTGTACTCCTTTCCGGGAATCCAAAGGGCCGGGAGGCCCGTTGGCCCTCCACCGGGGAGGTGGCCGGCACCCCGCCGGGACGGGGCGCGGATCCAAGCGGCGCACGCTTGGCCCCCACGGAGTGGCCCCTCGGGAGAGCGCGCTTACGCTGAATGTTACCACCGGTAACATGTAAGTGCGCCCTCAATGAAATTGAGGGACTTCCACCTGACCTTGCGGGGATGGTTCCGTTACCGGCGTGTCGGTCGACGCATAGAGCGGTGCATGGACGAATTTTCTGATGCTCTTATGCAATGGGCTTGGCGATTCATGGGATTGATTTACGGGGAGTTTCCTGAGACTGCGGCAAGGCTGATCCTCTCGGCTGCTCTTCGCAAGCTGCCGCAGCTTGCGAAGAGGCTTTTCCGGTCGGTGTTTCCCTCCCGTGGCCGTCATGCGCGCGGAAATCGGCGGGGGCGGCACGTTCGGCATTGATGAACGCTTCGCCCTCGCGGCTTGGATGTCCAAACCGGCTCCGTTCTTCCGGGTTTAGGTTTGGTGTGTAGACGCCGTGCCCCGTGCCGTGCTGCCGTGGGGTCTAGCGTCCTGATTGATAACCGACGGAACGCAGGGAGGAACCGATGACCAGGAGCGTCGAGGAGCAGATGGCCGACATCGAGCGCCGGATGAAGCAGCTCAGGGCGCGCAAACAGCGCATCGTGGCTAGGGAGAACGCCAAGGCGCGCAAGCGGCGCACCCATCTGATCATCCGGCTGGGCGGCATCCTCTCCAACGAGGGCGTGCTTGGCTACGACGAGGGCGTCTGGAACGACGAGGGCAACCGGCAAAGGCTGCTGGACATGCTCAAGGCCCATGCCGCCGAACTGCGCGCATGGGCCTCTGACGCGGGCGTGAGGCTCCCCAGCGCTGAGTCGGCGGGTGAGCTGCGGGAACAGGTTCGTGACCTGCCCCAAGAGCCTCAGATACAGGAGCAGCCGGGCTATGGCTACCAGCCCGGATTCCAACAGCCACAGCAATGGCAGCAGCAGCCTTGGAACTGAGTCGGTTTCTTCTCTTCATCGGGGCGGAGCCCCTTTTTATAGAATCTTTTGTACTCTTTTAGACTCCCCGCAGGCCTTACGGCAGTAGGGGAAACGCACTATTAAAGGGGAGAAAATGGGAGATTAAAGGGGAGATTTTGGGAATTATTTAGGGGAGGTTTTGGGAGAATAAAGGACGCTTTTGAGGAATAAAAACGAGGTTTTGGGAGAATAAAGGGTAGAAAATATAAAAATCTCGTTTTTATGGTAGAATGCAGTCATGTCCGATGAGATCGTGAAGTACTCGAACCAGTTCAACAATCAGGCGCTGCGCAAGTTCACCGCGCTCGATCTTGATTTGCTGATGGCCATCGCGTCTCGCGTGCGGGACAAGGGCACGGACGAGGTGGCGTTCACGTTCGAAGAATTGAAGCGGCTGGCCGGACTTCAGAGGAACATGACCAACGATGAGTTCGCCAAGCAGATTGCCAATGTGAACCGTCGCCTGCTCGCGCTCAACTTCGAGTTCCAGAACGAAGAGCACGACATCATCCAGTTCGCCCTGTTCGCAGGCTTCGTCACCAGCCCGACCAAACGCACACTCACCGTATCGGTGAACTCGCGCTTCTCGTTCCTGCTTAACGACCTCACCTCGCAGTTCACCCGCTTCGAGCTGGCCGAGTTCACGGCCCTGCGCTCCAGCTACGCCAAGGAGTGCTACAGGAGGCTCAAGCAGTACCGACAAACCGGTGTGTGGAAGGTCAGCCTTGAGGACTTCCGCCGACTGCTCGACGTACCCAAATCGTATCGGCCGAGCGAAATCAACAAGTATGTTCTTAAGCCGATTGAGGAGGAGTTGGGACCTCTGCTGAATCTGAAGGTGCATCGCAAGTACCTGAAGAAGAAGCCGGGACGTGGCCGCGCTTCCCTTGTCGGGTTCGAATTTGAATTTGACCCGGAGAAGGTACCCGGCGGCGCTCCCGCTCCGCGCGTGGAGCTGTCCGGCTCCGTGGTGACCGATGAGGCGAGGAAGTCGCTCAGGGACGTGTCGAAGACGCCCGTGCCCGATCTGTCGGTGCCGGGCGAGGGACCGGCGCTCGACCCTGATACTCAGGCGTTCCTCGACGCGCACGGCGGTCATGGATTCGCCGGTGCCGAGGGGTATGTCTCCGACTGGCCGAGTGCTGCGTGATGGTATGTGAAAGCCCGTCCGAGCGCAAGCCCGGACGGGCCTTTCCGTCGCTGCCCGCTACGCCAGCAGAGCCTCCAACCCGTCGGCCAGACCGTCCACGTCCCAGCCGCGCACCGCGCCGCACGTCCACGAAGCGCCGTCGATGCTGACATGCACGCCGAACACCGGCAGATCGGGTGCGGCCCTCCACACGTCCACGGCCCTCGTGGTCTGGCGCTCCCCCGTCTTCATACACGCATCGATGGCGTCCAGCAGCTCCGCCGCCGTCTCCCTGGTGAGCAGCATCGTGAGCCTTGCGGAATCCACGACGGTGAGCAGCACGCCACCATTGGCTTCCTCGGCTTCGATCTGAAGATCCGCGACCATGCGTTACCTCCCGAGTTAAGTGTTGGTGTTGCGATGCCCGCAACACTTAAAATCATTACCGGACAAACCGAATCAGTCGAACAGCGGCACGTCCACGGCCCTGGCCGCATCCGGCGCGTGCATCAGCATGCTCCCGCCGCGCCTGGCCCGTTCCTCGGCCACGGCCTTCAGGTTCTCCTCGCGCCGCCGCTCCGCCTCGGCCCTCTCGTCGGCCCTGGCGGCGTCTCTGAGGGACTTTCTGGCCGCGTCCGCCACCACACCCGGGGACAGCTCCACACGGGGCGCAGAGACGCCGCCAGGCACCTTCTCGGGGTCGAACTCGAACTCGAAGCCGACCAGCGAGCTGCGGCCACGGCCACCGCGTTTCGCGTACTTCTTGTGGATCCGCAGACCCAGCAGTTCTCCCAGCTCGGCTTGAATTGGCTTCAATACACGCTCGTTCAGGTCGCAGGTGCGATAGGACTTCGGCACGTCCAGCAGGCGACGGAACTCCTCAAGGCTCACCTTCCACACGCCGGTCTGTCGATACTGCTTCAGACGGCGATACGTCTCCTTCGCGTAGCTGGACTTCAAGGCCGTGAACTCGGCCAATTCGAAGCGCGTGAATTGGCTGGTCAGGTCGTTGAGCAGGAACGAGAAGCGCGGGTTGACCGCGACCAGCAGTTTCGCGGTCTTCCAATCGGTTTCGAAGCCGGAAAACAGCGTGAACTGCACCGTCCTGCTGTCATCCTGGAACCGGAACCGACAGGCGAGCAGACGATCGTTGACCTCAACGATTCGTGCCGCTAGCTCCTTGTCGGTGAGGTTCTTCTTGACGTGAGCCAACTGGCGGAGTTCCTCGAAAGTGAAAGTGACCTCATCGATTTCCTTATCGCGCACCCTTGCCGCGATGGCCATCAGCAGATCCAGGTCAAGCGCCGTGAAGCGGCGTAATGCCTGAGCGTTGAACTGGTTCGAATATTTCACGATCTCGTTTGCCATGGTTTCATCATACCATAAAAACGTCAAGATTTAAACAGGACGTCTTTATTCTTCCCAAAAAGTCGTCTTTATTCTTCCCAAAAAGTCGTCTTTATCTCCCAAAAAGTCCCCTTTAATAGCCCGATTCCCTTACTGCCGTAAGGCCTCCCGGGGGGTTTAAAAGATATATAAAAGTTTTTATAAAAGGGCGCAAGCGCCAAAAAAGAAAAAAATCACCTCAGATCAAGCACCAGAGGACAGCACAGAGACACCTCCATGACCGGACAAACCGAATCAGTCGAACAGCGGCACGTCCACGGCCCTGGCCGCGTCCGGACTAGTACAAAGTTTATTTATTTACTAGTTCGCTCCCCTTTTGTACTAAGTACCGTCCGAAACCCGTTGGGAGAGTAAGTACCTAAAGTACACGGATACAGGTACCTAAAGTACACACTGAGTGCGTGTACTTTAGGTACTTTTGAGGTGCTTTAGGTACCATTCGAGGTGCTTTAGGTACCATTTGAGGTGCTTTAGGTACCGCTATCCCCTCTCAGCCCTTACGGGAGTAGGTCTGAGAGGTAGTCCCCCGTATACGCGTAGACGCTTACTAGAGAATGAATCAAAAACATGAAGTGCTTTTCCCACCTTTTGGAGGGACTTTAGGGACAAAATGGTGCAAAGGTGTATGTAGCTCCCCTTTTGTACTAGGTTCGCTCCCCTTTTGTACTAAGTAGCACCCTCTGAGCCCAGTGTTTCCAAGGGCTGCGAGGGGCCTAAAAGAATGTAAAAAGATTAGTCAGATCAGGCTGTCGGAGGGCGTCTGGGCGGTCCTGCGTTCGGGGTTGACCGGCTCGTATGAGGGCGGCTGGTATCCGTCCGCCTCGTCGTTGGCCCATGGGTCGCTGATCTCGCCGTCCCTTTTGCGCCATTCCTCGCTCAGCGCCTCGTAGACGAGGTCCTGGAGGTTCCAGTTCATGCCATCGCTGGTTCTGACGTTGTGCTCCAGGGCCTTGGCGACGGTGGCCCTGAGGTCCTCGCGGCTCGTGTAGTTGTCCATCACGTCGGTGGAGCACATGGCTTCCACCAGGGAGCCGAGCTGCACGAGGCGGGCGATGTGCTCCTTGGACCTCTCGTCGCCTCCCTCGAAGCCGGCGGCCGACTCGGCCATCGCGCCGACCTCGATCAGGCGCTTGGTGCGGGCCTTGCGTTCGCGTTCCCTGCGCCGCGCCATGAGGTCGTTCTCGCGGGCCTTGAGCTGGGCCTGCCTCTCCTGCAGGGACTTGATCTGCTCATCCAGGCTCTTCACCATCGAAACGGCTCCTTACATGGTCTGCATCATCCGTATGGTGATATGATTCTACCAGCAAGGAAATCCCTAATCAAAGATTAGGGCGCACTTACATGCAACCGGAGGTTGCATTTTCCGTAAGCGCGCCCTCCGGGGGCCACGGGCGTTGCCCTTTGGATTCCCACCCTTCCGGGGGAGCCTCCCGGCAGGCCCAGCGGGTGCTCGCCGCACCCCTGGGAACCCCTTGCCGCAGGGCCGCCGCCCCGCACCCCACCGCCCTGGCCGATCACGAAAGGAGCCGAAGCCGATGGCGATCTACCATCTGTCCGTCTCCAACGTGAGCCGCGCGAGCGGTTCCAGGGCCACGGCCACGCTCTCGTACATCACCGGCAAGCGGGTGCATGACGAGCGGCGCGGCGAGACCTACGACTACGGGCGCAAGGAGCGCGTGCTGCGCGTCGGCACCCTGCTGCCGGAGGGCGCGCCGGCCGAGTTCGCCGACCCCGCCGTGCTGTTCAACGCGGTCGAGCTGCACGAGACCGGACGGACGGCGAGGCCGGCCAAGAAGATCGTGGTGGCCCTGCCGCGCGAGTTCACCCCCAGGCAGCGCGTGCAGGCGCTGGAGGAGTACATCCGCGAGAACCTGAACGCGGACGGCTACGCGGCCACCTACGCCATCCACGAGGACAGGGAGGGCAACAATCCGCACGCGCACATCCTCGTCGCCAACCGGCAGATCGACCCGGCCACGGGCGGCTGGGCCAGGCTCAAGCAGCGCATGGAGTACGTGCTGGACGAGCGGGGAGAGCGGGTGCCGCTGATCGACCCCGAGACCGGCAGGCAGAAGACCGACAAGCGGGGCCGCAGGCAGTGGAAGCGCACGAGCGTGTCCCTGAACCCGCTCGACCGGAAGGCCAAGCTCAAGGCCCTGCGCGAATCCTGGGCGAAGACCTGTAACGCGCGGCTGGACGAGACCGCGAGAATCGACCACAGGAGCCTCGAGGACCAGGGCAGCGACCTCGAACCCACCATCCACGAGGGCTACGCGGCCAGGGCCATCGAACGGGCCGGGGGCGTCAGCGAGAGGTGCGAGGCCAACCGTGAGATCAGGCGCAGCAACGGCCTGCTGACCGCCATCCGCACCGAACTCGGCCGGATATTCGACCGCCTGGGCGAGCTGTTCGCCGCCAAGATCGGGCGGCTGCGCCGACGCCAGGCGCGGCCGGAACCGGCCGAGCCGAACTGGCGCTACTTCGAGGGCGACGCGCGCCGCCAGCTCGAAGCCGACAGGGCCGACCACACGGCAGCGATCCGTGGAAAACTCATGGGAGCCAAGGCCGACGTGAGGAACCGCGAGGAGTGGTGGAGGAGCCACGGCACCGAGGAGTTTGAGGCCGCCAAGCAGATCATCGACGTGGCGCGAGCCGCCTCGCGCGAGGCCAGGGACGCGAACGTCTTCAAGCGCGGCAGGCTGCTGCGGAACGCCGAACAGGTGGCCGGGGAGCAGTCCGAGAAGCTGCGCGGGGCGGTGCCATGGCTCGAAGACACCGACATCCCGAGCGACTGGGACCAGGCCAACAGGTTCCGCATGAGGGCCACCAAGGCCATCCACGACCACGACATGCAGCCGAGGACCGGCCTCGTGGACGAACTGGAGAGGCGGCTCGAACAGGCCGAGCGGGCCGAGGGCGAGAAGCCAAGCCCCGAACAGGTGAAGGCCCTCGCACTGCGCATGGCCGAACAGCGTGAACGGGCGGCGGAGGACCCGACGCAGGACATGAACCGACCCGAGCCGTCCGGTGACGAGCCGTTGGACCTGAGCGAGCCCGAGGACCTGGGGGAGAGCGGCCCGTTCGAGGAGCGAAGCGCCCCCAGGACCAAGGCCGACCTGCTCAGGGAGATCAGGCAGCGCGCAGACAGGCGCACAGGCCAGCAGGAGGCCGAACAGCGGCAGATCGACCCATGGCAGGCGCAACCACCCCAGAGGCGCGGACACGGCCGCTAGAACCTCCGCGCCCGGACGGGCTTTGCCGTTTCAGAACAACGATTCCTGCATGTACCCGTGCAGGGCGCGGTTACGCTCGTCATAGGCGCACACCGGGCACGAAACGGGATCGACGGCCCCCTCCAGATGGGCGCGCGCCTGACCCACGTCGAACAGCTCCGACGTCATCCACACGTTGCCCCAGCCCCTGACCTCGATCCACCGGGCCTCCACGTCCTCACGCGGGCTCTCCCGCCGTTCCGCGGGCCTCGCTGGGGCCTCGCGACGCCTACGGCGCTCCACGGCCCTGGCCTGCGCCACCGTGGGCACGCTCGTCCGGTTCGGGAACACCGTCACCCGCTGCGGCCCCAAC
>ENA-ORTQ01004092-ORTQ01004092.1-human-gut-metagenome-genome-assembly--contig:-NODE-4092-length-10173-cov-8.259933_pt1 | contig 10173 bp, 9 predicted proteins | sample MGYA00241912_ERZ509188 | MGnify/ENA primary metagenome ERZ509188 (study PRJEB26280, sample SAMEA2338849) | human gut metagenome | biome: human gut; feature: human-associated habitat; material: faeces...
ATGGTCTGATTTGCATAGAAAGCCCTCCTTATCAATTTCTTGATAGTATTATATCAAGATAACACTTTTTATGCAAGCTTTTTATGAGGCTCCTTGCTAAATACGGGGTGACACCATCTGCCTACTTCCTAATCCAGGACTGTCGCGGCAACAAAGTCCCCAATAAATATCTTCACTCACCTCCGGAAATGCAGAAAGCCGCCGCCCAAGCGGGGCGACGGCTTTCCTTATAGAACATTTTGCTTTAGACCATTATAATGTAGATCAATCGAACATGACCGCATCCGCTAAGTCCTGATTGGTATTGAATATTTCCGTGTCCACGATTGACACGGGAGCATTATGCTTCACAATTTCCGCTCCTGTGAAATTCCATCCACCACCAGAAGCAGCCTCGTTTGTATTCACCATGACCTCCATACCGTTATACATGAATCTTAACCAACCTGCCGCAGTCGTATCTTCTCCTAAATACTCATAATCGTCAACACCAATCAAGGAGAAGAAATCTTCAAAGGACATTTCATCTTCCATGTCCGGAAAGAGTATGCATGTGGTGGTGACAAAACCGGAACATTCCAGCTGGTCTTCATATTCGTTCATAGCCTTTTCAGCATCGCCACTCTGTGCACCGAAAAAGCAGTAAAGATATTCCGACTCTGAGGCTCCAAAGCATATAGCAGCACTGTCTGGAAATCCATCCGGCCTTACAATCACGTTGCCTTCCGGATGCTCGTTTTTCAATTCATCAAGCGTTTTCCCGAGGTCATTGAAAAACTCAGGCGTGCTTGTATTATCATAGCCTGAACAGCCCGTTGATGCACCATTCTCCGTAATATTGGAATCCTTTGATGTTTGGTCATCAGGAGTTACAGATGCACAAGCGGAAAACGTAAATAATACAAGCAAAAGCATCGTTGTAATGACGGCATTATGCTTCATAGTATTCTTGGTAGACACAGAACAATTCCTCCATTCTCATTAAGATTCTCTGGTACCTATCTCTCAAATGGTATTTATAGCAGGATTGTGCTTTTAACGCAAGGGTATCTTTGTGAAGCAACCATGTCTGCCTACTTCATCCACATACACTATCCATGCAACCATTGCCTCATCGGTTATATCCGGCAGGAGGGTCCTGATCCGGTTTTTAATTGTTCTCTCTTCTTGGCTCAGATCCCGATGATATTCCAGATGTATTTCGGCGCAATCAAGCTGAAAATCAGGCAGGCAAAGAGGATGGCGGGGCCGGTCCATTCAAACTGTCCTCTCTGGCGATAATCAAAGTACGCGCCGCCAAGTTTCACAAAGAATGCGATGGCGAGGATCATATCCAGCGCAGGGAACACCACCTTCTCCACCACGCTCTTGATCTGCTTGGCCGCCTCCGTCCATGTCTGCTCCACCGCTCCCGCAACATCCCCTCCCGCAGCGAGCGCCGAGGTGCAGCAGAGAGAGGTCAGAAGCAAAAGCGTCAATGTCAGGATAATCATTTTTCTGTATTTCAAGAAATCTCAACCTCCTTAAAATGGGGATGCCGCCCCTTGCGGAGCGGCATCCGTTGTTAGTCCTTAATAGCCGGTGCGAGGCAGGGGCTTGCTGGGGGCATAGACACGGGTGACCCAGCGGGAGGTCGCCATGATCCACTGCCCATTGTAGACGCCGCCTGCATCCGACGTGTTGACGAACTGCGTACCGCCGGTGAGCTTTGAAAGCACCTTGCAATCTACGCGGGGCGCCTCCACCTGACGGAAGTTTGAAGGTACGATGCCGAACGCCGCCATAAACTCTGTTACATACTCATTGGATGCAAGCCCAAGCGCCGCGGGCGAAGCATCCAAGACGTAGTTTTTGGCTGTGCTCAGGTTATCCGCCAGTGTGCGCCAGGTATCGCCGCTGAGATTGGTTCGGTAGACGATTTTATAGTTGCCGGGGGTATTCCACGTGCCGGTGTAAATCTTTTCAAGGCGCACCGCCTTGACGGGCAGGGTGTCACGCCAATAAAAAGATTCCAGCGCCGTGGTGGAATTGTTGGCAATGTCGGCAAAATTGTAGCGGACGAGCTGCCCCGGCATGACCTCCACATAGCCGGTTTTCTTGATGGAAACGTTGGTAGACAGGCTCTTGTTGGTCATGGCTGCCTTGACGATCTGACCGGCGTGTTCGATCTCCACTTCAATGGGTGTCTTATCCAGCCCGTAAAACTCCGCCGCCTTGGATTCCACGATCTTGTACCGCGCCAGAGGCAGAGGCTTACTGACCGCCAAGCCGTTTTTATCCGTCTTGATGGTATCCACCAGACGGTTAGTGCGGGCATTGTAAACTTCAAAGACGGTGTTGGGAATCGGCGTTCCGGCGGGCCAACCGTTCATGGAGTTGTAGTCCGCCGAGGTCTTGACGATCTGGATCTGGCCGGTGATAGGCGTATTCTTCCATTCGATTTCCGTGGTTTCTCCGGACTTTACATACACGGTCTTTTTCTGCGTGTCGGGGATATAGCCCTCGTTTTCCAATTCACGCAGATAGTAGCGACCAGCTGTCAGATTTTCAAAACGGACATACCCTCGGTCATCGCTGGTTTCCTGCGCAATGGGATTATTGCCGCTGTCATAGAGAATGAAGGAAACGCCGTAGATGCCCTCGCCGGTGGCCGAATCGACCTTGTGGATCAGGATACCGGAGATGGCTTTGTTGGTCACCGTTTTGGTCGTGGTCTTACCATCCTCCACGGCGAAATAGATGGGGGTATTGTCCAGCTGGAAGCCCTTGCCTGCCTCGGTTTCCACGGCATAGTAGCTGCCGCTTTCCAGCGGCACATACACGCGGCCGTCCGTTCCGGTGGTGACGGTGTCCACCAGACCGCCATCGCTGACACGGCGGATCTCGAAGGTGGTGTTGGGGATACGCTGGGTTTTGTCCGCCGCATTCACTTTCACCAGCTCCAGCCCGCCGATGGGAGCATTATAAAAATAGAGGGACTGCGTGTCGTTGGGGTTGACCACCACGGTCTGCGTGCGGGTGTTCTCGTCGATGGTGTAACCGGAGATGGATTTTTCCTCTGTCACCACCAGTGTGCCGGTGACGCCCTTGAGAATGATCTGCCCGTTTTTATCGGTATAGTACAGACCGTTGGAGCTGATTTTTCCGTTTTCGTCGGGGACAAACTCGCCGGTAGCCGTAGTGATTTTGAAGGTAACGCCCTCCAGCGGCGTCTTGCGGTCCAGAGAGGACAGCTTGTTGATGATGAGCGCGCCCTGTCGCTGGTTCCAGAAGGTCATGCGCTGGGGAGACTGGCTCTGGTCGATCTTGATGCTCTGCGGCGTCCCGTCCAACACGAATCCATCCACAGATTTGACCTCTTTTGCGGTAACAGTCATGCCGTCGGTCAGACCCTCAATGACGATCTGGCCTGCAGCGTCGGTGGTATAGTAGCCGTTGTTGGGGCCGACTACCGCACCGGAGGAGTCCGTCACAAGGAACTGTACCCCGGCAAGCGGTTCATTTTTCGTGCCGGAAATGTATTTCTGGAGAATCAACGTTGTAGTGGGTTTGTTGTAAAAGGTCAGCGTCTGCGTGTCGTTGGGGTTGACTACCACCGTCTGTGTGCGGGTAGCTTCATCAATGGTGAAGCCCGGAATCGTCTTGGTTTCCGTTGCTACCACGGTGCCGACGACGCCGGAAATGCGGATCTCACCGGATTTGTTGGTGTAATAAATGCCGTTGCTGGACAGTTCGCCGTTGGCGTCCGGGACAAAGCTGCCATCCGCATAGGTGATCTTAAACTCTACGCCCTCCAGCGGCTCCCCGTAGGGGCCGGAGCTGACCTTGCGGATGATGAGATTACCGGCAGGCTGGTTCAGAAACTGCAAATGCGCCGTTTCGCCGCTCTTGATGAGCGCGTGCTGGGGGCTGTCATCCAGCAGGTAGCCCGTTTTTGCTCTGACTTCACGGGCAATGACCGTCATGCCGGGTTCCAGACCATCCACCAGAATTTCGCCTGCGGCATTGGTGGTGAAACGGCCGTTGTCGTTGCCGAGATAATTTCCGCTGCTGTCGGTCAACAGGAACTCTACGCCGGAGAGCGGTTCGTGCTTGCTGTCATCGCTCAGCTTTGTGATAAGCAAACTTCCCAGCGGGGCATTGCCGAAGCGGAGCGTCACCACATCCTGATCCTCGCCGGAGATCCACACCGTCTGGGGTTCGCGGTCGATAATGTGATTTCCGTCGCTTTCGAGTTCCTGACAGACATAAGTGCCTTTTTTAAGGTTTGTCACGGTAAAGGTCCCGTTGGGGCCGGTCAGATAGGTCCCGATGACCGTGCCGCCAGTGCCGGAAGTGCCGCCGCCTAAATATCGCAGTTCAAATCGGCAGCCCTCCAGTCCTTTTCCGGTTTTGGCGTCATATTTGTACACGACGAGGGCACTGTGAGGAACATTGTCCACGGTCACGGTCTTAGAGGTATTGGCTTCCAGATAGAACTCGGTGACCCCGCTGCCCTGAATGCCGAAGCCCTTGGGAGCAGACTCCTCCACCAGCTTGTACCAGCCACGGTTTACATCGGTGAGGGTGATTTTACCATCGGAGGCCGTTGTGAATACACCGAGGTCGTTGATCTCGCCGGTGGTGGTATTGTCTGAGCCGTAATAGATATGGAATTTGGCGTTGGCGAGGGTGTCCCCAGTGACACCGTTCCGCTTCAGGATCGTCAGGGAGGGCTTGACCGCGTTGAAGAAGGTCACCGTTCTGGTGCAGCCTGCTTCCAGATAGACCTCCTGGGGGATCTCAGAGAGAATGACATGGGAAGGCACATTTTTCTCCGTGACGCGATAGCTGCCCACGGGGATGGAATCGAGGAAGATGCGCCCCGCGCTGTCCGTCGTGGCGCTGGTGGAGTAGCTGCCGTCGATCTGTTCAATGAGATAAGTGACGCCCTCGATGGGCTCTCCGTTGGCGATGTTCTTCTTGACAATTTCAAGACCCGGCTTTTCGTAGTCAACGAAGATGACTTCGGAGGTCTTGCCGGGGCGCAGCGCCACGGTCTGCTCCGTATTGCTCACGATGTACGGCTCGGGCACGGATTCTTCGCGCACAACATAGACGTCTGCGGGAATGGCCGAGAGCGTTGCGGAACCGTCCGTCCCGGTCGTGACGGAGGTGGAATAACTTCCGGTAACGGACTTCACCGAAAATACTGTGCCGGCAATGGGTTTGCCGCTCATGGCGTCCCGCTTCGTGATCTTCATATCGGGCTTTTCATAGTTGACTGCCGCGACGGTGTACTCGCGGTCACCCTCAGTTACATCTACGTACACGCTCTTCGGCGTGGGATCGACGCAATAGCCGTCCGGTGCGGATGTCTCGACAAAGCTCCAAAGGCCGGTGGCGGCGTTCTCAATATGAATCTCACCATTTCCGTCCGTCACGTCGCTGCCGACGATCTGGCCGTTGAAATAGATGCTGAAACGTGCACCGGCAAGACCGGTTGTGGTTCCACCGGCAGTTTTCTTCAGCGTGATCTTGCCTGTGCCGCCCGTAGGCTGCTCGGGCTGGTCAGGCGCAGGCTCGCCCGTTACGAGCTTGCGCGGTCCATAGTAGTTGAAGAACGACTGATTTTTGCGGTTGCTCGAGATCGCAAAAACCGCCCACTTTGCACTCTCATCCTCCACGATGGATGCGCGGATGCCCTGCGACTTATACTCTTCGATCTGGCGCTGGAACTCGGCATCCTCAGCCGCTTTTTTTGCAAGGAGGGAGTCGATAAGGCTCAGATACAGCTCGTAGGTGTCTGCGTTGGCATAGCCGCCCGCGTCGCCGTCTCCGCCGGGTTCGCCCTTATAGGACTGATTCTCCCAAACGTAGGTCTGTACGGCCATAAAAAGCTGGCCGACGTTGGATTCCTTGCAGTCGTTGAGGTAGGCCATCATCCACTTGACATTCTCAACGGTCGCGGCGTCCATTTCACTGAGGCCGCTGTTCGTGACAGCCGACTGCAATACGGCATCTGCATCTGCACCGGTGCCGGACGTCCATGTAAAGGAATTCAGGTACGACGCGGTGGCGTAGTGATAGCCAAGTCCGCTATCCATGCAGTACACGAGCTTACCGTCCACCAGCGGAGGGCGGTAGCTGTACGGGGTTCCGTTGGCAAGCAGGCGCGTGCTCCAATATGCCTGGTTGGTGGTAATTTTGAGGCCGGAACCCGTGTTCGACGCGGCAAAAGCCGCAGTCGGCAGCAGGCTCAAGATCGTCACCAGTGCAAGCAATAATGACAAGAATTTTGTTCGAATCGTTTTCAAGGTTATTCCTCCTTTTTTGTAACAGAAAAGCAGGCCGAGTAAACTCGGTCTGCTTTGTTTGTATATCGTTTATTTTTCAGTTTTCTGCAAGCTGCTCCTCGCAGAACTGCTTCAGGGTGGGAATGTCATTGACCGCGGTCTCCCAAATGATCTCGCGGTTCATACTGCCGTAGCTGTGCGCGACAAGATTTCGCATTCCCTTCATCGGTCCCCACTGCACGCGGCTGCTGGTCGCTTTGCGGTATTCTTCGGATAATCCGCCGCTCAGCTCACCGATCTGCAAAATGGAAAATGCAATGGAACGCTGATAATCTGCATCCTGATCAAAGACCGCAAAGCCTTCTCCATAGCGTTCGATGGTCTTGCGGATCTCTTCGCAGTAATCGCGGATATGCTGGATGCGCTGGCGGTCAGGCTGCGTCATATACATTCAATCTCTCCTTCATCACGGTTTCACGGAACATTTCCTCGCTCGGCATCTGCGCACGCTGTTCCAGCGCGCTGACAGTGATCAGATCGATTGGCTTTTGCAGCGCCGCTTCAAGGTCGCAATACAGCGCCCCCAAAGAGAGGAGACTGCGCAGGTTCGTTCCACTGGTATCGACCAACAGGTCGATATCGCTGTCCTCACGGGCTTCACCTCTTGCGTAAGAGCCAAAGAGGAATACCGCTTTCACACCGTACTGCTTCGCCACTGGCGCGATCCGCTGCTGAATTTCGTAGATCGAATAGATCATAAGCACTCCTCCTTTGGTTTTATTATACCCAACGAATGTCGGAATGTCCACGCTTTTGTTCTGCCCGCGCTGATATATCATTTCATTACGGGCGTATCCACCCAGGTGACTTCACAGCCGTCCAGCAGAAAGACCTGCACGCAGTACCAGCAGTCGAAGCCGTCTTTGTCAATGCCGCGCGCCAGTCCGACGCTGATCTCCCCGTATCGGGAGCTCGTCATGTTGTCTGCGTGAGCTTTCGAGTTGGACCACAGCTCGACCACCGCCTCAGAGAGCGTTTTGTGCTGCTGCTCGAGATACAGCTCCGAGATGTTGTGAAGGTTTTCGCCGGTGTACTTGCTGTCGGTGACGGTGTTGCTCTTGCGCCCGTCAGGACGGGTGTGGGAGTAGACGCCGCTTGCGGCGATCTCATCGGCGCGCACCTGCGCCGCCTGCATGAGCTTGTCGTTGACGCGCAGCGCGGCAACACCTTTTGCGCGCCGCAGCGCATTGGTGCGGTCCACGATATCCTGCTTTGCGGCGGCGACATCCGTCTGCACAGGCTGTTCCTTAGACTTTGTATTCTCTGCTTTCGCTGGCGCTTCACCGGTGTAGGGCTTGTCCGATTCTACCTGAACACAGCGAGTACCGCCGTTCCAGTAGACATTGAAGCCGACCGCCCTGCCGACGTCGCGCAGCATGACGTAGTTGCTGCCGTTGATGTTGTACGCCGTCAGGCGGACTTCTTTACCGTCTACAAGGATGCGGTTGGTAGAAAGCGTCGCTTTCAGCGATTCCACCGCCCGCGCCGCGGGAGCACTCAGCGAAAGCCCCAGCACGAGACCGCAGAGGACGAGCCCGGTATTCTTCAATCTGTTCATCGTTCTGCCTCCATTCTAAATGTGTATGTGGAAATCTTCCTCGCAGCTTCACCATATCACAGGCGACGGGCAGAAGTCGAACAGAACCGATCCGGCAAAACGGAGAAAAAATCAAGTTTCCACTGCGGTGACGCACCAGCGCTGGTCCCGCTGGTTGCGGACGCAGGTGTAAAGCGTGAGCATATTCTTGCCGGAGTCCGCAAGACCGCTGCGGTCTGTCTCGCTGACCTTGCTGACATCCGTCACATGGTAGGTGCGGGTACCCAGCTTGGTAGTCAGGGTGATCTTGTCCCCGATGTTCAGCGTGTGGATCTGCCCGAAGTAGCTGTTGGTGCCGCGGTTGTGGGCGGCGAGGCAGACATTGCCCTCCCAGATGGAGGTATCTTCAAAATGCCCAACGCCTTTGGCAAGCGTCTTGCTGTCCGTGCCCTGATAGATCCTCACGCTCAGCCCCAGTGCGGGGATCTCGATCTTGCCGAGGGAACCGTTTTTGTAGTAGAGCTCGCTCGTCACATCTGTGAACAGCACAGCGGGCTGATAGTTCCCGCCGCTCACCGTGCTGCCGGGGGTAACCACATCACCGCTGCCGCTGATCACGGCGCCAGCCGTGGGAAGGGTGCGCGGCGCAAGATTCGGCGTCAGGTACTCGCCGGTATGGAGCGCATTCATGCTCTCCGAGCCAAAGGCGGGCGGAATGAGGGTGGCGTTCTTGCTCACGTCCTCATTGCGCATGGCACCGCCGTCCGCCGTATGGATGACCTCAATGGAGGTGTCCTTGCCGAAGTCGTAATCATTCGGCGCGTCGATACTGTATTCCAGCGCATACGCCGGAGCCGCCAGAGCCGCTGTCAGGCAAAGGCTCAGGCAAAGGGTAATAATCTTCTTCATTCTTCCGTTTCCTCCTCATCTGCGTTTTCTCTTCTGTGCTTTACCAGCAGCGCACCGCCGACACCGGCTCCTGCCGCAGCTACAATTCCGAGGGGAATCAGCACATAGGACCAGCGGAGCGAGGACATTGCGCCGGCAGTTTTTGCGGGCTCTGCGGACTGGATAGGCACGCCTTCGAAAATGGCAACATAGCGAACGCGATTTAATGCGATGCGGCTCACCGTTCCGGTATAATCCGCCGTAACCGTATAGCCTTTCACGTAGCTGCTGGTGGCGCTGCCGGTGTAGGTGGCGACGGCGGTATAGCGGTCTGCCACGGCATAACCGTCCATGTTGGCGGTATTGTCGGTCTGCCACTGAATATCGGAGAGCGTCAGGGTCCTGCCGCCGTCCTCAATGCTCTTGGGGATGTACTGTGTATCCTGCTCGGCAAGATTGGGATAGCTGCGCTTGACGGAAAGCTGCTTTGTAGAACTGCCGTAGCCAGACGGCTCGACCTGCACGGTATCAAGTCGGAGTGTCAGGGTTCCCATGAGCCCGTCGTCCGTGATGAACTCACGCTCCTGCGGCAGCAGCGCCAGCACGGATTCCATATCCTTTTTAGCGCTCTCAATGGAGACGTGCTCCGTGTGCTGACGACTCTCGTTCTCCGGAAGCTCCTGCTTCAGAAGATCCGTCAGGGTGTACTGAAAGCCGTCCTGCCGAAAGTCCGAGCGGGGAATGCCCGCAGGATCGTCTTCCGGACTCAGATCATAGATTTTCTTCAGCTCTGTGCCATCGTCGTTTCGGACGATGGCAGTGGGATAGCAAACCTTCGCGTCCGGCACTGCGGGCTCAAAGTCCGCCGCCAGCGCAGTAGGTGTCAGTGCCAAAGTCAGGCACAACGCCGCAGCGCAGAGAGATAACATTCGTTTCATTTTGTGTTCCTCTTTCCTTTATTCTTATAGTGATTTTTCGTCTGCTCCAGCAGAAGGTCATATTCCCAAGGCTCCAGCTCTAAGGAGAGGTAGGCACCGTCTTTCGACATACCGTCTACCCGGTAGCTCAGCACAAGTGGAAGATGCCGCTGCTTTTCCACGTCCTGGGGTGAGATCCAACCAACGCCGCCCACAAAAACGGAACGGATGGAGGAATCGTAGTTTTCTTTATAACCCTGCCAGAGAAGTGCCTCCCGCAGTTCTTCCCGCAGCTTTCTGCGCTGGGGAACGGGAACCAAACGCTCCGGTTCCAACAGAAATCGGGGATGCAGGGTTTTTAAGCAGATATCCAGCGCAGTTTTCAAAGCAGCATTCTTTTTCGTCATGCCGCTGCGCCGGTAATCTGCCGCCAGAACATCTTCGCCCTGGGCGTCGCCGGGGAAAAGGCGCACACAGCGGATGAGTTCATAGGCGT
>ENA-ORTQ01004106-ORTQ01004106.1-human-gut-metagenome-genome-assembly--contig:-NODE-4106-length-10147-cov-3.477606_pt1 | contig 10147 bp, 8 predicted proteins | sample MGYA00241912_ERZ509188 | MGnify/ENA primary metagenome ERZ509188 (study PRJEB26280, sample SAMEA2338849) | human gut metagenome | biome: human gut; feature: human-associated habitat; material: faeces...
ACAGATCATCCAGAGGAAGGCACCGATCATCACAACCGCCACCCCCCATCCGGTGCGCCCTATGGTCAGCAGTTCGAACGTTAACACCACACCGGCCCCCAGCCAGTAGTACAGGCAGATCCATTTGCTGCACCGGTTTTTCGTCACATACAGGATTTTGGCAAAGACTGCTGCCAGTACTTCCAGGTAAAACAGGGCATTCAGGTTCGGGTTGTTATACATTCCCTGATATCTTACGCTGTCATAAGGCCGGAACACACAACAGAATCCCTGAAACACGAAAAATCCCAGTATGATACCGTTCAGGCATCCCTGAAACAGATCTTCTCTTTCCTCGGCGGTATAATCTGTCAGATAGAAACAGCCGAACATCACCAGATAGCAGAGCGGCCAGATGTAATCGCTTCTGGAGAAGATCATCAGAAACATCATCACTCCCCACACTGCCAGAAATTTCTTCTCAAGGACAGGATATTTTTTCTCAACGGCCACACGGATCACCGTATGGATCAGGGCATAACCGGTCAGGAACACTGCCAGCGCTGCCGACACTCGACCGTTCACAAAAGGATCAAACGAAGTTACTCCCACTACATAGGCAATCCCCACAGCTCCACCCAGAATCGTCCAGAGCAGATAAGGAAGCTTATGTGCCCTGATCTCTCCCCATTTGCAATGGGACAGCAGTATCACTGCCATAATGCTGCCGGTCATATTGCGGAAAGTCTCAATATAGCCCTCTCTGCCGGAACCGGTCTTGGTTCTCTGATCGATCAGGCAGAACATGAAAAAGCAGAGGGTATATACTATCCTCTTCCATGACCATATATGAAACGTCTTGCCCTTTATTGAAAAGTCCATTTTGCTATCCTCATTTTCTTTGCTGTCATTGCATACTCTTCTATATTTTAAACAATTTACGGTATAAGTACAAGCTTTTCTTTATCGGTCCATAAATTCTCATTTTCATTAAAGTATTTCCAAATCTGAAAGGCACCGATATTCCACCGATGCCTTCCTTACAACGCAATATGTATCTTCTTCTCCACTATTTTCCGGGCCGTATCTGCACAGTCCAATGTAATCTCCCGATTGTCTATATCGTAGATTTCAGCTCCAAGGATTTTGATGATTCCATTGTTGCCGGCATGCAATATTGGCAGTAATTCCTCTGCTTCTGCCGCGATCCCTTCATTGTATAATGCCTGTACCAGTTTAGGGGTGCTGAACAGAATAACGCGTTTTCCCCGGTATCTCCGGTTCACCCGTCTGAAAGCGGCATCTATTTTACCTGCGGCGCCTTTATCATCTGTAATTACGCAAAATTTTCCCTCTTCTTCCGGCAATTTCACAAGAACATGCAGGCATACCGCAAGCATTTCTTCCCCAAGGTTGTCTCCTGTTTCCTTATTTTTTCGCACCCCGGAGAAAAAACACGTATAAAAGTCCTGCGTGTTTTTACTCTTCTCCTCCACAATATTTCGAAGGCCCTCATCTTCAAGAAGCGTCTTTGCAATCGTGCTCACAGGATGGTTGACCATTCTGATTGCCCAGATCAGATAATTATTCACCCGTTGTCTGGAAGCGAAGCAGCTTTCCATAATATCCTGTAATTATTCTCCCGCCATCCCGGCTACCACCGTCACAGATTCCTTCCCATAATACTCCGCGCAGGCCATATTTACCCACACATAGCCATTCTCGGGCTGCAGATCGGTATACATGAGCAGTTCCACATAATTCAGCGGTCGGAATACCGGATTTTTCACGGAATCATCCTTCAGCACCGCGATCCGCTCTTCCCAGCCGGCGCCGTAGGCCTGTGCCCAGCCGTTTCTCCACATGCGGTAGGCACGGTAACTGGTGGTGCTCTGGACATTGCCAAACAGAACGACTGCTGCCAGAAGTGCCCCCGTCACTGCAAAATAACGCAGGAGGTATTTCTGTGCCAACAGGTCTGCCTTTTCGCTCTTTTCCGCTTTCAGAACCCGCTTTGCGATCCAGCCGCACCAGTACAGTACATTGGCCACCATCCACAGCACATAAAAATACCACAGGATAGCGCCCTACCTTCCGCCGCCCATGGTACCGTCCACGTAGATCGTTGCAGTAGCCTGGGAGGCGTATACTCCGAAAGTCAGCGCAGTAAACAGGCCGGGGAAGCGAAACTCATAGTTCATTTTTCTGACCGCTTTCCAGAAGAAAGGGATCAGCAGAACCAGTAACAGCAGGACCTTCAGATTCGTCCAGCTGATAATATTCAGAAAAGTTCTCTCCAGGGACAGCCAGATGGCCATCAACGGGGAATTGGCTGTGCTGCCGCCAAAATTGCCGTTGAGTCTGGTGGCTGTCAGCGGAGAAGTCACACACATCAATACGCTGAGTGTCTCTAACAGTGTCACGATCCAGGTCCGGCGGAAAGCATCTTTACGGCAGATCAGGAATAAGATCTGCAGACAGATCAACAGGCACATGGTGGATACGCTGGTGGAAAAATTGTTGCCACCCACCAGAATCGCCAGCAGGCAGGCCAGCACGGTAAGCACGACCCGCTTTGCCTTGCCGGTCTCGCGAAGCGCAATTTCCAGATACAGTGTCAGCAGGACCAGTGACAAGCTATACACAAAAGTGTAATTCACCGAACCGTTATACCAATAAAAGCTTTCCTCCGGATAGGGGCAGTAAAGCACCTGGAGAATTGCCATGGGAATACCGATGGGCAGGATCAGCCAGCGGTTCTCCTTTGCCTGGCCCGCAATGCATTCTCTGAGCAGCAGGAACTGGGACAGGATCACGGAACCGATCATCAGATAGGGGGTGATCCGGTAAAAATGTTCTCCAAATGCCGCAGGCTGCAAAGCCGACAGAATCAGTATGGAAAATCTGGCTTCCCACACATTTTGTGCCAATGTCTGGTATATCGCATGAAATACACCGGCGATTCCTTCTCCGGCCTGCATTGCCCGGTACATATATTTTCCGAAAGACCAGTCATCTGCAGAGGGATAATCGTATTTTGCGATCGTAAACAGCGGCCACAGGATCACCGCCAGTGCCAGGATCCACGCGATGTGGATCAATATCATTTTCTTTCGTTCTGTCAGTTTCATTGGTATAAAATATCCTTTCTTACAATAGATCCGGTGTCCAGTCCATATCTACATCACTTCCGCCGCTGTCTCCACCGGAACTGCCGCTGTCACTGCTTCCGCTATCGTTGCTGCCAGAATCACTACTGCCGGAATCACTGCTGCCGCTGTCATCATCGTCGTCATCGTCATCATCCTGCGCAGGTTCCGGGGTCGGAGCCGGTGTGGGCGCAGGGGTCGGAGTGACTGCAGGCTTTGTCGCAGCAGGTTTGGTCGTTGGCTTTGGCGTGGTGCCGGGATTCTGGGTGGCTGCAGGTTTCTGAATACTTCCACCGGTCTTGTCTCCCGACACGGTTCCGCTGCCGGTGATCGTCTGCCCATCGTTACCGGCTGTACTGTTGCCATCTGCACTGCCGGTGATTTTGCCGGTAATGCTTCCTGTGATGCTTCCGGATGCAGTGGTATCATGTTTTTCTTCATAAGCCGCAAAAGGATCCTGTTTTGCCATTTCTCTGACCGCACCGGCGCTGACCCAGTATTTTCCGTCAAACCATTGTACTTCTCCGTCAAAAATACGGATCTGCGGGGTATCACTGTCTATGGCACCCGTGGTGTTGTCCGCTGCGTTGCCTTTCTCTCCGCCGTCCGTGGCGGCACCGGTTCCCTCTGCTGTATTTGCATTGTCCTCTGCTGTCATATCTTCTGTCACCTCATAGGACGTGTATTCCGGACGGGTCTCCAGTCCGATCATTTCCCCGCAAAAACGATACTCCTCTGCGGTAATATCCCCGCCGATTCCCTGCCACAGGCAGTTCTCACCGGTAGCATCATAGGCATAGAGGATCAGATCCGTATAATCTGTTCCCTCCAGCAGTTTTTTCTTGATTTCTTCGGAGGGCTGCTCTGTCAGGATCTTTCCTTCGGAATCAAAACTTCCCGTGTAAGTGATATATTCCATACCCTCCCGGTTGCTCCAGAGGGAATAGACATCCAGCGCACCTTCTCCGGTATGGACATCACAGGTATAGTCTCCCGTGAGCACACCGCCCTGCATGGTTCCCTGTTCATGGGTAATGCTCCCGGTAGCGCTGTCCACGCTCCAGGCTTCGAAGGTACCGTTCCAGTCCTTCATGGTTTCCGGTGTATCTGCCAGAGGCGCTGTTGTATCCGAAATCTCTGTCGTTGTATTTTCCCGGGCTCTGGCTTCTGTGGTTCCCGTTTCCTGTGTGGCATCGGGATTCTCAGTTTCTGCCGGATCCGCGATGTTCTCGTCCGCACCGGCCGCTGTCACTGTTACCAGCCGGATCGTTGCACCCTCCTGGCTCAGGAATCGTTTCGTGTCGTTTCCGGTATACCACACCCTGGAGAAGCATTGTCCCTCTTCCGTATAGCCGGTCTGTACATAGAGCAGAGGCTGACTGTCTCTTTCCAGATAGTAGTTTCGCTGTCCTTCTTTCAGTTTGGGCATCATGGTGGTGAACCAGTCCTCGCTGTCGATGAGATTCACGCTCTCACTCAGATACTCGGTCAGCTCCAGATCATTTTGCATTTCCTGTGCACGGCTGCGGATCCCCTCTGTCTCTTCCTCCAGATTCACGCTGAGCTCCTGTAGAGCAGCAAATGCTTCCTCATCCGCATAGAGCCGGTAATCCTGTTCCAGCATATCCCGCTGTTTGCGGATGTATCCCGCTCTGTTGTAGGCATCGGCCAATGACAGATAATCCTCCTGGGTAAACTCTCCTTTATTATATTTTGTCTCCAGATTGAGAATCTCCAGCTCCAGCTCTGAGAGCATCGGCTGTGCCTCTACGGGAGTCACGGCATCCTTCGCATTTTCATCACTGCCATCTCCGCAGGCCGTCAGGGATGTTACCAGAACAGCGCTCATGGCCAGTGCCAGAAATCTTGTTGCTTTTCTTTTCATCTTTTTGTCCTATCTGTTTTTCATTCTTAACTATTGTGCATCACTGATCAGTTTTCGCAGGAAAGTATCCGCCTCCGAGCCCTGTGCATAGGTTCCCATGTTCAGGACCTGCTGTGCCAGAGCGTAGATGCTGCGGGCCTGCACCGGACCGTAGATGGTAATGTCCTTGCCATCCTTGTTCAGGATGATGTATCCGCGGAATGCATATTCCACCTTATACTGGTTTGCCGGAAGGCCGACCAGTACGGAAGTGAACCGGTATCTGCCACTCACGGTCTCATAAATACTGTCCTGATGGGTGCCGTTGGCATTCGTACCGTAAGCCAGTCCGCTGATGACTTTTTCGCCGCCTTTGATCATGGGATAGCTTGTCCGGTTGGCATTGTTCATGACCAGTGTTCCGTATTCCTTCAGATGATAACCGTTCACACCATTTCCCAGCAGTTGTGCTCTGAGGTCCGTACTGATACCGGTCTTGAAGCGGATTCCCGCTTTTCCGGTAATCCGGATGGAAAATCCATGGTAGGTCAGCAGATCCGTAAGTCCCGGCTGTTCTGTGGCCACATAGGCATTGTTACGATATTCCAGGGTCCAGACATACATGCCGATGGGCGCTCCGTTCTCATTATACCGGTACACGACCGCCGACTGGGCATTTCCGTTCGGCAGTTTGACGATACGGCGGTTATTCCGCACCTGTGGTGTATAGGCAATACCGTCCACGTAGATCGTGGAAGCATCGTAACCCGACGGTACCTGCAATACCACATTGGTAGAGGAAGTCGGCATCGGGCAGGGGCTGGCCGGCATATTTTCATAGACCGGAATCTTGAAGACAAAGGTATTCTCCAGCGCTCCCGCACTTTCATACAGTTTCTTCATGCTCAGTGCCTCGCTGGTGGGTGCTGAGATGTTCTGCATATACTGATGGGTATATACCGGATTGCTGGCAGTGGGGGATACATTGAATTTCTGTAAATACAGGGTATCCTGGCCCTTACGTATGTAGCTTGCGGAGATTACTTCCGCTCCTCCAAGGATCGAGTAGTAGGCTCCATGCCAGTCATGATCTTTGGCATAATTCAATCCATTGCGGATCACTTCTTCATTGGTACTGCCGGAAGCTCCCACATTGAAATAATTGTAATAATGTTCATAACCGGGATAGGTGCCGGAGATCAGCGGGGATGTCCCCTCTCCCTGCTCCTGCAGTACTCTGGCTGCCAGATGGAACGGGCTGACCTGCCGGTTCTCCTCCGCACCGATGGACCAGAAAATATGGTAGAATTTCATTGAGGTCTCCGGTGCGTTCTGACTGCTGTTCATGAAGGTTCCCTCGAGGAAATTCTTTACCGCTTCTTCCGTATGATAGCTTGCGTTGTAGGTCAGCTGTTCAAACTGGAAAATAGCATTCTCCTGCAGGGAATTTCTGGGGTCCATGTATAATTTCAGTACATCTTCCGAAGCGAAATACCAGTTGGGGCTGTGCTGTCCTTCCTTGCAATAATCCCCGTAACTCTTATAGACCAGACTTTTTCCACCCTGCAGTTCGTTGTTGACTGCGGTCTGGAAATCCAGTCCGGTATTCTGTCGTACAAAGGTCCAGTTGGGATGTTTCTGTTTCAAAGCCTGCAATGCCGGCCGGTAGCTCTCCGGGAACTGCTCGATGTCCACATAGACACCGGTGGCATTTTCCTCTGCCAGCATAACCGCCGCTCCGGGATTCATGCCGTACAGTTCTTCCCATTCCAGAAAACGTTCATCCGAGCATGCAAGATAATCCCGGGGGGTATATACCTCGTAGACATTGCCCTTTACCTCGGCGGATACTTTTTCCCAGACCTGATAGTCTTCATCCATCGTCACATCCCGGATCTCCACCATCTGTCCACTGGGCACGGTGACCACTTTTGTGCTGTCTTCCGACGCTTCCGCACGGATCGTCAGATCATCGCACAGATAAACCAGTGCCATGACTTCCCGGTCTTCTACGATATTCTGCAAAGCCCCTCGTGCTTCTTCGATCCATGCCTGATCTTCTTCATCCAATGCATGCGTCTGATAGGTATTGCCCTCGTAGGTGAATATAAATGCCGCCAGGAGAATTGCTCCCAAAAATTCTTTAGGCTACAATCAATAGCGGCGTAAACGAAAAAGCAGTCTTACGTTATAGAAAACTGCCCTTTCGTTTGCGCTGCGTTTGATTTTGCCAAAGTGAACAAAGTAAGCGTCACTGTAGCCAGTATGTATGGGCTTTCAATTTTTGATCTTTCCAATAAAGAAAAGCTATTTCAGAGATAATTGTAGCACAATTACTTATTTTACAAAAGCATGGCATAACAAATAGACCTCATTTCTGAGGCTTTTTGAAAAGTATGAATGAGGCTTTTTAAATCCTAAGAGGTATCTTCTGCTGTGGCTTTCCGAGATGCCCACCGCAGCATTTACACACCGAGATTTTGATGCCATAAAGAGTTTCCAGTATCTGTGGCGTTTCCATATCTTTTAGTCTGGACAGATACTGCTTACAACCAAGAAGATTTCTACATAGTGTAAGGTGTTTGGTTTTGCTTCGGGTGCATAACAAACCATAGTGTCTGATTCTCACAAAGCGTTTTGGTGGTACATGCATAAGAAATCTACGGATGAATTCAACTCCGGAAATGGTTAATTCTTTCCATGTGCCTGCCTTGCGGTAATCCTTCACATGGTATGTAACTGTATTGTCGTCCATACGGATGATGCGATGATTACTGATAGCAATTCGATGTGTGTACTTGCCAAGGTATTTAATAACAGACTGGGCTCCATTAAAGGTTTTCTTACAGTGAGGAATCCAGTTTTTGGTATAGCAGATGTTTAACAATTCCTTGAAAGTATAATGATTACGGTATTTTTCACTGCTTCCAAAGAATTGAAGCTTATTATCTTTCCATAAAGTTTTGAGTTCATGCAGATATTTTCCTCTGAATAACTTAGAAAGAACTTTTACCGGAAGAAAGAATTCTTCTCCTTTATCACGCCACTGATTCTTAGCGGTCAAACCACCGCCAAGAAGAATGACATGGATGTGCGGATGATAATTCATTTCAGAACCCCAAGTATGCAGAATACAAATATAGCCAACCTTTGCGCCGAGATGTTTGGCATCTTCTGTAAGTTCATTGATAGTAGCGGATACTGAATGATATAACGCATCATATAGAAGCTGCTGGTTACTATAGATTATAGGATTTAACTCCTGCGGTACTGTAAATACAACATGAAAATACGGTGCATCAAGTACATCTTCACGACGTTTATCCATCCATAATTCTTTAGGTAAAGCCTGACACATGGGACAGCATCTGTTGCGACAGGAGTTATAATGAACCTGTGGATGACCACAGTCTTCACAAATGCTGACATTTGCACCGTAGGCACCTGTTTTACAGTTGATGATACAATGAGCTACCTGGGATTGCTGTGGAGAAGGATGATACGTATCAAGATATCTTGGATAAAAACGAAGGAAAATATCCTGTACGGTAGGTTTATCCATTCTTATCACCACCCTTCTTATCAAAAGGACTATGAATCCCAATCAAAGTTTTATTGCTTATATGCAGATAGATTTCGGTTGATTTTGGAGAGCGATGTCCCAATAAGGATTGAATGTATCTAATATCAACACCATCTTCTAAAAGATGCGTCGCAAAACTGTGTCTGAGACAGTGGGAATGAATATCCTTTGGCAAACCTGCGCGGTTAACAGCTTTCTTTAATTCCAAGCGAGGACCGGAAGATGTGAGATAATCACCAGTCCACTGATTAGGGAAAAGAATTCCTGTTGGTCTGCCACATTTAAACCAGTATTCCGTAAGAATATCAAGAGCTCTTTGAGATAAAATGGCATAACGTGCGGTGTGTGTCTTTGATTCATGAATATAAATCTGCATATTTGTTCTGGATATATCTTCATATCTAAGATGAATAACCTCTGAAATACGTAAACCGGATGAATACATAAGAGCAAATATAGCCTTGTATTTTAAGTTAGAAGTAGCATCAAGCAGCATTTCTATTTCAGAACGAGTAAGAACTCTTGGGATAGCATAGTCATTGATTGCTCTTGGAACAAGGTTGTCATCCCATAGCTTTCCTAAAACGCGTTTATAGAAGAATACCAAAGCTCCATTTTTGTTATTAAGTGTGGATGATTTATTCCCCTTATTTTTTAGAAATAAAAGGAAATCTCTTGCATCTTCGCAAGTGAGTTCATCTGGATGTTTGTTAATAAATTTCAGAAAATCTTTAACATTATTCTGGTAAGTGCGAATTGTACCAGGCTTTAGATTTCTGAGCTTGCCAACATCTTCGATTTTATTAATATATGATTCGTACATAAAATAACCTCCATGAAAAAGTAGTAGTAACAACAGTAACTACCTATCATGGAGGTGCATTTGAAAAATAAAACTGCTTGTGGAAGCAGCCAAAAGATGATATTCTTTTCATAGGCAGTGAACTTTCTTGTGTATTTTGTTTTGTGTGGTAACTTAACAATAAATACTTTTCAAGAAGTAATCAACTGCCTTTTTTAGAAAAAGTAGAAAAACTGCGCCACAGCCTTGGCAGGCCATCGCGCAGCGATTTTGTTCAATTTCAATTTCTAAGACAGTACATTCTTTCGTAACTCCATTTACCCACGCCTCATATTCATCTGGAGTTCTTCTGACAAATTCACCCCAATCCTGTAAATCTCTTGTGTAAGTAAGATTAGGAAACTCCTTGGTATCCAAATTTTCTAAAAGTCTATCCTGATAATTTTCTTCGCAGGCGATTCCGTCATATTTTTCTGCCAGAAGTTTTACCATTGTGGATTTTCCAGCATATGCTGTCCCATTAATAAAATAAACATTTTCAAACTTCACGACTATCTTACCACACTCCAATCTATCTTATAGACTCAATTATCATATCAATAACAGCACCAACAGCTCTTTTAATATCATTGCCTTCCCATCCAAGTTTCCAATCATTCTCTGAATACACATCAGAAACAACATATATACCTGTTGCCACACATTTTCTATAATTAGCTATTGTAAACAAACCAACACCTTCCATTTCAACGCAAAGTGCTCCTTTTGTT
>ENA-ORTQ01004114-ORTQ01004114.1-human-gut-metagenome-genome-assembly--contig:-NODE-4114-length-10136-cov-13.478524_pt1 | contig 10136 bp, 7 predicted proteins | sample MGYA00241912_ERZ509188 | MGnify/ENA primary metagenome ERZ509188 (study PRJEB26280, sample SAMEA2338849) | human gut metagenome | biome: human gut; feature: human-associated habitat; material: faeces...
CCCTTTCCTTGCAGACCCCGACCCGGAGAAAATGCCTATCTTGGGCGACCTCTACGACGAGCTTTTGAAGCAGCCGGAGCCGGAAGCGGCGCGTATCGCGGCGGCATTGGAGCTTTACGTTTCCGGCAGCTTGAACGTCTTTAACCACCGTACCAACGTGGAACTTTCTAACCGCCTTGTCTGCTTTGACATCAAGCAGCTTGGGAAGCAGCTCAAAAAGTTAGGTATGCTCATTGTGCAGGACCAGGTATGGAACCGCGTCACCGTCAACCGGGCAGAAAGGAAATCCACCCGGTATTTTATGGACGAATTTCATCTTCTCTTGAAAGAGGAACAGACCGCCGCCTATTCCGTTGAAATCTGGAAGCGTTTCAGAAAATGGGGCGGCATACCCACAGCCATTACGCAGAACGTCAAGGATTTGCTTGCTTCCCGCGAAGTGGAGAATATCTTTGAAAACTCTGATTTTGTCCTCATGCTCAATCAGGCGGCGGGCGACCGGGCTATCCTTGCAAAGCAGCTCAACATCTCCCCGCAGCAGATGAAGTATGTCACCCACACCGAAGCGGGCGAGGGGCTTATCTTCTACGGGAACGTGGTGCTGCCCTTTGTAGACCGCTTCCCGAAAGACACCGAGCTTTACCGGGTAATGACGACGAAGCCGGAGGAAGTGGGCGAAGCATGACAAAATTAAGGACAGACACCATTATCAACCGGGACGCGCTCTATGCCTTGCGGGAGCTTCCAGAGGAAAGCGTACACTGTTGCGTCACAAGCCCGCCCTACTATGCGCTTAGGGATTACGGGCTTGATATGCAGATTGGGCGGGAGGACACGCCGGAGCAGTACATTGACAGGCTGACCGAGGTTTTCCGCGAACTGCGCCGGGTACTGCGTTCTGACGGTACGCTCTGGCTGAATATCGCGGACACCTACTGCGGCACAGGAAATAAAGGCTACCATGCAGACCCGAAGAACCCGAAAGGGAGAAACGGACAGCAGATTGCAAGAAACAACCGCGTTTCCGGCTGCAAACAAAAGGACTTAATCGGTATTCCCTGGCTTTTAGCTTTTGCCCTACGCGCTGACGGGTGGTATTTAAGGAGCGACATTATCTGGCAGAAAGAAAACCCCATGCCGGAGAGCGTGAAAGACCGCCCTACCCGCTGCTATGAACATATCTTTCTGCTTACGAAGTCAAAGAAGTATTTTTATGACGCAGCCGCCATAGCCGAGCCGTTAGCCCCCACAACGGCGGCGCGGTACCGCACCGGGCGCAGCGCGGGACAGAAATATGCGGACGAAGTACCCGGACAGGGGAACGTACAGGGGCTTAACCGGGCGCGAAGCGGCAGCTACTACGACGAAGCCCTCATGCCGACCATGCGGAACAGGCGGGACGTGTGGCTTATCAATACCGTTCCCTACAAGGGCGGGCATTTCGCCGCGTTCCCGCCAAAACTTGCCGAAACCTGTATCAAGGCGGGCTGTCCGAAAGGCGGCGTTGTGCTTGACCCCTTTTTCGGCAGCGGCACGACGGGGGCAGCCGCAAAGCAGCTTGACAGGCATTATATAGGCATTGAGATAAACGCCGAGTATTGCGCCCTTGCAAGGGCGCGGATTGGAGGGACAGACACATAAAACAATATAAGGCGCGTGAAAAAGTCACGCAGAAAATGACCCGCGAGGGGGCTGTCGAGGTAAACGCCGCTACCGGGAAAAAGAAACGTATCAGCAAGCGGATAAGGGACGCGGACTTTGCAAAGACCGAAGCCCCACCGCAGCCGGAACAGGCAGCGCAGCCCCTACCGGGCGGCGCAACTTCCCCGCCCTTAACCGACACGCCGCCGCTTCCCCATGCGCCGGGGGCAGAACGGGAACAGGACACCGCAGCAGCCGAGCGCGTCTTGGAACGTATCGACGGGGCGCGTACCAGAAAGGCGAGCAAAAAGGCGGCGAGGAAAGCACAGGCAGAAGCCACAGCAAAAGAAAAATCTTCCCGCTTGCAGTTTACCGACGAGGAACGGGCAACGCCGGAGCTTGAAAGGTATATCCGAAAATCGGACAAAGCAGCCGACCGTCTGGACGCGGCAAAGGCGGCTATCCCCAAAGAAAAGAAACTTGTACGGGAGCGCACCTTTGATGAAGCCACCGGGAAAGGCAAGACCCGCCTACATTTTGAGGAACAGGAAAAGCCCATAGGAAAGAATAAGCCCCACAATAACCCGCTATCCCGCCCCGCACAGGAAGCGGGTATTTTCGTCCACAACAAGATACATTCCGTTGAAAAGGACAATTCCGGCGTTGAGGGGGCGCACAAATCCGAAGAACTGGCAGAGCGCGGCGCAAAGTACGGGGCGCGGAAAGTCAAGGAGGGCTACCACAGCCACAAGCTCAAACCCTACCGGGCGGCGGCAAAGGCAGAGAAAGCGGCGTTCAAGGCGAATGTGGATTTCCAGTACCATAAAGCCCTGCATGACAATCCGCAGATTGCGGGCAATCCCCTTTCCCGCTTCATGCAGAAGCAGCAAATCAAGCGGCAGTATGCAAAGTCGGCAAGGAAAGGCGGCGCAAAAACGGCGCAGAAAGCCGCAGAGAACACCCGCAAGGCGGCAAAAAAGACCGCCGAGGAAACAAAAAAGGCAATCGCTTTTGTAGGGCGGCACCCGGCGGGCGTATGTATCGCCGTTGCCGCGCTGCTCTTATTCATCATGGTATCGGCGGGGCTTTCCTCTTGCGGTTCCATGTTCTCCGGCTTGATGAACGGCATACTTGGGACTTCCTACACGTCGGAGGACAGCGACCTTGTGGCGACGGAGAACAATTACGCCGCAAAGGAAAACGAGCTTCAGCAGCAGATTGACAATATCGAAAGCACCCACCCCGGCTATGACGAATACCGCTATGACCTTGACAGTATCGGGCATAACCCCCATGAGTTAGCGTCCTACCTCACCGCCCTTTTGCAGACCTACACCCCGCAGAGCGCACAGGCAGAGCTAAATCGCGTCTTTGCCATGCAGTACACTTTGACGCTGACAGAAGAAACGGAAATCCGCTACCGCACAGAAACAAGCACAGACCCGGAAACAGGGGAAACGACCACCGAGGAAGTACCCTACGAGTACCATATCCTCAACGTGAAGCTGACGAACAAGCCCATTTCCGAGATTGCGGAGGAACTTCTAACGCCACAGCAGCTTGAAATGTACCGCGTCTATCTGGAAACAAGCGGAAACAAACCGCTGATTTTCGGCGGCGGCTCCCCCGATATGGGCGCGTCCGAGGATTTAAGCGGCGTACAGCTTGTAAACGGCACACGCCCCGGCAACACCGCCGTTGTAGACCTTGCGAAGCGGCAAGTCGGCAACGTGGGCGGGCGACCCTTTTGGAGCTGGTACGGATTTAACAGCCGCGTGGAATGGTGCGCCTGTTTCGTTTCATGGTGCTACAATCAAGCCGGAAAGAGCGAGCCGCGCTTTGCCGGGTGCCAGTCACAGGGCGTACCCTGGTTCCAGTCACGCGGGCAATGGGGCGCGAGGGGCTATGAGAATATCGCCCCCGGCGACGCTATCTTTTTCGACTGGGACGGGGACGGGAGCGCAGACCATGTGGGGCTTGTTATCGGAACGGACGGGGAGCGCGTCTATACCGTCGAGGGCAATTCCGGCGACGCCTGCAAGATAAAGAGCTACCCCGTCAATTACTCCTGTATCAAGGGCTACGGCTTAATGAATTGGAACTGACAACAAAAAAATGAAAATCTGAAAGGAGAAATTTATTGATGGCTATGAACAAAATTGAACGTATCGACAAAGAGATTGCAAAGACCCGCGAGAAAATCACCGAGTACCAGAACAGATTAAGGGGGCTTGAAGCGCAGAAAACCGAAGCGGAAAACCTGCAAATCGTACAGCTTGTGCGCTCCATGCGCCTTTCCCCGCATGAGCTTTCCGCTATGCTTTCCGGGGGCGGTATTCCGGGTATGGAAGCCGCGCCGGGCTACCCCGCAGAACCCGCAGACCATGACACCGAAGAAATGGAGGACACCGAGAATGAATAAGAAAATCCTTAGAACCTTGACCGCACTTTGCGCCGCCCTTGTACTTATGGGCGGCTTTTCCGTCACCGCTTTTGCACAGACCCCGGAGGGAGAGGACGACACCAACGACAGCGGCGTTGTCTACGAGGAACCCCAAAAGGAAGAACCCCTTACCCCGGACGGGAACGCGACCCTTGTAGACGATTTCGGCGGCAACAAGCAGCTTATCACCGTAACGACCAAAAACGGCAATTACTTTTATATCCTCATTGACCGGGACGACGAGGGCGAGGACACCGTACATTTCCTTAATCAAGTGGACGAAGCCGACCTCTTAGCACTTATGGAGGACGGAAGCACCGAAGCAGCCCCGCCCGCCGTTTGCAGTTGCACCGATAAATGCGAAGCCGGAAAGGTAAATGTGAGCTGCCCTGTCTGCAAGGACAACATGACCGCTTGCAGCGGCAAGGAAGCGGAGCCGGAAACCGAGAAACCAACAGAGCAGCCCAAAGAGAAAGGCAATACAGGCGGGCTTGTGCTTTTCCTTGTCGTGGCACTTCTTGGCGGCGGGGGCGCGTTCTATTACTTTAAGTTTATGAAACCGAAGCAGAGCGTCAAAGGCGGCACCGACCTTGAGGACTTTGATTTTGAGGACTACGACGAGGACGAGCCGGAGCCGGACGACGCAGACGGGGACGCTTCCGAAGATGATACGGAGGACGAGGACGCATGACCCTGTTTACCGACAATCCCTTTGAAAAGATGATGATACAACGACCATGCGGGCGGCGCGACAATGCGCCGCCTGTTTTCAAATCCCCGGCCTGCGCTTCCTGCCCCTATAAAGGGCAAGCCCCTTGTGTGGGCTACTGTCTGAAACAGGTACAGGAGAAACAGGGCGCGGAGCCGGAACGCGGAAAGGAGGAACTTTAATTGATTTTAGTTATCGCTGAAAAGCCGAGCGTGGCGCAGACTATCGCCGCCGCGCTTGGGGCAAAGAAGAAACAGGACGGATATATCGAGGGAAACGGCTACCTCATTTCATGGTGCGTCGGGCATTTGGTACAGCTTGCCGACGCTGCCGCCTATGGGGAGCAGTACAAAAAGTGGAGCTATGACAGCTTGCCGATTTTGCCGCAGAAATGGCAGTATACCGTTTCCGCAGATAAGGGAAAGCAATTCAAAATCCTAAAGGAGCTTATGCACCGCACCGACATTTCCGAAGTCGTCAACGCCTGCGACGCGGGACGTGAGGGAGAACTCATTTTCCGTTTTGTCTATGAAGTCGCCGGGTGCAAGAAGCCTATGCGCCGCTTGTGGATTTCCTCAATGGAAGAAAGCGCAATCAAGGCGGGCTTTGAGAACTTAAAGGACGGGCGGGACTATGACGCGCTCTTTGCGTCTGCCCTCTGCCGCGCAAAGGCTGACTGGATTATCGGCATTAACGCCACCCGCCTTTTCTCCTGCCTGTATAACCGCACCTTGAACGTGGGGCGCGTCCAGACACCGACCTTAAAAATGCTTGTAGACCGGGACGCTGCTATCAGCACTTTCAAGAAAGAAAAATATTACCATGTGCGGCTTGATTTATCCGGCGCAGAAGCCGCAAGCGGGAAGATCTGCGCCGCAGAGGAAGCAAAGGAACTGAAAGCGGCCTGCGAAGCGTCGCGGGCTGTCTGCACTTCCCTTGTGAGGGAAAAGAAAAGCGCAGCCCCGCCGAAGCTCTTTGACCTTACCTCTTTGCAGCGGGAAGCAAACCGTATTTTCGGCTATACCGCGAAGCAGACACTTGACCTGGCGCAAGCCCTGTATGAAAAGAAGCTGCTTACTTATCCGAGGACGGACAGCAGCTATCTGACCGACGACATGGAGGAAACAGCGGCAAAGGTTATCGCCCTGTTATGCGGGACGCTGCCCTTTATGGAGGGCATGAGCTTTTCGCCGGAGATTGCAAGGGTGCTGAACAGCAAAAAGGTATCAGACCACCATGCAATCATTCCTACTATGGAGCTTGCAAAGACCGACCTTGCCGCGCTGCCGGAAAGCGAAAAGAATATCCTTACCCTTGCGGGGGCGCGTCTTTTGTTCGCTACTGCCGCGCCGCACAGCTTTGAAACGGTTACGGCGGTTTTCTCCTGCGCCGGAGCCGACTTTACCGCGCGGGGAAAGACGGTGCTTTCTGACGGTTGGAAAGACCTTGAACGCCGCTACCGGGCAACGCTGAAAAACAAGCCCGAAGCAGACGACGAGGACAGCGCAGACGGAACGCTGCCGGAGCTTGCCGAGGGACAGAGCTTTAATAATCCCGCAGCAAAGGTAATGGAACACGACACAACGCCCCCGAAGCCCCACAATGAAGCGTCTTTGCTTTCGGCTATGGAACGCGCAGGGAATGAGGACACCGACCCGGACGCAGAGCGCAAAGGGCTTGGAACGCCTGCTACCCGCGCCGCTGTCATTGAAAAGTTAGTGAGCAGCGGTTTTGTGGAGCGCAAGGGAAAGCAGCTTATCCCCACAAAAGACGGGAATAACCTTGTGTGCATTTTGCCGGACAATCTGACTTCCCCGAAGCTGACCGCAGAATGGGAAAACAATCTGACGCAGATAGCAAAGGGAGCAGCTGACCCCAACGAATTTTTATCCGGCATTGAAGCTATGGCGCGGGAGCTTGTGAAATCCTATCCATTCCTTTCCGACAGCGACAAGGAGCGTTTCAAAACGGAAAAGCCGGAAATCGGCAAATGCCCCCGCTGCGGTTCCCCCGTCCATGATGGCAAGAAAAACTATTACTGCTCTGACCGGGACTGCGCTTTTGTCATGTGGAAGAATGACTGCTTTTTTGAGGACAGGAAAGTAACCTTTTCTGCAAAGATTGCCGCCGCACTTCTGAAATCCGGCAAAGTGAAAGTCAAAGGGCTGTACTCTCCCAAAACAGGAAAAACCTACGACGGAACGGTTGTTTTAGCCGATACGGGCGGGAAGTACGTCAACTATAAGATTGAGCTACCGAAGAAGAAATAACTTGAATAGCAAGCATAGGAAGCGGGTACCCACTTCCGTAAATCCCCCGTTTTCGTCTGCGACGATTGCGGGGGATTTTTTCTTGTTGGGAAGTTTCCCAAACCCTCTGTAATTTTTCAAAATCTTTGGCAGAACAGGCGGCGCGTTGTATTTAGGAGTGTAACCACCAACGCGCAGCGTTTACGCTGCCATTTCAGAAAGGAGCGAATACATGAGCGAACAATTTTCCATTCTTATCGACAGCCGCACCCGCTTTGAAACAGGCGTACCGGGCGGCGTGTGGCTTTCCATGCCGACCACAACGGAGCAGCTTCACGAAGCAATGAAGCGCGTCGGCATTACTGCGGATAACCCGCAGGACTTCTTTATCAATGGCTTTGCAAACACCGAACAGCAGCCCTTTGACGTACCGCTTCCCGTTATCCAGAGCGCGGGGCTTGACGAACTGAACTACTTAGGCAATCTGCTTTCCATGCAGCACGACGAGGACAGGGACAAGTTTACAGCGGCGGTAGCTCTTGGGGAACGCGCCGGAAGTATCAAAGACCTTATCAACCTTGCACAAAACCTTGATTGTTACTGGCTTTATCCGGGCGTACAGAACGAAGAAGATTACGGCTATTACCTTATCGACGAACTGGACGAATTAGAACTGCCCGAAGAAGCAAAAAAATATTTCATGTATGAGGATTACGGGCGGGACGCTGCTATCAATGACGGAGGACGCTTTACCGAACAGGGCTATATCTACAACAACAAGAACACCTTTACGGAGTGGTACAACGGCAAAGAAAGCGACATACCGAGGGAATACCGCGTTATGAGCTTCCCGCAGCCGCACCGCCCCGACCCGTCAAAGGTAGAAATGGACGCAGCCGCACCGGGACAGAAAACAGTGCAGACCATAGAGCAGCCGCAGGAGCCGCGCCCGGTTATCCCTATTGTGCTGACGAGCGAAAAACCCGCAGAGAAATTGAAAGAGATTACCGACCGTCTGGAACAGGGAATAACGGAACTCTTTGACAGCGAGCGTTACCGGGAATATCTGCGCGTCATGTCAAAATTTCATAATTACAGCTTTAACAATACGCTGCTTATCGCCATGCAGAAGCCGGACGCTTCCCTTGTTGCGGGCTTTTCCGCATGGAAAAATAATTTTGGGCGAAACGTGATAAAAGGGCAAAAAGGAATTAAAATCATTGCCCCGTCGCCTTACAAAGTCAAACAGGAAATGAAGAAAATCGACCCCCACACGCAGCAGCCTATCATTGGGAAAGACGGGAAGCCGGTTACGGAGGAAAAGGAAATCACGATACCCGCCTACAAGGTAGTGTCTGTCTTTGACGTGTCGCAGACCGAGGGGAAAGAGCTTCCCGACATTGCCGTTGACGAACTGACGGGCGACGTGGAGCGTTACAGGGATTTTTTCGCTGCCCTTGAAAAGACTTCCCCCGTTCCTATTGGCTTTGAGCAGATACCGGGTAGCTCTCATGGCTACTACCATTTGGAGGACAAGCGCATTGCCATTGACGAGGGCATGAGCGAGATTCAAACCTTGAAAACGGCGATACATGAAATCGCACACGCAAAGCTGCACGATATAGATTTGAACGCGCCGGAGAACGAACAGCAGCCCCGTATTGACAGGCGTACCCGCGAAGTCGAAGCGGAAAGCGTCGCTTATACCGTCTGCCAACACTACGGGCTTGATACGTCGGACTATTCCTTTGGGTACGTCGCCGGGTGGAGCAGCGGCCGCGAGCTTTCCGAACTGAAAAGCTCCCTTGAAACAATCCGCAGCGCAGCCGCCGAGATTATCAATTCCATTGACGAAACATTAGCGGAGCTTTCAAAGGCGCAGGATAAGGAGCAGACCGCCGGACAGGAGCAGCCGGACAAAGAGGAAAACGCCGCGCCGGAGCAGCCGAAACAGGAAGCCTCCGCACAGGAAAAAGCAGCCTTTATCCCGGAAACAGTTTACCGGGTGCGCCGCAATCCTTACAGCGACAGGAAAGAGAACGCCTATCTGCTGCAAGCCTATGTAACGCAGGAAAACGGGCGGGCAAAAATGGGCGCGGTACTTTTCACAGGAACGCCCCAGAAATGCCGCGAGCTTATGGGGCAACTCAAAAGCGGCGAACTGACCGAGGGACAGGTCAAGGAGCTTTACGCAAAGGCACAGGAAACCGCTAAGACCACCGAACAGGACAAAGGCACCTTTTCCATTTATCAGCTAAAGCATGGCGACGAAACGCGGAACTTGCGCTTTGAGCCATACGACCGCCTGCAGGCGACGGGAAATGTGGTTGATAAGGCGAACTATGAGCTTGTCTATTCCGCAGAGCTTACGCCGGGGACTTCCCTTGAAGATATTTATACCCGTTTCAATATCGACCACCCCAAAGACTTTAAGGGACACAGCCTTTCCGTTTCCGACGTGGTGGTGCTTCATCAGAACGGGCAGGACGCCGCCCACTATGTAGACAGCTTCGGCTATAAGAATGTGCCGGAGTTTTTACAGGAGCAAAAGCAGCTTACGCCCGACGAGTTGGAAACAGGCGAAACAATCAAAACGCCGCGCGGTACTTTCTATGTAACCGATATGAGCCGCGAACAAATGGAAGCCGCCGGATATGGCTTTCATCATCAATCCGACGACGGAAAATATTTAGTCATGGGAAATGGTATGCGGGCGTTTGCCATAGCAGCCGAGCAGCGGGAAAATCCCTTGAAAGCTGCCGAGCAGACCACCGAGCAAAACGAAAACATGATTGACGGGATTATCAACAATACGCCGACCGTTGACGAACTGGAAGCAAAGGTTAAGGCGGGAGAAACGATTTCCCTTGTTGACCTGGCTAACGCGGTCAAAGCCGATAAGGAGCGCGGCAAGGGCAAGCCGGAAAAGAAGCCCTCTATCCGGGCGCAGCTTAAAGCGGATAAGGAAAAGGCACAGAAGAAAGCCGCAGCGAAAACAAAAAATCACGATTTGGAGGTATGAGCATGAACAGATTTACCGTTGAGGAAACAAACCTTTTGAGCATTTACCATGAGGGAAGCAAGGCGCAGCTTA
>ENA-ORTQ01004147-ORTQ01004147.1-human-gut-metagenome-genome-assembly--contig:-NODE-4147-length-10068-cov-3.134725_pt1 | contig 10068 bp, 4 predicted proteins | sample MGYA00241912_ERZ509188 | MGnify/ENA primary metagenome ERZ509188 (study PRJEB26280, sample SAMEA2338849) | human gut metagenome | biome: human gut; feature: human-associated habitat; material: faeces...
CCTGCTCATAGGCAGAAAGACGGGTACGGGATTCCTTTTCTTTCAGCTGGACGATCTGCTGGGCAAGGCGCTCCGGGTCATGCTCGGCAAGCCGTGCCTTTTCCCGGATGTCTGCCAGGATCAGCTGCTCCAGCACATGCTCGTAGATCGTGTGGACAGTGCAGGCGCTTTTCCCGCTGCGGGCATAGTTGCCGCAGATGAAGGAGCTGTACCGCCCAGGCCGCCCATCCTTATAGGTGAATTTCTCCGTGTGGTTCCGCATCTTAAAGCCGCAGTCGGCGCAGTAGACAAGGCCGGTGAAGATACTCTTATAACCGTCCGATGTCGCAGTTTTCCGGACATGCTTCTTGTCGATGCTGACCACCGTATCCCATATGGAACGGGAGATGATGGCCTCATGGGTTCCTTCCACACGAATCCACTCGTCCTCCGGCTTGCCGATGAGCTTGCGGGACTTATAGGACATGGTGCCGGTCTTGCCCTGGACCATGTTGCCGATATAAACCTCGTTGCGGATGATGCTCTTCACAGTGGTATCCGCCCATTTGTGGTTGACACGGCGGGGATCGCTCTGGCCTTTCCTCTGATAGTACAGCACGCCCGGTGGCTGGACGCCTTCCTCGTTGAGGGCAACCGCTATGGCATGGAAGCCCATGCCGGAGGCCCTCATAGCAAAGAGCCGGCGCACGGTGGGTGCCGTATCCTCGTCAATGACAAGGTGATGTTTGTCTGCGGTCCCGCTTGTAACCGTAGGCAGGATAGGTCCCCATGAATTTTCCGCTTTCCGCGCAGGCTTTTTTCACAGCCTTGACCTTCTTGCTGGTATCCCGGCTATAAAATTCGTTAAATAAGTTCAAAAAGCACATCACATCGGTGCTTCCATCCTGGTTCTGCGTATCAATACCGTTGTTCAGAGCGATGAAGCGGCAGCCGATGGAGGGGAACAGATAGTCCGTGTACTGTCCAAACTCAATGTAATTTCTTCCAAACCGGGACAGATCCTTGACCAGGATCAGGTTAATGCGTTTCGCTTTTGCATCTTCGATGAGGCGCTGTACGCCGGGACGGTTGAAGTTCGTCCCGGAATACCCATCGTCGATATATACGTCAACCTCGTTCCAGCCGCGCTGGCGCACATAGTTCTGCAGCAGCAGCTTCTGGTTCTCGATGCTGACGGATTCATCAGCGGGGATATAGTTTTTCGCCTTGGCGGAGTTGGAGGCGTCGTCCACGCTCAACCGGCAATAGATGCCGACCTTATATAGCTTTTTCATACGCTTCCTGCCTCTCCTGCGCCAGCGCGTCGTCCACGCTGCCAACGTAGCGGTAGACCACCTTGACGTCGCAGATGCGCTGTCCGTTGACCTTCCGCGCCTCGCCCACCTCGATGCGGTCCACCAGCTCAAACAGGATGCTCTCGTCCAGCACCGTGATCTCGGTGTAGCGGCGGATGACCTCCATCCAGCGGTTTGCGTCCTGCCGGTTTTCAAGCTGCGCCCTGACCTTCTGCTCCAGCTCCGGTATGGCGGAGGCTTTTTCCGCCCGTTCGGTTTCGTATTTCTGCATGAGCGTCTGAAAGACCGTCTGGGGGATGGTGCCGGTGCATTTGTCCTCATAGAGATTCTGCATCAGCCGTTCCAGCTCGATCATACGCGCCGCTGCCGCTTTCAGCTCCTGTTCATAGGAGGTGACGCGGCTGCGGCTTTCCTTTTCCTTCATGCGGCTGATCTGCTCGGCAAGGCGCTCGCCGTCGCACTCGACGAAGCGCGCCTTTTCCCGGATGTCCGTCAGCACCAGCTCCTCCAGCACATTCTCATAGATGGAGTGGATGGTGCAGGCGCTTTTGCCGCTTCTGGCATAGTTGCCGCAGATAAAGGAGCTGTACCGCCCCGGCGTTCCGTCCTTATAGGTGAAGCGCTCGATGTGGTTGCGCATCTTGAAGCCGCAGTCTGCGCAGTAGACAAGACCGGTGAAGATGCTGCGGATGCCGTCCGTGGGCGGCGTCTTGCGCACCTTCTTTTTGTCGATGCTGACCACGGTATCCCAGACCTCTCGGGAGATGATGGGTTCGTGGGTTCCCTCCACCCGTATCCATTCCTCCTCCGGCTTGTTGATGAGCTTTCTGGACTTGTAGGACAGCGTGCCGGTTTTGCCCTGCACCATGTTCCCGATGTAGACCTCGCTGCGGATGAGGGCTTTTACGGTGGTTTCCGCCCATTTGTGGTTGACGTTGCGCGGGTCGCTACGCCCCTTGCGCTGATAGTAGAGCGCACCGGGCGGCAGAACGCCCTCCTCGTTGAGCGTGACGGCGATGGCGCGGAAGCCTGTGCCGGCGGCGCGCATGGCGAAGATGCGGCGCACCATGGGTGCGGTTTCCTCGTCGATGACAAGGTGGTGCTTATCCTCCGGGTCGCGCTTGTAGCCGTAGGCGGGGTAGGTTCCCATGAACTTGCCGCTTTCCGCGCAGGCTCTTTTGACCGCCTTGACCTTCTTGGAGGTGTCCCGGCTGTAAAACTCGTTAAATAAGTTCAAGAAGCACATAACGTCGGTGCTGCCGTTGTCACTCATGGTGTCGATGCCGTTGTTCAGCGCGATAAAACGGCAGCCCAGCGAGGGGAACAGGTAGTCCGTGTACTGTCCGAACTCGATGTAGTTACGCCCAAAGCGCGATAGGTCTTTTACCAGAATGAGGTTGATTTTTTTGGCTTTTGCATCTTCGATGAGGCGTTTGACGCCGGGTCTGTCGAAATTCGTACCTGAGTACCCGTCGTCACAGTACACCGCGATCTCGTTCCAGCCCCGCTGACGCACATAGCTTTGCAGCAGGAGCTTCTGATTTTCAATGGATACGGACTCCCCGTCACGCTCATCGTCGTTGCTGAGCCTGCAATAGATACCTACGTTGTATGTCTTTTCGATCATCTGTATTTTACCTCCCGATTCTCTGCGATTCATACATCCGTGCGGCGTGATGGCTCTCGCAGGTTTTCCCTGCAAGAATATGATACCGGGGATACCATTTTCGCGCAAGGATGCCGCCGCAGGGAGGCTGATTGTCTGTTACGATGCGTGACAGGGCTGTGCGGCCGCGGGAGCGTCCAGCTCTGTCATGGCGCGGCGCACCGCAAGCTGCTCCAGCGTCCTGCCAAGGTCCTTTTCGCCGGAAAACACGCTTGTCACGCGATAGAGGGTCTTGCCGATCCTGACCTCCTTATAAGAGGCGACCGGCTCTTTGGGGATGGCTTGCTTCTGCATAAACGCACCTCCGATTTATCCTATAAGTCCCGCTGCCACGATATGACAGCGGGACTTGTTCGTATTCGTTCCGGCAGAGCAGCCGCGCCGGGAGGATTGCCGTCATGCTGCATGATGCTGCACCGGCACGGCTGTCTGCGTATTTTGTGTCATTTGGTTTTGTTCCGCCGTATTTGTCACCGCCCCCGGCGCGAGGCGTATATCGCCTCTGGGACCGGCATCAGTCGCCTTTGGCAAGGCTGTCCCATTCCCGCAGCGCCGTGACTTGTAAGGCTCACGAGCGCCGCAGGAATCCCCCTCAAGTCAGTGGGAGGCCGTAGCTGGGGTTGCGTATCGCCCGCGCTGTCGTCGCGCCCGATGCTGCCACGCATTGGGTCAAAGGCCGCGTAGATCGCTCGGACAGCCGCCCGTCCCGAAGGGCGGGAGGTCTGTCGTCATGGCGGCGCGCCTTTTGTCGCTTGGCTTTTCAGCCGCGCGGGGTCTGTGCTGATACCGGTGTCTATGCGGTTGTCAAGGAGCAGAGGCGAGCGAGCATAATATCCCTCTCATATACCTCAAGAAAAAACGGGCAAAAGTTCGGGGTGTTAGCGAAACTTTTTGAGAAAATTCCTGAGATTTTTCCGTCCGCGTGAAATCGCTTCCGAAACTGTGCTTTTAACAACACCTTCGCTGGCCGCAATTTCAAGCTGGGATCGTCCTTCAACGAAATGAGCAAGAACACGCCGCCGCTGTGCGGGCGTGAGCTGTGCCAGAGCTTCTTGTAGCAGTCGCTCCAGCTCCATGCGCTCCAGCACCTCGTCCGGCTGTTCCGGCAGATTCAGCGCCTCCGCCTCAATGCCGTCGCCGGCGTCCAGTGAATAGAACGCCTTGTTGTCGCGGATGTACTGCGCGTAGTTGATCTGAAGCCGCTTATCTTCTTCAAGAAACGCAGCTACTTCATCGGAAACCTCGATAAAGGTATCCTCGGTGTACCACGGGTAAAGCTCCCGCAGGTTGATCGTTGTCATGTTGTATTCCTCCGTTTGGATGTTTTTGTTCGGTGTTGCGGTCGAATCCAAACGGAGAGCGGCGGGGAGCGGCAGCCCACGGCGAAGAAGTGCCGTGGATGACAAAAAGCACCTATAAAGGCTTCAAAACCTTCATAGGTGCTCAATAGGCGCAATGAAACAGCAGAAAGGGCAGGCGGGTGCAGAAAACTGCTTTCATTCCGTATTAGTCCGGTTATGCGATTTGTGCGGCGGCAAGCCGCATCAGCGACACCTCCCGTACTCTTTTGTCATAGACTGATTTCCTTTCTGCTCAAATCGGATAGAAATGGCGAAAGGCGGTTGTTCAAAAGAGCAACCGCCTTTCCTGACGAATGAAACCGAAAAGGGGCGCGGGGCTATTTGCCCGCGCCCCTAAAGGTGAACCTGTTTACTTTTCGATGATTTGCAGCGCTTCTTCCTCACGCCGCCGCCTGATCTGCCATGTGGTCAGCGCAAGGCATCCGGCAAGAGATGTACAGAGGGAGATCCCCCACAAGCCTAACACGCTGCTGTCGCCGGTCTTTGGGATTTGCAGCCGCTTCGGGTCGATCCAGCCCATCAGGCCGCCGGGAGCCTTGCCCTGCACCAGCTCATACTTCTCAATGAAGCGGTGGAGCATGGCGGCGATCTCAGCGCGGGTCGCCGTGCCCTGCGGGTCAAGCAGATTGCCGGATTTTCCCTTCACAAGACCGCTGCCGACCGCCCATTGCATCGCCGTCTTTGCGTAATCCGTGATCTTGTCCGCGTCCTTGAACTTGTCCAGATTTCCCTTGACGGTCAGATCGTAGCCCTTGTAGTCCGCGTAGCGGTAGAAGATGGCTGCAAGCTGTTCGCGGGTGATGGGATCGTCCGGGCCAAATTTGTCTTTGCCGTAGCCCGCAAAAATGCCGTTCTCCGCCGTCCATGTGATCGCGTCAGCGTACCACTTTCCGGCCTCCACATCGGTAAAGCTGTTTTTGCCCTTCGGCGCGGGGCTGCCCTCCATGCGCCAGAGAATTGTCGCCATCATGCCGCGCGTCGCCGTCCCATGCGGACTGAACAGGGTCTTGCTCGTACCGAGCATCAGTCCGTTTTCGTAGACGAACATCACATCGCCGTAGAACCAGTCCTTTTCAGAAACATCGGTAAAGGGATTCGCGCCTGTGCCCGGATTTTCGTCCACGCGCCAGCCTGCATACACGGTCATATCCTTCGTCAGATAAACACCGGAAACCTTGTTCATCAGGCTGCGTTCGCTGTACCAACCGATAAAGGTGTGGCCTCGCCAGGTGGGGACGTACTTAGTCAGGTCAATGTAGGCATTGTACGCTTCCCGCACGCTGGGAATATCACTGCCGCCGCCTGTTTCAAAGCGCAGCGTGTAGTAGGTGACGGGCGGATTGTAGCCGCCACCGCCGCCGATGTAGGTCCAGTGGGCGTAGACGGTGGTATTTGTATGGAATACGGTATCCGTCGTGATCTTTGTGCCGCCGCTCTTTTCGGTGTACCAGCCGTCGAAGCTGTGCTTGCTTTGGGAGGCGCTGGGCAGAGAGGTCAGCTTCCGATTGGTGGTGGTCATGCTGTCGACAGAGGGCGTACCGCCGTTTCCGTCAAAGGTGATGGTGTACTCGGTGGGCGCAGGAGGTGCGTCCTTCTCAAAGATTGCTTTGACCTCCACGTTGGCGCTCGGCATGGTGAACTTATCGTCCTTGATGGTCACGCCGCCGCTGACAACCTGCCACTCCTCGAAGTGGTAGCCGGTATTGGGCGTAGCGGTCAGGGTGATTTCTGTGCCGGCAACCGCCTTTACATGAGAAGCGGAAGCCGTTCCTTTGCCGTCTGTTTTCACGGTGATGGTAAACTCGGTGGGTGCAGGCGGCGCATCCTCCTCGAAGATGGCCTTGACCTCCACATTACCGTTCGGCATGAGGAACTTATCGTCCTTGATGGTCACGCCGCCGCTGATGACCTCCCACTCCTTAAAGTGGTAGCCCTCGTTGGGCATGGCGGTCAGGGTGATCGTCGTACCGGCCGCAGCGGTGGAAGGAGCTGCGGTGCCGGTGCCGTTTCCGTCATTGCTGACGGTGACGGTGTAGGTGGTGGGGGTAATAACTCTGTTCTTCCACAGTGCTTTGATCTCAATATCCCCGTTCACGGTGTAGGAATCTCCCACTTTGTACTCCGTGCCGCCGATCTCCCAAGCCTTGAACTCCTGATCGGTGGGAGCGGTGAAGCCGCAGGCGGGCAGGATGTAATTTGCCCCTGTCTTGACGGTCACGGAATCCATGCTGCCGCTGCCGCCGCCTGCGTTGAAGGTGATCGTACAATCCGCAAGCGACGCGCCCTCACCCACTGTGACCTCTGCATCGGGGCTGGCAAAGTGGTTGTGATCCTCCGCATAGCGAACGAAGTAATTACCAGCGGACAGGTTTTCAATCTCGATACCGGTGCAGGCGGTGTAGGTAATCTCGCTCTCCGCACGGTATTCCATCGTTGCATCCACGCCGGTGATCTTGCCGTCGCTGCCGCCCTCGGTAGTGGGCGCGACACCATTCAATCCAATGGGCGCTTCCTGCGTGGCTTTGCCGATGCTCCACGCCGCGGTTACGGCATCGGTGCTGCCGTCCGCCCATTTGCCGGTCTTGGATGTGACGCGAACGGTGTAATCGCCCGCGTCCGTGGCGGTGTTGCCGGAGATGTCCATTGTGGCGGGATCATAGCCGCTCACGGTCGCGGTATGCACAGAGCCATTGTAGGTGTAGGCTCCTGTGACACTGATGTTGGGCTTGGCGGGATCGGTAGGCGCAGGCGGTGCATCCTCCTCGAAGATTGCCTTGACCTCTACATTGCTGTCCGGCATGGTGAACTTGTTGTTGGTGATTACAAGTCCTGTCGGAGATTCGACCTGCCACTCCTTGAGGTGATAGCCCTTGTCGGGCGTTGCGGTCAGGGTGATCTCCGTACCGACCACGGCTTTTGCATGAGAGGCGGAAGCCGTTCCGTTTCCGCCCGTTTTCACGGTGATGGTGTACTCGACATGGGCGGGAGGTGCGTCCTCCCACAGCGCCTTGACTGTGATGTCAGCGGTGACGGTCACGGGGGCGTTCACCGGATACTCCGTACCGTCTATCTGCCATGCCTTGAACTGCTTTCCTTCGGGCGCAATAAACTCGCACTCCGGCAGATAATACTCGCTGCCGTGCAATACCTTCTTGGCGGGCATTGCGGTGGTGACCTCCTCTGGCAGATCCTCAGGCTCGGAGCCCCCGTTCGCATCAAACGTGACGGTATGCTCGTTGCGCTTTTCAAATGTTGCGGTAACGGTAACGTTTTCCTCCGGCTGAGCGAAGGTATAGGTATCCTCCCCAACCGCAACGGCGGCAGCGGTGCCGTTGACGGACAGCGTGCTTAGCATATAGCCCTCGTCTGGTGCAATGGAGAGCATGACAAGCTCGTCCTTATAGAACAGCGGCGTGCCGTTCTCGGCGGTTTCTGTGGCATTCACCACCGTGACGCTGCCGTTTGCGCTATCCTCTGTCGTCACCTTGTAGCGCGGCGCGCCTTCCACTGTCACGCTGATCGAGAAATTCTTCTTCCATTCCTCTCCCGGACGCGTGATAACATCAAGCCCCGAGACGCAGCGTGCTCCGGTGCCTTCCAGAATCACCGTGCCGAGGACGGTAAAGGTCTGCTCCCGCGGGGACTGCGGATCATAGTCCTCCGGGATCTCCCACGAAACATCGACAGGTATAAAACCGGTGACGTCAGATGCAAAAATCCCGATGTTGACCTTGGAGAGCTCCTCTTGCAGATCCTGTTCCCTGGAAATACGAATCGGCTGCGCAGGCTGCACATCCCAATAGTCCTTCTCCCGAACAACCTCCAGATAGTTCCACAAAATATCGATGTCATTGTAGTAGGTTTTGTTCCCGCAGGCGTCCTCAATGCAAATGTCGTGATGGAGGCTTACGTCATAATCTGCCGGGATCGTATAACAGCCGTCTTCATCCGGCGTCATAAGTTCAATATTCCCGCCCGGGTATCTCTCGTGCCACACCTTGACGGGCAGCGCGTCCTCTACCCTGAACCGCAGGTCGCCCCAGTATTCCCCATCCGTCTCCAGTTCCTTGTCGGTAGAAAGATTGATGGCCTTCGGCTTTTCGACGTCGGCGATCAGCTTCGGCGTGGAGACATAGGTCGTTCCCTTGAGGTTTTCGGCTTTTGCATAGACATACCAGCTGCCATTTGCGTCATACTCCGCGATGTCTATGGTGGCTGTGGGAATATAGACGATCCAGACGCCCGGTTCCGGCTCCGGATGCTGATATTTCTCCCATGCGATTTTTCCTTGCTTGTCCAGCTCCGCCAGCTCCTCCTGCGTGTAGCATACCGGTGAGCTGAAGTAGTGGCTGGGTATTACATCCGCGTTGATCTGCACAGCCACCGAATAGACGTTCTTATCCGTTTTCCTGCTTACATCCTTGAGATAGTGCGGTTCGGCTGTATCCGCGTTGTATCCAAAGAAGTACTGACTCCGCCCCAGAATAAGCTCGGCCTTCGGATACTCCGTGTTATACTCCAGCACGAGCGTCCGGCTTCTGTCGATCAGACCTACCGTGAAGCGTCCCATTTCTTTGTCATATGGAATTTCCGAATGATCTGCCTTGTCGGTCATTCTTACCGCCGCACCATCCGGCATCTTCATCGTGAGCACCAGATACTCGTTGTGCGCCAGTTCTGCCTCGGCGTATGTCGTCTGCTCATCCGGGCTTACGACTCTCACGCGATGCCGCCGGTAGATCTTCACGGTCGCCGTGGAGGCGTTGCCCGCATTGTCCGTCGCAACGACGGTATATTCCGCTCCCGCGTCATTGTTGCCGCCGTCGGGTGCGGGAAGAGAATAATAGGTGGAGTCGGCCTTCTGCTCCACACCGTTGATGGTCACGGACTTGACGCCGGAGGACGCTTCACCGCTCTTCGCCGGATCGCTCACGGTGAAGGTGTACGCGCCCGGTCTTCCAACGATGACATCCTCAACGGTGTAGCTCTCGCCGTCCGTCAAAACCTCCAGCACCGGCGCCGCCGTGTCCTTTTCCAGCAAATGATCGCACACGGCACAGTGCTTCTCCTGAATGCCCCAGTCGCCGGGGACGTGCTTTCCGTTTTGTTTGGACATCTCCGCCGCCGGGTCGCGCGCCTGACAATCCTTATTCCTGCACGCCCAGACGTGGCATGACTGCCGGTTTACCCAGCCGAAATCGTGATTTCCATTGCAGGGGTCGTCGATCACTGTCATTTCCAGCACATTGATCGCCCAGCCGTAGTTCTGTACATACGGAAGTGTCAGCAGCTGCATGTCGATGAGCCCATTCTCATCAGGGATCAGGGTCTCATAAAGGTTCCAGAAGTAAGAATATTCGTCATCGCGGCTGAGGGCGCGCGCCTCCAGCTTCAGCTGCACCAGCTTTCCCTTGTATGAGCCGACCTTTATCCGGTCATTCGTCGCGATTGACGGATCCGCCACGAGCTGCTCCGGTTTGTAAACAATGTCGCCGTAGCCGACAGCCGCCGCGTCCGAGCCGTTGCTGCGGTAATTGGTCGACAGATTCAGAGTGGCGTCGGTAAGGGTTATGTCCATTCCGTGGCACCAGCGACCGCCGCCTATCGCCGCTCCGTAGTGTCCTGTCGCCGACACATGGCCGCCGGTGATGGTGATGTTCCGGGCGGGAACATACTGGCCTCCGCCGATGCCCGCGGCGTTGTATTGGCCGCGGGCGCTTACCCGTCCGCCGGAGATGACGATATC
>ENA-ORTQ01004160-ORTQ01004160.1-human-gut-metagenome-genome-assembly--contig:-NODE-4160-length-10036-cov-5.071235_pt1 | contig 10036 bp, 4 predicted proteins | sample MGYA00241912_ERZ509188 | MGnify/ENA primary metagenome ERZ509188 (study PRJEB26280, sample SAMEA2338849) | human gut metagenome | biome: human gut; feature: human-associated habitat; material: faeces...
CTGTTTTTTCTATCAGATGGATTTCTGACATTACCATATGCTTGTCAATTGCTTTACACATGTCATAGATAGTCAGAAGTGTCACCTGAACTCCTGTCAGAGCCTCCATTTCCACACCGGTTTTTCCCTCTGTCTTAACAGTACAGAATACATGAATGCGGTTCTTTTCATGATCCAGTTCATAATCAATCGCACATTTCTGTATCGGAAGAGGATGACACATCGGAATCAGTTCGGATGTTTTTTTGACCCCCATGATGCCTGCCACCCGTGCCACACCGAGAACGTCACCCTTTTTGACATTTCCTTCTGTAACGCATGTCATGATCTCGGGGCCTACAGAAATATAACCTGTAGCCAATGCTGTCCGATAAGTGACACTTTTACCGGAAACATCCACCATCACTGCATTTCCTTCTTTATCAAAATGTGTAAGTCCGTTCGCCATGGCTTTTCCCTCCTGAACTATCTGCTGATTATTTTCACCACAGTCGTATCCTGTGTCTGACTGTCATTTATCATATCAATCACATACAGTATACCCGTAAAACATATGTCTCTGCAAGTACAATGCGAAAGCTTTTGGTTACAAAAATCCCCCGTGCTCGTTGTTGCGATACACAGGGGATTGCAATTTCATTTGCAGTAACTGTCAAATTCCATCATACATCAGCAGATTTCAGCACCTGCCGGCATTTCTTTTTCCGGTACCATCAGGGACAGATTTCCATCCGCATCTTCGGCGCAGAGGATCATTCCTTCACTGAGGATTCCTGCAAGTTTGGCAGGTTTCAGATTTGTAATAACCATAACTTTCTTACCAACCATTTCTTCTGCACTGTAGTGAGATTTGATGCCGGATACGATCTGGCGTACCTGACTGCCGATTTTTACCTGAGAGCAGAGAAGTTTACGGGATTTTTTGACTTCTTCGCAGGCAATGATCTCGCCCACCTGGAACTGAAGTTTGCCAAAATCATCAAATGTGATCTCCGGTTTTGCTTCAATGTCGATCACATTTTCTTCTTTTGCTTCTTCAACGGGCTCTTCTTTCTTTGGATGAAGTTCTTCTACTTTTGCAAGTACTTCTTTGAGATCAAGACGTGCAAACAGGATCTCCGGTTTTTCTGTAACTTTGTTTCCTGACGGATACAGTCCGAATGTCTTAAGATCTTCAAGTGTACGTTTTTCTGTATTTAACTGAGCAAGGATGCGTTCTGTGGTCTCCGGCATGAAAGATTCCAGAAGAGTTGCACCCATAGTGATTCCCTCAACCAGATTGTAGAGAACAGTTGCAAGACGTTCTTTCTTTGCTTCGTCTTTTGCAAGAGCCCACGGCATAGTTTCATCGATATATTTGTTGAGACGTTTGAACAGCGTGAAGACTTCTGTCATGGCATCTGCAACACGCAGTTTGTCCATTTTTTCTGCAACTTTGCCCGGAACTGCCAGTGCAAATGCCTTGAGTTCTTCGTCGACCGGCTCCACAACACCTTTGTTTTCAACAACACCGCCAAAGTATTTGTTGGACATGGAGATGGTACGGTTTACAAGATTTCCGAGTGTATTTGCAAGTTCGGAATTCAGTCTTTCTACCATCAGTTCCCATGTGATAACACCATCGTTTTCGAATGGCATTTCATGAAGTACGAAATAACGGACAGCATCTACACCGAAGAAATCAACGAGTTCATCTGCATAGATAACATTTCCTTTTGATTTACTCATTTTGCCATCTCCCTGAAGCAGCCACGGATGTCCGAATACCTGTTTCGGAAGTGGCAGATCAAGTGACATCAGGAAGATAGGCCAGTAAATGGTATGGAAACGAATGATGTCTTTACCGATCAGATGAAGGTCTGCCGGCCACAGTTTGTTGAACTGTTCGGAGCTTTCGCCGTCGCAGTCATATCCGATTCCTGTAATATAGTTTGTCAGAGCATCCAGCCATACATAAACAACGTGTTTCGGATCGAAGTCTACCGGAATTCCCCATTTGAAGGATGTTCTGGATACGCAGAGATCCTGAAGTCCCGGAAGCAGGAAGTTGTTCATCATCTCATTTTTACGTGACTCCGGCTGAATGAAATCCGGATGTGTGTTGATATAGTCGATCAGACGGTCTGCATATTTGCTCATTTTGAAGAAGTATGCTTCTTCTTTTGCAGGTACACACGGACGTCCACAGTCCGGACATTTGCCATCTACAAGCTGTGATTCTGTAAAGAAAGATTCACATGGTGTACAGTACATTCCTTCATAATGTCCTTTGTAGATATCACCTTTTGCGTACATCTTCTTGAAGATTTTCTGAACCTGTTTTTCGTGATCGGCATCTGTGGTACGGATGAATTTGTCATAAGATGTGTTCATCAGATCCCAGATTCTCTTAATCTCACCGGATACGTTGTCTACGAATTCCTTTGGTGTGATTCCTGCTTCTTCTGCTTTGAGTTCGATCTTCTGACCATGCTCGTCAGTTCCTGTCTGGAAAAATACGTCATATCCTTCCTGTCTTTTGTAACGTGCAATTGCATCTGCCAGTACGATCTCGTAAGTGTTACCAATGTGCGGCTTACCGGATGTATAAGCAATCGCTGTTGTAATATAATACTTCTGCTTTTCCATTTTATAGTTCCTCCTGATTAATATTCTTAAATATCCTCGCGAAGCGTTTTTACATTATTGGAACATCACGAAGTAATTTCCTATAACGTAAAAAAAAAGACCATCTTCCCTTCATATTGAGAAGACGAGTCCTGCCCGTGTTACCACTTCTGTTCGTTCCTGCCTCGCGGTCAGAAACCTTATCGGGTACGATTCCATCCTGACTTCCCGATCCAATCCGGTCGTTCTGTCACTGTCCTGATACCCTTCCGCTATAACAGGCGGTCCTGTTGCAGTCTGAATGTAAATCTCATCTCGCCTGCACCTCTCCCAAGCCATCTTCCATCTGCACCTGCACTTCCCTCTCAGCCACCGGAATGGAACAGTTACGTCCTGTTCTTGCCACTACGCTCTTTTCTAAATCAAAAGAAACGTGCACCCCTTCGGGGAATTCTCTGTAATGTGGTCAGCAAATGTACTCTCTTGTTCTGTGAGTTTGCTTATTTTTTGCGAAATCTACGTGTTTCTGCTCTTTAAAAATAGTAGCATATTTGTAAATGTTTGTAAACCTGGAATTTGGAAAAAGCCCTCTCTATCGCATTTTCGATAAAGAGGGCTTTCATCTGCAGATTCAAGAATGCCTCGGCATTCTTTCCGCTTTTATCTTCTTATTCTTTTCAGTCCGGACCAGCTTCCGTATACTCTCTTTCCATTTACTATACGATATGCCCGTACACGATAACCATAACTGCGGCTTTTTGATACTTTTCTGTCTATGAGCGTTATTTTGCCTGTAGATGCAATTCTGCTCCGTTTTCCTCCGATATAGCGGTATACTACATATCCGGATGCACCCGGAACTTTTCTCCAGCTTAACCGAATACCGGAAGATTTTCCTGCTACTCTTAACGTCGTCGCTGCCGGTAATGCTTTGCCACTGAATGCTCCGGAATATTCTCCGTAAATATATTTCCCGTTAACCACTCGATATGCTCTGATTCGATATGCATACCCACGTCCTGTCTGAATTGGATACTTCTTGGAATTGCGCTGTGTGTAAGAAAGTGCAGACGCTTTTATATTTGCGATTGTCTGCCATTTTGATCCTTTTTTTCTTTCAATGATATATCCACTTGCATTTGCAGCTTTCTTCCATGTAATTCTAATCTGGTTATAACCGGCAGATATTGCCTTCGCACCATTTACATTTGCAGGTTTCTTTATCGTTTCCGGTTTTGTGCTCGGTTCCGGTTTCTCACTCGGTTCTGGTTTCTCACTCGGTTCCGGTTTCTCACCTGGCTCCGGTTTCTCACCTGGTTCCGGTTTTTCACCTGGCTCCGGTTTCTCACCTGGCTCCGGTTTCTCATCCGGCTCTGTTATTTCATATAATGTCAGATTCGGTTTTGTTGTAATATCATTCCACTGTCTTTCCGTTGTATTTTCAAAGTTATTGGAGATTTTTCTTCCATCAATTGCTTTCAGTGTCGTCTGATCAGCTATATTAACTGAAGAGACATATGCTTTTCCGGCAACGGAAGCTTCTTTTGACAAAATTGCAGAACCGCCTTCCAGCCATGCGCTTGCCGTAGATATCGTACCTGTTCCGCTGATGCCGTTTCCGCCATCATCATATGTACCATTTCCGCCAACCGCAATAAGCTTTCCGTTGCCACTGACAGTTCCCTGATCGAGAATCAGCGCAGCCCCGCCAACAGATGTCGTTGCATTTCTTCCGCCTCCGTATACACCAAGGACTCCATTCTCAGAAAGTGTCAGTGTACCACCTGAAATTTTCAGTGCAGGCTGTCCACTGTAACTTTTTTCTGTAGCCGGGTCTGTACCTGTAGCTGCCTCATCACCTCTGATATAAACTTCCCCTTCTATGGAAGCATCACCTTTTACAAGAACTACCGGCGATGTATTATGGCGTACTTCTGAACCATTTGCCAGGAAATTTGTATTTGAATAGATCAGTGAATTTTCCATAATCGCACCCGCATTTAAAATCAGCTGTCCATTCACAGATGCACCTGTCAGAAAGCTTCTGCCATAATTGTCATAGTTCACAGAAACCCTTCCACCATTCATCACCTCAATCACACCATGCATAGAGGAATCCCTGAGGCACAATCTGCCGCCTTCCTGTACAATAATACGGACACTGCTGAAGGCCTTCATATTTACCAGGGTCAGGTCACAACCATTCGGAATAATCAATGTCTGCGTCGGATTTTCTGTCTCAGATACTGCATATCCCAGTTCTCCATATGTGCCGCTTGTATGAGAGCCATACCATGCTTTAATCTGTGCCGGTACAGTTACTGTCTCATTTGTACCGCCAAAATTTGCAATTGCCCATGGTTCCATATCATACATGTATTTGCCATCTGCAGTCTGCTTTGCATTTTCAAGTTTCAGACAGTCACTCAGTTTTTCCGTACGTGAATAAACCTTAAATACAAGCTCATTACTGGTTGCGGTTCTGCCATTCTGATCTGTTACTGTTACACTTACCGGATAAGAACCCGGCTGATCAGGAACACCGCTCAGTGACAATGAGCTGTCATAAATCGAGTATACACCTGACATTCCACAAGATTCCGTGTCGATATTTACGCTTGTCTTTTTTGTATTTACCGTTACTGCTTCATGTAAAGGTTTCCAGTCATTTTTTCCCGGCGTTGTTCCGTCCGGAACCACTGCCGCTTCGACAATAACATTACTGTTTTTATTCGTAGAAACCGAAGTAGATGCTCCACTGATTGCATCATATTTCTGCTGACCGGTAAGTGCACTCTCAAAATATCCGTTTAATCTCACATATAATGTGTTCTGTCCATCAGATGGACCTTCTTTATCATTTCCACTGTTTGGATCATAAGGCTCCACTGCGAAATCACTTCCACTCCCCTTCACACGAAGAAGCAGATCCTGGTATGACGGATTTTTTATCGTAATGATATCTCCGTTGGTCAATATGCCGTTTCCACTGCCGTCAAAGACTACCGAAGCATCTGAACTATCCATATAATATGCATTTCTTCTAAACAAACTGTATTTTGAAGATACTTTTTCCCATACATTTCCATTTACAAGAATCTGGCTGACTCCTCCTGCATATGTACCATCAGAAAAAAGGAGTTTCTGGTAATCACTCCCAAAACCTGACTCCTGTTCTGCTTCTGCGGTCGGCGCATCTTTTAACTGTTGGTATTCCGCAACTGCATTTTCAGAATCTCCGTCTGAAAACAGATCCACATCTGTCACACTGTCTACTTCGCTGTCCGATGCAGCTCTATCTTCCGTTACTGCATCTTCATCCTCAAAATCTTCCTCTGTTGAATCCTGAATTTCCATTTCTTCAGCATCTTCATTGCTGTCTTCCTGAACTGCCACTTCTACATCAGAAAAATCATCTGTCGCAAAAGCCGGCACCGCTGTAAATAAATTCACAGTCATCATTGCTGAAACCCAAAATGCAATATGTCTCTTCACGGTTCCCCTCCTCTTACTTTAGTTAGTTATTTGAAACCCTGTTAAAGAATATCATTTATAAGAAATTCTGTCAATTGCATTATCGCTTCATTATGTATAATACAATCGGTCTCTTAGTGCACACTATCTATCGTCAGTATATGCTATCCAATATGAGATTTAACTAGCTGATGTTCCAATTGACGAACATATATTCTGAGTTGTATGATTAATTCAATAACAAAAGTGTAAATTATCTGACGTTAACTCTTTTCTATCTTTCCTAAAGGAGGGACTTTTATGCAGGCTTTATCACAGATAAATGCAGGAGATACCTGCACGATCAAATGGATGTTTGGTGTTCCAGAGATTTTGGAAGCGATGAGAAACATGGATATTAAAGAAGGCAGCACGATTCAGGTTATCCAGAAGTGCCGGGATTGGCTGATCATCGGGCGGAATGACCGGCGGCTGGCGGTTGGGAATGAAGTAGCGGATCGGATTCAGGTGTAGGGGAATGAGGATACAGGGATAGTCGTAAAAAGTTCCGTACAAATTTTTGCAGCCGGATGAAGATATAGCCGCAACAACAGGCTTCGGATTCGGTAAGTTCTAAAATGTTTAATCACTGCTAAATACACAAATAAAAATTATGAACTCGCTGACGCTCAGACAGCATAATTTTTATTCGTAACGCATTGATCAAACATTAAGAACTTGCTCGAATCCTGTAGAGAGTTATTGCGGCTATATCTCACCGGCTGTTTTTCATGTACAGAAATTTTTTACAATTCTCCCCGTTTTGAATCATTATGAATAGAAAGTCTCATACTTCTCTGATATGAAACAGGGCTATCACCTGCCCGCCACACAATCTTCTCTGCAAAATAAAACCACTGTAAAGTATAGAAATCTATCTTCTCCATCTTTTTCATATCAACATAAGAAAGTAAAAATGTCTGTATATTGAAATAACCATCCAAACGGCGAAGCCTGTCTGAATGGTTATTTCACATATCACAGACATATAAAATCTCTTATTTCTGAACCTGCATCTGTGGCAGATCTTTCGTTTATTTATACATTTAGTTCACGTTGTTTTATTTTGTTACTTCATCTTAAATTCTATCGTTACTTTAAACAGATCCCCGTCGAGATACAGATTAAACGTCCCACCCTGCAGCTGCACAAGGTCTTTCGCGATGGACAATCCCAAGCCGCTTCCTTCAGTATTTCTGGAAACATCCCCTCGGATAAAACGCTCCGTCAGTTCGTCCGCTGTGATATTCAGCGGCTGCGCGGAAATATTCTTGAGAGAGAGCCGTACATTCGGACGGTTCACATTCATGTCTACATAGACTCTTGTGTTTTCCATCGCATATTTAGATACATTTCCGAAAACATTTTCCAGAACTCTCCAGAGTCTGCGTCCATCCGCACAGATGATTGCCTCTTCCTCATCAAAATGAACGACCATCTGCAGATTTCTTTCTTCAAATTTTTCTTCAAATTCTCCGATTACCTGGTTAATCAATTCCACAAAATTCAGTTCTGTCATTTCCAGTGTGATATTTCCGGTGCTTGCCTTAGATGCCTCTACGACATCTTCTGTAAGAACCTTCAGTCTCTGTGCCTTATTTTCCAGAACTTCCAGATACCCCCTGATCTTGGGATCTTCCGGATTTTCTCTCTTGAGAAGATCTATATAGTTGATGATTGATGTCAACGGTGTCTTGATATCATGTGAAACATTCGTGATCAATTCCGTCTTCATCCGCTCGTTTTTGAGGCTGTTTTCTACGGCTGCGTCCAGCCCCTCCCCGATATGGTTAATATAATCCGCCACCATTTCCTGCTCACCGGAGAGTTTTTCCGTTGGAATTTTATATTGCAGCTCACCGTCTGTGATTTTTTTCAGTCCACCTATAATCTGTTCTCTTCCCCAGGCTTTTTTCAGCAGCCAGTAAAGTACTGCCACATCCAATACAAGCAAAAGCAACAGGGGAAGCATGGCACCGGCTCCAATTCCCAATATAACAAGCAGCATCTGTGCAAATACAAAACATCCAAACCCGGCAGCTATCTTTATTCTGCTGATGGTATTTTTACTCATGAAAACCACCAGATTTCCGATGCCTGAAAAGATTTTCTTTAGCAGCCTCAACACATGTCTGAGAAGTGAATCTCTCCATAATGATTTCTCTTTAATTCTTCGTACCAGACTGAGCCAGCCAGTCAGGAACCAGCATCCTGTCCAAATGCCGATCATTCCGAAATCAATGACTTCCCAGATTATCCGCATTTCTTCTGAATCCATTGCCTGCATCAGTATTGAAAATCCCATCAGCCAGATTACAACAATCATACCTGCTGCAATCTCTGTATACCATCGGTCAAAGAAATTCAAATGTACTTTTTCATCTTCATTGTTTCGTCCTGCTGCAACTGTCAGAATCACAATTCCTACGAGTGCCAGAATAAATGCAGCCACAGAAACAACCATGATCGGCACCAGCCATGGTTCAAACTTCTCATAAGCCAGTTTTTCCTGCTTGATTCTGTCTAATACAGGAAAATCTTTATCTACAGAAACAAAGTAAAGATAATTTTCTCCGGCAAATCCGGTATTCTCAATCATACTCTGCCAGTAAGATTCCGTCCAGCTCGAAACATTAGTAAAACCAAGTATACAGTCCTGCACCTCCGGTGAAATGAGCATGAAAGGATCAGCACCAGATGTCAGCTTATCCAGCATTTTTTCATAATTTGCCGAAGTGACCCCATTTATATTACTGTACACTTTATCGGACTTTGTATCTACATACATATAGTTGATATTTGTCGCACCCTGCGTATATGTTTTCAGGATTTTCTCACCATATGATGCGTCACTGTATTCTACCAGTGCCTCATATAAATACTGATATGCTCTGCTGATGTTCCCTTTCCATTCTTTACTGTTATTTACAACATCAAGAATGCCGTCCGCTCCATCCGGCTTATATTCTTCCTTCAATGGAGCATCATTATTTCCGCTGGACTCATAATTATATATGTCTGTGTAAACAACATTGCCCTCTGCATCTGCAACGTATTCCACTCCGTCATTACGGATTCCTATACTGTTATCAGTGTATCCATAATAGATATATTCCTTACCCGAAAGCATGGACAGTATATCTTTTGTATATTCTTCCTGTCCTTCCTCGCTTCCAAAAACAAACTTCAGTTCTCCGGTAATAATCTTGTCAGCAAAGTCATTATAATACATATAGTAGTCATTACCGTCCGGCTGACGGCAGATCAGAACATTTGCACTTCTGTCCCAGGACGATTTTTTTGCCCAGTCATACAAATCCTTCGCTCTGTATGCAAGCCCGGACGTATTTTTGTGTGTCAGCTCCGTCCCCTGGTTCAGTTCAGCAAGATCGACCAGCTCATCATCCGATGCCTGATCCAGAATATGTCTGTTACTGATCGCATTGACAATCGTATGCGAAAGATTATAAACACTGTCTCTGAAACTCTGCGAATCCACGTAGCTTTTGCTGTCCAGCGGCTGAACCCCTGTATTCATGATCACTACGGATGTTCCGGCTCCCACGCAGGAAACCGTCACAAAAAATATCGTCAGCAGCACAAGAAGTCCCTTTATGCCACTCTTTTTATACCATCTTTTTTTCATTTATACCCCATTCCTTTCTATAATAAAACAGTCTCGGTAACAGGTACAGAAGTTGTGTAGGATATTTTCCACAGCAAAAGGACGAAGTTCAGATCTTTTCCACCTTGTACCCAAGTCCCCACACAACCTTGAGATAACGTGGTTCTTTCGGATTGATCTCAATTTTTTCTCTGATATGCCGGATATGAACTGCGACCGTGTTGTCTGCCGCGATCGCTTCTTCCTCCCAGATGCTTTCATAAATCTGATTAGTAGAAAAAACGCGTCCCT
>ENA-ORTQ01004169-ORTQ01004169.1-human-gut-metagenome-genome-assembly--contig:-NODE-4169-length-10021-cov-2.753462_pt1 | contig 10021 bp, 10 predicted proteins | sample MGYA00241912_ERZ509188 | MGnify/ENA primary metagenome ERZ509188 (study PRJEB26280, sample SAMEA2338849) | human gut metagenome | biome: human gut; feature: human-associated habitat; material: faeces...
TATTTCGTTTCCGACTGCTGGGCGATCAAAGACTTCCATGAGCACCACATGGTAACCAGCACACCCGCTGAATCGGCTGCTCTTGCCTTAAACAACGGCTGCGATCTGAACTGTGGAAACACTTATCTTCATATTTTGAAAGCTTATGAAAAAGGGCTGATCTCCGAGGATACCATCACAGAATCCGCCATCCGCCTTTTCACTACCAGATATCTGCTGGGATTATTTGAAGAAACGGAATACGACAAAATTCCTTATTCTGAGGTGGAGTCACCTGCCCATCTGGCGCTTTCCCAAAAAGCAGCTGAAGAAAGCTTCGTACTTCTGAAAAACAATGGGATTCTGCCTTTGAACAAAGAGAAGATCAAAACAGTTGGAATCGTTGGACCAAATGCAGACAGCCGTAAGGCTCTGGTAGGCAATTATCACGGTACAGCTTCCCGCTACTGCACGATCCAGGAAGGTATTCAGGATTACCTTGGAGATGATGTACGTGTGCTTGCCTCTGTAGGATGTGACCTTTTCCGCGACCGCACCGAGCATCTTGCTTTTACTCAGGACAGACTTGCGGAAGCGAAAATCGTTGCAGAAAACAGCGATATCGTAATTCTCTGCGTGGGACTTGATGAAACACTGGAAGGTGAAGAAGGAGATACCGGAAACAGCTATGCATCCGGAGACAAAGAGAGCCTGAAGCTGCCTCAGTCCCAGATTGATTTAATGGAAGCAATGGCTGGTTCCGGAAAACCGGTAGTTCTCTGTCTGATGGCAGGAAGTGATATTGACATGAGCTATGCAGCAGAGAAATTTGATGCAGTTATGGTTCTGTGGTATCCGGGAAGCCAGGGCGGAAAAGCGGCAGCAAAAATTCTGTTTGGGGAAAACTCCCCATCCGGAAAACTTCCGGTTACCTTTTACGAGAGCCTTGAAGAACTTCCGGAATTTACAGATTATTCCATGAAAGGCAGAACCTATCGTTATATGGAAGGAAAAGCACAGTTCCCCTTTGGATATGGACTTACCTACAGTAATGTAAAAGTAGAAAATGCAGAGGTAAGACAGTGCGGACGGCAGATAACAGTAGAGGCAGAAGTATATAATAAGGGTAATGCAGATACGGAGGAAGTTGTTCAGGTTTATGTAAAAAATCTTGACAGTAAAAATGCAATTCCAAATCCTGCACTGGGAGGATTCCAGAGAATTTTTGTAAAAGCAGGAGAACGCAGAAAAGTTATGGTTCCTGTCTGGGAAAAGGCATTTACAGTGGTAGATGAAAATGGAAAACGTGTAGAGGATGGCAGGAAATATGAGATTTTTGCAGGCTGTAGCCAGCCGGATGAAAGAAGTATAGAGCTTACCGGAACAGCACCTGTAAAGATAATCTGGGAGAAAGAAGACTGAGCTTATGAAATTTGAATTGTTTTATCCGCAGTGGAAAGACCGGGCAGTTACATTCAGTTATGATGATGGCCAGATTTTTGATAGAAGACTGGTTGATATTTTTAATAAATATAATCTGAAAGCAACATTTCATCTGAACTCAGGGACTTTGGATACAGAAGGATTTATAAAAACACAAGAACTGAAAAGCTTATATCAGGGACATGAAATTGCCTGCCATGGTGTTGCACATGAGTATCCCACACATCTTTCGCAGGAAAGGCTAGTTCAGGAATTTTATCAGGACAGATGCAGTCTGGAGAGAGAAACGGGAAGGATTATCAGGGGATGCTCTTATGCATTTGGAGAATATGACGAAAGGGTCATCAATACTCTGAAGAATCTTGGGTTTGCATACAGCAGGACCGTGGAGTCTACAGGAAATTTCCGCATTCCGGAGGATTTTATGAGGTGGACTCCGTCCTGTCATCACAATGATGCATTCAGGGGAATTGCAGAAAAGTTTTTGCACAAACCGGATTATCAGAAGCTTCCTCTTCTCTATGTATGGGGACACAGCTTTGAGTTTGACCGGGAACAGACATGGGAGCAAATGGAAAGCTTCTGCAGAAAGATTTCAGACCATGAGAATGTGTGGTATACCACTAATATAGATTATGTGAATTATATGAATGCAGCCAGAAACCTGATATTCAATGCAGAATGTACCTATGTAGAAAATTTATCAAAAATAAAAATATATTGTAAAATAAATGGAGAGTGCCAGATCTTATAATCTGGCATTCACTGATATAGGGTTTGCTGAAAAGCATATAAGAGAGTTTACAGACTTCATATTTGATTTACGGGAGGAAATGATCAATGATAACTTGTAAAAATCCGATTTTAAGTGGCTTTTATCCGGATCCGTCCATATGCAGGGTAGGAGAGTGGTTTTATCTGGTTACATCTACTTTTGCATATTTTCCGGGAATTCCTGTATTTCGCAGCAAAAATCTGGCACAATGGGAGCAGATCGGCAATATATTGACACGGGAGAGCCAGCTACCCTTACAGGGCTGTGAACATAATGAGGGGATTTATGCTCCTACACTTCGGTGGCATGAGGGAACTTTTTATCTGATCACTACCAATGTATCTGGCGGTGGAAATTTTATAGTAACTGCAAAAAATCCCCAGGGTCCATGGTCAGAACCTCATTTTTTGGAAAATGCCAGGGGAATCGACCCTAGCTTATTCTTTGATGAGGATGGAACCTGTTATTATATCGGGCAGAGAGAAAATTCCCGTGGCGGCAGGTACAATGGTGATTGCGAAATATGGATACAGAAGCTGGATTTACAGACTTTCAGGCTAGAAGGGGAGGCACATCCTGTTTTATATGGATTCCAGAGAAATGCAATCTGGCCGGAGGGTCCTCATCTTTATAAAAGAAATGGTTATTACTATATTTTTCATGCAGAAGGTGGAACAGCGGAGCATCACAGTGAAATGGTGGCCAGGAGTAAAAACATTTTTGGTCCCTATGAATATGCAGGGACAAATCCGATCCTGACGCACAGACATTTGGGAAAAAATGCGGAGATTACCTGTGTAGGACATTGCGATCTGACTGAGGATGAACAGGGAAACTGGTTTATGGTTGTTCTGGGCTGCAGACCTGTGGACGGAAAGACATTTCTGGGAAGAGAGACTTTTCTGGCAAAGGTAGAGTGGGAGGATGACTGGCCGGTGGTAAACCCGGGAGTAGGAATGCTGGAAAAGGAAATCTGTCTGCCTGGTGAGAAGGATAACTCTATGCCCGGAGAACTGAATGAAGTCAGAAATTACAGTTTCAAAAATATGATAGATAAAAAGCTTCCACTGGATTTTATGATGCTCAGAAATCCCCAGCCGAATGCTTATACAATAGATGAACAGGAAGAATGTTTAAAACTTCCTGCAAAAGCTGTGGCAATTGGGGATAATGGGAGTCCTTCGTATGTTGCGGTGAGACAAAAGCACCATAGATTTCAGGCAGAGACGGAGTTTTTGTTAAAAGCAGGAGAAAAAGGTGACAGAGCCGGAATTGCCTATCTTCAGAATTCTCAGAATTATCTTCTGGCAGAATATGGAGAAGTGGGGGCAGACGGCTATATCTATGTCACAGTATGTATCAATGGAACAGAGAAAATACTTGCAGAAAAGAAAACAGAGAAAAGAGGTATGCAGACCCTGAGATTGAGCGTAGACCAAAGCCTGGCACAGGTATGGCTGATTCGGCCTGAGACGGAAGAAAAATCGCAATGTATAATCAGGGAGGTGGATATCAGCCATATGTGTACAGAAGCGGCAGGCGGTTTTACCGGCTGTACAGTGGGAATGTATGTACACTCTGAACAGAAACAGAGTACAGGCTGTGCGCAGTTTTGCAGATTTACGGTAAAGTAACAATCATTCTGATGATTCCGGCAATTGGTTGTTCTGCCTTTGCGTTTGTGTTAAGATCCCATCTTTGACAGTTGTAAGGTGGCAAAACGGCTACAAACCCAGTAAATATGGGTGTTGTGGCCGTTTTTCTTTTTGCATCGATATGTACTATATTATTCTTACTTTGATTTTATCTGTTTTGTATTCTTGATGAGGGTCCGCATAAAACCCATCATACATTTCTTCTTTCTGGATCTGTTTTTCATCAAGATCATAAACTTGTTTTTCAGCAATCTCACCATCAGTAGTAACGGAAGTCTTTTTCACGAAACGCATAGGATCGTTTTGGCTCTTCCCTTTTCTTTTGCGCCCAGGTGTTGTGATTATCCGTTCAGCCCTTTCAATTTGTCGGACGCGGATCTTTCTCTGGTAGGCTTTGTACTTAGGAGAATAAGTGACAATTAAAGTCTCATCCATGTCCCCTGTAACAACAGATACTTCCTTGTAGTAGATCGTGTTATAGACTTTATACCGCCTTGTAGAAGAGCGTGCACGCACTGGCAGTTATGAGACCAGAACGCAGATGAGAGGCCGGAAAACAATTCTTACAGAAAAACAGCACCACGATATTCTGGAACTTGTGCAAGAACAACCGGATATCACAATGAAGGAGATTGTCGAAACGTTTCATTTACCTGTAGGCGATGAAGCCGTCAGGCGTTTTCTGATAAAACAAGGTTACACTTATAAGAAACAGTCTTTGCATGCAAAAGAACAGGAGCGTCCCCGATGTGCAGAGAAAACGCAGTCAATGGATAGAAACTATATCTGGTGCAAATGCAGAACATCAAATATATCTCGATGAAAGCGGTATTAATACAAACTTCACAAGACACTATGCACATGCAGTACATGGGAAACGTGCCATTGATATTGGTATCGCTAACGCTGGTGATGGTAAACTCATTCCCGTTGATGGTTTTAAAGGTGTCCATGCCCAACTTGATGCCCGAGAAGAATTCCGACATGGATTCCTGGACGGAAATTTCCTTTTCTATCGTTTCCCTGGATTTCTGCGAATCCTCGTAATTCTTTCTGGCTCGGAGAGAAAATCATATGTTTCCGCAGGCAAGGTCTGGATATGCCGATATCGGCCGGGAACTTATTCCGCTGTCCCTCTGACGCAGGTCAAAAAGCGGAAAACCGCAGCATACGCACGGGTGTCCACCGATCATGAAGATCAGGCATCGAGCTATGAGGCACAGGTAGATTACTACACGAACTACATAAAAAGCCGTGACGATTGGAAATTTGCCGGCATATATGCGGATGAGGGTATTTCAGGCTGCAATACAAAAAGCGTGACGGCTTTAACAGCATGGTGTCGGACGCGCTGGACGGACGCATCGATTTAATCGTAACAAAGAGCGTTTCCAGATTTGCCCGCAACACGGTTGACAGTCTTACGACAATCCGAAAGCTGAAGGAACACGGCACGGAGGTCTATTTTGAAAAAGAAAATATCTGGACATTTGACGGCAAAGCTCGAAATTACACAAGATGCTATTGCACGCAAAAAGGCGCAGCGGCAGATGATGGAAAATTTTATGGAAACGCTGCAGTCCCTGCCGGAGCAGGTCGAGATCCTTGTTTTTGAAAGGTTAGGAAAAATAAAAAGGTATCTGTAAAAATAAAATTGTATCAAAGACAGCGAGAAGATAGAACCTTTCCTCTGACCAGAAAACTGCGAAATGTAGTTATCAGTGAATATCTGGGGGGTATTTGCTGCAAAGCAGCAAATACAGACACCTGCCTCCGGGATTACTTTTTCCCGGAAGCAGGTGTTTTTTGGAATTGTGAATCATACATATTTCGGAATTCTGTGGGAGTGCACAGGTTTAATTGTTTGAACATCCGTAAAAAGGCGGACAGGCTGGAAAAGCCTGATTGTATTGCCACTTCGGTAACAGCAAGCTCCGGATCCAGCAAAAGAGATTTTGCGTATTCAATTCTTTTCTGGTTCAGAAATTTGTAGAAGGAGGAATTAGTATATTGTTTAAAAAGGCGGGCAAAGTGATATTTGCTGAATCCTGCCAGACTGGCAACCTCCTCCAGAGTAAGGTTTTCAGAAAAGTGGTTGCTGATATAGTCGGTGATAAACAGAAATTTCTCCATATATTCTTTCTGATGGTGAATATCACGGTCTCCGTCCTGCTGATGAAAAGCTTTGTGATTTCTGCCAATATCCACAAGGATTTCCAGGAATTTTGCAATGATGGAAATTTCGGAATAGGTGGTAAAATTCATATATTCATCCTTAATTTCTAACATAAGACTGTGGATGTGTTCATAGACCTGTGGATATTCTTCCTTGGTGATCAGAATGGCGGGACTGAGGAGTGGAGTGATCAGATCTAGTTCTTTTAGCTTGATGTGGCTCAGGTCGGGCTGAAAAATAATCCTTTCTCCTGTTGCCGGAGCAAAGAGCTCGTGGAGCATACAGGGACATATAACAAGAATTTCTCCTTCTTTGATATGATAATCGTTATAACCGCAGACTACCCGGTAGTCATTGATAACAGGCATGATCACTTCGAAAGAAGGGTGCCAGTGAGGAGGATAGTTTTCGGCTTCATCATTGTAATAAAGACATATCTGGGTATCTGCTTTGTAATCAACGGTTTCATGAATTCCCTGTAAATTATGGATCATATGGACTCCTTTACACCTAATTATTGCTTTTGATAGCAAATGTTGATTTTTAATGTTTGTGTATATAATGTATCAAAAACATGTGTAAATGGCAATATATAACATTGGAAAAATTGAAATAATAAAAACATATGTCAAAATATATAAAAAAGAATATAAAAATCTATTAAAATTGACATATTGAAGAAAATAGTAGTAGATAAATAGCAAGAATTGATAGCAACATGACAAGAATTATGGAGCCAATCACAGGACATTCTGATATAGTAGAACCATCAAGAAACGAGGTAATGAATCAAAAGGAGGATTAAAAAAATGAACAAGAAGAGATTACTTTCAGTATTACTTTCAGCAGCTATGGTAGCGGGAACCATGGCAGTAGCAGTGCCTGCATATGCAGATGACACAGAGGAAATCACATGGATGTTCTGGGATGATCTGGAAGCTACAGAGGATCTGGTTTCCAAAGGATATAAAAACATTATTGATCGTTTCAATACAGAATACGAAGGGAAATACCATGTAACACCGATCACAACAAACCTGGAAGAATATGACGGAAAATTAAATGCTCTGATCGCAGCAGGACAGACACCGGATGTATATATCTGCAACCCGGGACCGAACATGGATGTATATGTAAATGCAGGAGCAGCAGCAGACCTGACAGACATTCTTGAAAATCAGGAAAAAGACTGGTATGCAACATTTACAGATGGAATCTTTGACAGACTGACTTATGATGGAAAGATCATGGCAGTTCCAACAAACTTCGCAGCAGCCTGTGTATACTATAATACAGAGCTTTTTGAGAAGGCCGGAGTAGAAGTTCCGACTACCTATGATGAACTGATCGATGTATGTAAGAAACTGCAGGATGCTGGTATTACACCAATCTCCTGTTCCGCAGGAACTGCATGGTGCCTGTCAATGATTGCCGGTTATCTTTGTGACCGTTCAGGTGTAGATCTTCAGGCAATCGCAGATCATACAGCAAACTGGACAGACGATAACTGTATTGCAGCAGGTGAGAAATTAAAAGAGTTATCTCAGTATTTCCAGGAAACAGCAGCTGGTGACTCCAATGATCAGGCTACAGCAAACTTCTACAATGGAGATGCAGCAATGCTGGTACAGGGATCATGGGCTATCGCTCAGATCAATGGTAATAATTCTGATTTCCAGAGCAAATGCGGTGTATTCCAGTTCCCTGGAATCGACGGAGCAAATGATCCGAACCGTATGATCGTTAAAACAGACAACTTACTGATGAGTTCTACAACAGAGCATCAGGATGCAGCAATCGCACTGATGAAGATGTTTACAGATGAAGAAGCACAGAAATATACAGCAGAAGTAGCAGGAAAATTCCCGATTATCAAAGATCTTGACATTGACTATGACAAAGCTCCTGCACAGCTGAAATATGTTCAGGATATCATGGACAAAGCAACTGGTACTTTTGGATTCTACAATGAATCTCTGGCATCTGTAGAAGCCGGTGACTGCTTCGACAATGCAATGGTTGATATATTCCTTGGAAACCAGACTCCGGAAGAAGCCTTCCAGACAGTACAGGATTTCTATGAAGAAAACGTCTGGGAATAATTGTGGATAGATAGTACAGAATTTACATGGCTGCTGCGGAAGAAAAAAGTTCCGCAGCAGTTTTTAAATGGAGGCAATTATGGATAAAATTTTACGTAATAAGAAGGCTATTTTCATATTTATCGCACCGGCACTGATCATGTTTGTCCTGGTACTGGTTATCCCTATGGTGCAGATGGTTTATTATTCTTTATGCGATTATGCGGCATTGACACCGCCCAAATTTACCGGACTTGCAAACTACATAAAACTTTTTCAGGACAGAATATTCTGGACATCTTTCCGCAATAGCTTTCTGGTTGCAGGAGTTCTGATTGTATTTATGTATGAGAGGATAGGAAGACAGGACGGAGGAACGAATCAGGTACTTGCTACTATTAAATCAAAGGATGATGTTCCGTTTCTGTCAGCACCATTGATTTTTGTGTCAACATTATTGACGCATCTTACCGGCGGTTCGGCAGGAAGAGAAGGAGCGTCGATACAGTTTGGTGGAAGTATTGGAAATTGGCTTGGAAAACTGGCTCATTTAGATGAATTTGATCACCATGTGATGATTATGTGTGGAATGAGTGCAGCGTTTGCAGCCGTGTTTGGAACACCGATGGCAGCAGCAGTTTTTGCAATGGAGGTTGCGAGCGTGGGGGTAATGTATTACGCGGCGCTTCTTCCGTGTGTGATCGCAGCTATCATTGCGGCAGAGTTTGCAACAGGAATGGGGATTGATCCGGAGACATTTCCGGTACATTCTATCCCGGGACTTACTGTGGAGACAGGACTTAAGATGGCATTGATCGCAGTGGGGTGTGGGATTTTAAGTATTCTATTTTGTATTCTGTTAAAAATAGTAGGGCAGTTGTATACAAAGTACTTGAAAAATCCGTATATTAGAATTGTAGTCGCGGCAGGAGTGATTATTCTGATCACAATATGTCTGAATACAAAAGATTATATGGGAGCAGGAAGCGGATTGATCGCAAGAGCTATTGAAAACGGTGAAGCAGGACCACTCGATTTCTTATGGAAAATGTTACTTACAGCGCTTACGATGCGGGCAGGATACCGTGGCGGTGAGATTGTACCGGCATTCAGTGTTGGCGCGACGTTTGGATGTGTTGCCGGTGGAATACTTGGATTCTCACCGGAGTTAGCAGCTGCAGCCGGCATGGTTGCACTTTTCTGCGGAGTGACGAACTGTCCGATTACGGCAATGCTGATTTCATTCGAACTGTTTGGATTTTCAGGAGCAGCATATTATCTGATCGCGATATCAATCAGCTATGCGGTTTCCGGATATTATAGTTTATATAAAGATCAGACGATTGTATATTCTAAATATAAAGCAAGATATATTAACCGTAAAACAAGATAGCAGAATACTGTATCAGAGAGATACAGACAGGATAACAAGAACAATCAGTTATATAGGTATATGAAAAGGAGAGGCATTTTATATAGCCTCTCCTTTTCAGTTGCGCCTTGCGGCGCGTGATTTACTTATTGAGTGGTACTTCCGCTTCCAGTGTCGCCACCAGTAGTGCTGCCGGAAGTATCACCTGTAGTTGTTCCGGTTGTTCCAGCAGAGTCTCCGCCGGCAGCAGGTTCGGTTGTTGTCCCAGCAGAGGAAGAATCCGGTGATGAGGTTGTTCCGGAAGAATCGGTACCTGTAGCAGGTGTGTTCTCATCAGAACTCTCAGAATCATCTTTCTTGGAATCTTTTGATGGGGCAACATAGTGACCACTGCAGCTCTTTGTCGGAGCATTGTCTTTTGAGAAATACTCTGTAATAGCAGGACAACTGCTTGTGGCAAGGAGTCCTGTTTTAGTACAAACCGTCTTTTCTTCGACAGAGGATGGAATTTCAAAGTCTTTGTACTCAAGTCCTTTTGTA
>ENA-ORTQ01004176-ORTQ01004176.1-human-gut-metagenome-genome-assembly--contig:-NODE-4176-length-10008-cov-2.047121_pt1 | contig 10008 bp, 8 predicted proteins | sample MGYA00241912_ERZ509188 | MGnify/ENA primary metagenome ERZ509188 (study PRJEB26280, sample SAMEA2338849) | human gut metagenome | biome: human gut; feature: human-associated habitat; material: faeces...
AAAAGCATTGATGAAAAAATACGTGAGATATCGAAAACGCTTCCTGTAGAAGAGTTAGATATAATAAAAATTAAATATGTAATTCCAATTAAGCTTAAAATATTAAAAGAGAATTAGGAGAGTAAATTAATAATGATCAGTATATTTAATGATTTTAAATTAGAAAAAAAGGTTTCCAATGAAACTATAGAAAAATATAAAAATAAAGTGCCAAAAGAATTAATAGAAGTATGGCGAAAATATGGCTTTGGAAGTTTATTAAATGGCTACTTAAAAATAGTTAATCCAGAAGATTATAAAGAAGTATTAGTAGAAAGTTATATTCAAACAGAAGATGAACCAATAGAATTTACCAGTGTAATATTTGCAACAGGAATGGGCGATTTATTAATATGGGAATATGTAGATGAAGAGTATGGAAATCTTGTTTTGTTAAATTATAGAAAAGGTAAGTACTCAATTATAGATTCTTCACTAGAATTTTTCTTTGATGATTTACAAAGTAAAAACTATTTAGAAAAATACTTAGATTGGAATCCTTATACTGATGTTACTAAAAAGTTAGGGATAGTTTCATATGAAGAATGTTTTGGATATGTGCCTTTATTAGCATTAGGTGGTAAAGAGAAAGTTGAAAATTTGCAAAAGGTAAAGCTAAAGGAACAGATATATATAATAACAGATTTAGTAGGTCCTATAGCAGAGTTAGAATCTAGAATTTAAGTTTATAAATATAAGAATTGATGCTTTTTTATAAAAAGGGCATTAATTCTTTTTGGCTTTGTTTTAATAAACTGTTGAAATTTGATTAACCTCTATAAATATGGTTATAATATATAATATAACTACTATTTAGGAGGTTTTTTATGCCAAGAGTTAATAATGTTATTCAGCAAGTTTCACAATTAAATACATATGAGCAAGGGAAGGTATTTGATTTTTTAAAGACTGTACTGATGTCAAACGGAATAACTAATTCTATAGATGAAGAAATCGCTGAAAATAGATTTAACAAGGGGAAGTGCTGTCCTTTTTGCAATCATGATAAAATATCTAAGTATGGAAAATATCATGGTAAGAACGGTGTTAAACAAAGGTATAAATGCCAAAATGCAGAGTGCAAAAAAACTTTCAATGATTTTTCTAAATCTCCAGTTTCAAGTAGTAAAAAGGGATTAGATAAATGGCTACTATACGCTCAATGTATGGTAAACGGTAATACCATTAGGCAATGTGCTGAAATCGTTGAAATTAATATTGCAACAGCTTTCTTTTGGAGGCATAAAATTATAGACGCAATTAGAAAGTTTGTTGGCTATGGTTCTCTTGAAGGTGTTATTGAACTTGATGAGACTTATTTTGCCCTTAGCTATAAAGGTAATCATAGTAAAAGTTCTAGTTTTACTATGCCAAGGGAATCAAGAAAGCGTGGCAAAGAAATAAATACAAGAGGTATATCAAAGGAATTTGCTTGTGTATTGTGCGGTGTAGATAGATTAGGAAATATATATACTGGTTTAATATGTGATGGTAGACCTAAATATACTGATATAGATAGAGCTTTATCGGAAGTTGTTGAAGATAATTCTATATTATGTACAGATAAACATAGAAGTTATATACCTTTTGCCGCTCAACATAATTTTGAGTTACATCAAATTAGGGGTGGGAGAAAAAATGTGGATATATATAATATTCAAAGAGTTAATGCTTTTCATAGTAGCTTAAAAAGATGGATAAGGAAGTTTAACGGCGTTTCAACCAAGTTCTTAACAAACTACCTATTTTGGTATAAATGGACCCAATTATTTAAAACAGAAATGGAAATAAATAAGCCTAAAAAGTTCTTTGTTCATGCCAATTCAACATATTCTATATCTTTAATAAAGGATTTTAAGATTAGAAGACCAATATATGTATAAAAGGTAAAATTTGTTTTTATTTTACTGTTTTTAGTGTACAATAAATATAATGATTGATGAACAATTGTATTATATTGTGAGAGGAATAGGGATTAACAAGGGGGCAAATATATTGAAATTTCAAAGAGGAAAATTTGACATTATATTGAATGGCTTATGCTTGATAATTTTAGTTAGCACAATTTTATTTCTTATATTAACTTGGTCAAAAATTCCTGATAAAGTACCTATGCACTATGATTTTGCTGGGAATATTGATAGGTGGGGTTCAAAATTAGAAATACTTATTTTACCCATTATTACATGGATTATGTATGTTTTTATGACAATCATTGAAAAATTTCCAGAAGCATGGAATACAGGAGTCAAAGTTACAGAAGAAAATATAGAAAGAGTTTATTCTACCTTACTCCATCTTGTAAGCACAATAAAATTTATAATGGTGTGCGTGTTTGCATATCTTACAGTACAGACAGCATTGTCATTTGAATTATCTGCATGGTTTACACCTATATCTCTTTTGGTTATATTTGGTAATTTACTTTATTGGATTTTGAAGTTATATAGGGTTAAATAGTTTTTGAAATTCTAATATGTCCAGTATATTTAGATAAACAATCTTAATATTATACGATTCAAATAGGATGTCCAATGGACGTCCTATTATGTTATGCTAATTTCAACACTATTTTAAAACAAAGCCAAATTATATAAAGAAATAGATAATTTGTTGGAAATAAATAAAGTCTCTTTACCTTTAAATAAACAAGGCAAAAATATAGATAGGAAAACATTTATTGAAAAGATAGAATTTTTAATTCTTTTAGTTCAGCTAGATTACTTAATTAGAATAATTACAAAAGAATATTCTAAATTACAATACAAATATACAGGAACAATTAAATATATTGATGGAATACAAATGTTACCTAAGAAATTAATGCAATTTGTTAAGGAACCATGTATAGGAACTCTTTACGGATATAAATTTACCTATAATGATGGAATAAAAATTGACATTATGAGATATGCTGGCGTTGGAAGAAGTTTATTAGAAAATTGGGCTTATATGAAAGAAGATATAGGATTAGAAGGACCAGGTGTTATATGTTTATCAGGAACAAGCTATTCTCCAGGTTCAGCACATTATAATTTGAAAAAATCACCAGATATATTATTGTTAAGTGATAAACCAGAAGGGAAAATTGACATTAAATTTCTGCCAACTACTAGAAAGGAAGAGTTTTTAAGAATATCTGGTTCTAAATTAGAATTTAAGGAAGAAAATTTAAGGTATCTCACTAAGAATATAATAAGAGATATAAAATTTAGAATAGAAAAGAAAAAGAAAATTTTAATTGTAGTAAATAGCTATTCCGATTGTGATGTTGTAGCTAATGTATTACAAATGGAAAAAGATTTGAATTATGCTGTTGTAGGTAAAGAAGAAAATGAGTTTTCTAAGGTAATAACTAAAGAAAATATTGAAAATTTTGAAATAATTACTGAAGAAGCAGATATTTGTATTGTACCTTTATCAATAATTGCTAGGGGATATAATATATTAACTAATAAAAATTCAGTGGATGGAGAATATAATTCATATTTTAGCAGTGCATTTTTCTTAATAAGACCATATATGGTACCAGGGGATTTTAAATCATATATTCAAATTTTACATTATAAAATGAATGAAATTATAGATGGAATTACTGAAAAATATGAGGATTATAGTGAAAGGCTTGAGTTATTTAGTAAATTATGCTTTGCTGAATATAATAATATAGTATCTATAGGTCAATGGAAGAAACTTAGTGAAGAAGATAGAGAAATGATGTCATGGTTTATGTTGGTACCAATAAAACAAGCTATTGGAAGAATGCAGAGAAATGGTAATAGCTGTGAGGCTGTATTTTGCGATTTAGCTTATTGTGAAGCAATAGTGGAAAGTAAAAAACAGAATGCTAAAAATAGTATATTCTATGCATGGCATGAATTATTAGAAAAAAATTTAAATGATGAAGTAATAAATAGTTTATTTGGAAATTTTAATAATTCTTTAAAAAATCTAATTGATGATATTAATAATACTTATATTGATGTAATAAATGATGATTACTATGATGAATAATACAAGGCAAGGGTGAAAAAATATGGAGAATAATTTACAGTTATTTTCATTTTTAATAGATGAAGATACTATTGATGATGTTAATTTATATGCATTTATATTACCAAATGAAGTAAGAGAAATAATAGAAAGTATAACTAGAAGTGATGATAAATATAAAGCTATAGCAAATAAGTCCATATATAAAATAGCAACATCAATTTTTAATGGAATTATATATTGTAATAATAGTATACGTGATATTATTATTGATAATAATAGATGGGTATATTCACTAGAGCAATTTGATATGGAACTTTTAAAAGAAAAGATAGCTGATTGGTTGACAGAGGAAATGAAGAATAAATGTGGTGAAATAATTCAAATAAATTTTACAGAGCTTTGGCAATATGAAGTTATTAGCTTAAAGGAAATATTAAAACAAATGGACTGGGAACAGACCGAAAAATCCCAGGAAGCAGATTTTCTTCAGGAGCTATCGGAAGAGATTGGAAATGTAGGAAATAATGCAGTCGATATTGAGTTTTATGAATCCAGAAGATTTCCGAAAGATAAATTCCGGGAGCTTTACCGGATTTATGAGACAGAAAAGAAAAAATACCGAAAACTTGATTTTGAAGACATGTTGATCTGGTGTCGAAAATTATTCCTTGAAAGACCGGATCTTCTTGCAAAGTGGCAGGAAAAATATCACTATGTGCTGGTAGATGAGTTCCAGGATATTAATCAGGTGCAGTATGATGTCATCCGTATGCTGGCAGCGCCGGAGAATAATCTGTTCATTGTTGGGGATGATGACCAGTCTATCTATGGATTCCGCGGTGCAAAACCAGGAATCATGAAAGATTTTATGCAGGATTATCTGGAGGCAAAGCGTATTTTGCTGGATATTAATTATCGTTCTAACGCACATATTGTGAAAGGTGCGCTTCGTGTGATCGGGCATAATAAAGACCGGTATGAGAAGAAAATCCAGCCATTTCGGGAAGCGCAGGAGACTGTGCATGTGCAGGAGACACTGAATCCGCTTGATGAAAGTAAATATATTTTAAAAGAGATTCAAAAGTATATGAAAAAAGGAGTCGATCTTAAGCAGATGGCTGTATTGTACCGGACAGGCGAAGATGCACGGGTGCTGGCAGAGACATTTACCCAGTATCAGATTCCATTTTCCATGAAGGAGAGGATTCATCATCTGTATGAACATTTTGTGTGTACGGATATGAACTGTTATTTCCGGCTGGCAGTTGGAACTTACGACCGGGGAGATTTCCTGGAGATCGCTAATCGGCCGAAGCGTTACTTGAGCCGCGGCTGTATGGAAGAAACACCGGTTACTTATGAATCGTTGAGACGTTTCTACTGTGATAAAGAGTGGATGCAGGATCGAATTGATCAGTTAGAGTGGGATATGAAGATGATTCGCACAAAGACGCCTTATGCTGCAATTCAATATATCCGTAAGAGTATCGGGTATGATGAATTTCTAAAGGAATATGCTCTTGGACATCAGATGGAGTATTCAGAATTAAAAGAAATTATGGATGAACTTCAGGAGCGGACGAAGGAATTTCAGACTTTGCCAGAGTGGCTTGCGCATGTAGAAGAAAATAAACATACCTTGCAAATGCAGCGGCAACAGCGAGGCAATGGTACCGGTGACGGAGTAACGTGTCTGACGATGCATGGAGCAAAGGGTCTGGAATATGAAGTTGTTTTTGTGATTGAAAGTAATGAAGGAGTGACACCATATAAAAAAGCGGGGACACCAGAAGAATTAGAAGAAGAGCGAAGACTTTTTTATGTGGCTATGACACGGGCGAAGAAAAAGCTTTTTATCACTTATGTAAAAGAAAAAAACGGGAAGAGCAAAACCCCGTCCCGTTTTATTGATGAATTACTCGTCACTGTCTAAAAACTCCTGCTCATCCAGCCATTCATCGAAGCAGTCTGATGCGGCATTCAATTCATCTTCATCATCGATGTATTCGATTTCCGGTTCATCACCGTCATCGTGATAGCGGTACAGATAGACGTCATCAGAAGCAGGCTCACCGTTCTCATCCATCGGGAAGAGAGCAATGTAATCCTGTCCGTCCATCTCAAAAATGGTGATAACGCCGCACTCCAGGTCTTGGTCTTCCAGATTCAGAATAACGGCGTTATATTCTTCCTCATGACAATGTTCACACATATGAATTCTCCTTTTTGTTAAAATTGTATATATCTAATGTAACAAAGGAGCATGTAAAAGGCAAGTGATAGTAGCCAAATTCATAAAAATGTTGTAAAATAGTTACAGTTCACAGGTTTTGGTGAATTGTAATGAATAATCAAAGTATAGCATTATGCTACACAAGGAGGATAAAACAGAGATGAAAAAGAAACGAGCATTGCGGATATTATCATTGATACTGCTGTGTGCTCTTACATTTACTGCATGTAAAAAGAATGTAGGAACACCGGAAGATAATGCTGCTTCTAAAGATGAAAATACAGAAGAAAAGGATAAGGACGAACAGGAAAGCTGGAAAATAGGCTTTTCTGGGATTGATATGGAGAATCCATATTTTCTCACACTGGAAAGTGCAATCAAAGAAGAATTGGATGGGAAGAATTGTGAATTGATCGTAAAGGATCCGAAGACTGACCCAGATATGCAGGCTTCGCAGATCCAGGAGATGATTGACGAAGGAATCAATGCAATTATTTTAAGTCCGGTGGACTGGGAGAAGATCACCCCTTCTCTGGAAGCTTTAAAAGAAGCTGATGTGAAGATTGTCAATGTAGATACTCAGGTAAAAGAGATGGACTATGTGGATGCATATATTGGATCTGATAATTATAATGCCGGTGTATTGTGTGGCGAAGATCTGATCAAGAGATGTCCGGATGGAGGTAAAGTAGCAATTTTGGAATGCCCGACACAGAATTCTGTGAATGAGAGAATCACAGGGTTCGAGGAGACCCTGGCAAAAGCAGAAAATGGTTTTGAAATTGTGGCTAGAGAGGATACAAGCGGAGAATTTCAAAAATCCCTGGAAGCAGCCCAGAAAATCTTGAGCGAGAATTCCGATATTGTAGCAATTATGTGTGGAAATGATCAGATGGCAGTCGGTGCCAAAACAGCTATGAATGTAGCAGAGCAGGGTCAGATCCTCATTTATGGAGTAGATGGTTCTCCGGATATTAAGAAGGAACTGAAAAAGACAGAGAATCAGATTGCTGGAACAGTGGCACAGTCTCCAATCAGTATGGGAAAAGATGCTGCAAATACAGTTCTTAACATTTTAAATGGAAAAGATTATGAAAAGGAAATCAAAGAAAATGTGTTCATGATCAATCAGGAGAATGTTGACATGTATGGAGTAGATGGCTGGCAGTAACAGCGGAAAGGACAGAGCATGAAGAAAGTTTCGGGCAGCCCATTGCCTTTGGGTGTGACATATAAAAATGGAAGGGCGAATTTTGCCATGGAGGTCCCGGAAGGGAAAACATGTAAGCTTCTGCTCTATCGGAAAGGAGAAGCCAGCTTGCTGGCTTCTTATGTTTTTTCTGACCGGATTGGTTCGGTGTGTTATATGGCGGTTGACGGACTTAAGGAAGAGGCATATGAGTATAATTATGACATAGATGGCGAGAGTGTGACGGACTCTTATGCAAAGGCGCTTTCCGGAAAGGAAGTATGGCTTAAAAACATAGAAATATCGGAAAAAAGTAAAGAAAATGTGCGCGGTATATTTTATGAAGATCATTACGACTGGGAGGCAGATCAGTCGCCGCGGATACAGGAAGAAGAACTGATTGCCTATGCAATACATGTCCGTGGATTTACAAAAGATACTCATTCAAAAGTGAAGAACAAAGGAACATTTCAAGGGGTAATTGAGAAAATTCCTTATCTAAAAGATCTGGGAATTAACCAGATCCAGTGCATGCCTGTCTATGAGTTTGAAGAAGCAGGAATGCGGATAAATTACTGGGGCTATGGTCCGGGATATTATTTCGCGCCGAAAAGTGCTTATGCCAAGGACGGTGATGGAGTAAAAGGATTAAAAGATCTTGTGAAGTATTGTCATAAGGCTGGTATTGAAGTTGTGCTTGAGATGCCATTTGCAGAAGGTATTTCCGGGCTGATGGTGACAGACTGTCTGAGAAATTATGTGATGGAATATCATGTGGATGGATTTATACTGAATCCATACAATGTGCCGATGGATATCATTTTAAAAGATCCAATTCTTACGGGAGTCCGGATTTTAAAACACGCAGAAGAATATCAGAATGTGATGCGTCGTTTCTTAAAAGGTGACGAAGGGGTTGTAACGGATGTGATGTATCAGACAAGAAAACGATGGGATCTGGAAGGTATTTATAATTGTATTACAACTCACACTGGATTTACACTGAAAGATCTTGTGTCCTATGATGGCAAGCATAATGAGGCGAATGGAGAAAACAATCAGGATGGACCGGATTATAATTATAGCTGGAACTGTGGCGCGGAAGGACTGACCAGAAAGAAAGCTGTGTTGGAGCTTCGGAAGAACCAGATGAGAAATGCATTGTTTTTGCTATTGCTTTCCCAGGGAGTTCCGTGTATTCTTGCCGGGGATGAATTTGCAAATTCCCAGAAAGGTAATAATAATGTTTATTGCCAGGATAATCCGATTGGCTGGTTAAACTGGAGGAATCTGTTAAAAGAACAGGAGATGTATCAGTTTGTGAAGCAGTTGATCAAATTTCGGAAGAAATATAGGCTGTTTCATCAGGAGGAAGAGCTGCTTGGAAGACCAAAGCGGTTGTGGAATGCCGGACGTATCCTATCACGGAGAGATGGCATGGAGAGCGTCAACTGAAGTGGCGAGCAGACAGATCGGCATATATTACAGTAGTCAGGATAAGGAAGAAGCAGATTGCTTTGTGGCTTATAATATGCACTGGCTGGAACACGAATTTGCGTTGCCGGCATTAAAGAAAGGCCGTAAATGGTACAGAGCAGCATCAACGAAAGAAGGCATTTTAAAAGATCTGGTTGTGTTGGAAAATCAGAGAAATATAGAATTGGATGAGCGAGAGATCGTTGTTCTTGTATCTGGGAAAGGAGAAACTGTATGAAGGCACTGCAACATTTGAAGACGATCAATCACCATAAATGGCTTGTCTGCCAAGGTTGTTTTAAAGTTGGATTATATAAACAGGGCCTTCTGCATGATCTGTCCAAGTACTCACCAACTGAATTTCTAGTGGGCTGCAAGTTCTATCAGGGAACAAGAAGCCCTAACAATGCAGAACGGGAAGTGAAAGGTTATTCTGCGGCATGGCTGCACCACAAAGGGCGCAACAGGCATCACTATGAATACTGGCTGGATTATAGTACTGATCTGAATGAAGGAATTATCGGTATGAAGATGCCGGTCAGATATGTGGTGGAAATGTTTATCGACCGTGTGGCAGCGTCGAAGAATTATATGAAAGAGAAGTATACGAATCAGGCACCTTTGGAATACTATGAAAAAGGTGCTGCAAGGCTTGGCAAGATGATTCATCCGGAGACAGCAGAGCTTCTGCATCAATTGCTTAAGATGCTGGCAGAAGAGGGAGAAGAGAAGACCTGTTCTTATATTAGAAAATATGTATTGAAGAATAAGAAGTAAAATGGATTGTATAAGATAAGGAGGTGTGACCGGTGGAAAAGAACCGAATCTATGCAGCAATTGACTTGAAATCTTTTTATGCGTCTGTGGAGTGTATAGAGCGTGGCTTAGATCCGCTGGGTACGCATCTGGTTGTGGCAGATGCAAGCCGTACAGAGAAAACAATTTGTCTTGCAGTGTCACCATCGCTCAAAACCTATGGGATTCCTGGAAGAGCCAGATTGTTTGAAGTTGTGCAACGTATAAAAGAAGTGAATGATCAGAGATTAAGACAGATACCGGAACATTGTTTTTCCGG
>ENA-ORTQ01004177-ORTQ01004177.1-human-gut-metagenome-genome-assembly--contig:-NODE-4177-length-10006-cov-2.327505_pt1 | contig 10006 bp, 7 predicted proteins | sample MGYA00241912_ERZ509188 | MGnify/ENA primary metagenome ERZ509188 (study PRJEB26280, sample SAMEA2338849) | human gut metagenome | biome: human gut; feature: human-associated habitat; material: faeces...
AGAACAGGCAATCACCGTACTTTCAGGACTGACAACCATCATATAATTTCCGACCGTCTTATCGAGAATTCGCTTTCTCATGCAATCCCCGATATGATAGATGCTAATAACATTGTCCTGCGTAGCAACCGCTATAAACGGCTCATTCTTGAAACTACTGATACCGATCACTGGTGTACTCTGACTGTTGACCTCAGAATAATTACCTGTACGAATATTTTTGAATTTTACCTTTCGAATATTGTTTCCCACAGCTGCAATCGAGCCATCCGGCATAAAACAAGCTAATTTAGCATCCTTACAGGGATTCTCTACATTTAACACTTCATCTGTCTTTAAATCATAGAGACAGATGTTAAGATTTGTATCCTTTCTCAAAACCTTAGTGTCATAGGTCGAAACTTTTCCATGTTGATCTGACACAAAGTGTTCATTGAACAGTCTAGATGTTCTTTTTTCCACATTGTAAACCCAAGTCTTCGTATCAGTTTCTCCAAGTATAAATGCACCATTTTCAGACAAGTGAACCTGCTCAACAGCACTTGGTGCTAAGACATCACCAACTCGGATCTTTTTATCCAAATCCCACAACTGTATTTTTCGTTTTCCGTTGCTCAATTCATAGCTGAGTGTTGCCGCAGACTTTCCATTCCCTGAAATAGCCCCATCCTTTAAGCACGTAACACCTCTCGCAAGGATTGCTTGAACCTCGTTACCACTTGTTATTGTTAAATCGCCTTCTACAGTGGCCGTTGCCCTAAGTCCTTGACTCTCTGTCTGACAACTCACGCCGGCTTTTCGATTTTTCTGTGCATTATCCTTTGCTTTCAGAAAAGAAACATCAATTCCGTTAACTGGATTTTTCCATGCATTCTGTTTCTGCTTGTTATAAATACGTCTACAATCTGTAAGAGAAAAACGTACCTCTCGATTGTTGTAGTAAAAATACAGGACATCATCCTTTAGAATTGCAAGCCGAAAACGGCTATTGAAGATGTCACAGTGCATTTCTGCTGGATTCAAAATCTTTCCGCAGTATGCCCATTCGTCCTTTCTCTGAAACACATGAATACTTGTATTAGATCCACCTGTTACAACAAACAAATACCCACCTATAAATTCGATTCGCGAAATCGAACTGCTGATAGAATAAACGAAGAGTGACTCTTCTGTTTGTAATGAAAATACAAATACTTTCCCATTTGAAGCTGCCGCCAAAAATTCATTCTGTGGCGAAAAGCGAAGATGCGTATAAAGTGTCACATGTTCTGAAGATTTTCCAACTGACACACAGTCTATCTTTGCTCCTCGTAACGAAATCCTATCGTCAGTCATTGTTACAGCATTGGGAATTTGTAAACCTCTTAAATCGAGATTTGAATAATTCGCGCACCCCCCAGTTTCAGAAGAAGGGAAACAGTCCAGAAGATTTCTCACGAACTGGAATGCATCATCACGATTTTCTCCTATTACGTGAATCCGTTCAGCCAGACCGTCCCAGTACTTTCCAGAAAGATTCCGGATATGTTCCATAACCGGAAACGGTATTGCTCTGCCATTCCAATACTTTTCAAGTTCTGTCTGTTGTAAAATCCAGGTTGCAGACAGATAGTCTCTGTAAATTTGATGTGGGAATGCAGTGACAGTATCGTTTTTGTACAACAAATTCGTTTGACAAGTCAAAAAATCAGAAACCGTTCCAAATTTGAGTGCTGGCAAATCATAGTCACGGAATCTTTCCTGGAGCGGCAGAATTTTTTCTTCATTTACATGGTGCTCCTTCAAGATTCTTTGGAGAAGTCCCCGGCATTCCACATTACTCTTATTTAAGCAGTACGAGATATCGAATTCATACGCCAATGCAGGAAGAATTTCAAAAACAGCTTGATACGCAATTTGTATTTTTTCCCCATCAACACCGCTTCTCTGCAATAAGACAGCAATTTGTGCAACATAATAATTATGCAACAAATCCGACGAATTCTTAATTGGAATAATCCAGTCCAAACATTCTTCATTTTCGTACTGTTTTATAATTGGACAGATTTCCTTATACATTGTAACCATCATCGGGTTAGATAATAGTTTGTGCAATGTAAAGGTATCTTTGATTCCAGACCATTCTTCGGCGGAGAACACGGTCCCTATTTGCTCGTCACTCAATGGAACCAGTTGCCGCACGCTGTATCCGGTCATGCTATAACGCGCAGTAAAGTTTGTTCTTGAAGAAACAACAAACTGAATTCCCTCGAGCAAATTCAGTGCCTTTATTTCATTAATAAAATCTCGTTCTGTTTTCGCATCAATCTCGTTTAGGCCATCGACTAGCAGAACCAAACTTGGCTGAGAATATTTAACTCCGCAGAATTCCTCGAATCGCGCTTCATCGCCATCAAATAAGGATCGCACACAGTAGCTTTTTATCCCCATTCTCATGGCCACCAAACGTTCAGCCAGGATATATAAATTTACGTTCTCGCTATTTTCACACATATTAAGTAGCATGGTTGTCTTTCCCATACCACCATTTGCAAGAAGGATTAAATGTGGTTTTTCTGTAATCCACGCATGATTCAACACTTCTTTTAGCCTATCCTCTCCCACGCCCTCAATGCGAGGAAGGATGCTCTCAATGACATTTGTTCTACCGACAAACTCTGTGTTGGCCCGATTCGCTTTCACGGCTTCACGGGATTGGCCATTATCACTCGGAAGCCTTAATTGAAAAGGATACTGGTCCTCTTTTCTCCCATCGTGCCAAAGAATTGGATATTTCGCCCATCCTTCCGCAAACCATGTGTATGCCGTCACATAACCTGTATGTGTATTCTCGTCAACTTCACCAATCAACACTGTCGCACGGCTCCGTTCTTCCATACGCAGTTCACCTGCTTGGAGAGAATCGAGGTAGTCAATCGGATGAACCATATGATCATGCTCATGACCTCCCAGCCATAAGCGCACGCCTTTTTTCCACAGCAATTCCCGTACATATTTTTTCTCTTCTTGAAGAAGTGCTGTAAAGGGATAATGTGAAAGTAGAATGGTCGGCTTATTCGGGTTAAGCTCCTTTAATGCATTTTGCAACAATTTCGTTCCTATAATCAAATCTGTTGCTTCCTGATTTTGGGTATATGTTAAAGTCGAGTCGATATGTAGGACATTAAACTCAGTCGTTTCTATATTAAAATGAGGTTGTAGGGGATTCGAATACTTTTCCACGCGACTAGCAGGATACAATTTAGAAAGAAAATTGCGAAAATCTTTCTGGCCAGAATAGATCAACTTCAAATCTTCGTCTTTGATCGTTCCGTATTTGGGATCATAATATCCCCCTCGCTGAAAGCTGATTTTCTTTATCGCACCATCTCGCCCATCCGAATTTCTATCCACATCATGATTTCCTGGCACAATAAACAACCTATCTGTTGTCAGCCCTACTGCGGCGCAAAGATCGATCAAATACTCTGCTGCTTCATCTGTAAACGTATTAGGATTCGCATTTGCTGTACGAATATCACCAGTACAGAAAACATAGTCGCAAAGAAGATTATTCTTTCTCAAAAATTGTGGTAACTCTTCACGCAGAGAAATTGTGCTCATGTCATCATTATTAAAATGGAGATCCGAAATATGTAACCACCTTAGCATAGAGCACATTTTCCTTTCAGCACCATAGCATTTTCGTCATTACAACAATATAACCATAATTTCATTCCACTGTTTCTGTACAATGTTCCAACAAATGCGTTGCGCAAATTCCAACTGCTTTATGACCAACACGGAAAACTGTATAATGATTTCATTGCTAACGGTCACTCATGCAAGCTTTCCCTTCTTTAACTGCAACTGCACAGAATCAATAGATGCAGCCCTCGAATATGGAAAATCGTTCACAATATATAAAAATATTTTTGAATCAAATCAAGAATCCATCAATACTCCTCCATCTATTTTCCATCTGATGTTTTAGCAACGATGCCGCGGCAGATTTACAATCTTTTCTTTTCCAGTGATCCAGATATACCAATCCGACATATAGTCTCCAACACCACCGCCATTTATTTTCCACGTCTTTTTCTTTTCATCTTTTGTATATCTGAATCCATAATCGTTTATGTATTCTCTTTCTTTTGGAGATAGCCACTCCAGCTTCGGATTCCATTCTATATAGTTCTCTACCATATCTACCAATTCAAGCAAGTAAGGATTTTCAAGATTGTAGCGGTAATAACTTTTCCGATTTTTTCCAGGCAGAGCTATTACATATGGCCATTCTAAACTCCGTAAACCATTTCGAATTATCGCCGACCTATCTACTATCTCCATGATTGTTTTTATCAATATCCGCCCTCTTGTATCCATTGCATAGTTTGCGGCATCCGGCTTATCAATCATTTTATTATTTTCACTCCTAATATGCAGCTTTTTCCAAAGCCTATTTACCGTGAAAATCTCATGGGCCAAAAGTTATGCTCGTCTTACTACAGCATTTTTCCCTTGGAATGCAATTCCTATTTTTACGATTGAATTGATACCTGCATCACGCAGCTCTGTATCATACTTTTTCTCATCAATCTGCTGAAGTGCATTTTCTGCCAAGGAGCCCAAATCCACATGTGCATCGCTAGTATGCTTGAATTCAAAAATGAATCCTGGAATACCATTCACCAAAGGCATCAGCTGAATGTCAAAACGTCCAAGTCCCGATTCTCGATTAGAACGAACTCGATAACGATTTCCGAGGACAGCACATAACCCCAGCATCATCCCATGATAAAATCCCTCATTCACTCCATCCATAGAAGATATGCTTTTCAACATAAACTCTTCCAGAAGAATCTGCAACTTTTTCGTATCTCCCAAAAAAATGGCTTGACTGATTGAGATAGAGATATTATTTTGATTTGTGCGATTTAAAACCTCTTTTTCATACACAAATGCAATCTCTTTATTAGGGATTGCAACATCACACATAAAATTCCCATCATTTTGTGGGTAGACTGACGCAACTTTCAAGTACCCTGCAATAAGTAGGAAACTATAGATGCTGTAGGGATTATTCTGTATTTCGGGGTAAATCACACTGGTATCAATAAAAGTTGTAATTTTCTCACCGCAGAGTAGCTTATAAAGGTCTTCTGTGGTTTTCGGTGTAGCTGTCGAAATGATTTCTCCGATAATCTCGTTGCTGCCTGTAGACTGCCAAAATGCTCTAGGAAAGCACTTATCTGCAATGTAATTAATAACTGACCATGGGTTGAAGATTTCAGTATTGCCAAATCGATATCCATCGTACCAATCGCAAATTTCCTGATATTTTTCTTCCTTTTCATAATAGCTCAGAATATCCTTCACTTCTTCTTTTGTGAAGCCAAAATATTCGCTATAGCTTTCATCCAAGATTGAATTGATTTTCAAATTATTCATGCCACTAAAGATACTTTCTTTAGCTACACGCAGAATTCCTGTAAGAAATCCGAAAGCCAAATGCGGATTATCTTTGAGACCGCCAGAGAAGAAATTGCGCATGAAGTTTACGATTTCTGAGTAGAAATTGCAATTATGCCCCTGTTGAATCGGCGTATCATACTCATCAATAATAATAATACATTCCTTGCCGTAGTGCTTATGCAAGAGCAGTGACAAAAGCTGCAACCCCATTTGGCAATCGACTTCTGTTGCATTATCACTGGCGAGACGATGATACTGTTCTTTTTCATACGTAGTCAGTACAGAACTGTTTTCCAGCTCATTATGGCGTATAAATTCCAAAGAAATCAATATTCGAATTTTCTGAAAAGTTTCTTCCCATGTCAAGCATTTCACATCTTTAAACGTCAGAAAGACGACTGGATACTGACCTTGATGCCTTGTATAAAAATCGCCATACTGCCATATCTGTTTATCTTTAAAATAAACCGAAGTGTCCTCTGCCGTTTTCTCAAAAAAGACACGGAGCATATCCATATTCAGCGTCTTACCAAAACGTCGCGGGCGAGTAAAAAGCGATACCATCGGTTTTGCATCAAGAAAATCGCGGATCAGTAGAGTTTTATCCACATAGTAGTAGCCAGTGGTCGCAGACTTAAAATCAGAGACACCTATGGGCAAAGGTTTCTTTTTTGCGTTTAAATCTTCCGAAACCGCATTTATCGGAATCATCCAAGTCCGGCCTTCCTTTACTGCTCCCGGAAGTTCCCTTTGTTTGCACATCTGCTGAACCCTACGGATCGTAATCCCCAATTTTTCAGCAGCGTCAGCGCAAGATAAATAGTCCATAACGCACCTCCAAATGATGATCTACTGTGATTATACCCTGTAACGCGAAACAAATCAACTCAAATTTTCGTTTTAATTTCGTTTGAAGCGAAATTTTTAGCAATCGTTCCCCTCACAGAGAAAGGTACGCCGTCTTTGGTCATACTCTATCCACTCTTCCAACGTCAGCGGCGTGTAGTCCGAATACATACAGAAGCAGTTGATCATCTGGCACGGCACTGGCTGCGCTGTTTCCTGATGGGCACTTTTCCGCATCGTGGCTCTGGTTTCTGCGCAAAATTTATCCACCAGCACTTGATCCTCCGTCTTATGGATATGCCCGTGCAACATATAAGTCAGCGGCGTTCCACCTTCCCCACGTCGAAACCGGCCGTTATAGCAGAATACCGGATAGTGCATTAACACGATTTTTCGCTTATTGTCATGGAGTTCCGCATAATCCTTGACCCACTCAAATCGGGATACATCAAAATCCTTGTTCCTTAAGTACCTCTCATCGTGATTTCCTCGAATCAAGTAGAGCCGTCCCTTCAGCCGACACAGTATTTCGTTGGTTTCCTTTCCATTGCCAAGAGACAGATCACCAAGAATCACCACCTCATCCCGAGCATGGACCTTTTTGTTCCACTTTTCTATCATCACTTCGTTCATCTGCTCCATGGATTCAAAGTCACGGTTATCCATTTCCGTCAGCAAATTTTTATGATAAAAGTGCCAGTCTGCTATGTAATATCTCATGCCTGCCTCCAGCTATTACAACAGCCCTTGTTTCGTCATAAGCGAATTTTCCGTTTTATAATTTCGCTTTCATTTCGTTTGAAGCAAAATTCTCTAAAAGTCTATTATACGGAGAAAGGCGCACCATCCGGCACGCCGCATCTCCTGGCTTTTACGCAGCGTTCCCCTGCACTCGTGCGGGTTTAAGGTCTCCGCACCGACCATATGCAGCAGTTCACATGCCGCCAAGAACTTGCTGGAACACACGATAATTCGTGTCATACTGCGTTGTACGGTATACAGCGAACTCAATTATTTCAAAATTCATCCGGTATTCTTGTACTACCGTTTTCATCGCCTGTGCCACAACCGCCGGCGGGTTGCGGAATGCACCACATCCAAATGCACCAAGGATAACAACCTCGTTTCCTTTTCTCCATGCGATCTCCAGAACTTTACGCATCCTCTTTTCATGCAGTGTTTGCAGTTCTTCTCTGCTGATATGTACAGCGGCATCGCCGTCCCCGGCGTTCATTTCGTTGCCGGGACGCTCCCGCAAGTTGGGTGCAGCGCAGGTCAGAACGTTGACCGAATACCACTTTTCTTCCGGCAACAACTGCGGATAATCCGTGTCTGATTTAAAGACCATCACACTCGGCGTATAAATACAGTCATCGTTATGCAGCGGGTCACGGGCACGCCGATGGGGTGCATAGAACTGATTCCACATCCGCTGTTCTTTCAGGTTCGGATAGAGCGTGGAGCAGCGGCAGATTGCCTCTTCCTGTGCAGACGAGCCCTTGATCACGCCGCCGCCCGGATTGGTCGCTGATGCAAAATTCAGAACGCACACTTTCTTTCCGGCATATGCGTAAGATGCCGCTGCTTCCAGAGTGCGTTTGGGGCTCACTATAACTTTTGCCGGTTGCTGATAAATCCGATATCCGGCGCCATACCAATGGCGCCCTTTATCCGAAAAACATTGTTGCCCTGCACTGGAATTCTTGATTGCAGAGATCAGCCGTTCGTTACTGCTGCACAACCGCTGCGTATCTTCAAAAATCTCAACATTATCCTGCCGTCCCATTTTCACACCTTCTTATTTTCAGCTTCACCATTCAGCCACTGCGCTGCAGCCTCCGGCTCTCGCATCACCCACAGGTAAAATTGCCGCACCAAATCTTCTATCTTTATTTTATAACCTTTGCAGATTTCTTCAAGTACCATCTTATCTTTTTCCGGCATAGAAATCACATAGAGCCATTCATTATGTTCTTCATCAAAGGCGCAGCGCACATCATATGCTTCTGCGTCAGAATTTTCTGACACTAGATTTACGCACTGGGCACCATCTTTCATGGAAATACGAATTTCCGTGATCGGCTGTCCATTGACAAGAACCGGTGTTTCTTTCCGGTTACTCAGACCACTCGTTGCCTGAATCAGCTGCTCCAATTTCATTGTTTCCATGTTATTTTCTCCTGCTGCATTTAATCATCGTTCATTCTATTAAGTGGACACTCCAGACAACAATTTACCCATTCACCATTTTCATCTAAATATGAGTTATCTCTGTATAAACTGCATTCATAACACAGTACATCTTCATCATCGATTTCGTCATCTTCATTTTCAGGAAATTCGTCAAAATCGTTGTACATAAATTGAATTTTATCGATTTTCTTAATGGTGTGGTAATGCCCGCAATACCATCTATCATAGTATAGTTGCTCCTCGATGCTGTCCAGCCACTGTTCTGTTGACTTATCCACGGTGCTCTGGTCGATCATCGGCAAAAATACTTCTGTCGGCTCGTAGTTTAATGGTGCTGTATGGGTCAGAACCACATCAACCTCCCAGTCCATCCCCTCCAGCTTTTCTTCCACCTGACGTTTTATTTCATCTGACGGCTGCTCATCCGGCCACCATGCAAGGCCATGCAGCAGGCGGTAATTCTTGTCCACGCTATATGCACCGCCAACTACAAAAGTGAACAGGCCGTTCAACTCATACAGTTCCGCATCCTTGGCAAACAGGATATGCGGATAGTCGTCTTCCATGTAAACTTTACCACCATTCCAGTCTGCTTCATGGTAGGTCGGGATCGTCTGCGGCCGCATTTCATGATTGCCATGGATTGCAAAAATCGTAATGGGCAGCGATTCCAGATACTTTTTCTTCCGCTCGTCCTGTTCGGGGCCATAATAGTTAATGCCTGCATCACCCAGAATGATCAGAACATCGTCTTTGCTGGTCTGCATTTTTTCACAGAACCGCGCTACATTTCGGAAGTCTCCGTGGGTATCCCCTGTGATATAAATCATGTGCTCACCGCCTTGCAACTTTCAATTCTAACATATATAATAATAAGGACAGGACTCCCCACACCTCTCGTTTTCGATGTGTCCCATGGGGAGACATTTTTATTTATGGCTAAGTGTTTTTAACTTCCCGATTCATAACAGCCTGCAAATAATTGGGTATTGCTTCTTCCAGCGTCGCGCCGTAGCTTTGCAGCCGCTCGATCAGGTTTGACCATGCCGGAACGTACTTTTCGTCGCAGAGCATCGGCTGCACGCCGTGGTTTCTGGTGTCAGGCGTGACCGCGACGGCCTCGAGCACGATCAGTCCCGCGCCGCCCTTCGCGCGACGAACGTAATATTCCTCCATCTGCGGGGTCATGCACCCGTTGGCGTCGGAATAATTCGTGTTCATCGGCGTCATGACGAAGCGGTTTTTCAGAATCAATGTTCCGATGCGAAGTGGGGTTTGCATCGTTGCCATAGGTCGGAAAACCTCCTTTTAAAGAACAGGGCCTCTTTCGAGACCCTGTCGTGTGTAGTCTGGATGAAAAAGCTTACTTCAGATAGTCCGCAACGTTGGAAGCGTCGATGAGGGCCGGCTCTGCAAGGTATTCCTTATCGACAGCTTCGCCCTTAGCCAGCTTCACAGCGGCCTCGATGGCAAGTCTGGACTGCTCGGGGGTAGCCTGGTCGACCGTAGCGGT
>ENA-ORTQ01004188-ORTQ01004188.1-human-gut-metagenome-genome-assembly--contig:-NODE-4188-length-9991-cov-8.854469_pt1 | contig 9991 bp, 9 predicted proteins | sample MGYA00241912_ERZ509188 | MGnify/ENA primary metagenome ERZ509188 (study PRJEB26280, sample SAMEA2338849) | human gut metagenome | biome: human gut; feature: human-associated habitat; material: faeces...
CGATTCGACCGACGATACATCGGCAACGCTGATACAGCCGGTCAACTACGTTTATATCGGCACTGCGACTATCTCGGCGCAGGGCGCTGTAACCCAGTGGCTGAACTTCCTCGATGAGGTGGAGCACAGGTACAAGGGTCTGCGTGTGACCAATTTCAGTATTGCAGACTATGATTATGTGGCAAACAACACGCAGGCGGTCAGCACCAATCTGATCACCGGCACGCTGGAGATCTACATGTGTGTCAGCGACAAGGAGGCAGACGCATGAAAACCAATTTGCGTATCGGCGAAGTGCTGATGGAGCGCAATTACATCACGCAGGAGCAGATGGAGCAGGCGCTCGCCTACCAGAAGGAGCACCGTGAAAAGCGAGTCGGTCAGATCCTGATCGAGCTGGGCTTTGTCACCGAGGCACAGGTGCTCGAGGCACTGGCTGCCCGTCTGGGACTGGAGATTGTGAGCATCGGACAGATGCAGGTCGATCTGACCGCTGTCCGCATGATTCCGCGTGAGCTGGCGGAAAAGCAGAACCTGCTTGCGGTCGGCTTTGCGGACAAGAGCCTCGAGGTCGTGACGAACGATCCGCTCAACTACTTTGCCTTTGAGGAAGTGCGCCAGCTGACCGGCTGTCAGGTGGTCATCCGCCTGAGCGAAATGGGTCCGCTGCAGAGCGCAATCCGCTACTATTACGCCGAGGTCGGTGCACAGCAGGCGGCACAGACCGCCAACGAGGACTTTGCAGAGCGCAATGTGGAGATGCTGCAGGTCGACGAGAGCGAAAGCGGCGATCCGGAAGCGCCGATCGTCAAGCTGCTCAACAGCCTGCTCGACCGTGCCATCAGCACCGGCGCGAGCGACGTGCATATCGAGCCGTTTGAGGGCAGTACGCGCGTGCGCATGCGTATCGACGGCACGATCGTCGATTATGTAACGCTGCAGCGCAGTGTGCACCAGCCGCTGATCGCGCGAATCAAGATCATGGCGAACCTCGATATTGCCGAGCGCCGTCTGCCGCAGGACGGTCATTTCCGTATCCGTGTGGGACAGAGCGAGTACGTCAACATCCGTGTATCGCTGCTGCCGACCGTGTTCGGAGAAAAAGCCGTGCTGCGAATTCTGGCAACGGCGGGTCAGGTCGATTACGCCAGCCACTTCGGCATGGATGACGAAAGCTATGCAAGGTTCCTGCCTATGCTGAACTCACCGAACGGCATTATTTATATCACCGGTCCTACCGGCTCGGGTAAGTCCACCACACTGTACATGGTGCTCGAGTACCTGTCGCACCGGCAGGTGAATATCTCCACAGTTGAGGATCCGGTGGAGAAGAACGTGCCGAGCATCAACCAGACGCAGGTCAATCCGGTTGCCGGACTGACGTTTGAGTCCGGTCTGCGCGCGCTGCTGCGTCAGGATCCGGATATCATCATGGTCGGTGAGACCCGTGACGGCGAAACCGCCGGTATTTCGGTTCGTGCGGCCATCACCGGTCATCTGGTGCTGAGTACGCTGCATACCAACGATGCGGTCTCGAGCATCGTCCGTCTGGCCGATATGGGCATCGACCACTATCTGATCGCAAACTCGCTGGTCGGTCTGGTCGCGCAGCGACTGATGCGCAAGGTGTGTCCGCACTGCGGCAGAGAGGTCGCAGTTACGCCGCAGGAGCAGGCGCTGCTCGGCAAGGATATCACGACCATCAAGCGCGGCACAGGCTGTGCGCACTGCAACGGCACCGGCTACCGTGGTCGTATTGCCGTGCATGAGATCGTCACGATCGACCGCAATATCCGCCGCATGATCAGCCGCGGCGCCGAAACCGAGGAGATCGAGGCCTACGCGCGGGAACAGCAGGGCATGCGCAGCCTGAAGGAAAAGGGGCTGGAACTGGTAAAACAGGGTGTTACTACACCGGAGGAGCTGCTCAGGATCGCGTATTACGCATAACCGGAAACCGCTCTGTATCTTTTGATACAGAGCGGTTTTAACGATTATAAGCAGAATTACAGAACGAAATCTGCATAAATGAATGTGCGTTCACTGTTGGTTGGCACCCCGAAGCCGAAAACTTTTCCTTTACATTCTTATCTCAAGCGGGTATAATACCCATTGATGGATGGCATTCCGCAGAGCGGAAGCTATACCTTGTCACAACATGTTTTTCAAATTTTTCCGACAGTGATTTTACGTTGCGTCACACCACAGAAAGCGGGTGACAGCATGAACATTGGCATTGTTGGAGCAGGAAAAGTCGGCTTTTCCTTCGGCAGACTGCTTGCCGAAAAAGGCGTGCGGATATCCGGCTATTACAGCCGCAATTCCGACAGCGCAAGAGAAGCCGCAGAATTTACAAATTCCGGACACTATACCGACCTGGGCAAACTCATCGAAGATAGTGACGCGATTTTCATCACCGTTCCGGATAATGCGATCACCGAGGTGTATCGGCAGGTCGCAGAATTTGAAATTCAGGACAAGTATATATGTCATTGCAGCGGCGCCTGCACAGCCGAGGAAGCCTTTCCGGGTATTCACGCGCAGGGAGCCTATGCAATATCCATTCATCTGCTATTTCCGATCAGCAGCAAGTATAACTGCTGGCGGGAGCTGGCAGGTGCTTTTTTTTGCGTCGAGGGTGACGCGCAGGCGGTCGAGGTCTTTGTACCGCTGCTGCGCGGACTGGGGCTGCAGGTGCAGACCATTTCGCCGGAGAGCAAGGCGCAGTACCACCTCAGCTGTGCACTGGCGAGCAACTTTGTCTGCGCACTTGTGCAGCGCAGCGCCGAATTGCTGGGCGGCTGCGGATTCTCCCAAATGGACGCACTGCACGCGCTTGCGCCGCTCATGCGGAGCAATCTGGCGCATGTGATCGAGCATGGTGCCGTATCAGCGCTGACCGGACCCATTGAGCGCGGCGACACGCAGACCGTGCAAAAGCATCTGTCGTGCCTGACGGAACGAGACGACCGGCAGCTTTACGCGCTGCTGGGACTCGAACAGGTCAAAATGGCACAGGAAAAACATCCTGAGCAGGATTACGGCACGCTTGCCGCCCTGCTGAATAGGGAAAAGGAGCAGAACGAATGAAGAACACAGTGAGCACATTTCTCTCGATGAAGCAAAACGGCGAACGCCTCACCGAGATTACCAGCTACGATTACACGACCGCCAAGCTGGTGGAAAAAGCGGGCATCAACGCCATTCTGGTGGGTGATTCGCTCGGCATGACCATGATGGGTTATGACACGACCCTGCCGGTTACGATGGAGGACATGATCCACCACAGCGCCTGCGTCGTGCGCGCGTGCGAGAACACTATGGTCATCATGGATATGCCGTTTATGAGCTATCAGGCGTCGGTTTCCGAAGCCGTGCGCAACGCAGGCCGACTGATGAAGGAGGCGCGCGGACACGCGGTCAAGCTGGAGGGCGGCGCAGCCGTTGCCGAGCAGATTCGCGCCATTACGGATTCTGGCATTCCGGTGCAGGCACATATCGGCATGACGCCGCAGAGCGTCAACGTGTTCGGCGGCTTTAAAGTACAGGGCAAGGGCGAGGATGCGGCAAAGCGGCTGCTCGAGGATGCCTTCACCGTACAGGAGGCCGGTGCATTTTCGGTCGTGCTCGAGTGCGTACCGCCCAAGCTGGCGGCGCTCATCTCGAAAAAGCTGACCATCCCGACCATCGGCATCGGTGCGGGCGCAGGCTGTGACGGACAGGTGCTGGTCTATCAGGACATGCTCGGCATGAACATGGACTTCACGCCCAAGTTCGCCAAGCAGTTCGACAATATCGGTGAGCGCATGGTGGATGCGTTCCGCACTTACATGAACGAGGTGCAGAACGGCACGTTCCCGACCGAAAAGCAGAGCTTTGTCAAGTCTGACTGCAGCGATGAATATCTCGCCAAACTCGACGCTGAATTTTAAGAGAAACAGGAGCATATACAATGAAAATCGCAACAACCATCGCAGAAGTACGCGCACAGGTGCGCGAGTGGAAACAGCAGGGTCTGACCGTCGGTCTGGTGCCGACCATGGGCTATCTGCATGAAGGACACGCCAGTCTGGTCAAAACGTCTGTGCAGCAGTGCGACCGCACGGTAGCGTCCGTGTTCCTCAATCCGACCCAGTTCGGCCCGGGTGAGGATCTGGAGACCTATCCGCGTGATTTCGAGCACGACTGTGCGCTGCTGACCGAGTGCGGCTGTGACATGGTGTTCCATCCCGAGGTGTCCGAGATGTATCCGGACGGCTTTGCCACCTTTGTTGAGGTGCAGTCCGAAATGCCGCGTCAGCTGTGCGGCAAGACTCGTCCGATTCATTTCCGCGGCGTATGCACGGTCGTTTCCAAGCTGTTCAACATCGTAACGCCGGATAAGGCGTTCTTCGGTCAGAAGGACGCACAGCAGCTGGCGATCATCCGCCGCATGGTGCTCGACCTGTCCATGGGCATTGAGATCGTCGGCTGCCCGATCATCCGTGAGGCAGACGGTCTGGCGAAGTCTTCGCGCAATACCTATCTGAGCGCAGAGGAGCGCAAGGCGGCGCTCGTGCTGTCGCGCGCTGTAAAGCTCGGCCAGGAGCTGGTCCGGAACGGCGAGAAAAACGCGGATGCAATCGTCAATGCCATGCGTGCGCTTATCGAGCAGGAGCCGCTCGCGCGTATTGATTACGTTTCCGCAGTGGACGGCCTGACCATGCTGCCGGTGCATGAGATCAACGGCGGCGAACTGATCGCTATGGCGGTCTATATCGGCAAAACGCGCCTGATCGACAACTTTTCGGTGGAGGGATAAGTCATGACAGTACAGATGCTCAAGGGTAAAATCCACCGTGCAACGGTCAAGCAGGCCGAGCTGAACTACGTCGGCTCGATCACGGTTGATGCCGATCTGCTGGATGCGGCCGGCATTTATGAATACGAGAAGGTTGCCATCGTGGATATTGAGAACGGCAATCGCTTTGAGACCTATACCATCGCCGGTGAGCGAGGCAGCGGTATGATCTGCCTGAACGGCGCGGCGGCGCGCTGTGTCAGCGTGGGCGATAAGGTCATTCTGATGGCGTACGCGCAGCTGACGCCGGAGGAGGTCAAGAACGGCTATGCTCCGCAGGTCGTGTTCGTGGATGAGGAAAATAAGATCGTCCGCACCACCACCTATGAGAAGCATGGTCTGCTCAAGGATATGGCGTAATGAAAAAGGAGAACCCGGGTGGGTTCTCCTTTTTCATTGGTGCAGAGCTGAGGATTAGAGTGAAGAGAGGTAAGGTGAAACGCAGGCACAAGAAAATATTCGCAGGTGCCGTCTATCACAACGCGCGAACGAGTTGCGCGGCACTGTTGCGTCGCGCCTGCGGAGAGTAAACCGTATATGTAGCAGCAGGGTAGGCGAGAACTGCGTAGAGGTAGAGAAATGGGCGCACACTGCGCGCCCCTACGGTAGAAAAAATCCTTTGCCGTTTCTCTTTTCGAAGCGGTCGCCGGTCTCTGGTCTGCGCCAGACTATCAAATAAAAGGAAACTGGAGTCCCAAGAGGATAGTACTCATCTAATCCTCGCACGGCGTGGGAACAAGGTTTAGTGGCCTACGGGCAAACCTTGGTGTCTATCCTTTTGGAACCCCAGCTAAGGGTTAGCACCCATTCCTTATGCGTCAGTAAGCAGATTAACCCTGAACCGACTCCATCTCCGCTGCAGAGGACTTGTCTGCGTTCTCCCGGAACAGCAGACCGAAAATGCGGCGCACCAGCGGACCAGCTGCAAAGAACTGCCACAGCAGTGCCATCGGGAAGTTCATAACGGTGGTCTGTACCCAGATTGCAAAGAACTGTGCGTTATGGCTGTCCTTGAACAGCAGGGTGGCAAAGAAGCTCATGCACGGGCACATCAGCCATACGGATGCAGCCGAGATGGCAAGCATAATGCTGGTCTGGCTGGCTTCGCGCGGATTGACAAGGCGGAACGCGACCTTCATCGCCAGCTTGCCGACAAACACCAGCTCGAGCAGAATTGCGATAACAGTCATGATCGGCCACTCGTGGAACACTGCGAGAAATACCCAGTTCTGCATGGAACCGGTGTTCAGCACGATGTTGTACGCTACCATGCCGTATACCATGACAGAAGCCATGATAATGGTGTAAATAACGTCCTGAAATTTGTTTTTTGGCATTTTGTTTTCTCCTTTTGTGTATGTGAAATATTTTTTGATAACGAATAGAAATGCAGCTGAACGCAAAAAAATAGGACGAAGTAAACTTTCGTCTACTTCGTCCTATGGACTACTTCAACTACCATTAATTATAGATATCATATCATATTTTATGGGCGTTCGTCAAGACTAACTTTGTTCTTGACAAGACTGTTCCCTGGGTGTATACTGTGTCTGTAAATGATAACCCCCTCCCTCGGGGGAGGGGTACAGATAGGAGATGCGATATGAAACAACGGTTTCGGGTGGGCGGCATGAGCTGCGCGGCCTGCTCCGCCCATGTGGAGAAAAGCGTTTCGGCGGTGCCGGGTGTCAGCGGCGTGCAGGTAAATCTTCTCGCCGGCAGCATGGCGGTCGAGTACGACGAAAACGCGTGCGACGCACAGACGATTATAAAGGCGGTCGAGTCCGGCGGCTACACGGCTGCGGTGGACGACGGCAGGCAGACATCAGCTCCGGCGCAAAGCCCGCAGGCGGACGAGGCGCTGAAGGAAATGAAGACCCGTATTATCGTTTCGGCGATTTTCATGCTTGTCCTGATGTACTTCTCGATGGGCGAGATGGTCGGGCTGCCGCTGCCGTCCTATGCGGCAGGCATGGACGGCATGTTCAATCTGGCGCTCACGGAGCTGATCCTCACGCTGCCGATTGTCATTATCAATCGCAAATATTATATCAACGGCTTCAAAACGCTGCTGCACCGTGCCCCGACGATGGACGCGCTCATCGCTGTTGGCTCGGGTGCGGCGCTCGTGTACGGCATTTACGCGCTGATTCAAATCGCGCTCGCGCCCACGCCTGAGGCAGCCCACAGCTTTATGCACGACCTGTATTTTGAATCCGCAGGCATGATTTTGACGCTGGTAACGCTCGGCAAGTTCTTTGAAGCGCGTGCCAAGCGCAAGACCGGCGAAGCCATTGCGGCACTGATGGACCTGCGTCCGCAGACCGCCGAGGTCATCCGTGGCGGTCAGACCATGCAGCTGCCGATTGAGCAGGTACAGGTTGGCGACCTCGTTATCGTGCGCGGCGGTCAGTCCGTGCCGGTTGACGGCGAGATTACCGAGGGCAGCGCCTATCTGGACGAAAGCGCCATCACCGGTGAGAGTATGCCGGTCGAAAAGCATGTCGGCGATACCGTAATCGGCGCAACCGTATCCAAGAACGGCTATGTTGTTATGAAGGCATTGCGTGTCGGCGACGATACGACCCTGAGCCAGATTATCCGTCTGGTAGAGGAGGCAGGCGCGTCCAAGGCGCCAATCGCCAAGCTGGCGGATAAGGTGGCAGGCGTATTCGTGCCGGTCGTTATGGGTATTGCGCTCGTGACGGCAATCATCTGGCTGCTGGTCGGCGAAACGCCGAGCTTTGCGCTCACACGCGCGATTTCGGTGTTGGTTATCTCGTGCCCGTGCGCACTGGGACTGGCTACGCCGGTCGCTATCATGGTCGGCACAGGTGTCGGTGCGAAAAACGGTGTGCTGTTCCAGTCGGCGGAGGCGCTCGAGAATCTGCACAACGTAAACGCGGTCATCATGGACAAGACCGGTACCGTAACCGAAGGCCGTCCGGTCGTAACCGACGTAAAATCCTTCGGCGTGGAGTCCGGTGACCTGCTCTCGCTGGCACTGTCACTCGAGAGCCGCAGCGACCATCCGCTGGCGGACGCCATCGTGCGCTATGCCCGCGAGAAGAACGCGCAGGAGCGTTCGGTCACTGACTTTGAGATGATAGAGGGACAGGGCATTCGCGCAACTGTGGACGGTGTGCCGTGCTTTGCGGGCAACCGCCGGATGCTGCTGGCAAACGGCCTCGCGCTGTCCGGCTCGATGCAGAGGCTGGGTGACGAGTTCGCCGCAGCAGGCAAAACGCCGCTGTTCTTTGCGGCAAACCGTCAGATCGTCGGCATTTTTGCGGTCGCTGACGTGCTCAAGCCGACCAGTCAGGCGGCAGTTGAAACACTGCGCAGTATGCACATTGACGTAACGCTGCTCACCGGCGACAACCAGAAAACCGCGCAGTCCATCGCGTCCGAGCTGGGCGTGACCGATGTGATCGCTGAGGTGCTCCCGCAGGACAAGGAGCGTATCGTGCGCGAGAAGCAGGGCAAGGGCCGCAAGGTTGCCATGATTGGCGACGGTATCAACGATGCACCGGCGCTTGCGCGTGCCGATGTCGGCATTGCGATTGGTGCGGGCACGGATGTTGCGATTTCGTCTGCGGACGTTGTGCTGATGAAGAGCGACCTGATGGACGCGGTGGACGCCATCCGGCTGTCGCGCCAGACCATGCGTAATATCCGCCAGAACCTGTTCTGGGCGTTCTTCTACAACTGCATCGGCATTCCGATTGCGGCGGGTCTGCTGTGGGTGCCGTTCGGCATCAAGCTCAGTCCGATGATTGGCGCGGCGGCAATGAGCCTGTCGTCCGTCTGCGTGGTCTCAAACGCGCTGCGCCTGCGCTTTTTCAGCGCAACACCGAGAAAAACGGCGGGGACGCCTGCTGTTTTGCCCGTCAGCGGCGAAAAGCCGCTTACGGCACATAAAAAGGAGGAAAATGTTATGGAAAAGACAATCAAGGTTGAGGGCATGATGTGTCAGCACTGCGTGGCACACGTCAAAAAGGCGCTCGAGGGTGCAGCAGCCGGCTGTGATGTTGCGGTCGATCTGGATGCAGGCAAGGCAGTCGTTTCGGGCAAAACGCTGCCGGAGGATGCTGTTCTGACCGCAGCCGTCACCGAGGCGGGCTATAAGGTGGTTGACATCAAATGATGGCAGATCGTAAAAAGGTCGAGCCGCTGCTCAGGACCGCGCGCGGGCAGATCGACGGCGTGCTCAAAATGATCGAGGACAACCGCTACTGCATGGATATTATGATGCAGCTGCAGGCGGTTGAATCGCTGGTGCATAAGGCGCAGAGAGAGGTTCTTCGCGGACACCTTTCCGGCTGCGTGCAGGATGCGTTTGAGACCGGAGATCAGAACGAACGCGAGCAGAAGATTGCAGAAATCATCAAGCTGCTGGATAAAGCGTAAGCGGAAGGACGTGCCCAAAGGCACGTCCTTCTTTTGCCTGAAAATTGAAGATTTGTGCAGGTTCATACAGTTCACACAAAATCACAAATGAATTGTATTCAAAAATATGAAAATAAAAGGAAACATTTCCGCTGAACTATGGTATAATTTATGTGTAGCAGGAATTACCTGCTGCGCGGATGAACCAATCAGATTCCATGTGCCCGGAACAACCGGTTCATTCAGCTTAGACAACTTGATCTGTGCATCATGCGCCAAGGGCGTGTCTGTACAGAAAAAGGCACAGCCGGTGAAAGCCGGTGTCGCAAAGCCATGGGTCTACCCGGAGTAATTACTCCGTAGGACAGCCGGTTGCCGAACAGCAGAATTCACGCCTCCTTTGCGTCTGTATGCACGCAGAGGAGGTTTTTTGCATGAAAAAGAGAAATAACCGTTTTCTTGCCGGTACCCTCGCCGGATTGATGATGCTGACCATGCTGCCTGTTACCGCGCTTGCGGCGCAGGAAGGCGCGGACGATGATGCTGCATCCGACACCTCGAATAATATTGTAAACGTGGTAAGCGACGGTAAAAACGTTCAGCAGGCTGAGAATAACGATGTAAATGTTGAGGCAAACGGCGGCAACGAGAATGCACAGAAATCCGCTGACGCCAGCAGCGGTGACACCGAGAATGTACAGGAATCCGCTGACGACAGCAACGGCGGCAGTGACGATACAGCCGCAGCTAATCAGCAGGAGG
>ENA-ORTQ01004195-ORTQ01004195.1-human-gut-metagenome-genome-assembly--contig:-NODE-4195-length-9974-cov-32.282589_pt1 | contig 9974 bp, 9 predicted proteins | sample MGYA00241912_ERZ509188 | MGnify/ENA primary metagenome ERZ509188 (study PRJEB26280, sample SAMEA2338849) | human gut metagenome | biome: human gut; feature: human-associated habitat; material: faeces...
CCGTGCTTCTGCCCGTGACACGTCCCCCTTTGGTGTCCCACAGTTTCGGATCGACGGTCAGCTTGCAACTGAACTGCGTCTGGCTGCCGTCCACCGTGATGCGTCCCATGACGGGAACTGTCCCGTCTTTCTTCACTACCTGACGTTTGAGGTAGTAGATTACTGAAAATGTACTCTTCATCGTCCTTAATTTTTTTTGGTTTCAAAATTAGTTGGTGAAGAGTCCGGTATCGGTACGCAAAACGGGGAGGAACGGAGCAATCTTTTTCCGTAACCGGATTTTTCGCGTGAGTTGTGAGTAACTCACTATAACATAGTGCCTTGTTTCGCCATTCGTGCCCGTTTGTCGCATTTTCGGGCATGGTTACGAACAAGTAACGTTGCGGCGTCAAGATTTGGCTTCGGCAGGGATTGTAATGGCTTCACGAATTATCGCCACTTCAACTAAAACCCTTGTAACTCAATTCTATCACTATATCTTTCCGCATTTCACTTTTTTGTAGTAACTTTGCTGATGAAACAAAAAAACTTCAGGAAGCTATTATTAATATCAGCTCATTTGGTTATGACTATAATAGTATGACAGAAGATCAACAATATGCTTTAGGTTCATACGTAAATCTCATGAACTCCGCGACACAGCTATTAGTTAATCCAATCTTAGGTCTTCAGCCCAACTATACAGATAGTGACTTAAGTGACTTTATTTCGTGGAATGTTTTAGGTAGATCGCTAATTATTAAGTCTGATAAGTATAAAAGCTTAATCGTATATTTGGTAAATCTTTTCTGGGCTATTCAAGTTGATGATTCTGACATGAAACTTTTTATTAATTCATTGAAAAAAAATAAAGATTTCTTGACGGAAATGGGTCTTTCTAAAGACGAACTTGATGAGAAACTGATAAAATATATTCAGGAGGCAATAAGAAGAAAAAAGAATCAAATGAAAGATTAAATACTATATCTATCTAACCTTATATAGACTAAAATAAACTATAGATTACCATAGACTAAATAAATTTGCCCTATACATTATATATATAGGGCTTTTTTCTTGCTTTTTAAGTCTAAATCTAATAACTTTGAAAAATCAAGTATAATTTAGACTATGGGAGAAATAATTGGATATGCCAGAGTAAGTACAAGGGAGCAGAACCTCTCTTCTCAGATAGATGCACTGAACAATGCCGGTTGCATCCGAATCTTCACAGACAAAATCTCCGGAAAAGAGTTCAAGCGTGAAGGTCTGACTGCTTGCTTAGATTACCTTCGTGCCGATGACACACTTGTCATTTACCGACTTGACCGATTAGGCAGATCCGTAAAGGAAATGCTTGACCTTTGTGCCAAACTGGAGCAACGGCGAATCAAACTTGTTTCCCTTCAGGACAATCTTGATACTTCTACCGCTGTCGGCAGGTTTACCATGCAGATACTTGCATCACTGGCCGAGTATAACCGCAATCTTATTCTTGAAGGTTGCAAAGCCGGAATCGAGGCAGCCAAGAAGAGGGGTGTAAAGTTCGGAAGACAGGAAGGGACTAAGATGAAAAAACCGAAGAAGGAAGCTGTCATCCAACTCTACAAGGCTGGTACAGCCGTACAGCAGATAATGGAGATAACCGGCATCAAGGCAAAACAGACAATTTATAACTATCTGGCCGAAGAGGATATTCAACCAAACAGAAAATAATTATTCACAGATCACTCATAGAAGACCTTTGCGTCTTATCCGACTAAAAATGGTCAAAAGCCACTTCTTATCAAACTAAAAATGGTCTAATTTGTATTTAAAGAGCTTCTTATTTACTATATTTGTAGCAAATATTGATTTGTAAAATATGAGTATCGCACTGAATATTTCGGAAATCCTTTTCGCTGGTATAGATATGAGTGAAAGCAAAAGGAAGAAAATGGTAAATGAAGGCAGTATCCGTAAGATAACATCTAAGATATATACTCCCAATATGGTGGATTCATTGGAGGATATAGTCAAGCGCAATGTTTTTCGCATTTTAGGTTTCCTTTTCCCTCATGCTGTAATCAGTCATAGGAGTGCTTTTGAGTTAAAACCTACTGAAGCCGGAGATATTTACCTTACATACGAATATACGAAGAATGTGAAACTTCCGGGTTTAAAGGTTCACTTGATGGAAGGACATGGCGGTGGTGAACGTGACATGCCCTTCATAGAGAATCTATATATATCAAGTGCTGAAAGAAGAACATTGGAGAATCTACAGGCCAGTCGTTCACGTGGTGGTGTGTCTAAGTGCTTACCTCGTGAATATATTGAAAACTACTTGGAAAAACATCTTCAGGTGAATGGAGAAAAAGGGCTGAACGATTTCAGGGATAAGGCGAGAGAATGCTCGTTGGAGCTTGGTATGAAAGAGGAGTTCAATACTCTCAATTCTATCATAGGCGCGTTGTTACTTACAAGACCAGTATCTATATTGACTTCTTCAGGTGCCGTGGCCAGAGCAAGCGGTGAACCGTTTGATGCTGAGCGTGTCAAACTCTTCGGTGTCCTGTTTGAGGCATTGCATAACCAACCGTTTGAAACTATAGATGAACCTAATGTTGAAACATCTGCCTTTCGGAATTTTGCTTTTTTCGAGAGCTATTTCTCCAATTATATTGAAGGTACGGAATTTGAAATAGAGGATGCGAGACAGATTATAGAAACCGGACAGCCGCTGCCTGCTCGCAATGCAGATTCTCATGACGTACTTGGTACTTTTCACATCGTGGCAAGTCGCAGAGAAATGAGACGTGTTCCTTCGTCATCGGATGAACTGATAGATATTCTTCAAGACAGACATCGGGTGATGATGGCTGCTCGCCCTGAAAAGAATCCAGGTATGTTCAAGATGCAGAATAATCATGCCGGTGATACTCATTTTGTGGATTGCACGCTGGTTAGAGGGACACTGAGAAAAGGTTTTGAATATTATCAGGCATTGGATAATGCATTTGCCAAATCTCTCTTCATGCTATTTATGATTAGCGAGGTACATCCTTTTACTGACGGGAATGGCCGTATTTCCAGAATTATGATGAATGCGGAACTGGTGGCCGCTGACCAGTCGAAGATTATTATTCCGACTGTATTCAGAGAGGATTATCTAAATGCCCTTCGCAGATTGACAAGAAGAAATGATCCGAGTGTCCTTATAAGAGCTATTTCCCGTGTAAGACAATTCAGCGCCAATATTCAGGGTGATGACTTTGATGCTACACGAAATTATCTAGAACATTGCAACGCTTTTAAAGATGCTGACGGGTACATTCTTAAGTTTTGAATCTGTTACAGAATCAAAACGTACACTATTATAAATAATTTCAAATCGTTAATTCATAATTAATAGAACACTTATTATGACAAAGGAAGATTTTATAAAGAAATTCCCCGATATAAAGGTACAGCAGTTTGAAACTGAAACTATACTCAGTAAACAGGAAATCATGGATATCGTAGAGCAGGCTACACAATCTATGGATATGGGCCTTGTCTATTATGAACATTGTGGATGCAACATAACTGTTTTTACCTCAGATAAGATGAAAGCCGAACTTGCCAAGATGGTACCAGGCTACCAAGTTACAGACCCGAATACTGGAGAAACCGGAACTATCGTATCAGAAAAATATATAGTTTGCGGCAATTACTGCGTAAGGGTGGAGTTCCCTTCCGGTACAGATGTTTATGATTGTGATTTCTTTGTTGAATAATATTCTGTATAAATTCCAAACAAAATGGAACAAGGAGAAATAATACTATATCAGCCTAATGATTCTCTTAGACTAGAAGTTAGGTTAGATGGAGATAATGTATGGTTGAATCGTTCACAACTTGCTGAACTATTTGACCGTGATGTAAAGACAATTGGTAAGCATATTAATAATGCTCTTAAAGAAGAACTGGATAATGTTCCAGTTGTCGCAAAATTTGCGACAACTGCTGCTGATGGTAAAGTTTATCAGACTGAACATTATAATCTTGATATGGTTATATCTGTTGGTTTTCGAGTAAAATCAAGAAGAGGTGTTGACTTTAGAAGGTGGGCGAATACCATTCTTAAAGAATATATGCTTAAAGGATACGCTATTAATCAACGTATTGAACAACTTGAAAAAACAGTCGCCTTACATTCGGAAAAGATAGACTTCTTTGTCCGTACCTCACTGCCACCAGTGGAAGGTATCTTCTTTGACGGACAGATATTCGATGCCTACAAGTTTGCAACGGATCTTATCAAAACCGCCAGAAAATCCCTTCTTCTGATAGACAACTATGTCGATGAATCTGTATTGCTTATGATTAGCAAACGCAATCCGGGTGTGTCGGCCACTATCTATACACAGAAGATTACACCGCAGCTTCAGCTTGACCTTGACAAGCATAATGACCAGTACCCACCCATCAATATCAGAACCTACCGGAACAGTCATGACCGTTTCCTGATAGTTGACGATAAAGAGGTTTACCATATAGGAGCTTCATTGAAGGATCTTGGCAAGAAAATGTTCGCTTTCTCGAAGTTGGAGATAGATTCCGGTCTTATAACTGACAAACTGTAAGAAAATATATAATGAAACCCACCGACACACCCAATACCCAAGATGGTAGCATCCCTACTCCAGGCAGCTACCCTCTCTACGAATACCCGGCATATACCTTCGACAAAAAGTATGAGAATGACGAGTTCCAGAAGAAAGTGATTACCCTTGACAGCGGTTATCATCTGGTTCTGTCTCCTCCGGGATGCGGCAAGACGGATATCCTTGCCGAAAGGGTGGTTCGTGCCCTCTCGTGTGGTGTGTCACTGGATGACATGCTCTGCCTGACTTTCACTAACAGGGCGGCCAGAGGTATGCGCTCCAGAATACTCGAAAGGCTTCAGTCTTCAGGAGAAATGAGCCTGTTTGTCGGAAACGTACACCGCTTCTGTTCGCACTACCTCTTTGACAACAACGTGGTGGCACGTGATACCACCGTCATTGACGAGCAGGAATCTTTGTCTATTATGGCTTCTATTTTCGGCTGGAAAGAAGGTTCCTATGCCGGCAATGGCTATAATCGTGTTCTTACCAATGCCATCAAGTTGCAGCACCTTGGATATATGATTGCCAACGGATGTCCTAAGGAGTTCCTGATGCACACCGACCTGTTCCGCACGTTTGATTATAAGACGCTGTTCAAGCTGGTGTCCCTTGATTACACGATGGAGAACTTTGCCGGACTCTACAACGGTACTGTTTTTCCGAAAGTAGATACTTCCGGTCAGCCGTCTAAGTACTTGGATGACTGCCTCCAGCAGTTCAAGTTTGCAAGAAAATACCAACAGTACAAGGAAGAAAGGAACCTGGTTGACTTTGATGACCTGCTTATTCTGACCTATATCCAGGCTTCACAGCATCAGGACAGGCTGAAGAAATATTCCTGGATTCAGATTGACGAGGTTCAGGATCTCTCCCCTTTTCAGTTCGGAATCATCGACCTGTTTACTGACCATTCTAAAGAAAACGTGACTCTTTATCTCGGAGACGAGCAGCAGGCAATCTTCTCATTCATAGGCGCAAAGCTCGCAACTCTTGAATGGTTGCGTGAACGCTGTGGAGAGAACATGCACCGCCTGTATTTCAACTACCGTTCCCCGAAATATCTCTTGGATGTCTTCAATACATACGCCAACATGGAGCTTGATGTTGACCCTCATTTCCTGCCCAAGACTATCAATCTTACTGAAGCCGGACAGGATTCTCTCTGCATCTTGTCCGCTCCCGAAAAGGACGCTGAAGTAAGGCTTGTGGCTGAAAGTGTTGGTAATTTCTGTACCTTGTATCCTGCTGAAAGGGTGGCTGTTCTTGTGCCCTGGAACAAGGATGCCGACCAGATATCCAGTGTACTCTCCGACCGCAATATCCCCCACTTCAAGATTTCCGGAACAGACCTTTTCACTACCCGTCAGGCACAGCTGCTTTTCGCCCATCTGCAGGTGGTGTACTTGGATTCAAACATGATGGCATGGTCAAAGATCCTGACCGGGACAGGTATTTTCAATGAAGATTCCGAGGCACGCCGCTTCGTGAAATATCTCCGTGATAACTACCTGCTGCCGTCTGATTTTCTCAACTACACGCGCAGCTCATACATGCTGGAGCTGTACAGGTGCTGTCAGGGCGAATATGTTATCTTTGATACGGAAACTACCGGCTTGAATGTCTTTGAGGATGACATCGTACAGATTGCGGCCATCAAGGTGAATGCCGGGAAGATTACCGACCGCTTCAACATCATCCTTCACACAGACAAGCAGATACCGGCCATGCTCGGAGGCATTATAAACCCTCTTCTTCAGGAATATGAACGTGCGGAAAAGGTTGACCGTAAGACCGGTCTGTGTGCGTTTATGGATTTCGTGGGTGACTGTACCCTTATCGGTCAGAACGTGGAATATGACTGTTATATTCTTGACTACAATCTCCGTAGGGATTGCGGTGATTTCTCTTTCTTTACCGTTCATCCTCTGTATTTCGATACTCTCAGGGTGGCACGTATCATGGCCCCACGCCTGAAGTCCTACAAGCTCAAATCCCTGCTGGAGGTCTTCGGTCTCGAAGGGGAAAACTCCCATCTGGCCGATGATGACGTCATCGCTACCTTGTCAGTGCTTGACCACTTCCTGGGTATCTTTGCTGCTAACATGCAGCAGCACATCGACTGCCTTCAGAACAACTCTGCCGTGGCCGAGCTGTTCCGCAGAGCCTATGCCGACATCTATCATGGTACACTCAGCCGTCTCTACCAGAGGTCGTTTGAAACTCCTCTGCTTGTTGACGAGCTGGAGCAACTGTACGGCACATTCATACAGAAGGAGTGGATAACAGCGAACCCGAAGATGCAGTACATCTTCAGCTTCCTCCGTAATGATGTAATCTTTCCGGAGAAGACACCGAGCCTGAAGGAGCAGCTTTCAGCCCACCTTCTTGATATAACTACCTATCGAGAGGCTGACCTGTGTGACAGCTCATGTATAACAGAAAAGGTGTTCGTCTCTACAGTCCACAAGGCAAAAGGCCTGGAGTTTGAGAACGTGATCATCTTCGAGGCAACGGATGGTATCTATCCGTTCTTTGACAAGAAGACTCCGGAAGAAATCAGAGAATCCGCAAGACTTTTCTATGTGGCCATGACCAGGGCAAAGAAACGCCTGCACATCACATACGCAGAATCCGTGTCCGGAATATCAAAATGGGGAAACCCCTACTCTATCGATAAGGAACCTACCCCATTCCTCCGCCACATAAAGAAATACTTCAATTTTTGATTTTGTAACAAAATCAAAAACAATAAGGGAAGAACAGACTTTATCCATGTTGTTCTTCCCTTATTTTATTGCCGTCATTTATGCCGGCTCCATAATTCTTATGAGTTTGATGGATAGTTTGTTCTCTATCTCAGCAATACTTTTAAATGAGAAATTTACCTTGCCGGACAATATCTTGCTTACATATTGTGGCGTAACACCGAGACGTTCTGCCAGCCCGTTACGGTTGATTCCATTTGTCTCCATGTAATCAATTAGTGACAAGGCAACGTCACGAGACCATTTAAGCCATTCACGGTTTTCACGTCTCCATTCCGCATTTTCCTGGTATCTTGAAGGCGTTTTGCTTTCATGCTGCTTTAAAAAATCAATCGTCCCGTTCATTTTTATTCCTCCATATTTAAGTCAATGAAACTGTCTTTATCAAATACACCACAAGTCATATTCGATAACAAATATAGCCATTTTATTCTAAATCTATAAGCTTAGTATGCTGTCTTTCAATAATTCATATCTACTAAAGAGATAAGTTATATTATTGTCTTTTGCTTTATCATCAGAAAAGAAATTACTATTCAGGTAAATTCTCTGCCTTCACTTCATTAACCTCCACCATCCGGCCCCGTCCGCACCAGTTGGCCATTCCGTTCTGCGGTGCAAAGGTATATCGGGCTGTTCCGCTTCATCAAGGTTAGGCCTGTCGGTTTGAGTGAAAATCTTCCCTGCCGGAGGCGAGGTATTTTCTCTCAAAACCTTGCTTCTGCTATGCCCTTCAAACCAGGCACCGAAACGAAACGACCGATGCGACCGGAAGACGCATAAAAAAATGTCGGAAATGATACGGCAGATGGTTGAAACTTCAACTCCCTCGCTCTCAGATCCGCATAAATTCATTAACTCATAAATTCAAACGACTATGGCAGCAATAGCAACAAAATTCGCATTGTGGGAAGTGCCCGCACTTGACACTCTTAAGGACGCAAAAGCCTACATCCTTCGTCAGAAAGTGAACAATAAGGAAAAACTCAGCCGTGAGGAAAAGAACTGGATTTCATACCAGGTGAACCATAACACCTACTTCAAAAGCGGAATCCCGGTGAGAGGCTGGAGATTTGATTTCTCTGACATCCTGAAGACATTTCTCGTCAATCAGTACGGCTGTTGGTACGAATACAAGTCAATCGACAAGACAGCATTGAGAAACTTCCTTCACGGCAGAATAAACAAGATAGTTCAAATCTAAAACCCATATACCATGAAACAGAGCATAGAGAAAATCCCGACATGGGCTTTCGGTTATATCTTCAACGGCGACATGACCGGTCTGACAGATGAAGAGGTCAGAATGATTGATGAATCACTGACACATATCGGTGCAGAACTTGTCTGTACTCCTTCTGATGAAGAAGCGCAACCCTATTTCACACGATACCCTCTTTTCGGTCTGCCCACCGAAGTCGAGGATTGTGTGGTAATCATAGAAGGCTCCTGACGGGAGCCTTCTGCTTCTGTATTTCCGTTCCCTTGAATAGAAACGGAAATTCCTGTTCTTCCGGGAAATAGCTGCATCTATTCCTTTAATACATTTTACGTATTTCGCTTTTTTTCTAATTTTGCCACAAAATTCGTAAAATGAGAAAGATAACCCACTATATTCTGTACATTCTGATTACTTGTACAGCCCTTTTGAATATCCAATGCAGCGGAAACGGCAAGGAGAAAACGCCGCTTCCGGAACTGGTTCATGCAGAATCCGTGATGTTTGATCATCCGGACAGTGCGCTTCATATCCTGAAGGCCATGCCGATACCTTCAGCACGCAGTGATAAGGAGAACCATGCGCTGTGGTGTCTGCTGGTGATACAGGCTAAGTATAAACAGCAGATGAAAATCTCTTCTGATTCCCTTGTGAAGATAGCATACGATTATTACAAACCAACAAATAATGCCCGTAGAAAGGCGATGTCAGCTTTATATATGGGAGGGGTGAATTATAATCTTGGTAATATTGAAGAGTCTATCAGATTTTATTTAGAGGCCAAGACTGAAATGGAGAAGACCAATGATTATAAATTGGGCTATCTGGTTATGTCAGGATTAGGCAATATATATTTATATCGTGATTTGACTACTTATGCTCTGGAAGCATGTACGCAAGCTTATGATTATGCTGTAATGGATTCAAATAAGCGTTATCAAATGTCAGCTCTATTGTTTTTAGCCAGATGTTATTGTCTGTTGGATAAATTAGACATAGCTGAACAAAAGTATAAACAAAGTTCTGCAATTGCTTTAGAGTTGGAAAAAAAGAATTTTTATTATACTACAAGGAAAGAATTGGCATCATTATATAAAAACTCTCATAGACATAATAAATCTTTATCAATCTTAAAGACTTTACCTTTTGATTCACAAGTTTCATTATTATTGGGGCATAATTATCTATTATTAAATCAGTTAGACTCCGCTAATTATTATCTGAAAAAATCATTATATACTGATAATATTTATACTAAAAGAGTTGCATATATGGGATTATACAAATTAGTAGAATATCCTATGTATCAAAAGAATATGAAAACCTATTGCGATTCACTTCTTTTTTACAACGATTCTATCATAGCCCTTGACAAAGGCA